>Ga0209311_1000118_pt1 | contig 91632 bp, 79 predicted proteins | sample AD_UKC045_MetaG_FD_184417 | JGI IMG/M metagenome (GOLD analysis project Ga0209311, IMG submission 184417) | Active sludge microbial communities of municipal wastewater-treating anaerobic digesters from USA - AD_UKC045_MetaG (SPAdes) (version 2) | ecosystem: Engineered > Bioreactor > Anaerobic >...
CATACATGACCATGGTAATCACCTCTTTTACTCCTGCTTACAAAATAAGCAGAATACTGGTTTTACCTGGTCAAAATTCAACGCGCATCACTGCGCTTATATGGTCATTTTTAAACTAGCGTCAACAACAATAGATCTAATCGCGGCTGAATACAACGTAAAAGACCATGATATAAATAAAGACACTTCAGTTAAGTTTGCTAAACCTCAATTAATTCTTTCAGAATCGTTTAAATAAACTATGGCAAGCAAAGAAGCAATACAAAAAATTCTACAGGCTGAATATAGCAGCACCCGTTGGAAAGCATTTTTAAGTGATTTGTTTACAAGCAGTAGCTTTTACAGTAATCCAACGCCTCTGACAGGCATTAATGCCTCAATTGCAAGCCAAGCATTGCACATCGGCAATATTACGCTTAATGATAATGGCATCAGCCGTGGCATAGCCGTGTATGAGGTAATGCTTGCTGAAAATGTAGTGTTAGAGCGAAACCGTGTTGGCTTACGCAACTTGCTAAAACCACATTGGAAAGAACAAGATGCAGCTTTTATAGTTTACTACCATCCACAAAATAAAAGTTGGCGTTTTAGTTATGTATCAGAATTAAGGGTATTTACTGAAAATGGTTACATTCCAAACAATACTGAGCCAAAGCGCTTCACCTATGTATTAGGCGAAAATGAGTCTTGCCGCACCGCAGCAATACAATTTAGTAAGCTACAAGATAAAGCCAGCAATGCAACGCTTGATGATGTAAAAGAAGCCTTCTCTGTCGAAAAAATGTCTGGTGACTTCTTCAGAGAGTACAAAGAACACTACCAAGATTTTGTGGAATTTTTAACTGGCAAGCGCCTAGAAAAAGTTGCTGGCAAGTGGGAGGAAGTTGTAAAAAAAGCGCCAGACACACAATTAATTAGCATTTTTAATGGTAATGAAAAAGATGTGCGTGACTTTTGTAAAAAGCTACTTGGCCGTATTGTATTTTTGTACTTCATACAAAAGAAAGGCTGGCTTGGCGTACCTGTTACAGATGACTGGGGTAAAGGTAACTACAACTACCTCAGTGGGTTATTTAACAACTGCCGCAACCCAGCCATTTTCTACAGCGAATATTTAAGTAAGTTGTTTTTTGACACCTTAAATCAACAACGCCCGCAGGATGCCATAGAAATTATCCCTGGCGAGCCTTGCCGCATCCCGTACCTAAACGGTGGCCTGTTTGAAGAGGACGATCAAAACTACCGCAACTTGGTACTTGAAGCTAACCTATTCAAACGGCTATTTGAGTTCTTTGATCAATATAACTTTACCATTTATGAAGATGACCCTAACGACCATACCGTAGCGGTTGACCCTGAGATGCTAGGGCATATCTTTGAAAACTTGCTAGAAGATAACAAAGACAAAGGTGCGTTTTACACCCCTAAAGAAATTGTGCACTACATGTGCCAAGAAAGTCTGATCGAATACCTCACCACATGGTTTGAAGGAAAAAACTATAAGGTGCAACAAGACACTTTTATCAGCTTTGATAACGCTCAACAAGCAAGCTTTCTATCCGCCAATGAAGGCCGCACTGGGCAAGGTGTATTAGAGATTGCACAACCATCACAATCAAACAGCAAAGTAATTGACCGTAGTTTGATTGAAAAACTACTTAAAAAACAACTCAGTGATGAAGATAAACAAGCGGTGATTAAACATGCTGCTGAGTTTAATCAAGCTTTAGATAAAGTAAAAATATGTGATCCAGCAATTGGCTCAGGCGCATTCCCAATGGGGCTATTACTTGAGATTTTTACCGCCAAACAAACCATACACATATTTACGCATGGTGACTTAACAACCTTTGAGCCAGCAACAGTAAAACTCAATATTATTCAAAATAGTATTTACGGCGTAGATATTGAGCGTGGCGCAGTAGATATTGCACGCTTGCGCTTTTGGCTAAGCTTAGTAGTGGATGAACCTGAGCCACAGCCCTTGCCAAATTTAGATTACAAAATTGTGGTAGGCAATAGCCTAATCAGCAAGCTAGGCGATGATGTGATTGAGATTGATTGGGATGTAAAAAAGCAAGTTACATTTGATATGTTTGGTGCCGATGAAACAGGCAAAATCAAGCAAACACTGACGGAACTTAATCAATTACAAAAAGCGTTTTTTAACTCGCAGAGCGATAAAAAAGCGCTTGCGCCTAAAATACGCAACCTAAAAATTGACTTGCTCACACAACAGCTCAACTTAATGATAGAGACGCGTGGTTTAAAAGTCGCGCCACGCAAAATGGCCACGCAAAGCCAAAAAGACTTTGTCGCACAAACTGAACTTTACCTACAAACGCAAGGTTGGCTTGCGCAAATAAGTCAACTTCAGGCACTTAAAATTCAAACTGACAAAACATTAGATTTTTTTGATTGGCAACTTAATTTTGCTGAAGTGATGAACTCAGAGGTTGCAGACGATGTGGGTTTTGACATCGTGATTGGTAATCCGCCTTATGGTGCAAAACTGTCAGACAATGAAAAAGATTTGTTTAAGCAAGTTTTTGAAGATGTGCACATGAGGACTCCCGATACATTCAACTACTTCACATCCAAGTCGTTGTATTTAACTAAGATCAGCGGAGTAATTTCCTTTATTGTTCCTAACAACTTGCTTTTTCAAACTGAGTATGAAAAAACAAGAAGGCTACTAATTGAATACAATAGGCTTATCACTGCTTTCAATCTAGGAGACGGAGTCTTTGAATCAGCAACAGTTCCATCATGTATTTTTTTAGTAAAAAAATTTCAAAATTCTGGCTATAAAGAGTTTGGCTATGCGGATCTTAGAGCGCAAAAATCGTCTCATATCGATTTCAACAAATTCATACAAAATAAATCTGTCTCTCAAATAAAAGATATACCTGCATTGGTATTCGGAGTATCTAGTGATGACTTCCCAGTACTTGAAAAAATCTCAAACATTTCTTGGACTATTGATGAGTTAGCATTAGAGGTAGCTAGTGGCATTTCCACAGGCGGGGACAAAATATTTAGGGTGTCAGAAGAAAAGGCCAAAGAACTCAACTTAGAACAACATCTGTTAAGGCCTGTTCTTGTTGGTGGTGAAATTGATAAATATAAAATTACTGATACAAAACACTTAGTCATTTACACGGATAGAAGTACTGATATTAATCAATATGAATTTGTACAAAAGTATTTGCTCCCATTTAAAGATAAGTTGAATAGTCGCAGTGAAGCTCGTTCTGGCGTAATGCCCTGGTACAGCCTTAATAGACAAAGATATCCAGAGCTATTTGAGGAAAAAAAGATCATTATGCGTCAAACCTCTGACTGCATTCGAGCAACTTTTGATGATAAGTCTTTTTATTGTGTTGACAGTATTTTAGTATTCAAGCTGAAAAGTAGCGTCGATTTAGACTATAAGTTTTGTTTGGCTGTACTTAACTCAAAAGTAAATAATTTTGCTTATAAAAACTTTACTCAAGAAGAAGGTAGAACTTTTGCTCAAGTAAAACCTAAAAATGTTAGGAAGCTATTTATTCCTAAAGTAGCAATGCAGCATCAAAAACCAGTAATTGACTTAGTTGATCAAATTTTTGCTCTTCCTCAAGGCAGTAGTAGCGCAAAACTTGAACAAAAGTTGGATTACATAATCTACAAACTTTACAAGCTTAGCTATGCTGAAGTGAAAACGATTGATCCAAATATTGCTTTATCAGAAGCAGAGTTTAATTCAATCTAGCTTTTAATTCCTTTTTGCATCTTGCAGAATGCCTTGCGTAAAACTTGATAGCAAGGCTTCAACAATATCCAAAGCATCATCATTACCTGGCAGAGATTTAGCCATCTGTACTATCAGGTTTTCTTTTTTGCTCTCAATAAGCCCAGCCATTGTTTCAATGGTGCTTTTATCAGCGATGGCTGTCACATCATAACCAAGTAGCCAAGCACCCATCAGCTCTGGTTTGTAATTCATAGCCTCTAAAACCTCTGGCGCTGGCACTTCATAAATTCTGTCTTTGTTACCAGCCTCATTGTATGAGCGTAGCAGTGTGAGTAAATCAAGCGCATCTTTATTCTCTGTCACTGTGCCACGCTCAGACCACGCAAATATCTTTAATATTGCTAGCCCAGCCAACGAGACCAATTTAATTGCTAAGTCGGTATCTAGCTCTACCAATAGCGCAGACTTAAGCGCCTCTTGATAGCCGCTGACACTCATGACTATATCCATCTCAGGGGGCCATGCAATTCTATTTTTAGCATCTTGCACAGCACCAAATGGGATAATATCTACAATATACTCATGTTGAATTAAGTCAGATTTATAAAGCAACCTTTGTTTCTCTTTAGGTAACTCTCTGAATTGCCCAGTTGAAGTTAAACGTTCCTTGATTCGGTGAAACTGATCCCAACTTTCGACCGCAAATGCAAAATCAATATCGCGTGTTGCACCACCTGAATTTAGACCATATATATTTTCTAACCAAATAATTCTGGCCTGAGCGCCAATCAACAATAACTCCAAACCCAATGTGTCTGTAACTTTCTGTACTTCATGCACAACCTCTGCGGTTAGGGGATCTACAGGCTTTTTAGGGCTAATTATTTGCATGTTGGATTAGCCTGTCATAAATCATTTTTGCCGTATCTAAGTTTCGTGGATCATTGCTTGCAATAAGATCTGCATATACTAATAAGGTCGGCACAACCTCTGGTAAAAAGTCAGCATCATAAAAATCCCAAAAAGCTTCTAATAGCTCAATATCGCCATTAGGGTCTGGCACAAGCCTATTTTCAACAATCAGCTTGTTGATATTTTTCTTAAATTCTTTACCATGCAAGTATAAGGTGTAAAAGTTTGGTTTTAGGTAATGTGTAAGCCTATCAGCCGCCACTTCGCCGCCCCATTGGGCTTCGTATTGCTTAACATTAAGATGCTTCCACCAGTCCAAGTTATTTGCCTTGAACCGTCTTGGGTTTAATTTTGGGCGCAATTTAATGGGGTAGTTTGTCACCCATTCTTGAATAAGTTTTTCTTGCTGAATAATTACGCGATTGTTTTTCTTACCATCCCCAAGCGTCATTGCTCTTGCGGCTAGGTCATTAAATCCCCATCCCACTGCCCCTAATGCAATGCCTGCCACTTTAGCAATTTCACGATATGGCGCATTCAACATCTCAGGATTGCATAGCAATGCAAACACCATACGCAGGTTGGTTGGCGTAAGGGCTTTGCCACCTTTGAAATGGTTCATCGGATTATTTTGATGTAGCTCTTGCTTTTGGCCTTTAATAAAAATGAATAGTCCAGGCTCATTAATATAAGCGTTTCCCGCCAAATCAATAAAATTTAGGCCTAGCTCTTTACAGTTATTAGCTGCTGCATCTGTCAGCTTAGGTGCGATAAGTAATGGCGCTTTGTAATAACCTTCTAATTGATGTTTAACCTGAGCAACCGTTGCAAAGCGATCAACATTCTTTACCTCAACTACAAATTCATAATGATTGTTGTTATGCACAATATTGATGTACGCATCTGCACGCGCATGCCTAGCTGCTGGCTCATATTCAATTACCTCAATATCTAACCCAGCAGTTTGCCTCAGGGCATCTATCGCCTGATCGAGCATGTCTTTTTCTTTAATGTGATGCAATTCCATTTGTTCAAATTTATATTCAGTTCACGTTACGTGAACGATACATCAAATTGAACATTACAGTCAACACTTTTGTTCATTTATTTAATTTGTTCACGTAACGTGAACTATTATAGTTTTTGAACAAAGATAATTCTTAGATCATTTATACCAGCTATTGATGTGCGAAAAGATTTCACTTTGAATAATTAAAGTCACTTGACGAACATGGAAATATGACTTAGTCTAATATTACCTTTGGATAAAAGTGTTTTCGCTGGATAGCGATAATTTTCTCGGACGAGAATAGGTAGGTACAATTTTTAAAGTTAAGCATTTGAAATAAATGGCTGGAAACATCTTTAATATCATACTTCCTCTTTCTCTCCAGACTTTCTTAAATTTGAAATATGGAGAAATACAATGCAACAAAATAAAACAACCATTCGTTTAGCACAATCTTGTGAAACAGAGCCAAGCATATCAAGACTCATTGGGCGCGTTACAGGCTTAATAAACGCTGAAAATTTCACTCGATTGATGAGTGTAATGACCATCGAATCAAACCCTCGTAAGCCTAGAGAATCAAGCGTTACACGCGAAATATGCGGCACCTTGACTGATAGTCCCAATCTATTTCATTTGATGAGTAAGGGTTTATTGTTATCAGCTAGTAGCTGCGAAGCGCTGGATCGTAATCGGTTCAAGCTTGATTTTGAACATACTGGCTATGCTTTACCTGGCATCTTAGATGGCGGTCACAATGCCTTTGCAATAGCAAAATTCATACTATCTAAAACAGATGCAGAGCTAAAACTAATCAAAGACTGGGAATCTTTGATTCCAGTATGGCTTGAAAATCTAGATACCATAGAAGATATGTTTAAATCACCTGAGCAAGTTGTAGGCTTAGGTTTAGATTTTCTTATTCCTATTGAAATTATCTTTCCACGTGATACGACCGATAGTGAAACATTAAATTTTTGGGGCGAAAGCCACAGAGATATTACTCATGCCAGGAACAATAATGCTCAGTTGACTGATTCAACAAAGGATCATCACCAAGGCTTTTATGAGTATCTAAAATCTACATTACCCAAAGAAATTAGCAATAGAGTTGAATGGAAAACAAATGATGGTGGAGTAATTAAAGCAGCAGATATCGTGTCTCTGGCATTAATCCCATTAAGCGTCTTACCCAAGAACGTTACAGGTGTAGATATTAATCTCTCAAAAATCTATAACTCTAAACAGTATTGCGTAGAAACTTTTAGGGAAATCCTTGAGAAAGAAGGTAACGGCGCACGTGTTGGCCAAACTTACAGCCTGACTAACCCGTTAATAAAGTCAGCTCTAAATTTACTGCCTAACATTATTGAAGCTTATGACTACATTTATAAAACATTTCCAGATGCATACAACAAGGCAGATGGTAGTTTTGGCCGCATAAGTGGCGTAAGAATTTATGATCCCAAACATGCAGCCGACCAAAAGTATTCTAAAAAACCATTTACAACCAAATACTCTTTAGCTGAGTGCAGCTATAGTTATGCAGATGGTTTTATTATTCCTATAGTTGTTGGATTAAAAGAGCTTATACAAATCAATGAAGCAGAAACCAGTGTTAATTGGAAACATGCACCCATAGAGTTTATTGGGAAAAACTTTCCAAAGATTCTAGGTATGTATAGTGCAATTATCCGTGCAACTAACTGGGATCCACAAAAAATAGGTAAGGATAAGGGTAGTTATGAAATTGTTTCAGGTGCAATTCAGATTGCATCTGCAACATATAAGCAACACCAGTTACCATTAGCTTAGCGGTCTGAAGTGAGTAGTCAACGCCTCCAATTTTACTGGATTTCCAAATTCACTTAACATCTTTGGGGGTAACTTTGGGGGTAATAAATATTTAATTATTTTATTAATTATTATATATCATGGTGTTAAGATATATAATAGGTCGCCTCTTTCCCACCAATAAAGACGCCCCTTTCGAGAGATTGGGGCGTTTTACTTTTGGGTCACGTTTAGCCCAACCTTCAACAAAATTTAAAGCGCTTTTTTAAACAAATTTTCGTCTTGGATATTAGACATGCATAAAAATTGATAGGTATATGAGCAAGTAATTTTTCGTAATACCGACCAAGATGATACTTCAGCTCTCATCATCAGCATGATTTAACCTAGCTTGTTGTCGGCAATATGATATTTTGGGTCTTCCAGCACGTTCACTTCTATCATTCCTTTGGCTTTATCTAATAGCTCTAAACAGTCTTGGCTCAGGTGTTTGAGGTGCAGTTTTTTGCCCGCGGTTTGATAGCGTTCTGCTAATGAATCGATGGCAGCCAGGGCTGAGTGGTCAGCAACTTTGGCATTTTTAAAATCAATCGCCACTTCTTGTGGGTCGTTTGCGGGTGAAAACAGGTTCTGAAATGCTGAAATGGAGGCAAAGAATAGCGTGCCTTTCAATTCGTACACTTTCCAGCCTTGTTCATTTGTGCGTCTTGTTACGCTGATTTGTTTGGCATGTTCCCACGCAAACACTAGGGCAGAAAAAATAACCCCGATAATGACCGCAATTGCCAAATCTGCAATCACCGTAATGCCGGCAACCAGGATTATGACTAATAAATCTGGCTTGGGTACTTTGCCATACAATCTAAAACTACCCCATTCAAACGTTTTTTCAGCGACGACAAACATCACGCCTATCAGTGCTGCCAGTGGAATCATCTCAATCCAGTGTGAAGCAAACAGAATAAATGAAAGCAGAAACACAGCGGTGGCAATGCCTGACAATCTTTTTAGCGCGCCATTGTTGACGTTAATCATACTTTGGCCAATCATGGCGCATCCACCCATGCCGCCGAATAAGCCTGTTACCACGTTTGCAGCGCCTTGTGCCATTGATTCGCGGTTAGGCTTGCCTCTTGTGTCAGTCATGTCGTCAATCAGGTTAAGTGTGAGTAAAGTTTCAATCAAGCCAACCGCAGCAAGTATTAATGCATACGGGAAAATTATTTTGAAAGTTTCAAGGTTGAATGGCACTTGCGGAATATGAAAATTAGGTAAGCCACCCGCAATTGAACCTAAATCACCGACGGTTTTAGTATCAATATTCAAAAAAGTAACGCCAAGTGAAACCACCATGATGCCGGCTAAGGTTGATGGTATGGCTTTGGTCAATTTAGGCAGGAGATAAATCACTGCCATGGTCAAGGCGATTAGCCCTAACATTGTATAAAGTGGCAAGCCGCTCATCCACGCTGTTGTTCCATCTTCAGCCACGGTTTTAAAGTGCCCAAACTGCGCCAAAAAAATCACAATCGCCAAACCATTCACAAAGCCCAACATCACAGGATGCGGCACCATACGAATAAATTTACCTAACTTGGCAACGGCAAACAGTATTTGCAACAAGCCCATTAGCACCACCGTAGCAAACAAATACTCAACGCCATGCTGCACCACCAATGCCACCATGACAACAGCCAGCGCACCCGCTGCGCCTGAAATCATGCCTGGGCGACCGCCAAACGTGGCGGTGATCAATGATACCAATACCGCTGCATATAACCCTGTAAGTGGCGACACATGCGCAATCAAGGCAAATGCAATCGCCTCTGGCACCATTGCCAGCGCAACCGTTAAGCCACTTAATAAATTGAGTTTAATTTCTTGTGGACTGTATTTTTCAAAACTTAAAATAGACAACTTACGCTCCGATGACAAAATTTTACAGCGTTATCGACGCACGTCCATAACGTCCAATAACCGAGATAATTAGTTTCTGAATAAATTAAAATGTGAGCTGCCCACACAATAACGAATGCAGGTCTTAAGAAGTGACGGGGCGTAACTCAGAACATTACATTGAAGTTCAGTTAATTATCTTTGGCTTTTTTAAGGGCGTGATTATCTCACGATTAGGCTATTTAACAGCGCCATCCAAGTTAAATTTCAATCTTTGTTGGCGCAACGAATGTGCGTCTTGATGAGTTAAAAGTGATTGTACTTACGCAAAATGGCAACAAAAAAGCCCAGTGATTGCGCACTGGGCTTTAAAGTTTGTTTGGGGCTTATTATTTATTGCAAACGTACATTGTTACTTCAAAGCCAAAACGCATTTCTGTTGCTGCTGGTGTTGTCCACATAATCATTCTCCTTTGAGTTTATTCACATCACCATTGATGTGTTTGTATGATTCACATCATACGTATTGGTTTAAATTTTACGCTATGCGCAACACGTAAAAACGCCTCATGATTTTACTTAAATAATCCTAATTAGCTGCCGTCAATTATTAAAAAAATATGCGTTAAAAATTGGTTTAAAAGTGTATATTTTACGTCGAGAAAAAAATTATGCTCTGCGAGCCTTTATTTATAAGGCTTGCAGAGCATCGAAAAAGGTTGCGTGTTAAAAATAGGGTTTTAAAGCACTTTTTCACATGGTTTAATTGCACTAATTTCACTCATTTTTTTCTGGTGATGATGCGCAGCTGCAGCCTTAATTTCAATATACAATATGCATCAGTTTTAATGCGCAAATGCATTGTTGCACTGAACGTAAACCATACTGGCAGGTCTACGTTAAGCAATAGCAACATTTAATTTACGAAGGAATACAAATGAACATCTCAGCACTACTTTTAGCCATTTCGCTCACTTTTGGGTTTAGTCAGTTATCGTTGGCCGACCACCATGAAGACGGTGGCAAACACTGTTCGCGTCATCACAAAATGCAAGATGCGGATACCAACAAAGACGGTGCAATTAGCCGTGATGAATTTATGGCTGGCCATCAAGCCATGGCAGATAAGATGTTTTCTAAGATGGATGCCAATAACGATGGCAAAATCGACCAGGCCGAGCGCACCGCGGGCAAAGAAAAAATGGGGAAACATTGCGATAGAAAAGACCATGATAAGTCTAGTAAGTAATCATATGCAATCAGCTTAAACAACCGAAAGCAGGTAAAAACTGCGCAATCAAGCCACACTTATTTAGTGTGGCTTTTTGTTTTTATCACGCGCATAATTGCCCAACATTAATGTGAATGGAGTCAAGCATGCATGCATACACCGTGTTAATTACCGGGGCGAATCGCGGTATTGGGTTAGAACTTAGCCGGCAATATGCCGCCGATGGCTGGCAAGTATTGGCGTGTTGCCGGCACCCGCAATCGGCCATTGCCTTGCAGGCGCTCACTACACAGCATGACAACGTGCATGTATTGCCATTAGATGTGAGTGATTTTAGGCAAATTGATGCACTGGCACTCACACTCAAGGCGCAGAATATTGACGTGCTGATTAACAATGCTGGTGTTTATCCTGAAAGCACTTTTGGCGACACCGATGAGCAGCTTTGGGCGAATGCTTTCAAGGTAAACAGCATGGCGCCTATGAAAATGGCCGAGGCTTTTGTGCAGCATATCACCAGAAGCCAGCTTAAAAAAATTGCCACCCTCAGCAGCAAAATGGGCAGCATTGATGACAACACCAGCGGTGAGAGTTATTTGTATCGCAGCAGTAAAACTGCGGTGAATATGGTCATGAAAAGTTTGGCGATTGACCTCAAGCCTTACGGCATTAGCGTGGTAACGTTGCACCCGGGTTGGGTACGCACCGACATGGGCGGCCCCAATGGTTTAATTGATGCCAGCGCCAGCGCAACCGGCTTGCGTGAAGTGATTGCCCATTTAAACTTAAGCAACTCAGGCCGATTTATTGCTTATGATGGAAAGCCGATTGCTTGGTAGTTGCGGCTTTGTAAGGCGCGCGCTCTTCTAGCTCGTTGGTGTAGGTAGTAACATTTTCTTGCTCACGCGCTAAAAATTGCGCAATGGCCTTAGCGAATTCAGCATGGGCAATTCGGTGGTATGAACACGTTGGGCGCGGCTCAAATCCACGCGCCAATTTGTGTTCGCCCTGCGCACCTCCTTCAAAATATGTGATGTTTTCAGTGATGCAAAATTGCTGTGATTGGTAATAACACAACTCAAAATGCAAGCCAGAAACAAACTGCGTTGCACCCCAATAGCGGCCGTACAGCGTAGTTTGGTTATAAAAATTCAGGGCACAGGCAATGGGTTGGTTATTGCGCGATGCGACCATTAGCACAATATTGTGTGGCATCGTTTGGCCAACTTCACTAAAAAACGCACGTGATAAATAAGGCGTAGAGTGATGTTCTGCATAGGTATTGCTGTAGCAAGTGTAAAAAAAATCCCAAAGTTCTGCTGAAATATTCTTACCTAAAACTGCGTGACATACCACGCCAGAAGCCTGAACTTTTTTACGCTCCTGATGAATTTTTTTACGTTTATCGTGGCTTAACGTGTTCAAAAATTCTTCAAAATTTTGGTACTGATGATTTTGCCATCTAAACTGCACCCCGCGGCGTTGCAACCAGCCTGCGTTGTTCAGCACGGCGGCAGAATGTTCATCAGGAAACAGCACATGGGCTGACGACAATTGCAACTGCCGCATGATGGTATCCAGCGCTTCAAGCATCAACGTTTGCACTTCAACCGTTGCACTTAATAATCTTGCACTGGTTACGGGCGAAAAAGGAATCGCAGATAATAACTTTGGGTAATACGACAGGCCGTTTTGCGCATAAGCATCTGCCCAGGCCCAATCAAACACATATTCACCATACGAATGGCTTTTAATAAAAAGCGGCATCGCCCCGACCAACAGCGCATCTTCTTTAACCAGCAAATAATAGGGTTGCCAGCCCGTGCCAGCCCCAATCGATTTTGAATGCTCAAGCGCACTCAAAAATGCATGACTGAGTAAGGGCATATCACCCACCAAGGCATTCCAGTCACTGGTACTGACCTGCTCAATAGTTTGGACGATAGAAATAATGCGGGACATAGGCTTTAATATTAAGCCATTATCGGCTTTAGCCATGCGGAATTAGAAAAAATTTATATGTCGATGATGTTGCTGTAAATACTTGATACGGGTTTACCGTTTGAAATTAATACGAGCGCTTTTTTAAATTGACAGAGGTCTGCCTAGCGTCTTTATGCTTACTTGGAATAGCCTCAATCGGCTTGGTTGGCGCAGTTTCAGCTTGCTTATTCACGACCGCCTCTACCGCCGCCTGTAGCTTTTTTTCTTCTATGGCCATTTCAGCGGCTTTTCTGCGCTCTAAAATACGCGCTTGCGCTTCTTCTAATTCATCAATCGTAATCGCACCATCTTCATTGGTATCTACCTGATTAAAATGCCGGGCAATTTGTGGGAGTTTTTCCGTGGCTTCTTGCCTAGTGACCATGCCATCACCATCGGTATCCGCATCTAAAAACCGAGCTTCAATACTTTCATGCATGGCTTTTCGGCGTGCTTCAATCTGCTCATGATTTTCATCAACAGAGCGGGCATAATCATCCAACGCCCTGCGTAGTTTTTCTCTATTTTCTGGGCTAAAGTTTAAGTTGAGGGTTTGTTGCAGGCCTTCTTCGGCTGAGGCATCTTCATTTGCCGCGAGTCTCTGACTATCGCCCACCACAAAAAAATAACCCCGACCCGCAGCAAGTGCGTAGTTTGACAATCCTAAATAAATACAGGCGGCTACGCATGCACACTTACTAATTGAAAAATTATTTAGCATGACCATGATTAAGTTTTACTAGGAGCAATTCAACAACCTTAAAAAAAGTAAATTCACCGAAAATTTAGAACAATAGTATAACCATATACTATGGATGGCTATTGTTAATCATATGTTTCAGTCTTGGAAAAATTGTAATAATTTGTAACAGCATTAAGATTAAACCTTGCCACTTGCAACTGTACAAAAAAATTAAAACGCTGCGTGGCGTAGACTTGTTAGAAATAAATTAGTTTCGTCGTTTTAATACCGATACGTATTGATATCCACGAAAATTAACTTACATTTTGTCACCAATCGCAATATACTTTAAGACTTAAATTCGTGGCGATATTTTGGGCAGTTATCAACAATTAACGAGAACAACATCATGTCAGATCAACATAAAAAAATTCTGGTCGTCGATGACGACGTCCGTCTACGTGAGCTGCTGCAGCGCTACCTTACTGAGCAGGAATATACCGTTAAAGTGGCATCAGATGCCAAAGAGATGGACGCCATACTGGCAGTGGAAGCCATTGATTTATTAGTGTTAGATTTAATGTTGCCGGGCGAAGACGGCTTGTCAATTTGCCGCAGAATACGCGCTAGCGGCACTTTATTACCCATCATCATGCTCACAGCGCGTGGCGATGAAGTGGATAGAATTATCGGCCTTGAGATGGGCGCAGACGATTATCTGCCAAAACCATTTAACCCGCGTGAGTTGCTAGCGCGTATCAATGCCGTATTGCGTAGACATGAGCGCCTGCAACCAAGCGCGCCTGCACTCAATAGCGATAGCGTGACCATTGGCGAATTTGTATTCAACCCCGCAACCCGCTCATTAACAAAAGATGGCGCCGCGGTCACCATTACCAGCGGGGAATTTGCGCTGTTAAAAGTGTTTGTTGATCATCCACGTCAACCGCTTTCACGCGATAAACTCATGCAATTAGCGCGTGGCCGCGAATTGGACGTTTTTGACCGCAGCATTGATGTGCAAGTATCCCGTTTACGTAAACTGATTGAACCTGATGCCGCGCACCCCAGATATTTACAAACCATGTGGGGCTTTGGCTATGTGTTTATTCCTGATGGAGAAGTCGATTAAACTTACGTGTTATACCGCATGTTGCAAAAAACCAATCCGATTCAATTGACGTTATCATCAATTTAAATTGACAGTCCAACTCCTCCCTAAAACCCTGCTTGCCAGAGTGATGTTACTAATCGCTGTATTACTGGCAGTCGGGCAATTTGCATCGTTGCAGATTTTTGAGTATTTTGAGCGCAAGCCGCGTGCTGAAGCCACCGCACTGCAGGCAGTCACTGTGGTCAATTACACGCGCGCTTCATTGATTGCTTCGCAAGAAAATCTGCGCCAAGCCCTACTCTCTGAAATTACAGGTAAAGAAGGTGTGCGTGTCTATTACGCAGACTTTATGGAAGAAATCGAGCCGCTGCCAAGTGACCCGTTTATTAACATGGTTGCTGAAAAAATACGCGAAAGATTAGGCACAGAAACCATCATCACCACGCGGCACTACGGCATTGAAGGGTTTTGGGTCAGCTTTAATATTGGTTTGGATGATTTTTGGGTAGTCATTCCACGCGTGCATGTTGACCGGCCTTTTCCTTGGCAATGGCTAGGCTGGGGCGCATTAGTACTGGCCCTTTCGCTCGCAGGCGGCTACCTAATTGCGATGCGTATCAATCGGCCATTACGCTTACTCATGAACGCTGCCGATAGACTTCGTAACGGCGAATCTCCAGAAAAACTGCCCGTTGGCAGTTTTGCAGAACTTCAGGAAGTGAATGATACTTTTAACAAAATGGCAGATTCATTAGCCGAGTTAGATGCTGAACGTACGCTTATCTTAGCCGGGGTTTCTCACGATATTCGCACACCCTTGGCAAGACTACGTCTGGCAGTAGAAATGCTTCCTGATGAAAGTTGCGCCAGTTTCAAAGCGGGCATGATTGAAGATATTACCGATATGAATAACATCATTCATCAATTTTTAGACTTTGTTAAAGGAGTCGAGGGTGAACCGACGCAAATGGTCGACATCAACAACTTATTACAAGGCATCCATGATCGCCAACTTCGCGCCGGGCGCGACATTTCGGTTGAGCTTGGGCCCACTTACGCAATCCCCATTCGCCCACTTGCCATGCAACGCCTGCTGGATAATTTAGTGGGGAATGCCTACGCCTATGGACGTGGCCAAGTACGTATTGCCAGCAGAATCACTGCGGACTATGTCGTCATCAGTGTGTTTGATAATGGCCCTGGCATTCCTGAAACGCATGTAGAAAAACTACTGCGGCCTTTCGAACGGCTAGACACGGCCCGTAGCAATGCTGGTGGCAGCGGGTTAGGCTTGGCCATTGCTGACCGTATTGCCAAATTACATCAGGGAAAACTTGAACTGATTAACCGAACTGAAGGTGGCTTAGAAGCGCGCCTGAGTATTCCTATTTATAGTTAAGTCTAGTGCGCTTTTGTTTGTAGCGTTGCTTCAAACTGATCCAGAGGCATCGGTTTTCCGAACAAGTAGCCTTGCAAATGCTTGCAGCCTTTATTAAGTAACAGGCGCTTTTGTTCCTCGGTTTCCACACCTTCGGCAATCACATCAAAACCAAGGCTACTTGCCATTGCGACAATGGTTTCCACAATGGAGAGGTCATTACTATCATCCGCAATGTCACGCACAAATGAACGATCTATTTTCAACTCATTAAGTGGCAAAATCTTCAAATACTGCAAAGATGAATAGCCAGTACCAAAATCATCCAAGGAGAAAAGCACTCCAATAGACTCAAGGGCTATCATCGAAATGATAATACTCTCGACATTTTCCAGCAGAAGACTTTCTGTCAATTCCAACTTAAGCTGCTTAGGTCTAAATGTATAGCGTTGCAATGTAAGCTGCAACTGCCTTACAAACTCTGCCTGACTAAATTGCCTCGCGCTGACGTTGACCGATAAAGTCAAATGCTGCGTCATTGGATTTTTTTGCCACTGCTCCAATTGCGCACAAGCACTTTCAATCACCCATTGCCCAATTGGCAGAATCAACCCCGTTTCTTCTGCAAGGGGAATAAACTGCAATGGTGGCACCATGCCGCGAGAAGGATGATTCCAACGAAGCAACGCCTCCGCGCCAATCGCCTTGCCAAATTCATCCACCTGAACTTGGTAATGCAGTTGAAACTGCTGAAACTCCAGTGCACTACGCAGCTCTATTTCAAGTGAAGCTCTAACGTTAAAAGCTTCCTGCATTTTAGGGTCAAAAAACCGTATTCTGTTTCGTCCTGATTTTTTAGCTTGATACATGGAGATATCTGCTTGTTTTAACAATTCTGCAATTTCCAGCATATTGCCCTGAAACAAAGTGACCCCAATACTCGACGTGGCGTGATACTGATGCACCGCTATTTGGTATTGCTCATTAAGCATCGTTTGGATTTTATGCGCCACGACTTCGGCTAAGGATGCCGCTTCATTTAATTGCTCGCTTAAATTTTCAAGCAATACAACAAATTCATCGCCTCCCAAACGCGCCACTGTATCGCCTTCACGCACACTTGATGATAAGCGCTTTGCAACCTCTTGTAGCAACAAATCCCCTACATCATGCCCCAGCGTGTCATTGAGCGCTTTAAAGTTATCTAAATCAATTAGCAGCAACGCACCAATTTGCCTTGTGCGGGCGCTAGAAGCAATCGCGTGCTGGAGTCGGTCTATAAACAATTGTCGATTCGGTAACTGCGTCAATAAATCATGAAACGCCAAGTGCAGAATTTCATCGGCCGCGGCTTTACGCGCGGTGATATCGACATGCGAGCCAACATAATGCGTGACCACACCATCGTTACCTTTAACCGCTGAAATGGAGACTAAGTTATAAAGTAATTGACCATTTTTATGGCGATTCAGCACCTCGCCCTGCCAAGAACCCTCACGACGAATTTTTTGCCACATGTCTGAATAAAAATCGGTGTCATGTGTACCCGACTGCAATAATCGAGGCGTTTCACCGATCACTTCCTCAGTGGTATATCCAAAAATTTCCGTAAAGGCCTTATTCACCCGAAGAATTCGCAGGCTAGCATCGGTAATCATCACTGAATCTTGTGACTCAAATGCAACCGCCGAAATTTGCAAATTAATTTCCGCCTGCTTACGCTCCGTAATATCCTGCACTGTGCCATGCAAACCAACTATCTGACCATTTTCGTCATGAATGCCTTTGCCGCGCGCAGTCACCCAGCGTCGAGTACCGTCCGCACGTATTACTTCAGCATCACACTCGTATGGTAGCCCATCTAACAACCCCTGGTTCATTACAACGGTAAGTTGCTGCCAACTTTTGACTGTAAAGTATTGCGGTACTTCATCGATATCTGCCGGTGGAAGGGCCAGGTCACGGCCATATATCTCGTATAGTTCCTCAGACCATACATGCGTATTGGTGACGGTATCCCAAGACCAGTCACCGATTCTCGCAAAATGATTCGCTTCTTTTAGTCTGGCCTCACTTTTTTGCAAGCGCTCGTTTTTTTGTTTGTTATCGGTAATATCCAGCGAGATGCGGCAAATGTACTGAATAGCCCCAGAAGTGTTGAGTACGGGAAAAATCGTTGAGGCAAAATAGCGTAGCTCGCCAGCCACTGGCCAAAACTCTTCAATGGCATGGCGCTGCATGGTGCACAGCACAATCTCATCATTAATACTTAAATTATTGGCAATTTCTTCAGGGTAAAGATCAAAATCTGTTTTGCCCAATATTTCTAATTCCGTCAGCCCGTGTATGCGCAATAATTTTGGATTTGCCAGCACGTAGTGTCCTGCGGTATCTTTCAATGAAAGAAATGCTGGTGAATAATTCACAATCGCGCTTAATTTAAAATCGCGATCCTGCAAAGCTGTTTGAACCTGCTTAATTTCTGTAATGTCGTGCGAAATCCCAAATAATCCAATCACATTGCCTGCATCATCAAACATTGGGCCTTTTGTCACATAGGCAGTAATTGTGCCTGCATTTAGTAAACTCACCTGCTCTTCATGGGTTTGGGTTTTGCCTTTCGCCATAATTTCAGCATCCAGGCGCTTTAGATGACTGGCTGTCGGTTCAGGGAAAATAAACGAATCATCTTGACCAATAATTTCATCCATCGGCTTGCCCACAATATCTGCACCCGCTTGGTTTATCAGCAAATAGCGGCCAGCACGGTCTTTCACATAAATCGCATCACGCGTTCCAGACACTGCAACATTCAGCAGCTTGGCTTGGTTTTCTGCTTTGGCCCGCGTGCGCATCAATATTTCACTTAGCACACTCATTGTCAGTCCACTGACAATAAGAAAACTCCATTGCAATAAATCATAGCCATCAGTAAATTGAAAGCTCCATCGTGTGGGAACAAACAGGAGTTTGGCGCCTATTGCAACGGTAGCTGTTGAAATAACACCAGGCCAAAATCCACCCAATAGCGCCCCTAAGATGATTGGAAACATAAATAAAATCATGAGCGGCCGATGATCTGTATTGAGCCCCATATGATGCCTAATCAAAAGCATCACTAAAGAAATAAGAACAGCGAATGAATACGTCAGCCAAGTTGGTCTGCGGCTGATAAAAGCACCTGAAAATATTACGTCCTGCAAGTGCCCTTGATGGTCATTTGCAACGCTTGGCACAGTACGCAACACAAAAAGCAAGGCTAACGCACTCACTAAAACAAAAAACACGCCCTTTTCCGTTGAGTACCAATGAATTGAGTCAATCGTGGTAAAGGTTGATAACAGATGGTCGGATAAAAAAACCCACAGCAATGCCAGCACAACGTAGGACAACACGGTGGCTAAAATGAACCTTTCACGTAACTTACGCATCACCGGCCTAATTGAGAGAAATGAAAATGAATATTAACAGCAAATAGAACATAGACCAATATTTAGGCAACTTACATAGCCCTTCGTATTGGGCTTTGCGTTACTGAACGTTCGCTTCTGGCTCAAACCAATTTAAGCGCTCACGCAGGCGAACGACTTCACCCACAATGGTGAGGCATGGCGCTTTAATATTGGCTTGCGCCACCTGTTGCGCCAAGTCTTTTAGCGAAGCTGTTACTACCCGTTGCCGTTGTGTGGTGCCTTGCTGCACCACCGCTGCGGGCATCTCTGGCGAAACACCATGCGCAATAAGTTGCTCACAGATTTGCGCCAACCCCACCAACCCCATGTATATCACCACCGTTTGACGAGGCCGCGACATGGCTACCCAGTCTAAATCCAGCGTGCCGTCTTTTAGATGCCCAGTGATAAATAAACAGGCTTGTGCATAATCCCGATGCGTCAGCGGAATTCCCGCATAACTCGACACGCCATTTGCCGCACTAATACCAGGCACCACTTGAAATGGCACTTTTTGCTGCATCAGCGTTTCAATTTCTTCACCACCACGACCAAAAATAAAGGGGTCGCCGCCTTTCAGGCGTAGCACGCGCTTGCCTTCTAACGCCAACTTGGCCAGTAAATCGTTGATTTCCTCTTGCGGCAGGGTATGTTGATCGCGCGATTTTCCTACATAAATCAATTCAGCATCGCGCCGTACTAAATCCATCACTTCAGGGCTTACCAATTTATCATACACACACACATCACACTGCTGCATGAGACGCAACGCCCTAAAAGTGAGCAAATCAGGGTCGCCAGGGCCGCCACCGACTAAATAGACTTCACCCATCTGTTGAGTGTCGGGCTGGTCAGCAATCGCCTTCTCTAACGCTAACCTTGCTGCCGATTCTTGGCCCGCTAAAATGCGTTCTACGATGGGGCCTTGCAATATACCTTCCCAAAAAATGCGACGCTCTTGGCTTGTGGCAAATTTAGCTTTGACTTTATCTCGAAACTCCCCCGCAATGGCTGCAATACGGCCGTAGCCGGCGGGTAACATCGTTTCAATTTTGGTACGAATATAACGCGCCAACACGGGCGCGGTGCCCTCACTGGAAATGGCGATCACAATCGGCGCGCGCTCTACAATTGAGGCCATGGTAAATGTGCATAAAGCTGGCGCATCTACCACGTTCACCGGAATATTTTGCGCTTTGGCCGCGACTGATACCGCTTGATTGACAGCCTCATCATCGGTTGCGGCAATCACCAGACACGCCGCATTGATTTGCTGCGGTTCAAAGTGCGCTGGTATATAAGTAATTTTTTGTGCGTCCACCAATGCCTGCAGTTGCAAACAAATTTCAGGCGCAAAAAGCTTAACCGTTGCATTGGCTCTAAGCAGCAACGACACCTTGCGCAACGCCACCTCGCCACCGCCGATAACCACACAGAGGCGCTGGGTAATATTCATAAAAATTGGCAAGGCTTGCATGGCGTACTTTATCAGTAGATTTTGTTAAAAATGGTTGAATTATTTGGCACGCAATAATTCTTTAAGCGCTTGTTTAGCCTCAACATCCCCCTGTAAGGCAGAAAGCCGAAACCAATAAAAGGCTTCTTTTCTATTGCGCTCAACACCGCGGCCTTCGTTGTACATATTACCTAGGTTATATTGCGCATCCACATCATGTTGGTCGGCGGCTAACAAATACCAATTCAGCGCTTGCTGATAATCTTGTGCGACACCTGCACCCACATCATATGTATAGCCTAGCATTGATTGTGCTGAAGCATAGCCTTGGTCGGCAGACTTACGGTACCAGGCCACCGCTTGCTTTTGATCTTCTTTAACGCCACGGCCATAAAAATACATTTGCCCGAGGTTATATTCTGCTGTTGGATTTTTTTCCGCCGCCGCTTTGCGATACCACATCAGCGCCTTTTCATAATCCATTTTCACCCCTTGCCCAAGCTCATACATCACGCCCAAATAAGTTTGCGCATCCGTATGCCCCGCTTTGGCTGACTGTTCAAACGCCTTTAAGGCTAAGCCGTAATTTGATTTTTCATACTCACTTACACCTTCGTCATAATCGGCTAAGGCCGAAAATGAAAAAAACAGCATGAGCCATAGCATCGTCACCAATCTAAACATTTCAGAATCCTCCCGAATTTCACGCTAGGCGTTGTTAAAAGTAAGTTGTTAGAAGTAAGGTTTCGATTTTAAAGGATTAAGCCATTTGGGCAAGTAAAAATATTTTTTCAGGCTGCAAAATCACTCGAGAAAAAAATAATGCCCTGGAAGCCTTTGTTTACAAGGCTTTCAGGGCAGTCAAAAAGGTTGAGTATTAATTAGCGCTAAATTAGCATAAATTTAAGCGTTAATTTAGTGTGATTTTTTCACCGCTCTCTGCATGAAAATAAGTTAAATGCGCAAAGCTGCTGCCACCTGAAGTGAGCGAACCGTCAAACAACGATTTTCCGTCAACATCCACAACCGCATAACCATTATGATAGAGCGTCACTTCTGCTAATTTAGGCGTGGCGGCCTCGGCTTTGTCAGTTGCCTGCAATTTGCCAGTAGGTTTTGTCCCCCCAGTTTTTGTCATAGCGTGCTGACTTTCACGCATTTCAAAACTAATGCAATTTTCTTCTTCCGCCTCAGAATAGACTTCCCACTGACGGCCGCCCGTCAACTGCGTGAGCCAAGCAGGCAAATCCACTTCTACGCGGCAAATAATCGGTTCATCCCACGCTGGGTGATGAAGCTCTGCCTGCGTGAGCTCAATTGCGTTATGTTGATTGGAATTTTCTGTCATGTTATTTCCTTCTTGCCATTATAATACTTCATATTGACGATGGTGGCGGCTTGGCCATTTTTCAAGTGCACTGATTTTCTTTAAAAACGCTTGGCAGCCACAACTACTTAACGGCGCGTGAATGCCTGAAGTTTACAGTGTGCTACAAATAATGCCAAAATAAACTATTAATAATAAGGGGATTTTATGTTGAGTGGTTTGAGCGAAATTTCAACGCTACTTGCGCAAAACAGCACGTTATTTATTACCATTTCTGTGATATTTGGTTTGCTAGTGGGCAGTTTTTTAAATGTCGTCATTTATCGCATGCCCAAAATTATGGAGCGAGAATGGCACAACAACTGCCTTGAACTTCAGGGGCTGGAAATTCCCGAGCAACCAAAATTCAGCATTTCAAAACCGCGTTCTGCTTGCCCGCATTGCGGCCACAAAATTACTGCGCTTGAAAACATTCCCGTGATTAGCTACTTGTTTTTAAGAGGAAAATGCAGCAGCTGCCAAGCTAAAATCAGCCCACGCTACCCACTGATTGAAGCCCTTACTGGCTTGCTCATCGGGCTGGTCAGCTGGAAATTTGGCTACAGCAGTCTGACGCTTTTTGCCTGGCTTTTCACGTTCGCGCTCATTGCATTAACGTTTATTGACTTTGATACACAACTATTACCCGACGACATTACGTTGCCGCTATTATGGTTAGGCTTATTTGTAAATCTAAACAGTGGATTTACTGACTTAAAATCAGCCGTCATCGGCGCTATTGCCGGCTATTTGATTCTCTGGTCAATTTACTGGGTATTCAAACTGGTCACCGGCAAAGAAGGCATGGGCTATGGTGACTTTAAACTACTGGCCGCGATTGGCGCATGGTTTGGCTGGCAATTACTTCCTGCGGTGATTTTATTATCGTCCATTGTCGGCGTTATCATTGGTGTTGGGCTAATCATTTACGCCAAACGCGGCCGTGAAGTACCCATGCCATTTGGGCCATTTTTAGCGCTTGGCGGTATTGCGGCCTTGTTTTATGGCCAACAACTCGCTGGTTATTATCTGCACTAATGTCAATTATTGCACTCACAGGCGGTCTGGGTTCTGGCAAAAGTGAAGCGGCAAAACAGTTTGCCAAACTTGGCGTGCCTGTTGTAGATACCGATGTGATTGCGCATGCACTCACAGCCAATGGCGCACCTGCACTTAAGCAAATTAGCGAACTTTTTGGGCCTCAGTTTTTAACGAATGAAGGTGCATTAGATCGCGCAAAGCTACGCGCACATGTGTTTGCCCACCCACAAGAGCGCAGCAAGCTTGAAGCCTTATTACACCCGCTGATTCGCGCTGCAGCACTCAAGCAACTGGCCGAAAATGAACATCAACAACACCCTGACTATCAAATTTTGGTGATTCCGCTTTTATTTGAAAATAATCAGTACCAAACCAGCATTCACAAAATTTTACTGATTGATTGTGATGAACAACTGCAAATTGCGCGTGCCATGGCACGAAGCTTTTTGACCCAAGCCGAAGCGCAGGCCATATTAGATGCGCAGGTTTCTCGTACAACCCGATTAAAACTTGCGGATGAAGTCATAGAAAACAATGGCACATTGGCCGAATTAACTGAAAGTGTCGAGAAAATGCACCAAAAGCTCATTAAAATTTGCCATTAAACCTTGCATAGTCAGCCAATAACTTTGATAATTCAGTTCAAATTTGAATTTAAGCTTTATTTTGGGTTAGTGATGTAAACCATGCCTAGTTACGACTATCCATTCAACGAACGTATACGCACTTTACTGCGGATTGAAGACTTGTTCGCCAAAGTAATGCACAATCTAGAAACAGACCACGAATTCCACCATCACGCTGCGCTACTCACCTTGTTGCAAATTTCAGATATTGTTGAACGCGCTGATTTACGTTCAGAATTATTGCAAGAACTTGCCCGCCAAAAACTGGTAATGGATTCCCTTAAAGGCAACCCAGCCATTGCTAGCGCCAAGCTCGAAAGCATTTTGGCTGAGATTGACACGGCAGTCGACGCACTTCGTGCTGAAAACACAAAACTAGGCCAAACACTACGTAACAATGAATGGCTGATGGCGATTAAACAGCGCACCGGCATTCCTGGCGGCGTATGTGAGTTTGATGTGCCGTCATATCACTACTGGTTAAATCTCGGCCCGACAAAGCGCCGCGAAGATATTGTTGCTTGGCTAAACCCACTATTGCCGATGCAGCAAGCCATAACGATTATTCTGCATATTCTGCGCGGCAGCGGGGCAAAAACCAAGTTGCTTGCCAAAGCAGGCGTTTACCAAGAAATGCTTTCTGGCGCCAAACCCGCTCAAATGCTGACAATAGAAATTGCAGACAATACGCCTTGTTTCCCAGAAGTGAGTGCTAACAAATATGCCATGAATATTCGGTTTATTCACTTAGATAACGCACAGAAAACGCAAAAATATGAGGGGGATGTTAAATTTACACTGACCCTTTGCAACTTATAAAACTTTGCAGCCTCATACTCACATCGTTTTTTTCAAACCTAATTTACCCACACATTCTGTCGACTTAAAACTTTATGTCTACCATCAAAAAACGTTTAGTCACTTGCCCAAACTGCAAAAAACTAAGCGAATACTCCCTTGAGAATGCTTTTAGACCTTTTTGTTCAGAGCGTTGCAAAATGATTGACTTGGGCGTATGGGCAACAGAGGGTTATGCCATACCTGTTGCTATCAATGCTGCAGACTTATCCGACGACGAAACCAACGCCTTACTAGAGCATTAAGGGGCAATCATATGCAATTATTGACTTTATTTTCGCGCCTCTTCACGACAACGCTTCTGCCAACTGTGCTGATGACTGTTTTTTTAACAGCACATGCCGAAACTGCAAAACCCGTACAAATACAGCAAGCTTGGGCGCGCGCTACAGCGCCCGGGCAGAGCGTTGGGGCAGCTTATATGACCTTGACGCATCATGAGAACATCACGCTAATCGCCGCAGATTCAGATGCGGCTGGAACCGTTGAAATACACAGTATGGAAATGAAAAATGGTGTGATGAAAATGCGGATGCTGGAAGCGTTGCCGCTCAAAGCGGGCAAGCCAGTGAAGCTCGGCCCTGGCGGCCTGCATTTAATGCTGTTTGATTTGCAAAAACCACTTAAAGTGGGTGAAAAAATTGAACTAACACTTTGCTTTAAAAATCAACGAGGCGAAGTGACGCATCAAACTGTTACATTACCTATTAAAGAGGCAGCGCAGTAACCCCAACTATTCACGGCTGGTATTTACCACGCACCCCGTTGCATGGCAATGCCATGTGCACCATGCTGCACTGCAGTCTTTTTATCATCTATTCTAACGCCGCCTAACGCATACACGGGCAAAGGATAATCTGCAATCATTTGCCCCCAAGCCTGCCAGCCTAATGGTATGGCATCGCTGTGACTTAACGTCGCGTCTACTGGCGAAAGCACTACAAAATCCAGCCCTAGCGTGGCTGCTTTTTCGAGTTCTGCAAGATTGTGGCAAGAGGCTGCGCAAAGCATATCATCCGGCCTTTGCCTAAATTCAAGCAATTGATGGGCTGGCAAATGCACGCCGTCAGCGCCCAACGCTCTCACCAATTCAGCATTGGCATTCAGCAGCACTTTCGCGCTGTGTGCGTGTGCCAAGTGGATGACGCGCTCGCTAAAAGTTTGTAACGCTGCCGGTTGCAGTTGCTTTTCACGTATTTGAATCAGTTTTAAGCCATGCGCTAGCGCCAATTGCAACTGGTTAAAAAAAGTTTGTTCACCCATTTCTGCTAGGTTGGTGATGGCATAAACATCAGGTAAATTAAGTGCCTGCATAATCGGCTGATTTGCTGGCAACATGGGCTGCACGCGCACCTGACTGGGCTGTTGCCAGCTTAGTTGTTGACCCTCACGCCCATGCGGCTCGCCCAACCAAGCCAATACTCTAAAAAAATGTAATTTGACGGTTTTTTCAGGGTAGGCATATACGCGCGTAAGCCAAGGTGCCATTTCCGTTACTGTAATGCCTAGCTCTTCATGTAGTTCACGCATTAAGGCGCGGGCGGGCGTTTCATTTTCTTCAATTTTACCGCCCGGAAACTCCCAGTAGCCGGCCCAAGGTTTACCCGCAGGCCGCTCTCCTAATAACACAGCACCATCTTGCCGTTGAATTACCCCCACGGCTGCATGTGTTACCGCAGCAGACGGCGAAACTGAATCAAGATTTGTTGTCATGCTGACTTTATTGGCGTAAGGCCGACAAGGCGAGTTGCTTGATACCCGCGTAATCGCGCGCAAATTGATAGGCCACGCGACCGCTACGCGCTCCGCGTGTATGGGTGAACTTTAATGCGGCCTCGTGTGCGGCGGCATCAAATTCAAAGCCAAAATGCTTAAGCCAAGTGGCGCAAATTGCCAAATATTCCTCTTGGTCAAACGCATAAAAAGACAGCCATAAACCAAAGCGCTCGGCCAGCGCGGTTTTTTCTTCAATCGTGTCACTCGGTCGAATTTCACCATCCCAATGCTTGGTAGCTAGATTATCTGCCATAAATTCTGGCATCAAATTTTTACGATTTGACGTGGCATACACCAGCATATTGTCCGATGCACTGGCAACCGAACCATCCAGCACCACTTTCAGCGCCTTATAACTTTCATCATTGGCATCAAAAGTTAGGTCATCGCAAAAAATAATGAATTTTTCTGGGCGATTGCGAATAATCTTAACAATTTCAGGCAAATGCACTAAATCGTGCTTTTCCACTTCGATCAAACGCAAACCTTCGGCCGCATAAGCGGTTAACAGCGCCTTAATGAGTGAAGATTTACCCGTCCCTCGCGCACCTGTCAGCAGCACATTATTGGCAGTAAAGCCTTGTAAAAATTGCTGTGTATTGCGTACGATTTGTGTTTTTTGCGCATCTACAAAATAAATATCTGCAAGCGCTATGTGGTGTGGATGCGAGACTGCCTGCAATCTGCCTTGATTGTTTTGCTTAACCCAGCGCCACGCGAACGCCTGCCAATCAACCGGTGATATTTTGGCTGGCAACAGGTTTTCTAGCTGATTAATTAAACCTTCAGCGCGCTCAATTAAATGCGTGAGTTTATCCATTAAGAGCGATAATCTGCGTTAATTTTGACGTAATCGTACGAAAAATCACAAGTCCAAACCGTACTTTGCGCAGAACCGCGCGCTAAATCCACACGCACTAGAATTTCAGCTTTTTGCATGATTGCAGCGCCCTGCGCTTCTTGGTAAGCCAGTGCGCGGCCACCATGCTCGGCCACCAGCACATCGCCCAAATAGAGTTTTAACGCATTCACGTCTAACCCTTCAACCCCAGCATAGCCGATGGCCGCCAAAATTCGGCCTAAATTCGGGTCTGAGGCAAAAAAAGCCGTTTTAATTAAGGGTGAATGTGCAATTGCATACGCCACTTTGCGGCATTCAGCCGCATCTCGCCCGCCTTCTACCTGCACAGTCATGAATTTTGTTGCGCCTTCGCCGTCGCGCACAATCGCTTGTGCGAGTTCAATCGCCAGCTCGGTAAACGCATCACGAAGCACGGCAAATTCTGGGCTGGTTTCAGTAATTTCAGCATTGCCTGCCAAGTGCGTGGCCATCAAAATCAGGCTGTCGTTGGTGGAAGTGTCACCATCCACTGTAATGCAGTTAAACGATTGATTCACGGCATACTGAATGATGCTTTCAAGCGCAGATTGGCTTACAGCGGCATCCGTCGCAATATAGCCGAGCATGGTTGCCATGTTGGGGTGTATCATGCCGCTGCCTTTGCTGATGCCAGTGAGCGTGACAATTTTGCCACCCAACTGTATTTGGCGTGACGCCCCTTTAGCCACAATATCGGTGGTCATAATCGCCTCTGCCGCGTTTAACCAGTTATCTTCTTTCAAATTGGCAATGGCGGCAGGCAAGCCAGCGATGACTTTATCTACAGGCAGCGGCTCTAAAATCACCCCAGTTGAAAATGGCAAAATTTGATTCGCTTGCAAGTTCAACAAATCCCCCAAAGCTTGGCAACTTTGTTGTGCGCGATTTAAACCATCTTCGCCCGTGCCTGCATTAGCACAGCCCGTATTTACCAACAGCGCACGAATGCCTGCTTTTTGCTTTAAAAATTCTTTACACAACAGCACGGGCGCCGCGCAAAATTGGTTCAGCGTAAACACACCCGCCACATGGCTACCTTCAGCCAAGGTAACAACTAACACATCTTTGCGGTTGGGCTTGCGCACATGCGCTTCTGCACAGCCCAACTTAACCCCTTTAACGGGAAATAAAGCGCTGGCTTGAGGGGCAGTAAGATTAACTGGCATGGTGAAAAATCCGTGTAAAAATGTTGTGCTTATTTTAGCGCATTATTGATTGAGCAAGCAGATGTGACGGCCTATTTTTAAGGCAAATCATGCTAGTCAAAAGCCATCAATTCGTATGATATTTCACCCGAGAAAATATTTATGCCCTGCAAGCCTTTATTCATAAAGCTCACAGGGCATCGAAAAAGGTTGTGTTAAATTTAAGATGAATTTAACTGTTTTTTGCCTACGTTTAACTAATAACGTTTCACATTGCTGACCTTGCCTGTTAGGTCAAAAGTGGACTGAAAATTACGCCCTTGTGCAACTGCATTGAGGCTGATTTTTCCTGATATCGCTTCACTAGGGGCAATTTGCACTTGGCCTTGCGCTTGCAATTTTGGCGATTTCAGCACCAAATTGCGATATTCAACCCGGCCGCTTTTTGCCCACACACCGCCTGTGAGTTGGTCAAAATTGGTGGCATAGCCTTCAAGTGCTTTATCTTCAGGGTTAAGTATGGCGCGCGCCAAATCAACGCCATTAATTTTACCGTTGGGTATATTAAAGTTTCCTGTCACTTCGGCATCGTCTAGCAATTGAGTTGCGATATTTGACTGGGCTGAAAATTTGCCTGCCAAGTTTAACTTACCATCCACCAAAGCTGTGCTGGAAAAAGCTTTTAACAGCTGGGCGGCATTGGCTTTTATGAGATTAAAATTACCCGATGTTTGCCACTGATTGGACCAATCTACCATTGCTTTTGCGCTGAATGTTCCACCATAAATTTCACCCTGCAATTGGTCAAGTTGTAGGCGCTCCTGCTGATACGTGCCGCTGGCATGAAGCGCTTCAAATACGATGTTTGGTCGTACTGGTAACGTCCACTTGCTTGCCGCAATCTTCACCCGATATTGATTTGCTTGCGGTTGCACCTCAATGGCTAACGCGCCATCTTCACTTTTTAACGCAATGCCGCCGAGTTCGCCCGCATGATGTTGCATCACATGGCCATTAAAAGGCACCAAAGTAAGATCGCGAATATTAAGTTTTACTTTGCTAAAGCGCACATCTTCCACCTGCAGTTGCGGTGACTGCCTTGCCGCTTGTAGCCACTGTAACGGCTTGGCAACGTCTTTCTGATTCAGCGTAACGCCTTCAATTAGCAGACTGTGAAGCGTTTTAACCTCACTCAAAAGACTGGTAATTTGCGGCGCCGCTTTGATTGAATCCAGTTGAATGGCAGGATTTTCACCCATCATTACATGGTGCAACATAAAATGCGGCTGCGGCCAAAGGGAGGCGCGCACTTCGCCAACTTTAACTGGGGCGCCAATACTGGCTGCGGCAAAGTTTTCTATCGGCGCAACCAGATAATTAAGTGGTACAAAATGCATCAGACCCAACAATAAAATGAGTGCTATTGGCATATAAACCAATGAAAATCGCAACAGGCCTGACAACCATTTTTTGGGTTGCTTTGCATTGTCATTTGCACCTTTAAAGCGGCTTAACACCAAAATATCAAATTTTCGATACTTGGCTTTAGCCACGTTCAGCAAACTGTTTTTTGCACGTAGCGGCTTGTGGCCCATCATTTCGCTCGCCAAGCTTTTGGCTTCTTCGCGAGCTGCTTTTTCAGCGGCTTGTTCTTCGGCTTTTACTGCGGCCTGTTTCACTTCTTTTTCTTTTTTAGCAAGGCGTTCAGCCTCTTTCTGCGCTTTAGCTTCGGCTTTTTTCTGTGCATCTCTCTCGGTTTTTTCTTTTGCAATACGCGCTTTTTCTAACTTAGCCTGTTCTTTGGCCGCTGCTTTTTCCTTTGCATTGGCTTCCGCAATCAGTCTTGCTTGGCGTTCAGCTTCAATTTTGGCTTCTTTTTCTGCCAAAGCACGGGCGTCAGCTTCTGCTTTCTTCTGTGCGGCTTCGGCTTCGCGTGCCATGCGCTCTGCGTCTAAACGTGCTTGCGCTTCTGCCGCCAATCTGGCGGCTTCTGCTGCTGCCGCGATTGCTTGTAAGCGTTCTTCCTCCTGCTTTGCTGCATGCTCAGCTTGCGCTTGCGCTTCCTGCGCCAGTTTTTCCTGACGTTCTGCTTCAAGCCGTGCTGCTGCTTCAGCCTGCGCTTGAGCTTCTTCAGCCAATTTCGCCTGATGCTCTGCTTCAAGTCGCGCGGCTTGCTCTGCTTGTGCTTGGGCTTCAAGTTCCGCTTGTAGGCGCGCCTCCTCTGCGGCCTGTGCAATACGCGCAGCTTCTAGGTGCGCTTGTTCTTCTGCAGCTACTCTAGCCACTTCTTCCGCCTCGGCAATTCTCTGCAAGCGTTCTGCCTCTTGCTTTACCGCAAGCTCGGCTTGCAATCGGGCTTCTTCTGCCAATTTAACCTGGTGTTCAGCCTCAAGCCGCGCAGCTTCTTCAGCTTTGGCATGCGCTTCGGCGGCGGCTTGTTGTTCTTGCGCCTTTTTCTCTTCGGCTAATCTATCAGCCTCTTCAGCCTGCGCTTTGGCTTGAAGTGCTAACGCCACTTGCATGCGAGCCTCTTCGGCCTCTTTCATTTTGCGGGTTTCTTCACGGCGCTGGCGTTCTTTTTCTCGAATCCGCTCAACTAAAGCTTGTGCTGCGTGCTCTGCTTTTTGCCGCGCAGCATGTTCTGCTTGTTCACGCGCTTGGGCCTTTTTCTCTGCAATGCGCGCTGCTGCTAATCGCGCATCTTCCTCCGCAGCACGTTTGGCGTTTTCTTTGGCCTCGGCTATCGCGCGTTCCTTTTCAGCCGTTTCAAGCACGACCTTTTCAGCTTGCGCACGCGCCTCTGCTGCTAACCTTTCTTGTCGCTCATTTTCTAATTTCGCTTTGGCTTGCGCGGCTTCCGCTTCAGCACGAATACGCGCAAGCTCTGCTTCACGCGCTAAATGCTCCGCCTCAAGTCGCGCCTTTTCCTGCGCATCTACTTTAGCCTGTGCCTTGGCTTTCATTTCAGCTTGTTTGCGCGTTTCTGCCTCTGCTTTTTGTCGCTCAATTTCAGCTTGCTGCGCTCGGTGCGCTTCTTCTTCAGCATCTTTCTGGCGGATTTTTACTTCGGCTTTGGCAATTTCTTTTGCGCGGATTTGCGCTTCAACTTCACGCGCTTTTAGTTCATCTTCACGCCGCTCTGCTTCTTTCTTTTTAGCAATTTGCTCAAGTTCTAAATAGGTTTCTAACTCCTCTGTGCCGTCAATTTCCTCAACGTTGTACACCTCTTCCACCACCATCGGTGAGAATAAAGTATCCAACTCCCAATCATCTTCTTGTGCGACGACTTCAACAATTTTAATGTAGCCTTCATTTTCAATTTGGGAGATGGCAGCTATGAATTTTTGCTCAGAAAAACCCTCGAGCTGATTTAAAATATTTTGCGCGGAAGTTTTGCCATCAATCAGCGCCATAATTTTCATTATATGTGCAGGCAAACCGCCAAAAAGGGTTTTTCGAAGGCGTACACCTTTGGGTGTTTTAGCGTAAACAACTGATAAGTCCATCGCTACCGTTACCTAATTTATATATGTTGGCGTGACTTGGTCACAATGGCATTCCAACATAAAAGAGTAAATGCCAATTCAATAAAAAACCAGCTAAAAACGCGCCTGTTATAGGAATTTAAGGACGCAAAATGTAGTGAAAACTCAGCATGTTATTGAGAAAAGTCTGATTCTAACAACATTTTAATAGATGCTGGAATTTTAACGCAATAATAAAAACTCAATGCGCCAAGATTGTTAAAAAGCATTAAGTTAAAATGGCTGAAAAATGCCGAGAAATTTTACTGCCCTGCGAGCCTTTATTTATAAGGCTTACAGGGCATCAAAAAAGGTTGCATGAAAAATACGCTTTAAAAAAGGTACTTTTACTTGATGCAAAATTGACTTTGCTACATTATTTTTTTTTCAGCATCAATTTTAGCGCGGGCCAAATATTTTTTAATATCACAGGTTGGCCAAGCGCGTTGGGGTGCAGGCCATCGGCTTGAACCAAATCCGGCTTTGCCGCAACTTGGTCTAACATAAAAGGCACAAGGCTGATTTTGTGTTGCTGACCAAGTTGCTGATACGTCTGAAAAAAGGCTTCGGTATATTTGGGCCCGTAATTGGGCGGGATACGCATGCCAAGCAATAACACTTTGGCTTTATTTTTTTGGCTGTAAGCAATCATCGCACTCAGATTTTTGTGCATTTCTTGAATCGGCAAACCGCGTAAGCCATCATTGGCGCCAAGGGCTAAAATGACAATCATTGGCCTGGTTGTTGTAATCGTTTTTTCAAAGCGAGTGAGTCCGCCACTGGTGGTTTCACCGCTGATGCTGGCATTTGCAACCTCATAATGATACCCTTCGGCATTGAGCTTTTGTTGCATTAATGTCACCCAGCCCTGCGGTTGCGCAATGCCGTAAGCCGCAGATAAGCTATCGCCATATACCAATATTTTGCTGTTTTCGGCTAAAGCGTGTGTACTTAATGCAACGAAAATGAAACCGAACAGACTAAGGTTGAGTCGTTTTACAAAACGACTGCTGAATACATACTCAAATATCAATAATAAGTGGAAAAACATTAATGCAATCATCTCCTATTGTGCAAGCGCAAGCCTTAACTTATGAATTTGTTAGCCATGATAACCATATTCGCGTCTTATATGATTTAAATTTATCTATTGCGGCTGGTGAGCAAGTCGCCATTATTGGCAGTTCAGGCTCAGGTAAATCCACCCTCTTGAGCTTACTCGCGGGGTTGGACATCCCCACCAGTGGCAGCGTTCAAATTGATGGCAAGTCGTTTAGTCAGTTAGATGAAGATGGTCGCGCAGCCATCCGCGCAAAGCGTATGGGTTTTGTGTTTCAATCGTTTCAGTTGCTGCCTTCACTGACTGCACTCGAAAATGTTATGTTGCCGCTCCAATTAAAAAATCATCCTGACGCAGCATCGTTGAGCTTAGCTGCGCTTCGTCAGGTGGGCCTGAGCGAGCGCGTACAGCATTATCCAAAACAACTTTCTGGCGGTGAACAACAGCGCGTTGCCATCGCCCGAGCATTTGCCACCCAACCTGCCATTTTATTTGCCGACGAGCCGACAGGCAACCTCGACCACAACACTGGGCAGCGTATTATCGAATTACTGTTTGAAATGAACGCAAATGCAGGCACCACATTGGTATTAGTGACGCACGACATTCAGTTAGCCAACCGCTGCCACACACAGCTTCAATTAGCGCATGGCACGCTCACGAGGTTGAATCAACCATGAGTGTGACTTTGAAATTAGCTTGGTCACAAACGATGAGTTTGTGGAAATCAGGTGCATTGAATGTGTTGGTTTTTGCCTTGGTACTCGCGGTTACGGCCATTACTGCCACCGGTTTTTTTACGCAGCGCATCGAAACCGCGCTGAATCAGCAGGGTGGCTTGCTGCTGGGTGGCGACCTTGCGGTGCTGGCTGACCATGAAATTCCAGAAACTTTCATCAACAACGCCAAAACTCAGGGTATTACTACGGTAAAAACTTATGAATTCCCCAGCATGGTGGTGTTTGGTGAAGCCAATCAGTTGGCCGAAATTAAAGCAGTTGAAGCCGGCTTTCCGTTACGGGGAGACCTCACTATTGGTCAACACGCCACCGATACCGGAAAAATCGTCAACCAAGGCCCAAACACTGGTGAAGTGTGGATAGAACCAAGACTGGTAAATCTGCTGAATATTCAGGTGGGTGATAGGTTGGAAGTAGGCGAGCGCCAATTACGTGTAAGTGCCATTTTAGTGCGTGAACCCTCTCGTGGTGGCGATATGTTTGGCTTTGCACCGCGCCTGATGATGCACGCCGCAGATTTACCCTCTACCAAACTCATTCAATACGGTAGCCGAGTGAAATATCAATTATTACTCGCAGGCCAACCGCAAAGCATTTCACAGTATTTTGAACAAATGAAACCACAGTTGAATCGCGGTGAAAAAATTCAGGACATTCGAAATGCACGGCCTGAAATTAAATCTGCCCTCGACAAAGCGCAACAGTTTTTAGGTTTATCGTCAATGGTCAGTGTTATTCTCGCCATGGTGGCAATGCTGCTCTCAAGCCTGCCTTACATCAAACAAAGTCTTGATACATTTGCACTGATGCGCTGTTTTGGTGCCTCAAAAAATAATGTGTTACAAGTATTGGCATTTCAAACAACGATAATCGCCCTACTTAGCGCACTATTCGGCGCCGCGCTTGGTTACATTGGGCAACTCGGCTTAGCCACATTAGCGGGCAACTTGTTTGTAGAAACGTTACCTGCGGCCAACGCCACACCGCTCTTTTTGGGCTTTCTGGCAAGCCTTGGCATGATGTTGGCGGTGGTGCTGCCCCATGCCTGGCAAATGCGCAATCTCACAGCCATGAATATTCTAAGGCGTGAAACTATCAGCCAGCCCTTATCGACACAAGCCAAATTTTTGCCAGCTTTCTTTGTAATGACCCTGATGATTTTTTGGCAGGCACGAGACATTAAACTTGCACTCTCAACGATTATTGCACTCACCCTGCTGTGCATGATCATTGCCGGCATTGCTTACCTACTTGTCAGCTTAGTCAGTCGTGTGTTCCGGTTGTCATCACGCAACCAAATGCTGGGCCAAATTAAAATCGGCATTTTGGGCATCAAACGCCGTTTTGGTTTATCCACTGTACAAATGATAGGCTTTAGCATGGGCCTAATGGTGCTAATGCTACTGGCTTTAATTCGCAATGATTTAATTCGTAATTGGCAGGCCTCTCTGCCGATTGATGCTCCCAATCGCTTTGTGATCAACATTCAGCCTGCGCAGATTAGCGGTATAAAGGAATTTTTTACCCAGCAAAAAATTCAAGATGCAACGATTTTCCCGATGGTGCGCGGCCGTTTAATCAGCCAAAATAATAAAGATCTCAGCCAAACCGAATGGAAAGATGAGCGTGCGAAACGCCTAGCAGAACGAGAATTTAATCTCTCGTGGGCAGCCAACATGCAAAGTGACAACAAACTGCTTTCGGGCAGGTGGTGGACAGAACAAGACCACGGAAAACCATACCTGTCACTTGAAGAAGACTTGGCTAAAACATTAAACCTAAAACTGGGTGATCAATTAGTTTTTAATGTGGCGGGAACCCCACTTAACTTAACCGTCACCAGTATTCGAAAAGTCGAATGGGACACCATGCGCCCAAACTTTTTTGCGGTGACTCCACCTGGCGTGTTAGACCAATATCCTACCAGTTACATGAGTAGCTTTTATTTGCCTTTAAGTGCAGATGCTCCCATGAACCAACTCATTAAAACCTACCCAAATCTAACAGTGATTGATGTCGCGGCCCTCATGCAACAGGTACGCGGTATTATGCAAAAAATGAGCAGTGCAATTGAATACGTGTTCGCCTTTAGTTTAATGGCTGGCATCGCGGTGCTTTATGCGGCTCTGGTCGCAACCAGAGAAGAGCGTGTGACGGAAGCCACTTTAATGCGTGTTTTTGGTGCGTCACGTCAGCAGGTTAGCATCGCTTATATGGCTGAATTTACCTGTATTGGCTTAATTGCGGCACTGGTGGCTGCCATTGCCGCCAATCTACTGGCCTACTACCTGAGCCACTATGTGCTGGATATTCCGTTTCAGCTCAATTTCACCTTGGCGGTTACTGTCATGCTCATTGCAGCCTTCTGCATTCCGCTCGCCGCTTGGCTGGTGCTGAGAAAATTTTTAAACGTACCCGCTAGACAGCTTCTGAACAGCATTTAAGGATTAGCTAATTTACGCACAAAAAAAGCACGCCTGAGCGTGCTTCTGCTTTAGATAAAGCAACTAATTTAGACTTATTTTGCTTCTGGTGCAGCTTCTACTGCTGGCGCTTCTGCAGGCGCACTCGCTTCAGTCACCGGTTGCGCTGAATCATCAAGGGTAATGCCAGGCACGCGCTCTTCAGGTGTTGGCTCATAGCCACCTGGCTCTTTTGCAGCAGGGGCTGGTGCAGGTGCAACTTCAACAGGCGCCGCTTCAACTGGCGCTGGCGCTTCAACGGCTGGTGTAGCCTCCACTGGTGCAGCTTCTTTTTCACCACAACCGACGAGCAACAAACTGGTAACGCTTAGTGCTAATAAAGCACGTAATAATGTAGACATTTTAATTCCTTTCAACTTGATGATTAACATAAAAAAATCCTTGAACTATTGACAAGTAACAAGGATTTTTTATCTGACTAAACTCGAAGTTGCATTCTAGCGACATTTCTCAGGAAAGTAAACTTAAAGTCATTTAAAATGAATGACTTAATGCAAAGTCGTACCGTTTAGTTAGGAATACGCAATGACTGGCCAGGATAAATTTTATCTGGGTGGCTTAACATGGGTTTATTCGCTTCAAATATCTTCATATAGTCATTGGCATTGCCATACTGCGCTTTAGCAATTTTTGATAGCGTATCGCCACTCACGACGGTGTAGAACACAGACTCATCTGCAGGTTCAATCACACCCAATTGGTCTTGCACATGTTCCACGCCTTTTACATTACCGCAACAGAGTAAAATCTTTTCTTTGGTTTCTTTGGTGTCTGCCATGCCTTGTACAATCACCGTGGCGGATGCACCATCAAAGCCAATGGTCAAGCCCTCGGCCGTTAAACCCATTTTTGCCACGTAATCAGCAATCGCTTTTGCAGCAGCTTTATTTGCAGCTTCAACATTCACCGGTGTTGGGTCTTTTTTTGCGACTTCTTCTGCCGCTTTTGCTTCGCCAATACCAAATAGTTTTTCGCCTGCTTCTTTAATAAATGAAAACAATCCCATTTGTTCTTCTCCTTAAAAAATTTGTAGATTTTATTTTAGTAAAAACCCTAAATAATGCCTCGTTTGGCGACATCGTAACTAATCATAGCACCTTTCGCATAAGCTGCCACTTCATAACGATTTTTTACATAGCCATGTCGGCATTCCCACAAATAATGCCAGATTGTCATGCCTTGTAAAAACTGCTCTACATGTGTTAATTCATGCCCTAACAATGCAATACCCTGCAATGTGCTGGGCTGATAATAACCAGCTCGAAAATAGATTTTTTGCTGCAACACCACTGCACACATGCTTGGCCGTAACCAAAATGGCGTATGCCCATCAACAATGCGCGCGTAATGCAATACTTCGGGTGAAAAATAAGGCTGATAAATCTGCCATTCCGCAGGGCTTAATTTCCGGCCACGCTTGCCCAAAATTAATCTCCTATTGCATGCAAAATAACGCGCCGACTCGCCGCAACATGCCGGTGTTCATACAAAAAAATACCCTGCCACTGGCCGAGTGCTGGCCTGCCTTGCATAATTGGAATAGATAAACTGGTTTGCGTCAACGCACTACGCACGTGTGCAGGCATGTCGTCAGGACCTTCAACGGTATGAATAAAGAGCTTATCGCCATCAGGCACCAGTCGATTAAAAAATGCCTCCATATCCACCAGCACGTCGGCATCGTAATTTTCGTTAATCAGCAAGCTTGCAGAGGTATGCTGAATATAGAGTGTGAGCAAACCCGTCTGAATAGCAGCTTTTTTGGTAAGTTGTAAAACATCAGGAGTAATGTCGTAAAGTTTACGGCCTGCTGTTTTAATGGTGACCTGTTCTGAAAATTGGCGCATGTAAAAACCCTCAAACACAATACGCCATTATAGCGCGAGTTTTTTAGCGTTATCTTCTACGCCGATGTAAATGGTTGTTCAAGTAAAAGTGACTTCCCCAATAAGGGCCGTAACCATAAAAAGGGTGGTAAAACGGGTCATAAAAGGGGTCGTAGCGATTGCGCCAAGCTTGTTGTTTCAGCTTTTCTTGCGCTTCTTTATTGGCTTTTTCGCGTTTATTGATTTCATCTGCAAGGCTATTTAGGCGTGCCTTTTCACGTTCAGTCTGAATGTAATCCAGCACTTTTGAATCCACGCCTTGCTTGCTTAAGTCTACAATTTGGCTGGCTGTTAAATCATATTGCGAGTTGCTCGTCTTAATTTTAGCAATAATGTCATCAGACGAGACTTTTTGCTGCGTCAAACTAACAATCTCGTCTAAACTCAATGTTGGCGTAGCCGCAGGCGTAATTTGCGCCACCTCTTCAGGCGTAAGCCTATCAACAGCCACCTCACGCGGTGCACTGCTGGCACAGCCTGCCAATAAGGCGGTCAGCAATACTGTACTCAACATTAAACTTTGCTTATTCATCGCTGATTCCTCTCATGGGCTTATTTTGTAGGCGCGCAATTTATTGCGCGCCTACAAACCATCAAACTTTACTAAACTGCATTCTTCCAGCTTTATGATCTACTTGGACTGTATCTTTCGCCATAAAATTCCCGGCTAAAATTTCACGTGCCAATGGGTTTTCAATCTCACTCTGAATGGCCCGTTTTAATGGACGTGCACCATACACGGGGTCAAACCCTGCGCTGGCGATTTCAGCCAGTGCCGCATCAGTCACCATCAGCTGCATGTCCATTGCAGCCAAACGTTTGGCCAAGTATTGCAATTGAATGCTTGCAATTGACTTGATATTTGCCTCACCCAATGCGTGAAAAACGACCACTTCATCAATCCGGTTGACAAACTCTGGCCTGAAATGCGTTTTCACCTCACCCATCACCGCCAGTTTCACCACTTGGTAATCTTGATCCGACATGCTTTGAATCATCTGACTACCTAAGTTAGAAGTCATGATAATCACCGTATTTTTGAAGTCCACCGTGCGGCCTTGGCCATCGGTTAGGCGGCCATCATCCAGCACCTGCAACAGCACATTAAACACATCAGGGTGCGCTTTTTCAACTTCATCAAGCAAAATCACGCTGTAAGGCTTGCGGCGCACGGCTTCCGTCAATGTGCCGCCTTCTTCATAGCCAACATAGCCGGGTGGCGCGCCTATCATCCGTGCCACAGAATGTTTTTCCATAAATTCGCTCATGTCGATGCGAATCAAATGGTCTTCTGAATCAAACAAGAAATTGGCCAGCGATTTACACAACTCCGTTTTACCTACACCCGTTGGGCCTAAAAACAAAAAGCTGCCATAGGGACGATTGGGATCGCTTAAGCCTGAGCGTGAACGGCGAATCGCATCACTCACCAAACGCACCGCCTCGTCTTGCCCTACCACGCGCTCGTGCAGTTTCGCTTCCATGGTCAATAACTTTTCGCGCTCGCCCGTTAACATTTTGCTCACAGGAATCCCTGTGGCGCGGCTCACAACCTCGGCAATCTCATCGGCGCCCACTTCGGTGCGCAGCATTTTGTGTTTTACTTGCCCGCTTTCAGCTTCAGCACTGGATGCTTGTTTTAACTGCGCCTCTAACTGCGGCAATTTGCCATATTGCAGTTCAGACACTTTTTGCCACTCGCCTTTACGGGTGGCTTCTTCCATCTCAAATTTTACTTTTTCGATGGCTTCTTTTATGTGCGCAGAACCCTGCACTTGCGCTTTTTCGGCTTTCCAGATTTCTTCTAAATCGGCATACTCTTTTTCGATTTTCGAGATTTCTTCTTCAATCAACTCAAAACGTTTATGGCTGGCTTCGTCTTTCTCACGGCGCACGGCTTCACGCTCAATTTTTAATTGAATCAAGCGGCGGTCGAGTTTATCCATCACCTCAGGTTTGGAATCAATTTCCATCTTGATGCGACTTGCCGCTTCATCAATTAAATCAATGGCTTTATCGGGTAAAAAGCGGTCCGTAATGTAGCGATGAGATAGCTCGGCTGCCGCAACAATCGCAGGGTCGGTGATTTCTACACCATGATGTAATTCGTATTTTTCTTGTAGCCCGCGCAAAATCGCAATTGTCGCTTCTACGGTCGGCTCATCCACCATCACTTTTTGAAAGCGGCGTTCAAGGGCGGCATCCTTTTCAATATATTTACGATATTCATCTAAGGTTGTTGCGCCCACGCAATGCAATTCACCGCGTGCTAGGGCAGGTTTTAGCATATTGCCCGCATCCATTGCGCCCTCGGCTTTGCCGGCACCCACCATGGTGTGAATTTCATCAATAAATACGATGGTTTGGCCTTCGTCCTGCGCCAATTCCTTGAGCACAGATTTTAAACGCTCTTCAAACTCGCCTCGGTACTTTGCACCCGCTAACAAAGCCGCCATATCAAGTGACAATACTTTTTTGCCTTTCAGCGTATCGGGTACTTCGCCATTCACAATACGCTGGGCCAAGCCTTCAACAATGGCCGTTTTACCCACGCCTGGCTCACCAATCAGCACTGGGTTGTTTTTGGTGCGCCGCCCTAAAATTTGAATCGCACGGCGAATTTCATCATCACGCCCAATGACAGGGTCAAGTTTGCCCAGTTTAGCGCGCTCAGTGAGGTCGATAGTATATTTTTGCAAAGATTCGCGCTGGCCTTCGGCTTCTTGGCTATTCACATTTTCATTACCGCGGACTGCCGTAATCGCAGCTTCTAACGCCGACTTCGTTAGGCCATTTTGTTTAAGCAATCGACCTGCTTCACCTTTATCATCCGCCAGTGCCAATAAAAACATTTCACTCGCAATGTAGGAGTCACCACGTTTTTGCGCGAATTTATCGGTTACATTCAACAAGTTATTCAAATCACGCGAAATCGCCACTTCACCGCTGGCATCAGGTGATTTTGGCAAATTGTTGATGGCAGTATTCAAACTGGTTTTCAGCGGATTTAACTGCACACCCGCGCGCGAAAGCAGTGACGCCGTGCCGCCGTCCTCTTGATTCAGCAACGCCAGCAATAAATGCTGCGGCTCAATCGCAGTGTTATCTGCGCCCAAAGCCAAGCTTTGCGCATCGTTAATGGCCTGTTGAAATTTGGTAGTGAGTTTATCAAATCGCATTCTGTTGCTCCTCATAAATGATATGAAGCTACTATGGAGCAAATTGTGGTTTTTTCAATAAGGGCAAACCCGAAGATGGATGGCAGTAAGCGCCAAAAAAAATAATTTCTAAAAACTTGCAGCGCGTATTATTAATGCGTATTTTTTATAAAAAAAGGCCTATTTTTAACACCAACCTTTTTGATGCCTCTGGAAGCCTTATAAATAAAGGCTCGCAGGGCATTTATTTTTTCTCGTAGTTTTTCAAGCGAAGTAAGCAATAAAAAATATTGCCAAATACTTACGTTATTGGTCTGGCAAAAGCTGCCAATTTCGACCTTCATCATCCGATGTCAATAATTGCGTTTTACCCTGCATTGTTTGCACGCGCATAGTGGGTTGCGCGGTATCAAGTAAAAACTCAATGAGCGTCACCTGCGAAATCGGTAATTTTTTTGGCGGTACAAAAACCAATGCTTCACCATCTAAACGTGTGTAATAGATTTTTTCTGCATCGGCCCAAACCATCAACCAGCCCCAGTCGCCTCCACGGGCTATCGCGACCGCAGAAAAATGACAGCCGGCTTCTTGATGCTGATTATAGGTGATGCGTTTTGTGATGCGTCCTTGTTGTTCATCCACGGCAATCACCGCCAAATCTTGTGCGCCATCATCAAACATGTGCTGTTTAAACGCAATGGGTTGCTGTCTGTGGTCTTGTGCTTGCGCAATTGGGCATGGTGACTGTTTGACATTAGCCTCTTGAACCACCCCATTTTCTTTAGCCTGCAGCGAATTTATGCCAAATATTGCGCCATAAATCATGGTTAAAGCCACAGCAATTTGCCATCGTTTTTTTGTAGCGTTTGTTTTCATAAAATTCAATTTATTCAGAAACTTCTCAAGTTTTCTCTCTCGCGTCCGATATCCACTTATACCGTGCTTTATGTTGATGTGTCATCAGCCTGCTTATGGATAACATTTGATAACGAAACGTTCAAAAAAAGTGAAAAATTTACAAGACTTTAAACCCTATCATTTGGTTTCAGAAAACGATTCATTCGAGAACCTTGGCCAGCCTTTTACTGGCGACCGCTTACGCACGTCACAATTATCCAATGCGGTGCAAAACGCGCTGGAAAAACATTGGGTCTGGGTCGATATAAACTATCACAGCAACACAAATACGTCCCAAACACAGGCATTAGCATCATCGCAAGATAGCCTGCCAAGCGCAACCGCTTTTAGCAACAGCGCATATCACTTAGCAAAAATCGCCTTTGAAAATGCCAGCGAAGGCATGATGGTGATGGATGCAAACGCCAATATTTTAAGTATTAACAAAAGTTTTACTGCTATTACCGGGTTCAATCAGCAAGAAGTGTTTGGCACCGTGCCAAAAGCGTTACAAGTCACAGAGCGAGAGGCTTGGCGACACCTGCAACTTGATGGCCAATGGCGTGCTGAGTTGTTAAATCACCGTAAAAATGGTGAAGCCTATCAAGAGCGGCTGACGGTGAATGCCGTTAAAAATCAACAAGATGAAACGATTTACTACGTGGGTGTGTTTGCCGACATTACCGAGGCCAAACACTCGCAAAACAGATTACACGAACTCGTGAATCACGACCCGCTGACGGGTTTGCCAAACCGCAGGTTATTTAACGAACTACTCGAACATGCCATTAAACGCGCTGAACGAGAACACCATCAAATTGCGTTATTGTTTGTTGATTTAGACCGTTTTAAAGCGATTAACGATAGCCTTGGGCACCAAGTGGGCGATAAATTATTGTATGAAGTATCCAAGCGAATTCATCATGCCATGCGCGATAGTGACATTGTGGCACGGCTGGGTGGCGATGAATTTTTGGTGATGATGGACATGATTAAGCATCCGCAGGATGCTGCACTCATTGCGCAAAAAATAATCTACGCCCTGCAAGTAGAGTTTTTTATTGACGGTAAAGAAATTTTTATTGGCGCGAGCGTAGGCATTTCCATTTTTCCCAAAGACGGTTCAGATGTTGACAGCCTGATTAAAGCCGCTGACATTGCCATGTATCAGGTAAAAAATCGTGGCAAAAATAATCACTGCTTTTACTCGGAAGACCTCAGTAAAAACGCAGTTGAGCGCTTTACGATTGAAAGCCAGTTGCGCCATGCGCTTGAGCGTAACCAATTTGAAATGTATTACCAACCACAAATTTCATTGCTCACTGGCGACATTATTGGCGCCGAGGCGCTAATTCGCTGGCGTCATCCTGATTTGGGCTTAGTATCCCCCGCAAGATTTATTCCGATTGCGGAAGAAACTGGCCTCATTGTACAAATCGGCGAGTGGGTGCTGCGTCAGGCTGCATTGCAAGCCATTCAGTGGATTAACGATGGCTATACCATGCAGTGGGTTTCAGTGAATGTTTCTGGCGTGCAGATTATGCGCAGTAATTTTTATGACACGGTTTACGGCATTCTGATTGAAACCAATTGCAACCCGAACATTCTCGAACTTGAAATTACCGAAAGCACGGTGATGCAAAATACCGAATTTGTGATCGACACCTTCAACAACATCAAACAACTCGGCGTGCGCGTGGCGATTGATGACTTTGGCACGGGCTATTCATCACTCTCTAACCTCAAGCGTTTGCCGCTCGATAAAATTAAGATTGACCAGTCATTTGTGCGCGGTTTGCCAGATGATTTGGATGACGCCGCCATTACCAACACCATTAACGCAATGGCTTGCAGCCTTGGCTTTACCGTGATTGCTGAAGGGGTTGAAACCCTTGCACAAGCCACCTTTTTGAAAAATATGGGCTGCTTGGAAGCACAAGGATATTTATATAGCAAACCTGTGACAGCCGCTGAATTTACCAAGTTATTGGCAATCAGCACAAAAAAATACCATGCAAAAGGTAATACCCATGAACAATAATAATCTAATTGACGTTTCCCAACTGCGCGTTGGCCTCTATGTGCATCTGGATTTAGGCTGGATGGACCACCCTTTCACCTTTAGCAACTTTAAAGTAAAGGATGAAACACAAATTGCCAGCATCCAAAAAATTGGTTTAAAAAAGCTACGTTACGACCCTAACCGGAGCGACTGTGAACCGCTACCAATAGCAGATTTGTCTATTGAAGATGAAAGCATTGCGAATCAGGAAGTTGTTGCGCCTCCAGTTCCCGCTGACACACCATTGCTCCAACCAGTGCCTCAACAGGTCAGGCTTAAACAACTGCATCATGCCATGGATGAAAGTGAGAAAAAATTTCTAGTCGCCTGTGATGTAGTGCGTAAAGCAGCCAACAACATTCTAGCGACACCGCAGACCTCGATTGAACAAGCCGCACTAACCGTGGATGACATGGTTGAAACGGCGCTGATGGAAGGGGATGTGGCCATTCATGCGCTCAACGGCAATCGCTCGAGTGACGCGCATTATCTGCACCCGATGAACGTCACGGTGCTGTCGCTTATGATGGCAAAATCGATTGAAATGTCAAAAGAAGATGCGCGGCTATTAGGCATGGCGGCAATTTTTCATGATATTGGCAAAATTGAAATTTCAGGAAAAGTTTTATCAAAACAAGCACCGCTTACCAAGCAAGAGCAATTACATTTTGAGCAACATAGCGAAATTGGCGCCCGCATGGCAAAAGAAGTTGGCTTACCTGCGCGCGTTGGTAAAATTATTTTACAGCACCATGTGCATGCAGATGGCACGGGCTACCCCAAACAAATTAAACCTGAACTCACTGATCCGCTGGCCAACATTATCGCTTTGGTGAATTGGTATGATAATTTATGCAACCCTAACGACCACACCGTTGCCAAAACGCCCTACGAAGCACTGGCACTCATGTATACGCACCAACGTAACAAGTTTGACAGTAACTTACTGAAACATCTCATTAAAACGGTCGGCATATATCCGCCCGGCAGTACGGTGCAACTTTCTACTGGTGTATATGCCATTGTGGTGTCAGTCAACCCCAACAAACCATTACGGCCATATGTCATGCTGCACGACCCGCTAGCTAACCGTCTTGAGCCGCACATCATTGATTTACGTGATGAGCCCAATATCAGCATCAGCCAATGCTTAAGGCCAAACCAACTACCCAAAGATGCGCTGGATTATTTAAACCCGCGTAAAAGAATTAGCTATTTTTTAGATGCTGACATTCCGCATGAAACGTAGATAAAAAAACCACCATTTCAATTAACGTGAAATGACGGCTTCTTTTTGACGTTTAAATATTACTTATTGCACGCCTGATGGGTCAGTTACAAAGCCAATTTTTGTCAGGCCGGTTTTTGCCGCAATCGACATCACCTGCGCGATTTTTTCATATTTCGATGTGCCATCGGCTTTAATATGCAGCTCTGGTTGCGGCTCTTTTTTCGCTTCAAGCTCAAAACGTGCTGCTAGGGATTCTTTCTGCACCAATTCGCCATTCCAATATAAACTGCCATCTTCACGAATCGCCAGTTCCACATGGTCTGGCTTGGTAATATTGGGATTACTCGAAGCTTTTGGTAAATCAATTTTAACGGAATGCGTGAGTAAGGGAGCTGTGATAATAAAAATCACCAGCAACACCAACATCACATCTACCAACGGCACCACGTTGATTTCAGCTTTTACCGCATGCTGTTGTGAATTAAAGCTGCCAAAACTCATGATGCGTTACCTGTTGGTTTTGCCTGATTGTTTTCAGTATTACTTACCGTGAGCATTACAAACAAATCATGTGCAAAGGCATCTAGCTTGGCTAGCCACATACGGTTACGGCGGTTAAAAGCGTTATAGGCAAACACCGCAGGAATCGCCACGGCCAAGCCAATCGCCGTCATAATAAGCGCTTCACCCACTGGGCCTGCTACTTTATCTAGCGTGCCTTGGCCACTTAAACCAATGGCCACTAATGCGTGATAAATCGCCCAAACCGTACCAAACAACCCAACATAGGGCGAAGCTGAACCTGCAGAAGCTAAAATCGTTAAGCCGTTTTCACTGCGTGCAGATTCTTGGTCAATGCCATTGCGAATGGCACGAGTCATAAATTCTGAAATACCACCCGCGCCCGCTAACTTTTGACTGCCAAAACTGCCGGCATTGCGGAGTGCGCTCAGGCCTTCTGTCGCTAAATTTACAAAGGCGTTATCGGGTTTACCTTGTTTTAAAATGCTATTAAGCTGCTCTAATGAGGTGACATCTCTGAATTTTTCTAAAAAGGCCTTTGCACGCTTGGCTTCTAACCAATTCGCAAAGCTTTTAGTAAAAATCAAGTACCAGCTTGCAATTGATAGAATCAACAAAAACACTAAAACAGCCTTACCAACACCATCCACATTTTGAATAAAATTTGCAAACCCTAACTGGTTCGCCACCTCATGCCCAACTTCATGTGCCATTTCAATTTCCCTCTAAAATAAAATCAAATGTTTGTAATGCCACTGCGCGCACCGGTTGACCATCGCGCGTTGCCGCTTGGCATCGCCAATTTTTTACTGTAGACAACCCTGCATTATCCAACCGAGTATGCCCAGAACTTTCAATCACTTTGGCTGAAGTAATATGCCCTGTTTCGTCTAACTCTAAACGCAGCTTAACTGAACCCTGCTCGCCCATACGTTGTGATGCTGGTGGAAATTTTGGCTCAGTTTTCACTGAACACTGTAGCATATCTCCCGTTAACTGCACCGGTGCGGCAGGTTTTGGTGGTGGCGCCTCAACCACAGGTTCAGGTGGCGGCGTTTCTTTAATTGGTTCAGGTGGCGGCGGTGGCGCAACTGGTTCAGTAGGCGCAACTACTGGCGCTTCGGCCACCAGCACTGGCGCGGGCTTAGGCAACTCAATCGGCTTTTGCTTTTTAATTAACTTTACTTCTTTTGGTGGTGGCGGCTTTGGCGGCTCAGGAGGCGGCGGCTCTTCTTTAGGCGGCGGTGGCGGCTTAATCAGGTTCACCATCAAGGTTAACGTTTCTTGAGGTGGTGGAATCAGCTTATAGCTCACCGCCGCATAAAGCAATGCGACATGTATAGCAGCAACTAGCACTAGGCCTACCAATTTTTCTATACGGTTTTCGTACACTTCTTTAGTTCATTCTCAAGTTTTTGATTGAATGTTTCGTTGTTTCGATTAGATGGTTGTCAAGACACTTTGCCAAGTCACTTTGTCAAGATACTGGGTGGCACGATGCTTGCCGTTTAAAAAAATCTAAATTTATAAAAAATTAAGCTGCTGAAATATATCACAAGCAAGCCATTACTCCAAATGATAATGTTTCTCAACAACTAGCCTTTTTGAGGCGCTTAAAAATAATACTTACACACAGCCAAAACACTCGAGAAAATTTTACTGCCCTGAGAGCCTTGTAAATAAAGGCTTACAGAGCATCTAAAAAGGTTTTCGTAAATTTAGGCATAAAAAACACTATTTTTTATGCCTCATTGGTTATTCTTTTGGCGTTATCTAAAAATTACTTTTTTTATATTCTATAAAAAAATTATGCTGAAAATGTCGGTCACTCATGCTTTGAAGTACAAATCGCCGCATTGATGGTAAATTTGTGATCAAGCATAGCCAGCTTTTGTTGTCGCTTATCTTTGCTTACGTTTTGCACTGCTAATTTTAAATCAGCATGTCGCAATAGCTTTGTGGTAATTCCGTATTGCGGCGCTGGATTTGTCCATGCAAATAATAACCCGTCTGCTGTTGATACCATTTGTGGCACACCCGTATCACGGCCACTGCTCACTTCTACCAGCTGCCTCGTTGGCTCCACACGGCCATCTGTATAAATCACCTTCACATTAAGCGCGGATTTTTTCTGCTCTACCGCTGGTGCGCTTAGCCAAGAAACCACAGCACTTTGACTGTCGCGCCACGTAAGGCCTATGCGGCCTAGAGGGCTGACGTCATCAATTTCAATGGGCTTACCAAAGGTGACACCGCCATCTTCTGAAAATGCTGCGCGTACACGCGGGCGGTCGCCTTCAGCGGTAAACCAGCTTGCAACGATTTTATTTCCCAAAGCGCTAATGGAAGGACCGTTAACAGGGCAACCTGCTATTTTCCAGCCTTCAGCGCCTAGTGCTTTAGGCGAGTTCCATTTGCCATCACGCAGCAATGCCATACGATTATCTCTAATTTCATCGTCCGTGCGCCCACGCCAGGCAGCAATCGCACCGTTAGGCGTGCTGGCGACGGCTGTCCAGCAACAGGTGCAAGTGTTATTGTCGAGCACCTGCTCATCTGTCATTGTTCCATCACGGTTGATATGTGTGTAACGCAAATTAAAGTTGCCAGACTTTTCGGGATATTTAGTTTTATCCTCTTTTTTAACATGCTCGCGACCATCTAACCAAACAATGCCAGCGCCATCCAAGTCTTTAAATATTGTGGCAAAACCATGTTCGGCTGCAGTGCCATCTCGATGTGGATGACCAACCTCTCGCCAAGAGCGTCCTGCATCATGAGAAATCGCTAGCGAAACGTCATAGTCGTAAGTTTTGCCACCTTGTTGTTTGGCCAACCAATGTGCTACCCAAAAATTTTCATCAATGGCCACTACCGATGAAAAATCAGCCCAATTCACAAACCAGTTCTCGCCCTGCGCAGTCTCACCTTGCCGAACCCAGCGCCCATCATGCACAACACCAAACTTTAATGCATGGCCCTGCCCTTTAGGCTCAACCCAGCTCATCAACGCATCACCATTTGGTAAAGTACGTAAGCGCGGCAGTCGTCCTGCTTCTGCTACAGGATTATCAAGTGAAACAACAGCGAGCGAATGGTCACCTGAAAAGCCGCTCATTAAAAAAGCTGCAAAACATAATGTGATGATTGAAAGCCTAGTATTTTGTTTCACTTAATGAATAACTTTCATTAAAACTCTGCCTGCCAGCCGAACTCGTAAGATCTAGGAGCGCCTAAATAAAACATTGGATCACCTGTAACCGATGCGGCATAGACTTCGTCTGTTAAGTTTCGCACACGTGCTGTTAACGTACCATATTTAGGTAGCTTGTATGAAGCAAATGCGCCAAATAATGTATACGAAGCATCGCCAAAAGTATTTGCAACATCCCCATAACGTGATGAAACATAGCGCACATCGGCACCCGCTTGCAAAGTTGGCGTGATGTTATAAGTAAGCCAGGCATTGGCAATGCTCGTCGGCGTATTCGTTGGGGTATTTCCCACACGTGAAACAGCCTTACCCGCTACCACCTGCGTAAACTTATCATACTGCGCATCAACAAGTGAATAATTGCCCTGTAAAGTTAGATCATCCGTCACTTTCATTGAGGCTGCAAGCTCAATACCACGTGAAGACTGCTGCCCAACCGGAATTGTCGTTCCCGGATTACCAGGATCAGGTGTTGCTAAATTTTTGCGTTCAATTTTATAGGCGGCAATAGTAGCAGAGCCACGTCCTTCAAGAAAATCAAACTTGCTTCCAACTTCAATTTGTTTTCCTGTCGTTAAATCAAAATCTCTCACTTGCGTAAAAGCTGCTGTTGTTAAAATACCTGCTGGAGGATCTGCAGCAGTACTATATTGAACATAGGCATTGGCCGTTGGCGTAAAATCATAAATCAAACCTACCCTACCTGTGGTTGGGGTATATTTACGATCAAAATAGGCTGGATTTGTTGCCGTGGCTGCCTGATGATTTTTAACCGATAAATCAATTTTGTCGTGACGTAAGCCCGTGACTAATGAAAATTGATCGGTGAATTTGGTTCTATTTTCAAGAAAGAACGCTAGCGTCTCTACCCGATTAGTACGTTGCGGGTTAAAACCACGCACCATTCCAGGAATATCAAAAAACTTTTCTGTTGTGAAGTTGTACGGGTTTACCGTGCTTACATTTAAGGTTAAAGATCTAGGAAAACGCGTTTGTCTATTCACATTATAATCAAACCCAGCCGCCCAATCTGACTTCATCTCCCCAAATTGTGTTTTATGGCTTAATTCAACACGATCACCATCAACTTCCTGATCATGTCGCTGCAATAAGGGTGACGACCTCACAACGGCTGTATTCGTGGCATTATACTTATATACTTCTACGTTGCGATAATCTCGCAAAGCATCATAACGGTAAAAGGTGTTACGAATTGAAGTGGTATCGTTTAATTTAAAATCAATGATTGAGCGGCCCCACTTGACTGTTTGCTCATAAATACCATCTGCTGAGTTGTAGTTTTTAAAGCGTGTTCCATCTGCGATTTTTCCATTGCCAACAATTGGACCAGAAGCCGGCCTTAACAACGGCGTACCCCAATAAACGCGATCATCTTGCTCATTTTGATATTCAAGCGCTAATGTGTGAGAAAGATTAGGCGTAAATTCTGTTAACAAAGAGAATGCGCCAGACCAAGCCTCACGCTCATTTCCATCGACATAGCCATTGGAATTTGTTCGATTGATATCGGCGCGAACGTAGTTTTTAACGCCAACATCATCCCCTAACTGACGATTGAGGCCAAAGGATAATTGAGAGGTATCAAATGAACCGTAACTGGCTCGCGCCTGCGTAAAGTCGCCTGACTTGCTTGCCGTCTTAGTAATATTATTGATTGAGCCACCCACAGCACCCGCGCCAAATAAAAAGGTCGAAGGCCCACCGACCACTTCAACACGATCATAAATCCAACTATCTACTGGCCTTGCTGCGATGGCGTCGTACTGCACCGTAATACCATTAAACATTTGCGTAAGTGAAGATGAGCCAAAACCACGATAAGTAACTGACCCTGCCGAGCCAGGCGGCGAAGCGGCTAACACACCCGGCACGCTTTTTAATATTTCTTGTGTATTCGTAGCGCCCCGCTGCTCAATTAAATTGCGGTCTACAATTGTGATTGAAGCAGGCGTTTCTCTAGGCGTTAAGTCAAGCCGGCTACCCGCTGTAGAGGGAGTATCTAATAATAGTGAAGAACCAATCGATTCAGCACGAATTTGCATCGGCTCTAATTGGGTAATGGGCGCTTCAGCAGTATCTGCCTGCACTTGCTCTGCTACATTCACAATTGCGGTTTCCTCCGCAGCCAATAACCCACTGTTACACGCCAACATTACTGCCAGTGCTATTTTTTTCATGTTTTTCATCCCTCTAGAAAATTGTCATTATTTTTATATCGGGCAATTGTAGAGCTTAATTTAAGCGAGCGGAATGTGGCATATTGTCGCACGACAATTTGTCGCATGGTTAATGTTGATGCTACCTGTAGGCCGAGAGTATATTCTTAAGTTTTAAAGCCAGTAGATATCGAGCTTCAGTACTTATATATCGTCCTATTTCTATTTCTTTACCATGTGAACGTAGCGCAAGGTATCGGCAATCCCCTTGAGATTGACATTCCATTACAACTTTAGCCCATGCTGAATTCATTTCCGATTCTTGATGTTGCGATAGAGACTGTGCGGTTACTTTTATGGTGTTTTCTTGAAGCGATATTTGCTCAAAATTGTGCGATTTTTTTAGTGTGTGCCCAAAACCAGCACTTAAACCGAGCAATACTATAATTGCGTAAATTAAAACTGGCCAAGCACCGATTAACGCAAAAGACATTGCTATCACCATCACAACTAGCGCAATTACTAAAAATACATAAATTGTTGTTTTTACAGAAAGTGAAGCGGGGTGATGTGTGCTTATTGCAAATTGCTTGCCTGAATGATCGCCCGTGGCATTTAGTATCGAAGCTTCGTACAGTTGCCTAAAATCTGGTTTACTGTTGATATTGTGCATCTGTAAGTTCCTCTATTTTTAAATCGTTGGCGAAGTATAAAGCGTTTAAGACGTGTCGGTAATATGACAAAATGTCGCGCGTCAATGTGTCGCAGCATTGATTTTATTGAAAAAAATGCCAGCATCTATGTGCTGGCATAAGGGGGTAACGGGGTTAATTTTTAATAAAGTTTGACTTTATCAATCAGAAATATTGGTTTAATTTATAACGTGCTATTTATTAAGTACGTCATTTCAGGTGGTTTCAACAATAGCAGTGACTTCTGCAATTAAATTTTCTGGTACGTTTAAATCGCGCATTGCACGGCTTAGATTTTCTACTGTGGCATCAAAGTGGCTGTCGTTGAGACCCATTTTTTCTACCAAGTGCGTGTGGCCTTCGCGCATGGCTTTGCCGTCATATAAATTAGGGCCGCCAAGTGCAACCGCGACAAAGCGTTTTTGATGTGTACGCTGACGCGTCATGTCAGTATTAACAAAAAAATGTTTAACGCGATCATCTTTAAGCATAATGTTGTAAAAATGATCAACCACCGCATCAATGGCATCTTGCCCACCAAGTTGTTCAAAAAGTGTTGCCATGCTATTGCTCCTTTGAAAAAATTAGCTTCTAAAAATATAACTTTTTTGAAACGAATATATTGTATTCATGTTGTCATTTCGCCCCTCGCCAATGTCTGGCGAGGGTGATTTGATCCTTATTTCAAGCTATTAATCCATTCTGCAATTTGCTTCACATCTTCAGCAGGCACTTGCGGCATTGGTGGCATGGGCATATAGCCTGGCCAATTGTCTGGTTTTGGATTTTTTACCAGCTCCACTATTTGGTCGGCGGTATAGCCTTTAGCAGCCACTTCTTTATAGGATGGGCCGACTACTTTGATGTCGGCATTATGGCAAGCTAGGCAACCATGTTTTTCAGCTAGGGCTTGCCCTGGTTTTATGTCGGCCTGTGTCGCTATTGGCGTTGCAGGTGTGTTTTTAGCTTCTTCAAAAGCAATCATTGACTCTTTTTGAAACAGCTCAGTTTTTGCGTGTGAGGCATCTAACACGGGTTTAACCAAGCCCATACGCATACCATGGCGTAAGCTTGCCATTGAAATAATAGCCACAATCATGACTGCAACTACCGTCCATACCCGTTTTGCAGGGAGGTCGTCATTGAAAAAGTCTTTCAACAATAAATACAGCGCAAATAGTGCAAGCGCAACGGTGAGAATAATCCCCCAGAAGTAGCCATTTTCAAAAAAGGCTTCAATGCCGTATTCAGGAAAGCTAAATAGCACCAATGGGCCGACAAAGAAATTAAGCACAGTAGGAATAATGAACCATGTTTTACCTGTGCGTGTCAGCACCACACCTGCCGCACGGTCATCTGCATCTGCACTTTTACGCTTGTACATTCCATACACCAGCATAAATACGCCTGTGACTGCAAATGTAGCTAAGTAAAAATGTACTAACCGAAAGAACGTATCTGCACGTAGTAACGCATCCCAAAAATGGGTGGTGTAGGTCCAAGTGGTTGGCGTCATGGCAAGCTGTACGTTTGCCATAAAGGCTAATGGTAAGGTGTAAAACAAGGCTACTCCAACTACACCAATAAAGATGTGTAGGGTTTTACGGTGTTCTAATGTATGCCAAGTGTATTTATATAAATACGAGAGCAAAAACGCCACCACGTTACCGTAGATAATATGCAGCCAATGCGGAGAAATCATAATGGATGACGAGTAAAACAGCGGTGTCAGCAAAATACTCACCAGCAGTAATGGTGCTACGCCCCACAACGCGCCCATGTTTTCTGAAATGGTCACAGGCGTGGTGAGCAGGTAAGCCACACGGTCAAAAATGGGGTTTTTCTCTTTATGCCCTTTGCTGTTGAAATACACCGAAGCCAGTGATGCGCCAAGCAACACGTTAATAAATAAAATATGCACCACCCACGCCACAATCAAAAGACCGTGAAAAAATGGCTCCATAAACTCCAGGCCCATGGTGGGTAATGGCAACGGAATATCGCCAGGGATGATTTTAAAATCACTCATTTTGTCACCTCATTTAATTGTTTTTGATAAGCCAAGGCTGGTTGATCGTGCGTGGCGAGTGAAGCCAAATAAGCTGCCAAAGCCTTACGTTCTGCATCTGTACCTGTAAAAGGTGGCATAAAAGGTGTGGCCGCAGAATTTAACGAGCCAATACGAATGTAAATGGCCTCCTCACTCAAGCCAGCGGTACGTGCTTTTACCGAATTGATGCCGTTAGTGGTGTGGCAATAGCGGCATTGCATTTGATATAAATATTTGCCAGCAACCAACTTATTTTGCTCGGTCACTTCTCTAAACTCTGGCGGTACAAAAGCTGCGTGTTTCAAATAGCCTGTTTTGTTGAGGTAAGGCACATCTGCCACGCGCACACCATTGGCGTACATATAGTCGTAAATGATGTAAGGCTTACGCACAAATTCACGCACGCGCTCAAATTCACCAATTAAGCCCATCGAGCCAATCAACATCATCACGGCCAAGAAAACTGGCGCATGTTTTGGTTTGGTATAGATTGAGATTGCACCAGCCAACACCATGCCAGCTAAACCGAGTGTTAAATAGGTCGCATACTCTGGGTGTGCAGCTAAGCGACGTGTAATTGCCCCCATCCAGAATAAATCTTTGGCCGCTTGCGGAAACTGCGCGTAATACCAAGCACCAAATAACACAAAGAACGGAATACACACCAACAACACCGTGCCAAATAAACGCATGGCTTTTTGACGCAATTCCAAATCTTCTTTGGTGAAAAACCATGTGAGTAACATCGCCATAGCAGCCGCCCATGCAATTGACCAAAAAGTTCTAAAGCCTAAAGATGGAATCCAAGACGGATTAAATAAAGCGGCAACATAATCTGGCTCGGCTGGAAAGTAGGATTTTAGCCAGTTACCAGGCGTCATCATAAAGCCTAAAATCGCGGTGATAATCGCCATTGTGAGCCATGAAGCCACAGCATAAGAAACCACCAATTTATAAACCTTTTGTTTACCAGGCGTGCCTAGCGGGTGTTTTTTCCAAATCAGAAATAGCCACAGTAAGAGAATCATTTCCGCATTAAAGACAATCCACTCAATAAACCACTTCCAGAAAAACACGCGTAATAGCGCACCAATCGCGGCGGGGTTAATGATGTTGATGTGAATCCAAATACCGATTCCCGTTAAAGCACCTACGGCTGTGGCTAAAATAAAAAATGTAAATAGAATTTTGTAAGAAAGCGTATCAAGCTTGTGATCGTTATTTTTAATGGCAAGCCACTGGGTGAGTGCCAAAATAATACTGCCGCCCACCGCAGCACCATGCGAAATAAACACATGCAAAATCGCATCAAATGCAAATAGCAACCGATGCCCAATAAACGGCATTTCAAAAATCGGATAGTCAAACATCGCTTTCTCCTCTATTTTGTTTCATTTTTACGCCCCTAAAATTTGATGATTTTTTACTGCTGGGCGCATCATAAAACGATATTTTTAAGTGCGAAAGTGACATGATGTCGCGCGTCAAATAGCCGCGCGGCGGCTTGTCGCAGCTAAGTTTGACCTATATCAAAAGCCTTCGCGACATCGTGTCACAGGTCATTTTGACGCGCGACAATTTGCCACATTTTGAATTCTGTTTTCCCCTATATAATGTTGCTTATGAATAAGTTTGAAAAGTCATTCAACTCACTGGGGCAACAAGGTCTAGAAAGCCCGTCACGCCGTAATTTAAAGCGCTTGTTTATGTTGCGCACGGTGATGATAGTGTTTATGTTAGCTGTCACTTTAGTGCTTTTTAATCTGCACATCCCCTTACCGAAATTGCCAGTTGCATTTGCGGTGGGAGGAATGCTATTGCTCAACTTAATGACGATGTTACGTTTAAAAAAATTTAGCGATGTGAGCGAAAATGAACTTCTTCTTCAATTACTGGGGGATATTACAGCGCTTACTGTGCTGTTTTATTTCACGGGTGGTTATAGTAACCCTTTGGTTTGGATGTACTTATTGCCACTTACCGTAGCTGCGGTGGCGTTAAATCGTGGCTATGCTTGGCTACTAGCGACAGTAGCAATGGTTTGCTACACAACGCTTGTGTTTTATTACGTACCCCTTTCTCACTTGCACATGCATGCCATTACGGGAAAGTCGCTTGATATTCACTTAATAGGCATGTGGCTAGGGTTTGTATTGAGTGCGGGCATTATTGCGTTTTTTGTCACTCGCATTGGGCAAAGCCTACGTGATTACGATAATATGCTTGCCAATATTCGTGAAAAATCCTTAGAAAGTGAGCGTATGTTAGCCCTTGGTACACTGGCCGCGAGCGCGGCACACGAACTTGGCACGCCACTTGCCACCATGGCGGTCATCAACACAGAGCTTACGCAAGAATTATCAATGCACCCAGAAGCTGTGGCGCAACTCAATATCATGCGCACACAGATTTTGCGCTGTAAAGAAATTCTCTCAAGCATTACACAAAATGCAGGAAAAAGCCGTGCAGAAGCCGGTAATGGTTTGGCGTTGGACGAATATTTATCAGACGTTATTCAACGTTGGCGCGACACACGCCCTGCCACTGAATTGGTCGTCAATATTGCTAAAAGTAATCATATTCCCGTTATTTTTGCCGACAGAACACTTAGCCAAGCACTACAGAATTTGCTCGACAATGCAGCTGATTCGTCACCAGAGCGCGTGCTGTTTGATGCTAACTGGAATGATGACACCTTAAATATTAACATACGTGACTTTGGCTATGGATTAAGTGCTGAAGTTAAACAGCAACTAGGTAAACCATTTTTTAGCTCAAAAATCACCAAAGGTATGGGCTTGGGCGTATTTTTAACTCAAAGCATCCTCACCCGATACGAAGGCACGCTAGATCTAAGCAACCACGCTGATGGTGGCGTACTTGCTAGTGTTTATTTACCGTTAAAATATTTGAAAGTCACTTAAATATGCTGGTACGCAATCAACCTATTGAAAAACCTACCCTACTTTTAGTAGATGATGATGAAGCCCTTTTAAGCGTGTTAAGTACTGCTATGAAAAAACGCGGTTTTTCAATCACAACTGCTACAAGTGCCGAAAGCGCTTTTAGTATGGCCAATGAAGACCCGCCAGAGTTTGCCGTGGTGGATTTAAAAATGGGCGGCAACTCAGGCCTGGTATTGGTGCGCCAACTGGCAAGCTTAAATGCAGGTACACGCATTGTGGTACTCACAGGCTTTGCTAGCATTGCCACGGCGGTGGAAGCCATTAAACTAGGGGCAACACATTATTTAGCTAAACCTGTGGATGCCGATGACATTGTGGCCGCATTTGGCAAAAAAACTGGCGATACTGAAGTGGAATTAGCCAACAACCCGCTCACCATCGATCGCTTGGAGTGGGAGCATTTACAGCGCGTATTAGCTGAAAATGACGGCAATATTTCAGCCACCGCGCGTAACTTAAACATGCACAGGCGCACCTTACAGCGCAAATTAAGTAAAAATCCTACAAAGCCTTAAACGTTTTAAAGTAGGCGTATTTTAAGTTAAAATGCCACCTTAATTTCACAAATATCTATCAGGAAAAAACATGGCCGCTGGCAGTTTACTCGCACTATTAGACGATATTGCAACCATACTCGATGACGTTTCAGTCATGACCAAAGTGGCTGCAAAAAAGACAGCCGGCGTACTGGGCGATGACTTAGCTTTAAACGCGCAACAAGTCACAGGTGTGGATGCCTCGCGCGAAATCCCCGTTGTTTGGGCGGTAGCAAAAGGCTCGCTCATTAACAAACTCATCCTTGTGCCAGCCGCATTGGCAATTAGTTATTTCATTCCGTGGTTGATTACGCCTTTGCTGATGATAGGCGGCGCGTATTTGTGTTTTGAAGGTTTTGAAAAAATCGCGCACAAATTGCTGCACAGCAAACATGAAGATAAAGCCCACGAAAATGAACTAGCGAAAGCTGTTGCCGACCCCAAAGTCGATTTGGTCGCGCTTGAAAAAGACAAAATCAAAGGTGCTATTCGCACCGACTTTATTTTATCGGCTGAAATTATTGTCATCGCGCTAGGCACAGTTGCAACTGCAACCTTTAGCAAACAAGTGGCCGTTGTTTCACTCATCGCCTTGGTGATGACGGTGGGCGTGTATGGCTTAGTGGCAGGCATTGTCAAACTGGATGATCTGGGCCTTTACATGATGATGCGCAAAGGCAAAAGCTTTTTTAAGCAGCTTGTTCGCAAAGTTGGAACTTGGCTGCTCAACCTGACCCCTTATTTAATGCGCACATTGAGCATTTTAGGTACAGCCGCCATGTTTTTGGTGGGTGGCAGCATTATCGGGCATGGCATTCCAACGCTACATCACTTAACAGAACCAATGAGCAACATTTCAGCGTTATTACCGATATTGTTTGATGGTGTGCTTGGTTTAGTTGTAGGCGCAATTTGTGTGGCGCTATTTACAATTTATACAAAAATCATGCCCAAAAAGCAGCCGGCTTAAACACAAAAAACACGCAAAAAATTGCTTATTTTTTAATCAAATTCAATCACAACCTTTTTCGATGTCCTGCGAGCCCTTATTTACAAGGCTTCCAGAGCATATTCTTAGCTCGGGTAAATTTTAATCACGAAACTGTATTTTTATACCTGCTAAATATGCATTAATTACACATTGATTTTAAGCGCCAATTTCACGGTGTCGCCCACAGCAATTTTTTCACTTTTGCGCACCTCTGACTTAATAGGCAAAAGATACGCATTCAATTGAGAAGATGGGAAAATTGACGTTTGCCAGTGCGTGTTGCCGATGGTCACAGCAACGCGCACCGAACCCCACCCTCGCCTTTTGCCATGCAAGTTTTCATTGAAAAATTTGATTTCTTCTGATTTATCTTGCGGCAAGGTCACAAAGTGCCAGCTTACTTGATTTTCAGCAGTCCAAAGCCAACATTCACCTGAAAATGTAAAGCTTAAATCGACCACTTAAGGATTCCCCAGCATACATTTTAATTTTGCAAGACAAGGCGTGATGGTGAAGACAGTACGTTTAAGTACGGCGAGCCTGAAACAACGAAGTATTGCGAAAGATAAAACGTATGCTCACTCATCGTCGCTAAAACGCTGCTCCAACCACGGATCTGCCTCATTATGATAACCGCGCACTTCCCAAAAACCGCGTTTATCATGCTCATGCAACTCTATGGCTTTAATCCATTTTGCGCCTTTCCAAGCATAGCGCTTTGGCACAATCATGCGCACTGGGCCGCCGTGCTCGCGCGGTAGGGCTTTGCCAAACACAGCATGCGCGAGAATGACATCGTCATCCAGCAAAGCTTCAATCGGCAAGTTGGTGGTGTAGCCATCGTAGCTGTGCATGGTGGCAAAATGCGCGGTGTTGAGTGGTTTGGCGAGTGCCAGCACATCGCGCACGCGCACGCCTTGCCAATCCATATCCAGCTGGCTCCAGCGCGTCACACAATGAAAATCAGAAATATCGGTAATTTGCGGCATGGCTTGAAACTCGGCCCAACCGAGCTTAATTTCATTTTCTACCAAGCCAAAAACCCTGAGTCGCCAGTCGTCTAACTTAATCTCTGGCTTGATGCCTAAATCTAAAATGGGAAAATTATTAACCTGTTTTTGCCCAGCAGGAATGCGCACATTTTCACTGGCTTTACTTGGCTTTGCGCCACGTTTTGCCAGTGAAATTTTACCTTCTATGAGTTTTTTCCAATCTGGCACAGCATCACCCTTTAAGCGCTAATTATTCGGCTTTTTGAAACTGTCCAACAACAACAGACCAACGCCACCTACAATCGCACTATCGGCCACATTAAACGCTGGCCAATAATAATCATTGATGTGAAAATTCAAAAAATCCACCACATAACCAAGGGTAACGCGGTCATACAAATTACCAATGGCGCCACCCAGCACTAGGGCAAGGCCCCAGCAAAAAAGTTTCTCGGTCTGATGCTTGCGGATTAAGTAAATCATCACGATGACTGCCACCACAGAAATAGCTGCAAAAAACCACTTTTGCCAGCCGCCAGCATCATTCAAAAAGCCAAAAGCCGAGCCTTCGTTGTGATAACGCACCAAATCAAAAAATGAGGTAAAAGTCAGCTTTTCACCAAACTGAAAAGCCTGCTCAATTAAATGCTTAGTGTATAAATCCAGCGCAACAATCACGGCACTCAGGCCAAAATACTTACGCATACTTGCGCGCCTCGCCTTTGCTAAACAAGTTGCTTACGCAACGCCCGCAAATGTGCGGATGTGCTTTGTCTGCGCCTACATCGGCGCGGTAGTGCCAGCATCGGTCGCATTTTTGGTGCGCGCTTGGTTTGACCACAACTTTTTGCTCAGCTTCACTCGCTACTTTATACACTTTGGCAGATGAAGTAATGGTGACAAAACGCAAGTCGTCTTCTAAGCGTGACAAAGCAGCAAAACTTTCACCAGATACATAAAATTCAAGCTCGGCTTGCAATGAAGAACCCACTAAATTTTGCGCGCGTAATACTTCAATTTCTTTAGCCGCCAACGCCCGAGTAGAAATCACTTCCTGCCAAGCCAATATCTGTGCGGCTTCCAGACCATGCGCTGGAATGTTGTACCAATTCTCTTCAAAAACAGACTGATCTTCGCCCAAATTTAAGGTGTGCCAAATCTCATCAGCGGTAAAGCTTAAAATTGGCGCAACCAAGCGCATAAACGTATGCGTAATATGGTGCAAAGCACTTTGCGCGGCACGGCGCGCAGGCGAATTCTCACCTGCGGTATATAGCCTGTCTTTCAAGATATCTAAGTAAAAACCGCCTAAGTCTTCTGAGCAAAATGCCACCAATTTTTGCACCGCTAAGTGAAATTCATAACGCGAATAATCGGCCAACACCTGTGCTTGCAATGTTTGCGTTAAATGTAAGGCATAACGGTCAATTTCTAGCCATTCATTTACTGGCATCAAATCTTTGCTCGCATCAAAATCGGCCAAGTTCGCCAGCAGAAATTTCATGGTGTTGCGCAATTTTCTGTAACTATCTGCCACACGTTTTAAAATTTCATCTGAAATGGTCAGTTCGCCTGAATAATCGGTGCTGGCCACCCAAAGGCGTAAAATGTCTGCACCATAGGTATCCATCACTTTTTGTGGTGCTACTACGTTGCCTTTAGATTTACTCATTTTATGGCCGCTACCGTCCACCACAAAACCGTGCGTGAGCAAGGCATCATAAGGCGCACGTCCATCAATGGCGCATCCTGTCAGCAAACTGGATTGAAACCAGCCGCGATGCTGATCTGAACCTTCTAAATACAAATCAGCAGGAAAAGCTAACTCAGTGCGACGTTTTAAAACGGCCGCATGCGTGGTGCCTGAATCAAACCAAACATCTAAAGTGTCGGTCACTTTTTTGTATTGGTCAGCATTTGCAGGTGCGTGTTGCGCAAGAAAGGCGTCGCCATCTAAACTAAACCAAGCTTCAACACCCTGTTGCTCCGTCAGCAACGCGGCTTGCTCTAGTAACGCAGCTGTTTGCGGATGTGGCTCGCCTGTTTCTTTATGCACAAAAAACGGCATCGGCACGCCCCAGTTACGCTGGCGAGACACACACCAATCTGGGCGATTTTTAATCATTGCCTCTAAACGCGCACGGCCCCATGACGGGAAAAATTCTGTTGCATCTACGGCTTTATTCGCATACTCACGCAAGCTAATGCCCACCGCATCTTGCGCATACATACCAATAAACCATTGGTGTGTCGCCAATTGCATCAATGGCGTTTTATGCCGCCAGCAATGCGGAAAACTGTGGTTTAAGCGCGCACTAGCTAACAGCGTACCGTTTTCTTGCATTTTAGCCAAAATCACTTTATTGGCTTCTTTGCGGCCCAGGCCGCGTATTGCCTCAAACTCAACTAATTCACTGTTAAAGAACTTGCCATCACCACCCATCAGCACACGTGGCTTTTCATTGGGGAAGTTAGCGCGCATCACCAACCAGTCATCATTACCATGCGCGGCGGCGGTATGCACCAAGCCTGTACCCGCATCGGTCGTGACGTGGTCCCCACAGATAATAGGCACTTGGCGGTTGTCGAATGGGTGTTGCAAAGCCAGACCTTTTAAAGCATCGCCTTTGCAAGAAGCTATCAATTGAGTATCAGTTTCGCCATAGCGTGCTAATGTTGCTTTAGCTAGCTCATGAACTAAAATCAGCAAGCCTTTGCTGGTTTGTATTAAATCGTATTCAAGTTCAGCATTGACACTCACTGCTTGGTTGGCTGGCAACGTCCAAGGGGTCGTTGTCCAAATCACAGCATAAGCATCACCATTAACCTCTACACCGAAAGCCTTGCTTAACGCTTTGTTATCAACAATCTTAAACCCAACATCAATCGCAGGCGAATTAACATCTTCATATTCAACTTCAGCCTCAGCTAACGCCGACCCGCAATCGACACACCAATGCACAGGCTTGCTACCTTGATATAAATAGCCGTTTTTATAAATGTCACCCAAAGCACGCATAATGTCGGCTTCGGTTTTAAAATCCATCGTCAAATATGGGTTATCCCAATCACCCAACACACCTAAACGAATAAAGTCTTTCTTTTGTTTTTCCACTTGCTCGCTCGCATAGGCGCGGCAAAGTTCACGAAACTTCGCAGGGGCAATATTTTTACCGTGATTTTTTTCCACCACCAACTCAATCGGCAAGCCGTGGCAATCCCAGCCCGGCACATAAGGCGCATCAAAGCCATCCATGGTTTTGGCTTTAATAATGATGTCTTTTAAAATTTTATTGACGGCATGGCCAATGTGAATATCGCCATTGGCATACGGCGGGCCATCATGCAAAATGAATTTTTTTGCACCTTTGCGCGATGCACGAATGCGCTGATAAAGCTTTTTATCATTCCAAGCCTTTAACCATGCGGGTTCGCGCTTGGCTAAATCACCACGCATGGGGAACGTGGTTTCAGGTAGGTTTAATTTATATTTCGTATCTTTGTTTTCTTCTGCGTTTTTTTCTGTCATTTTTTATTCCAGCTAATTTTTGTAGGAGCGCAATCAATTGCAGTCCTACATAAAAAATTCTCTTGCAACGGTCACGTCCGCCGCAATTTGCGCTTTTAGCGCATCTAAGCCATCAAACTTCATTTCATCACGAATTTTAAGTAAAAACTCTACATGCACATGCTTGTGATACAAGTCCGCTTGATAATCAAGCACATGGACTTCGAGTGACACTTTTGGTACGCCTGCAATGGTGGGCCGTACCCCCAAGTTAGCCACGGCGTTCATCCCGTCCAATTTTACCGCATAAACACCCGTCATTGGCGGCCGCTCGTGCCGCATATGCACATTTGCGGTAGGAAACCCAAGTTGCCTGCCACGTTTTGCCCCGTGAACCACTTTACCACTGATGCTATAAGGCCGGCCCAGCAACTGCGCCGCTTGGGCTAAGTCTCCCGTAGCCAAAGCACTGCGTACTCGCGTACTTGAAACACGTGTACCCGCCAAATTCACTTGCGGCAAGCTAATTAGCGTAAATCCAGCTTGCCTGATATCAACGATAGAACCCGCACGTTTTGCACCAAAACGAAAATCTTCACCCACTAATATCGTTTGTGCGTTCAAAGCGTCTCGTAAAATCATCCGCATAAAATCTTGTGAGGACAATGACGCAAAGCGCTTATCAAAGCGGCATATATGCACACGCTCTACATTTGCGGCGGCAAAGTGCTCAAGCTTTTCACGCATTGAGCAAAGCCTTGCTGGGGCACTTTCTGGCGTAAAGAACTCGCGTGGGTGAGGCTCAAACGTCAAAACGGCAGAAGTGACATTCTGCAACTTTGCCTCATTAACCAAACGCGTTAACAAAGCTTGATGGCCCAAATGTAACCCATCAAAATTACCAATGGCTAACGCTAAGGGCGCACGATAATTGGCCTGAAAATGCCTAAAGACCTGCATTAGCGATTAACCCGCCGCACATAATCTCTTGGTCTAAAACCAAGCATATATAGTGCGGCAAAATAGCTGGCTGCACCTAACAATACCAAACCAGCCAAATAGCCGATTCGCTCTAACACAGTATAGCTAAGCCAAGATGCTGTTTCTCCCATTGCAAAATACAGCACAAATCCCATCACGGCCAAGGCTGCGGCTAACTTGAACAAGAAAGCCAGCCAGCCAGCCTGAGGTTGAAATACGCCTGATTGGCGTAAATAATAATAAAGCAAGCTGGCATTTGCACATGCACCAAGCCCTATCGCCAATGCCAAGCCTGCGTGACGTAAATCGAGTACAAATACAAACAATACATTCATGACTTGGGTTAACACTAAAGTGAAAATCGCAATTTTCACTGGCGTTTTCACATTTTGCCGTGCATAAAAACCAGGCGCCAAAATTTTAACCAAAATCAAACCCAGCAAGCCTACGCTATAGGCAATTAAAGCCTGCTCGGTCATCATTACATCGTTTGCAGTAAATTTTCCGTAGAAAAAAAGCGCACATACAAGAGGCGTTGCTAATATTGCTAAAGCTACAGCTGCAGGAGTAGCCAATAAAAATGTTAGGCGCAACCCCCAATCCATTAGTTGCTGGTATTCGCTTTCATCTTTGCTGGCAAACGCCTTAGATAAACTGGGCAATAAAATAGTCCCTAACGCCACACCCAGCACGCCCGTGGGAAACTCCATGAGACGGTCTGCATAATAAAGCCAACTGACACTGCCTGTTTTTAAAAAAGATGCAAAAATCGTATTTAGAATCAGTGAAATCTGCGCCACAGAAACCCCTAGCACAGCCGGGCCCATTAATTTCAATATCCGCCATACGCCTTCATCACGGGTAAAATCAAGCCTTGGTAATAACCCAATTTGTTTTAAAAATGGAATTTGAAAAGCTAACTGCAATGCCCCGCCCACAAACACTGCCCATGCCAGCACCTTAATGGGCTCATCAAAATAATCGGCAAAAAACAATACTGCAGCAATCATCGAGACATTGAGCCACACGGGCGTAAATGCTGGAATACTAAATTTGTTATAAGTGTTTAATACGCCTCCCGCCATAGAGACTAGCGAGATAAAGAAAATATACGGAAAAGTAATACGCAGCAATTCGATGGTGAGCTGCATTTTACCTGCGTCAGTTCTAAAACCAGGGGCAATAAGCGTCACTATAAAAGGCGCAGCCAACATACCTAACAATGTAACCACCACTAAAATCAATCCCAACCAACTACCAACACGGCTCACCAATTGGTGCGTTTCATCAAAGCTACGCTGGCTTTTATATTCACCTAGAATTGGCACAAAAGCCTGACTAAATGCGCCTTCAGCAGAAATTCTGCGCAATAAGTTTGGTATTTTAAAGGCGACGATAAATGCATCGCTCAACATACTTGCACCAAAGGCACGTGCAATGAGTGTATCTCGCACAAAGCCCAAAATGCGTGACACAAACGTCATGCTACCTACTTTGGCAAGAACCTTGAGTAAATTCATTGAATACACGGTGATTTCGAAATAATCGCGTATTTTAACACGCAGATGAGACTATTTTTTGCCATATCAATTAAGCATAAATTTATAGAAAAATGGTGATTAGTTGTTGCCAAATCAGACAAAAAACACTAATATGCACGGTTTCGTATTAACACCCGTTAAGCATTAGGATAAATTACACATGGCAAATACCGCACAAGCTCGCAAACGCGCGCGTCAATCCGTAAAAGTAAACGCACATAATGCAGCGTTGCGCTCTACTTTGCGTACTGCAATTAAAAAAGTGATTAAAGCGATTGAGGCTGGCGACAAAGCTGCTGCAGTTGTTTCATATCAAGAAAACGTTAGCATTATTGATCGTATTGCTGACAAAAAGATTATCCATAAAAATAAAGCAGCACGTCACAAAAGCCGTTTAACGGCAGCAATTAAAGCCTTAAAAGGCGACGCACCTGCAACATTAACAAAAAAAGCCGCGCCTAAAGCTAAAGCAGCGCCAAAGGCCAAAGCTGAAGCAAAACCAAAAGCAGCTGCACCAAAAAAAGCAGCGGTAAAAAAAGCAAAAACTGAATAGTTTCGCAACAAAACAGCAACAATAAAAAAGCCCCGCAAATATGCGGGGCTTTTTTATTGATTATTCATAGCGTGTTAGTGACTTCTCAAGCCACGTTTAAATTTACTCGCCAATATGCAGTTCACTGCGCGCCACAAGCGCTGCATTTAGCACCGATTTTACATCTTTTCCAATCACAGTAAAGTGTCCCATTTTGCGCGCGATTCTTGGTTCAGCTTTGCCATAAAGGTGCAACTTCAAGTTAGCATGGCTGCAAGCCTTATTCCATGCGGGTTCCAGAGCTTCTTTTTTCTCTCGCGCACTTTCTGTATTAGAAAACCAACTATCTCCCAATATATTCACCATCACCGCATTGCTGTGCAAACTAGCATCGCCCAAAGGCAAACCCGTAAGTACTCGCACTTGCTGCTCAAATTGGTTCGTCACGCAGGCATCTATCGTGTAATGGCCAGAATTATGTGGGCGCGGGGCAATTTCATTGACGAGCAATTGCTTACCTACTAGAAAAAACTCCACCCCCAAAACTCCAACATAATTGAGTTTTTCAGCAAGCTTTTTTGCTAACTCACGTGCGTTGGCTTTAACAACTTCACTGCATCGGGCGGGCGCAATACTAATATCTAAAATGCCATTTAAATGGCTGTTTTCAGCAACAGTGAAAGCTTCAATATACCCGTTTGCATCGCGCGCAAGCACGACTGAAACTTCTAAATCTAACGGTAGCATTTGCTCCAACACACAAACTTCATGCTTAAATTCAGCAAATGCCAACTGCGCTTCGCTTTGATTTTTTACGCGCGCCTGTCCTTTTCCATCATAGCCAAAACGCGCTACTTTTAATATTGCTGGGTAAAGTGTACTGGTGTCATCTGGCAAATCGGCGGCTTCGTTAATGACTGCAAACGGCGCAACAGGCAAGCCAGCATCTTTAATGAAACTTTTCTCCAGCACACGGTGTTGCGCAATCGCAACACTATCGGCACTTGGTCGCACAACAACTGACTCTGCTAGTTTTTGCAACGTGCTGGCAGGTACATTCTCAAACTCAGTGGTCACCGCAGCACAGGTTTTTGCAATTTGTTGAAGCGCGTCTGCATCATCGTAATTTGCACATAAATGCACATCAGCAATCTTGCCAGCTGGGCTATTTTTATCAGGGTCCAGCACCGTTACCTGATAACCCATCTCATGCGCTGCTATCACAAAGAAACGGCCCAATTGTCCACCGCCAAGCATGCCCAGCATGGCTGGTGGAAGAATGATATGTTCTTGTTTTATAGGTGAATGACTCATTGGTTCAACACTTTGTAAATTTTTACTATAATCAAATTATTCAAACAATTGTAGATTAAGGCTTCTCGCTTAACGACATTGCGTGCACTTTATCAGATTGATTTTGGCGGAATTCATCTAGTTTTTTGGCCAGAGATAGGTCATGATTCGCTAATATTGAAACAGCAAACAAACCAGCATTCGCTGCCCCTGCATCACCAATCGCAAAGGTAGCGACTGGAATACCTTTGGGCATTTGCACAATGGAAAATAATGAATCTTGACCTTGTAAATGTTTGCTTGGCACAGGAACGCCCAATACTGGCAAGGTCGTTTTAGCAGCCACCATGCCAGGTAAATGTGCTGCGCCACCAGCACCTGCGATAATAACTTGAACGCCATTTTCTTTCGCGTCTTCTGCAAACTTAAACATTAAATCTGGCGTGCGGTGTGCTGAAACCACCTTGGCCTCGTAGGCCACACCAAAATCTGCCAGCATTTGTGCTGCATTTTTCATCACGGGCCAATCACTATCCGACCCCATAATAATTGCCACTAATGGTTTTTGACTCATTCTGTATCCTTCTACATCACGATTAAACTATCGCGATGAATTAATTCAGCTTCATCGACATAGCCTAGTATTTTCTCAATTTCACTGCTGGGTTTTTTTAAAATACGCGCGGTCTCGCTCGCCGAATAATTGACTAGACCTCGCGCGATTTCAAGTCCATTCACATCAACACAAGCGACAACATCACCACGCTCAAAATAGCCTTCGACGGCAGTCACCCCTATTGGCAATAAACTTTTGCCTTCGGACTTCAATACTTTTACGGCACCCGCATCTAACACCAGTTTTCCTGAAGTGCGTAAATGGTCTGCTAGCCATTGTTTACGTGCAACCGTTTTAATTTGCGTAGCCTCTAAATGCGTTCCAATGACTTCACCATTTGCTAGACGCAACAATACTTCTTTTTCCCGACCTGAAGCAATCACCGTATGTGCGCCACTGCGCGCTGCACGCTTTGCCGCGAGAATTTTAGTCAGCATACCACCGGTGCCAACACTACTGCCTGCGCCACCCGCCATTTGTTCTAATGCAACATCACCCGCAGTGGCGTGCTGAACAAACTCAGCTTTTGGGTTGCTACGTGGGTCCGCAGTATATAAGCCGGCCTGATCGGTAAGAATCACCAGCGCATCCGCTTCAATTAAATTCGCCACCAGCGCACCTAATGTATCATTATCACCAAACCGAATTTCATCGGTGACGACCGTATCGTTTTCGTTGATGATAGGAATCACCTTTAAATCCAGCAAAGTACGTAACGTACTGCGTGCATTAAGATAACGTTTTCTATCCGCCAAATCATCGTGCGTGAGCAATACCTGTGCGGTGTGTAAATCATGTTCGGCAAAGCAGCGCTCGTACATTTGCACTAAACCCATTTGCCCGACGGCCGCCGCCGCTTGTAGTTCATTCACCGCAGTTGGACGCTTTTTCCAACCTAATCGTTGCATACCTTCGGCCACTGCACCACTTGAAACTAAGACCACCTGTTTACCTTGCTTCACAATACTGGCAATTTGTGCTGCCCACGCGACAATGGCAGCTTGATCCAAGCCGTTGCCATTATTCGTCACGAGGCTAGAGCCTACTTTAACGACAATCACTTTTGCATCATGTACCAGAGATTTCATTTTCCAACTCTTGAGCGTCTTGCGCTTTGCTGTCATCTATGTGTTGCATGATGGCATAGGTGAGTTCTTTACAACCAATACCGCTAATGGCGGATATCGCAAACACACGGCCTTTCCAGCCATAGTCTTTGACAAACTGTTTTACTGCTTGCTCTGAATCTTGCAGCATGTCGATTTTATTTAGCACTAACCAGCGCGGTTTTTCATAGAGGGCTTCATCATACTTTCTAAGCTCTTCAACAATCGCCTTAGCCTCATGCACCGGGTCAACGGCCTCATCAAATGGTGCAATATCGACCAAATGCAACAATAAAGAGGTGCGCTGCAAATGGCGTAAGAATTGATGCCCAAGGCCTGCACCTTCAGCGGCACCCTCAATAATGCCGGGGATATCCGCAATCACAAAACTACGTTCAGCATCTACCCGCACTACGCCTAAATTAGGGTGCAAGGTAGTAAAAGGATAGTCGGCTACTTTCGGTTTTGCAGCAGAAACTGAGCGGATAAAGGTTGATTTACCGGCATTTGGCATGCCAAGCAAGCCAACATCAGCCAACACCTTCAGTTCTAAATAAAGCTCAAATTCCTCACCGAGTTCACCTTTGGTGCATTGGCGCGGCGCACGATTTAAACTGGATTTAAAGTGTACGTTGCCCAAACCACCCTTGCCGCCCGCAGCCATTTGCGCGCGTTGGCCATGCTCACTTAAATCCACCAGCAATTGACCGCTAGACTTATCCGACACCACCGTACCCACAGGCACGCGCAACACCATGTCTTCACCTTTGGCACCATAACACTCGGCACTGCGACCATTTTCACCACGCTGCGCTCTGAATGATCGAGTATAGCGATAATCCACTAAAGTATTAATGTTGCGGTCTGCTTCAAGAATGATAGAGCCACCGCGACCACCATCACCGCCACTGGGGCCGCCCATTGGCTCGTATTTTTCACGACGAAACGTGGCGACGCCATTACCGCCATCGCCCGCGTAGATTTTAATGGTTGCTTCGTCTATAAATTTCATAATTGTGTGAGTTTACCAAATACCAAATAAAAAAGCCCCATCAAACGATGAGGCTTTGAAATTTGCAATGTAACTTAAGCAGGAATAATGCTTACAGTGTGGCGTTTTAAAGCGCCTTTAATTGCAAAAGAAACTTTACCGTCAGCTTTTGCGTATAGAGTATGATCTTTACCCATGCCAACATTTTCACCAGCATGCATTTTTGTACCGCGCTGACGCACGATAATGCTACCAGCTGAAACCAATTGCTCACCAAAGGCTTTTACGCCCAAACGTTGTGAGTGTGAATCGCGACCGTTACGTGAACTACCGCCTGCTTTCTTGTGTGCCATGATTTAATCCTTTAATTACTTATTTAGCAGCAATTGCTTCAATTTTGATTTCAGTAAAACTTTGGCGATGGCCTTGTGTTTTACGGTAATGTTTACGGCGACGGAATTTAAAAATCATCACTTTGTCACCACGGCCATGTGAAAGCACTGTGGCTTTTACAGTTGCGCCTTTAATAATTGGTGAACCAATGGTCGTTTTATCACCATCAGATACCATTAAAATTTGATCAAGCGTGACAGTGCCGCCCACTTCAACTTCAAGTTTTTCAACTTTTAATCTTTCGCCTGCGACGACGCGATATTGCTTACCACCTGTTTTAATTACTGCATACATGATTGAGCCTTAAATTACGCTTTCTAAAGAACTCGGCATTATACGCAAATCGCGATGCATTGCAAACCAAATTCGCAACACACCCTAAAAAAATATCACGCCCGCCTAAGTAGGGTGATTATCTCATGATTTGTCGGCCTTCAACTCAATACACCTGAATAGGCTGTGATAAAATAGCGGCAAAATTTATAGGTGCATTCTCGTGATATCCAGTGTCATTTCGTCCAACCGTACCAACCAGCTCAACGGCGTGCAAGACTGCATTGCAAAAGATATGTTGAGCGTCAATGCTGTGATTGAGAAATCACTCTACTCTGAAGTCACGCTCGTCAATCAGGTGGCTAATTACATTATCAATAGCGGTGGCAAGCGCTTGCGCCCAATGCTGGTGCTTTTGTCTGCCGGCTTGTTTGGCCCCATTAAGCCTGAGCACCATCAATTGGCTGCCGTGGTTGAGTTTATTCACACCGCCACCTTGCTGCATGATGACGTGGTGGATGAATCAGCAAAACGGCGTGGCCAAAACACGGCCAACGCACTTTTTGGCAATGCGGCCAGTGTATTGGTGGGTGACTTTGTCTACTCTCGTGCTTTTCAGATGATGGTTGCCGTACAAAATATGCGCGTGATGGAAGTATTAAGTAACGCCACCAACGTGATTGCCGAGGGCGAAGTGCTGCAATTATTGAATGTACACAATGCTGACATTTCAGATGATGCTTATCTAAAAGTGATTCACTACAAAACCGCTAAATTATTTGAAGCCGCAACGCGTCTTGGCGCGATTATTGGGAACGCCACGGCCGATGAAGAAGAAGCGCTCAGTCAATACGGTATGCATATCGGCACCGCCTTTCAGTTGATTGATGACGTGCTCGATTTAAGTGGTAACGTGTTGGAAATTGGCAAAAATCTGGGGGATGACCTGAACGAAGGCAAACCCACTTTGCCATTACTGTTTGCCATGCGCCACGGCACACCGGCTGAGTCACACGCCATCAAACACGCCATTACGCATGGCGGCCTGCAAGATTTCTCTACCATCCTTAGTGCTGTTGAGCGCACGGGTGCTTTGCAGCATGTACGCTTAGTGGCTGAAAAAGAAGCCGCACTTGCGCTTGTGGCCATTCAACATATTGCCGATTCACCTTACAAAATTGCATTACAAAACTTGGCGGAGTTTGCGGTAAAGCGCAATTTTTAATAAAATTTTACAAATTATCGCCACATGTACACACTATAATTCATGGTGATTGGGGGCGTACATGATTAAAAAGTGGTGTTTTTTCTTGGTGTTGTTGTGCGGCATGCAGACCAACACTTTTGCACAACCAGCCGAACCTGCCAAAGACACCGTTAAAGTCGGCATTTATATTACCAACCTCTACGATTTTGATTTGGCCGATGGCAGTTTTGTGGCCGAATTCTGGACATGGAGCCTGCATAATAACGATAACTTGAGCTTTAAAGACACCCAAGAAGTCATTAAAGCTAAAAAAACAATTTGCTCTAATTTTGCCACGCAAAAAAAAGCCAATCTCAATTGGGAGCAAAAAAAATGCGTCGCCACCATTTTGCAAGATTGGGACATTCGAAATTTTCCGTTTGACACGCAAGAACTGGTCATCAACTTAGAAGAAACCATGCTTGATTCCGCTGCGGTGGCCTATGTGGCGGATACCGAAAATTCCAAAATCAACCACAACTTATCGCTTGATGAATGGCACATCAACGCTTTCAACATTCTGGCCAAAAATGCCGAATACAACACCACGTATGGCGACCCGGAATTGCAAGGCAGCAGCAGTTACCCTAGCGTACAAGCAACTGTGAGTCTTTCAAGAACATCTTCCTGGACGACCTTTATTAAGCTCGTCACCGGCTTATATGTAGCTTTTTTAATTGCGCTTATGGTGTTTAGAATTAAGCCACCCGATTCTGATAACCGCGTTGAACTAGCAGTGGGCGGGCTATTTGCAGCGGTGGGTAATAAATACATTGTAGAAAGTATTGTGCCGACATCCACACAAAACACCATGATCGACAATATGCACAACATCACGTTTGGGGCGATTTTATTGATTGTAATTATGGTGATTTATATTTCCAGCCAATTTTACGAAGGCCACCAAGACAAAGCGCTACGGCTTGATAAAATTAGCTTTTGGGGAATTCTTGCCACCTATATTGCGCTCAATTTAATACTGGTCATCAAGGCCATTCACTAGCAATAAAACACGACCCAATTCCCCCGAGAAAAAATAAATGCTCTGGAAGCCCTTATTTATAAGGCTTCCAGAGCATCGAAAAAGGTTGATGTGAAATCTTGGCTAAAAAATGCCTTTTTTATTTCAAATTAACGCTATAATTCGGTCTTGTTGTCAGGTGTCAAATTTGTGTTCTTGCAAATTTGGTGAAACTGGGAAATAGGTGCGTTTTTATCTCGATATAAAAATTAGTCCTATGCTGCCCCCGCAACGGTAAGTGATTTAACGCTTTGCAATTTGCCACTGAATTTTTTGAAAATTTGGGAAGGCGCAAAGAATATCGTCACAAGTCCGGAGACCGGCCTCGCAACTTAAAGAGTTGAAAATACCGCGGGGTGACGGTGTTCAGGCGCGGCGGTTTCATTCGCTACCGTTTTGTTCATGTTTGTTCCCTGAAGTATTTTCTATTGATGAATCTCGTATGCGGGGACGCATGCGCAATCAGGAAAATAACATGAAAAAAACCATCATTTCCAGCCTAATTGGTGCGGCTTTTACAACACCCATTTATGCAGCAGATGCCGTTAATTTTAACGACATCATTGTCACTGCCTCCCGCACACCACAAACCCGCGAGGCGCCTGTAGCGGACGTTAGCGTGATTGATGCTGAAGAAATTCAACGTGCCGGACAATCCACATTAGTCGAGATACTCGCCCGCCAACCTGGTATTGAAGTTACCAGTAGTGGCGGCGCAGGAACCATTTCCAGCATTTTTATGCGCGGCACTAACTCTGGTCATGTGGTAATTTTAATTGATGGGCTGCGAATTGATTCAGCTACATTGGGGTCGGTTGCGCTCGAAAACTTGCCTGTTGCGCAAATTCAAAGCATTGAAATTTTACGCGGCCCCGCATCTAGCCTTTATGGACAAGATGCGATTGGCGGCGTCATTCAAATATTCACAAAAAAAGGCTCAGGCGATATCAAGTTCAATGCCAATCTGGGCTATGGTCGCTATAACACCAAAAGAGCTGATGCAGGCGTCAGCGGCGGCATTGGCGATACCCGCTTTGCATTAAATGTATCAAGCCTTAATACCCATAGTTTCTCATCCATCGACACTCAAAATAGTAACTACAATGACGATGATGCAAATCGCAATTTAGCGTTTTCTGGCAATGTTTCGCACCAAATTGAAAATGGGCATGAAGTAGGGGTTCAATTTTTTCATACCGATGGACGTGTGCACTTTGATAACCGATTCAACGGATCAAACTTTGATAGTCGCTCAGATTCAAAGCAATACAGCTTTGCCCTATTTAGTAATAACCAGTTCACCGATGTCTGGCTATCAAAAGCCCGTATTGGGCAAGGCGCGGATGAAAGCGTCACTTTTGATGAGTTTAGTACTGCCGGTGGAGATCTTTACAAAACCAAGCAGCTGCAGTTGAGCTGGCAAAATGACTTTAAGTTGCCAGTTGGCACACTCACTTTGCTTTATGACGGTTTGTTTCAAAAGGTGCGTTCAAATTCAGTGTCGTATTCGACAAAAGCGCGCGACAACGATGGCTTTGTTGCAAGTTATTTGCTGGATTACGACGCGCATTCGCTACAGCTAAGCGCACGTCATGACCACAACTCTCAGTTTGGTCGCCACAACACCGGCAATATCGGCTATGGTTATAAGCTAAACCAAAACTGGCGCCTTACTGCCGGATATGGCACGGCTTTTAAAGCCCCAGCTTTTAATGAGTTATATTGGCCATATACTGATTACGGTTTTGGTTTTTCTTATGGTGGCAACCCAAATCTAGCCCCTGAAAAATCGCGTAACTTTGAGACCAGTGCACGTTTTCAAGATGAAGACACCACAGCCACCATTACCGCTTTTCATAACCGTATTGATAATCTCATTGGGCTTAATAACTTGGCTGCAGCGCAACCAGTAAATATTAATCAAGCAACAATTAACGGCTTAAGTGTAACCGCGAATCAACGTTTGGGTAACTTTAACCTGAGTGGCAGCGTAGACTTTCAATCGCCTAAAGATGACAAAACAGATAAGCTTTTAGTCAGGCGTGCTAATCGTCATGCCAGTGCCAACGTTAGTTACACTTGGGGAGATTGGCGTATTGGTGCTGAAAGCATCGCTTCTTCAAAACGTTATAATGACCCGGCCAATACCAAATCAATGAGCGGGTATGCGTTATTGAATGCCACCGTTGATTACAAATTGAGTCAAGATTGGTCCATTCAAGCGCGCGCGAATAATATTTTAGATAAGAAATACGCCCTAGGTTTAGATTTTGGCGGCGAAGCTTATAACACGCCAAGGGCGAATTTATTTGTCAACATTCGTTATCAGCCAGAGTAATCTTACGCGTACAAAAATGTTATGATGCACTCTTTTAAGAAACGTGAATCGCCAAGTTTAGAAAAAGCTATTTGTTAAGTTTAGACAACGCTATTTACAAGTGTTAGCAGTGGAGAAAAAAATGGAACAAACCAACAGCCCATCTTATGTTAAGCCTATTGTGATTGCCTCGGCGATAACTTTTATCATGCTGGCCACGCGAGGTAGCCATGTGCTGACCAATGTATCTTTACCTGATGCAAGTTTAGCTTTATTTTTGGTCGGTGGTTTATTGTTAAGAAGAGCTGCTTGGTTTGTTTTCTTCGTGGTGCCCGCCACAGTCATTGACTTTAGCGCAGCGGCTGTAGATAGCTGGTTTGGTTTCTGCCTAACCGCAGGTTATTGGGGCATGTTGCCAACTTACGCGGTAATGTGGCTGGCTGGTGTATGGCTAGCCAAACAATCTGATAGCCTTAGCGTGCCAAAATTCACGCTAGCCGCTTTGCTGGCAACCTTTGCCGCATTTGTCATTTCCACGCAAACATATTATTTGTTTTCAGGCCGCTTTCCAAACACAGGGTTACAAGAAACGCTTCAATATGGCTGGAACTATCTGCCAAGTTACATGAGCTACACGGCCGCGTATTTACTGGCATTTTGGGTTTCGGCTAAAACATTACCGAAATTAGAGCAGCTTATCAATTCGGTAAAAACTGCATAATTATTTCTACGCTTAGCTAGCATTCAAGCCGCGTTAGTAAACAATACTAACGCGGTTTTTTAATCGCATTTCAGGTAAATGACATGACAGTTGATAAAAATGCGCGCCACGCAAGCCGTATGGCGCGTAAAAAGGCGGTAATAGACTCCGCCATTGAACAGGCAAATCAAGAAAAAGGCTTGTTATTGGTGCTGACTGGCAACGGCAAAGGCAAAAGCTCGTCAGCGTTTGGCATGGCTGCACGTGCCCTTGGCTATGGGATGAAAGTAGGCGTCGCTCAATTTATTAAAGGCCGTAGCGATACCGGCGAAGAAGCATTTTTTTCAGCCTTGCCTAATGTGGAATGGCATGTGCTGGGCGAAGGCTTTACGTGGGACACGCAAGACCTTGAACGCGACATCCACACCGCAAAAGCTGGCTGGGAAATCGCCAAAAAAATGTTGCAGAACCCTGAAGTCAATTTAGTGATTCTTGATGAACTCACCTACACCTTAAACTACGGCTATTTAGAGACTAGCGAAATCCTCGCTGACATTGCCGCCCGCCCACCAATGCAGCACGTGGTGGTGACAGGTCGCGCAGCACCGCAAGTCTTAATTGATCTGGCGGATACCGTCAGCGAAATCACGGATGTGAAGCACGCTTACCGCGCTGGCGTTAAGGCGCAGCCGGGCATAGACTTATAAACCAAACTACTGCACATGCCCATTCACTTTATTCTCGGCGGCGCCCGCTCTGGCAAAAGTGCCTTTGCAGAAAAACTTGCATTTGAAAGTCAATTATCCGTAACTTATATTGCAACTGCGCAAGTCTACGATGCAGAATTTGGCAAGCGCATTGCGCATCACCAAGCACGCCGCCCCGCGCATTGGCAGACCATTGAGCAGCCATTTCAGCTAGGTCAAACCTTGCAAACGCACACAAAAGAAGATGTTTGTATTGTGGTCGATTGCCTCACACTGTGGCTCGCGCAATGCATTTGCCCAGATTGCGACCGCCCAGCAGACCTCAACTGGCAAGATGAGCGCCAAGCCATGCTTGACGTGCTGCCGACACTCAAAGGTAACATCATTCTAGTCAGCAATGAAGTCGGCATGGGCATCGTGCCTTTGGGCGAAATCAATCGCCAGTTTCAAGACGAACAAGGTCGGCTGAACCAAGCCGTGGCGCAAATCGCGCATCAAGTCAGTTTTATTGCGGCAGGTTTGCCGATTGTTTTAAAAGGATAACCATGGAAACCACGACTTTTGAACTTAGGGGTGAATTCATCGAGCTTTGCCAATTATTAAAACTTGTCGGCATTGCCAATAGCGGTGGCCAGGGCAAAATGATGGTGGCTGACGGCATTGTAAAAGTTGATGGTAACGTTGAGTTGCGCAAAACTGCCAAAATTCGTGCTGGGCAATTAGTGGAATGTTTCAGCCAACAAATTAAGGTAGAAAAACCTTAACTTAAGCACAACTTTTTAGCCTGTTAAAGTGGTATAAAATTATCTCAAAACACCACTAAAAATCACACAACCTTTTTCGATGCTCTGTGAGCCTTATAAATAAAGGCTTCCAGAGCATATTTTTTCTCTCGGGCGTTTTGTTGCTTTAAAAGGTGATTTTTGAATCGTCATAAAAAAGCGCGTTATCGGTCTTCCAGTACGGCTAAAAACGCATCACCATAACGCTGCAATTTAGCTTGCCCCACACCCGTAATTTGGCTCATTTCTGTCAAGCTGGCAGGTTTACGATTTAATATTTCCAGCAAGGTGCTGTCATGAAAAATCACATAAGGCGGCACGCCCTGCTCTTTTGCCAACTCCATGCGTTTGGCTTTGAGTGCATGCCAAAGCGGGTCGTCGCTCACCTCGGCATAACCTTCTTTGGCGCGTGCGCCGCGCTCGGCTTTTGAAGATTTTCGACTCACAACTTCCACATCGCGCCTTAGCCAAACTTCTGCTTCGCCTTTCAACACCGGTCTGGCAGACTCCGTCAGCTTCAGGCCACCATAAGCTTCAATGTCACTCATCAAATAGCCGCCCGCCACCAGTTGCCTAAACACGCTGCTCCATTGCGCCTGAGAAATGGCCTTGCCAACCCCAAACACGCTTAAGTTTTGATGGCTAAATTGGCTGACTTTGACATTGGTTTTTCCCAGCAGCACGTCAATTAAATGCACCACGCCAAAACGCTGCCCGGTGCGATACACGCATGACAGCGCCATTTGTGCAGCTTGCGTGGCATCCCATGTATCCACCGGGTTAAGGCAGTTATCACACTGCCCACAATCGCCCGGATGCTGCTCGCCAAAATAGCGCAAGAGCGTTTGGTGACGGCACTGCGTAGATTCGCAAAAGCCTAACAGTGCATCCAGCTTTTGCCGCTCTACCTGTTTGCGTTCTTCTGGCGCATCGCCCGAATCGAGCATTTTGCGCATGCTCACCACGTCACCCAAACCATACGCCATCCATGCGTTTGCGGGCAAGCCATCGCGGCCTGCACGGCCAGTTTCTTGGTAATAACCTTCCATACTTTTTGGCAAATCCAGATGCGCCACAAAACGTACATTGGGCTTATCAATGCCCATGCCAAACGCCACAGTGGCCACCATAATCACGCCTTCTTCACGCAAAAATCGGCGCTGATTTTTGTTGCGCACACTCGCGTCCAACCCTGCATGGTAAGGCAGTGCATCCCATCCGCGCGACTTCAGCCACTCAGCCGTTTCTTCCACTTTTCTGCGTGATAAACAATACACAATGCCGGCATCATTGGCATGTTCATGTTCTAAAAAGGTTTCTAACTGCTGGCGCGCGCTGGTTTTTTGCGTAACGTCTTTTTGTGTGATGCGATAACGAATATTCGGGCGGTCGAAGCTAGAAACAAACTGCCGCGCTTCTTCTAGTTTAAGCCGCTCAACGATTTCAGCCCGCGTGGGCGCATCGGCAGTGGCTGTGAGTGCAATGCGTGGCACCTGCGGAAAGCGCTCGTGCAACACCGTGAGCTTGCGATACTCCGGCCGAAAATCATGCCCCCATTGCGAAACACAATGCGCTTCATCAATGGCGAATAACGCAATGCCAGCACCCAGTTCTATTTGCTCCAGCAATGCCAAAAAGCTTTCCATCAACAATCGCTCAGGCGCCACATACACAATCTGCAAATGCCCACGCATCAGTTGTGCGGTCACTTCTCGTGATTCATTCGCTTCTTGGCTGGAATTCAAAAACGCCGCCCGTACGCCCAATTGTTTTAGCGCATCTACTTGATCTTGCATCAAGGCTATCAATGGCGAAACCACAACCGCCACACCTTCACGCAACAAGGCTGGCAACTGGTAACACAAAGATTTACCGCCACCCGTTGGCATCAACACCAGCGCATCGCCGCCAGCACTCACGTGGGCGACAATCGCTTCTTGCTCACCCCGAAATGATGAATAGCCGAAAACGTCATGAAGAAGTTGCTGTGCGGTGTTTGACATGAAATACCCAAATAGCGTGCGTAAGCCCGCCATGCAATCAATAAAACCTAGCCATAACTGACTAGGTTTTGAATTTGGTAGGGCGTGCGAGGATCGAACTCGCGACAAACGGATTAAGAGTACAGATTACTCAAAATTTATAGGCTTAAAAGTCGAAGAATTTTAAGGCATTTCCCTCGTTTCATTATACCTGACTCTCGAAACTGAACCTATACCGAAATAGATATGCATTAAATGGCGCTTTATTTTTTTTAAAAATTAAATGATTTCAATTGGTTACTTTACCATTTATGATTTTGGCACCGAACTACTGCCGAACAAACGCCGGAATGAGAATCGTTATTTTTTTATTCATTTCTGAAAATAGCAGTTTCCTGTAATATGACGTTTACACAAAATTACACACATCCCCGCTTGGACTGCGTTGTTCATGTTCGACTAAGTAGCAACTAAGGTCAGCACTTGACCAATGACGATAAACCATCCAATTCTGAATGATGTATAAGAAAAATCCCAGTGCATTTTGCTAACTGACGAGCTTGTGGTGTAAATCCAGCATTAGTAACGACTACACCAAAATTAGCGTGTACGAATTTAACTCCCCCGCAAATTTGCTGTACGGCAAAGTTACCTACTGGAGATGAATACTTTTTACACTGTAATGCAATTCGAGTGTGAGCCCTGTCAGCAATAATATCCACTCCTTGGTCACCTGAAGATTTTGTAAGCGTTACTACCCATCCAGCTTGTTGTAGCAGTTTAGAACAAAATTGTTCATACTCAATGCCTGACATGCGTTCTATGTCATCGACGGATGCCATATTATTTGGCGGTGGTTTTGATGCTGACTTATCGACGAGGCTCTCAAGTTCACATCTATCTGCTCTACAAGTAGCACTCCCGCCGAGATGCGGATATAAAACGTTATCAATAAAATATGACCGAGCTTCTAGCCATTTGGACAAATTCACAATGCCATATTCATCAACCTGAGCAAGTTGAGAGTACTTAACTTGGAGAGTTTTTTCATGTTTGTGAATCACTTCTTTAGCATCTATCAGGCATCGCTTGTATTGTTGTTCATGCGTTAGCATGTCTTTAGTATTGTCGACCCAATCTTGATGCCATTGTAGTTTCCTTTTTTCATATTCTTCGACACGCTGCTTAGTATTTTTTTTATGAACAGCCATGCGAGCACGATACTCGGCTTTAATCTGTTCCATGTCGCTTTTAGCTTTCGAATCGCTCATTTACAAAGTCACTTTTGGTTAAGGAACTTCAAATTATATTCATGCATTGGTCTAACAATCCGCTAGGCCGGCTTAGGTTTTTATTGATGATTTTGTTCGTATTCTTCTGGCGATAATTTGCCTAAATTTGTCAAATATATGGAGTTAATCTTTTTGATTTTTTTGTAATTACCTTCCACTTTTTATAGTCTTAATAATTCTTTGTGCATATTTATCAACTACATGATCAATCAAATAAATATTATTGGCAATTACATTTACATTGTAATTTCGCTGCTGTAATAAGGATACTAAGTATGTAAGCCCATCCCTTCCTTGCCCAAAATAACCTTCTTCATATGCTGACATGATTTCTTTCAGATTTTGGTCTTTAGGGCTTAGCTCAAAAGTTACCTCTTCACCATTAGCCTTGAAATATCTATCTACTGCAATTTGTACTAGAGGCATTATTATAGAGGCAAGAAGACTAACCCCTGAAATAACTAGTTCAATAGAGCCACCTTTAACATCAACTATTTCTGGTCTTTTTTCTAACTTTCTATTTAAAGCGACATATCTATTAAATGGACGTGCATTTTCTCCGAAGTACTTTTCAGCTTGCTCCAACTCTCCAGATTCAACAAGTTTAGAAAACTCAATAAGCTGATTTAGATCAGTAGATATCCAACCCAATTCATATAGATTAGTTAAATTATTGCCGAAATAAATTCTAATGTCTTGCTCGCCCATTTTTCATCTGCCCTTAAATTACTTTTCATTTCTACTTAATTCTTTGTTAAAAAATGGCATTTCCTAGAGATAACTTAGGTTCAGATTACTCAAAAATTACAGTCTTAAAAGTCGAAGAATTTTAAGGAATTCTCCACTTACCATTATACCCAACTCTCGAAACAGAACCCATACCGAAATAGATATGCATTAAATGGCGCTTTATTTTTTTTAAAAATTAAATGATTTCAATTGGTTACTTTACCATTTATGATTTTGGCACCGAACTACTGCCGAACAAACGCCGGAATTTTCTTAAACATGGTGCATTTCAATTTTGACCGCATTAAATTTACTTGTGTCGATATTCCTGATTAGCATTCTAAATATATAGTTTGAATTACTTTATGAGCGCTAATGTTGTAGCGAACTTATGATTCAAATACCGTTCCGGTTTTGTCCAAAACATACCGACAAAATCTGACCCGCACCATGCGGCGATATTAAAAGTCCGTTTTAAATAAAATAAAGTCTCCCGCGACTTTTTCGGGGAGTGGGGGCGGGACCTACCCGACTCGACCCCACGGCGTGCGCAGGCGGGATTTTTCGGCGGCGGCGATACTCTGCCCATCCCGCAAAAAAATTTTGGGGCATAGGACACGGCGCGAGCAAAAAAAAATGCGGTAAACATTAAGCATTTCGCAAAAATAAAATAAGAAGGCGAGTAGGATAATTACATCCTAACTCGCCTTAATACTAAACTTACCCTACAACAGGTGATGCCTGTTTCATCGCTCCTTTGATGATTGCTGAAGCATTGTCACTGGCATCATTTAATGACTTCATTGAAAGGTGCGCATAACGTTGTGTCACGGATGGATCACTGTGACCCAATATTTGCTGCACTATATAAAGGCTACTTCCTGAGTTTATGAGGTGAGAGGCAGCCTGGTGCCTCAGGTCATGCAATCTCAGATGAGGAAGCCCAGCCTTGACTCTCAGTTTTTGCCAAACATTTGCCACTGATACATAAGGTTTCTCCGTTTTCTTGTTAATAAAAAGGTGTTCATATTTCCCTTCCGTGCCCAGCTGACTCAATACGTTTAATGCAGTATCGTTTAACGGGACAGGCCGCATGCGTTTACTCTTACTGTTGGCAGCAGAAACACGAAATACTCGTTTATCTTTATCTACTTGTGACCAGCGAGCCGAGATGGCTTCATTAAGGCGGCAACCAGTCGCAAGCAAGAATAAGGCAATCAAACATACTGAACGACGTGAATCGGTTCTAAGCACTTCCAGTAAATTACCCAGTTGTGCTTCGTTCATATACCGCTCCTGCTGATTGTCTTCTTCAAACATGTGAATACGACTGGCTGGGTTGGTATCTAACATTTGCCACTCGACCGCCAAATTAAGCATGCGTCTAATCAGCTTAGCGTGATGGTTTGCCGTTGCTGCAGCCAACCCTTCATCAATTAACCTTGAGTGAAAGTTCTGGATTTGCAAGCGTGACACTTGATTTAGCCTTTTATTGCCGAACACGTCTTTTATACGCAAACGATACAACTCTTCATCACGATCCCAGCTACGTTTGCGTGGCTTCACGTAAGGTAAGTAATGCTCTGTAAAGAATGTATCAAAAGTAATGACCGCTTTTCTGGCCTTTTCTTCTGCGCGCGGATTTGCACCTAACGCCACCTCTGCACGTAATTCCTTAGCTAGATTACGCGCTTGGATTAAAGTGATATCGGTACTGCGGCCCAACTTTTTAGTTTGAGTGTGAGCATTTACATCCTTGTAGCGGTAGTAATAGGTTGATTGTCCCGTATCACGAACTTCCAGAAACAAGCCAGCCAAGTCTTTATCGCAATACTCTATACGTCGTTTATCCTGACTTGTTAATTCTGAAATCATGCTCTGTGTTAAGTGTATTACTGGCATAGTTAAAACCTCCATCATAATATTTAAATTTTAAGTATTGAAATCTGCGGCCTGTAGTAGCACCGCAGTTTGATAAAGCCGAAAGTTAAAAAACTTCATCTAAGGCAGATGGCATTTCTGCTCTGGGGATTAGCTGTATTTGATCGTCCGTAACGCTAGAGTCTTCGCCGTTATTAGCTTCCAGCGCATTGTTACCTTGTAACGGCAATTCTGAGGTGGCTAAGTAGCGTGCAAATGCATCTGTGAATTGCGATAAGTCGTAACCTTTGAGTGTGTTTGAGTGCCCAAAACGAACAGTTTTTGAGCTGATGCCATACGGACGAAGCTGTTTTGCCAATTGACTAGGAGAAAGTGGTTTACCTCTGTTATAAGTAGCCCATGGCATTTCCTGATCATCTATCAATGCAGCAATCAAGTTTGCAGTGCTGATTCTTTCAACTTTTTTACTTTCAAATATTTGTTGAATATCTATCAATAATTGATTGGCAATACTGACCGATTTTTCCCCTGAGGTAGAGAGCTTTATTGCCGCAGCTACTGCTCGCTTGAACCACTCTTCACCAGCACAATAAGCAATTGATAATAGTGGCTCCCAGTTATCCTGATCACGGTCGCTGAGAGCATCTGGCAGAATCGTGCGCGCTGATCGAACTTGTTGCGAGTAGTCTTCTGAAAAACGCGCCAGTTTTGATGCGATAGTTGTAAATAAGTCTTTGTCGGCATGACGTAATCTGGAAACCGATTCATGCGGTAATTTACGCCGTAGATGAATAATAATTCCACGGCTCATCGTGGCATCTGGCAAATGCTTTTCAAGAGAAATTCCAGCGAATGCCTTCGCACCCCATACTCTAAACATTTTTGGTTCGTGATTTTCACCAGTTACACGAATTACAAACGCATTAGTACGTGTATGACCTGCATTAACTAAACCTTTAATCTCATTATTTTCTCGAATAAAAGTATCGGCCTCATCAATAAACAAAGTGGGTCCATACAATTCGCATGCACGAAATAATGCGGAAGTGGAACAATTGCTAGAAGAAAGAGGCTTATAAGATAAGCGATTCACAAAATCTAATAATTGCGATTTGCCACAAGCCTTTTCAGGAGCGTTGATTAATAAAAGTGGCGCTATATCAACATCGTCAATAAACCATGTAAAAGCAATCCATAATGCGACAGCATGAGCTTGGTCAAGATCTAATACTATGTAAGTTCGAATGCCAGATACAATTTCATCCAGCAGTTCAGCAGGTACTATAGGTTCATCATAAGAGTCGACTTCAGCAAACGGTATGCTATCTTCATTGCTACTGACATCACTGCGCGCTGCCTTCACTAAAGCATCAAGTGTTTTAACTTGAATGCCTAAAAACCTAGCATGCTCTTTTCTAGCGCGGTCGTAATCCATCGGGCTTAACGCTGCTAAACCTGCAATTACTTCACTTTCATTTGGTTGCGTTGCCGGGTCGCTGGCTACCAACTCAAGTGTTACAGACCCTGAGGGGGTGCCATTGACGGGACTAATAGGTAGGGAATTTAATTCTGACATTATTTGCTAACCTCTAATTCAGCAATTAACGCTTCTAAACAAACAATAAAGTCTGTAGTAGACCTTTGAATACAATGATAATGCTGGCACTTAAATCCTCCATTTGAGTTATTACCTTTGCCATCAAAGTAAACTGTGCCGTTATCTCGTCCTTTTGTGTGTTCAGCTACCCATGGACAAGTGATATCGTGCTTACCATTACCCAATGGTTTTTTATATAAACCTAGAGTCTTTAAGGCTGTAATAACTGAATTATCTTCAGGAGAGGGTAGAAGTGATGCTAAGATTTGCTCTTGTGTAACTTTAGTTGGTTTCATTTAGGTATCCTTTTATCTGTATTTTTAGTTTCACTTCAATATTTCAAAAGAAGTGGTCTTAACAAGAGTTGCAGATAGATGATTTTTAATGAAAAGTCACTATCTTGGCTCTTAATAGAAGTACGTTACCAGTAACTTTTTTAAGAAAATTTACGTATTAATTTTTAATATTTTCTATAAATATCAACAAGATAAAATATTAAAAAAATTTTAAATTTGAAAACTAAGATAGGGTTACTAGTAACATCTAAGGAAAATCAATAGATTATTAGTCTTGTAACTTTGGTGTGTTAAGCTAAATTCATATTAAATTAAGGATGTTTTGATGAGCACATTACTCACCGTCGAAGAGGCTTTATCGCTTTTGGTCAACATGGATTTCATACCGGATGGTGAAACTGTTTTGAGCATGGCTGATGCTTTTTTGGAGGAGGCTACAGCGGAGTATAACAACGCTAATAACTCAGATAAAAATCTGTGCAGGCTTAAAAATCGCATGGATGTCTGTGAAGTAAGGTGCAAACTTGTACTTATGCTAATGGATTCACTCGCTGAATATGAATTCAACGTAAATGAGTCATTAACTGAGTACGATGAGGACACATTTGTTGGGAATCCGCTATTAACACGCATTAGTCTTGGTAAATGGGCTTATGATCGTTTTGGGATTAACATTCCTTACACAGGATTGTTCGAAGGAATTTCAATCGAAAATGTTGCGAAACTTGCAGAGCTCATTTCTAAGAACAACGCAAAACAGCCTAGCTGGCAAGATGTCACTATCAAAATTCAAGCTGATTACATGATTAGATATTCACTTGATGGAGCTAAATGGAAACGTAAATCTTTTTTTGATATTGGTCTAATAGATAAGAGTAATAATAAACCGAATATGTCTGGTTTGATTTTAATAGGTCTAAGTATGAAGAAAAAATACCCATATCACTCGTCAAAGTCAGAGGGTAAAAATAAAGTTGCGATTACAAGACTTAGAGGGTCTCTCAGACAACTTACGGGGTTGTTAGATGACGCATTCTTAACATTTAATATCGCTGATGGCTATAAACCTAAATTCAAATTGATAGACGATAGAAGAAACGCTGAGCAAAGAGCAGAAAAAGAAGCTATTCACGAAATTTTTGGAGACCAGGCAGAGACAGCTGCTTATAACAGTTATGGGGTTGGTAAAAACGAGCCGGGAAGTAAGTATTTAGAAGAGCATGACAAATAAAATCTATAGTATTTAAATTTACCTAGCAACTATAAGATATTTTTCATTTGGGCGTATTTTGCCTTTTTACACATCCCCTCCAAAACTGCCCGTTTCGCCGCCACGCCGCCACGTTCGATAAGGGGCATGGCAATTCGCGTTTCGGGTAAATTTTTGTGCCGACACGTGCGACTTTTGTGACTGGACGATTCGGCAACGCGATTTTAGCCGAAACGCAGAAACCCATGCGGCGATTGGCTCTGCGGAAAATGTGACGGCGTGGCGGCAAAATTCGGGGGGGCGCTCGCGGTTGTAAAGTGAAAGGTTTTTTGGTATGGGTATTTTTACTTGAACAACTTGGCTAGGCAGACGCAGGTAATTTGTGTATTTAAAACTGATGTCCCGGTGCTATAGACCAATCTAATTGTCGCCAACATATCAGCATAAGGACTCCTAAGGGTGTGCAGACGTACAGTTTTGCAACGTCAATGAGTACTGTGGGTCGGTCTCGGTCATTGCAATATCCTGATTAGCACTCTAACGTAAAAGTAAGGGGCTACGCGCTTTTGCGCAGTCCCGCTTGACTGCCGGGTTAGCCATTTTTGCGCCGTTTTAAGAGGTCTCGAATGGCTACTTCTTGCATCTTCGCGCCGATGAGATACCAAGACTTTTTCTCGGCAACTTTTCCAGCCGTGCGCGCACCTGCATCGGTACCAAGACCCATTACCGAGGCCGCCGAACCAACAAACGGGATAAATCCAAGCACCCCAAGTGCAGAACCAGCGGTTGATAGGCCACCCGCAACTTGCTTTGCGACATCTTCAGTGTCCATGGCTTCCTCCATCAACTGGAGAAGATTCTGTTCCATGTCGGGGGCAGATGCGGCGGAGGCGAGTGCTTCTCGAAACGAAGTAGCATAGTCTGTGATTGCATCAGATGTTCTAATCGCACCGAAGCTGTCAAGCGTTGCAGGAGCGAAATTAAGACCAACGACATTAAGTGCTTGCTCTGATATTGGTAGCTTGGTAGGCTGGCCGACACCAACCTCAGCACCGCCAGTGACCGACCCGATCCATGGTGCCGTAAGCATTGAAATTTGTTGAAAGGCGGCGTTTCCTACAAGTGTGGCTTCAGTGGCGCTAGCCAGTCGATTCTGGAGAACCAGCCGACACAGGAAGTGATGCTGCATATCTTGATTGTTGCCTATGTGTGGCAGTGCCGCGACAGCCTTTTGTACTGCTGGATCTTGGCCAGCGACTCGCGCAATTTCTTTATTGAGATCCGACCATTCATTTTCGTTCCAATTCATTGAAATGCGCAGGTCGGGATGTCTATATAAGCGATCGACTGTGCATGACCGACTATCTGGAAGTTGAGTATCCGCAGGTGCCAGAATTATTTCTGGAAATAGACAGCTTAGAGCGGCAGCCTGTACTGAAATTTCAGCCCTTTTAGGGCCAAATAAGGTTTGGTAGTAATCGCTGTTGTATTGTCGGACGCCTTCATCCGAGATGAACCAGAAAAAGGCTCCCTCATATGGGTATGCTGGAATAACGGCGCTTGGCATATTTGCCTCCTTAAAGCGGTGCAGGCTAACGTCTGAATTCACCGGCCTGCGCGGCTTTTCGCGCAGGTCCGGTGGAATGATGGGTTCGGCCCATTGGTTCAGTAAATGCCATGAGCTTTGATTGCTGCTAGAAGCGCCTGAACGTCAGCGAGCGTGAATGGTGCAACCGACTTTGTACTAACGGACTTTGCCCAAAGGTCTCCTGTTGCTTCGAGCTTCCTGATTCGTTCAGCAACTCGCTCCGCTACGCGAAGAATGAGAGCCAGCACACTCTCGAAGTTTCCATAGGCTCGCTTGTACCAAGCTTCGTGCTTGGGGCTGGCAAGGGAGTTTTCGATCTTGTGCGCAACCAGCTTGTTACGGATGCGCTTGAGATGGCGATAGTCTTTGTTTGTTATGCCAAGTGTGCGGCGACCTTGGCGCTTGAGTTCGGCGTTTAATACTTCCCAAGCTTGAACGACCTCGACGGCGAAGCGCTCGACGACGTAGTTCATTGCGCGAGGAACGACAAAGAGAAGAACTGGATTCTTGAGGCCAGGTGGGTTGATCTTCTTCAGTTCCAACACGTTCTGAATCGAAGGCTTCATGCCGTACTCGACCCACGTCGTGAACTCAATCAGGGCTTGGTGCGTCTTATTGTGTCGGGCGGCGGTAGGCATGTCAGATCAAGGGGCCGAACATTTATTAAGCGGACGCGTGCGTCCGTATAATAATATTGTGAATGTTGAATTTGACATGTTATTTTTTCTTTTTAAATCTTATAGTTAAGGTTTACTCTGTCCGTATAATAATAAATAGCAAGTACGGAAGCAAATTATTTGAATGAAATGCATTTTAGATGACAGCTTAGGGCCCTAAGTGAATTTTTACGACTGTCTGCAATTGGCCGAATGGAGTTGTAAAGCCTTCAGCTCTGAGCGTCAGCTATGCGGATGAATGCGCCATGGACATCTCGGGGGGACAAAGCTGCCGTTCAGTTTAGTTTTTCTGATTTCAGCAATCGGCCCAAAGCGGACACTTGAGTGCAATATGATACTTTACTGCACCCAACCCAATTAAGTTTATTCGCTTAGTCCGCTGTTGGGATTTTATATCTGGATAACCAATGAGCATATGGTGGCGGAAGAATCCAAGCCGGACTTTCCTTGCCTAATTCTTTTGCTGCTTGATATGACCAATTAGGGTTCTCCAAGTGAGCCCGTCCTATCATCACCAAATCTAACTGTTCTTTACGCACAGCTTGATCGGCAAGCTTAGGTGTACCAAAGCCCCATGCAGATGAAACAGGTATCTTAGCTTCATTGCGGACACGTTCGGCAATAGGGGCCATGAATGCTGGTCCCCATGGAATATTGGTTTCTGGAATAGTGAATCCAACGCTTACACTTAGCATATCCAGCCCAAGTTGCTGCCAGTCATTAACCAATTGAATCGACTCGCTCAATGTCTCTTCATCTTTGCCATCAAACTCCAGAACACCAAATCGAGCGGTTAACGGCAAATTATCTGGCCAAACTTTCCTCACAGCCGAAAGCGTTTCTCGACTGAATCTAGCTCTGTTTTCATAGTTTCCACCATATTCATCCGTTCTATGATTTGAATGAGGTGAGAAAAAACTCTGACCCAGATATCCATGTGCAAGATGGAGTTCAAGCCATTCAAATCCTGCGTCAAGCGCACGCTGAGCTGCTACAACAAAATCATTTTGTACCCGTTTGATATCAGCAATTGTCATCTCAGTAGGCACACGTGGCAGATCACCACCAAACGCTATTGCAGACGGCGCGATAGTTTGCCATGCACGTGCATCTGTTGCCGGTATATGGTCATCGCCTTCCCATGGAATATTGGCACTAGCCTTACGACCGGCATGTGCAATCTGAATCCCTGGAATGGCACCTGCGGCTTTGATTGCTGATGCAATTTCGCGCAGCTGATCCGCTTGATCATCATTCCAAATTCCTAAACAGTTTGGTGTGATACGTCCTTCTGGCGCCACCGCAGTTGCTTCCACAATGACCAGTCCACTACCGCCACGCGCTAGGCTCGTATAATGTACTTTATGCCAGTCATTCACTAAGCCATCTTCTGCCATGTATTGGCACATGGGTGGGATAGCGATTCTATTTTTTAATGTGACATCCTTCAATTGATAGGATGAAAATAAATCTGTCATGGTGATCCTTTATTGATATTCAGAGATGATTAAGTGGAAACTATAAATGCCATTGTATCATTGTTCGAATATAATAGAACTATAGAATATTATCAAGAGATGTGGTAAATTGATCATATGAGGCAAATCAAACATCCCACCATAGACCAAGTCGAATTGACGGACATCATGTATGCGCTGGCAGATCCGACTCGCCTAGAGATTGTTACTTTACTTGCGAAAGCGGGTAGAAAGATGACTTGCGGGGAAATTGACCTGAATCGTCCAAAATCTAGTATGTCGCATCATTTCAAAATCCTTCGAAGCGCAGGGCTTGTTGAAACGTTGATAGAAGGGACAGAACACATGAACTCTTTGAGACTTGAGGAAATTGAGCAGAAGTATCCAGGGGTTTTAAACGCGGTGTTAAAAGCTACCGCAAAAAGTTAAGTGATTACTCAGACGCCATTATCAATTGCATTATTTTAGTTGGCAACAATTCAACGAATTATTCCTAATTTATAAAAAGACACTAAGCGGATTAAGCAGAATACGGGACAAAGCTCCTCTTTACGGCTGAACGGTTACATATTTAGAAGCTGGGTCGAAGGGTAATGTGATGAGTGATTCTCGCATAGCGGCCATATCTTCCATTGGGGTTTTACCAAACAGTCGTTTAAATTCACGGCTAAATTGTGAAGGACTCTCATAGCCAACTTTAGCGGAAGCATGCGCTGCTGAAGTACCGTCTTGAAACATGAGTAATCTGGCTTTGTGTAACCGCGTTGTTTTCAGATATTGTATTGGGGATGTTGCAGTCACGGCTTTAAAACTGGCGTGAAAGGCAGCCAAACTCATCCCGGTTTCATCAGCCAGTTTCGCGACGTTAAGATCATCTGCAAAATCGGAATGTATCCTTCGCAAGGCCTTACTGATTTTACCCAGGTGATTTTGCTGGCTTAGTAATGCGCGAATAGCTTCACCTTGATTGCTGGTTAAAACCCGATAATGAATTTCCTGCAAGATTGAATGCCCAAGAATATCCGTATCGTTAGCCGAAGTTAATGCTTGCAACAGTCTTAGAACTGTATTGGAAAGCTTGGCATCCAATGGGGTGGATACCATCCCATGGGTTCCAAGCTCAGAATGGGAAGACCCTTGGTCAAGCATCAAGATCAGTTCGGAGAGAATGGGTATATTAATGCGAATCGAAATACCCATTAAAGGTTCCTCTTCACTGGCGATGGTTTCGCTTTCAAATGGCAGTGGAACTGACAGCACCAAAAAATGCTGCGGGTTGTAATGAAAAACTTCTTGACCTAAATAACCAATTTTACGACCTGAGCAAATCACCACGATGCTTGGTTCATATAAAACCGGACTGCGCGGCAAAGAGCGGT
>Ga0209311_1000128_pt1 | contig 85372 bp, 79 predicted proteins | sample AD_UKC045_MetaG_FD_184417 | JGI IMG/M metagenome (GOLD analysis project Ga0209311, IMG submission 184417) | Active sludge microbial communities of municipal wastewater-treating anaerobic digesters from USA - AD_UKC045_MetaG (SPAdes) (version 2) | ecosystem: Engineered > Bioreactor > Anaerobic >...
TTACGTTAATCCTCTTTTTATCTTTCTGCTGATAGCATTGCTCGCAACATAACTTTTGCTGTCCTCGCCGTGCAGGGTTAGCGCGTCCGCGCTGCCGCTACAGGGGTGTACTTCACCGGACGGATACGACCCCGGAGCGCACCGTCCTGGTGCCGGAGGAGGGCGATGCGGACCATTTTTACGGCATGACCGTTTTCCGCTGCGGCGATCTGTTCTGGGGCGCTCTGCAGCGCTATGAAACCGTGAAACACCATGTCGACTGTGAATTGGTCTGGAGTGCAGATGGCTATCTTTGGCATCGTCTGCCGCAAGCGGCTCAGCGGGTCTTTTTGACTACAGAAAATGAACGCTGGGACAGCGGTATGGTTTTTCTCGCAGACCGACCGGTGCCGACAAAAGACGAGCTATGGTTCTATTACGGCGCTTCCGATACGCCCCACGACCGCACCGGTCAGTGCGCCATCGGCCTGGCCACCACGAAACAAGGGCGGCTCATCGGCGCCCGCTCCGGCCCTGGACAAAACGGCCGAATGCTGACGCGCCCCTTGATCGTAACCGGCGACCTGTACCTCAATGCAGCGGCACGCGGTGAAATCAAAGTGCAAGTGACCGGCGTCCACGACGAGGGCATGCCCGGATGGACCGCCAGGGAGTGCACCCCGTTTACCGGCGATTCGACCGCCAGCAAGATCACCTGGGGAGCCAGATCGCTCGCCGACCTGCGCGGCCAGCCGGTGCGCCTGCGATTCTATCTGGATCGCGCCGCTCTTTTCTCCTTTGATTTTCACTGACCGCCCGGCGGCTGTGCAGCTGTGTTTCTTTGAAAACTCGAGCCGGCAGGACGGTCACGCCTTTTTCGGGACCACGGTGGTGACCACCAGGGCTGCCAGCGCGTTAAAGAACACAATGGTGTATCCGGTCGGAAAATCGAATCGATAGGAGACCACGATCGATAGGATATTGATGAGGATGCCGATGAGCCAGGCGTTGATGAGCGGAATGCCGCGGCGGATGACGCCGGCGATCAGCGCCGGACCCACCAGGAGGGCGAACAGCACCAGTACGCCGGCCAAACGCACCGCGCTGGTTACGGTTATGGCAAACGTAATAAAAAAGAGCATGTCCTTGACAAAACCCTGCGTCCGTTTCTGGAACACGAAAAGGATCACACCCAGGATAGCATAGAGAACAGCGGTTTGGATGATCTCCTGCATTGGAGTGAAAAGGATGTCAGAGGCCATCAGCTTTTGAAAGGCCTCCATGCCATGGTAGGATTTGGACATGAGAATAAAAACGCCGGCAAAGCCGAACGCATACATCAGACCGATGAACGCCTCCACCTGCCTGGACTTTTGCGACATCAGAGCGATGATAAAGCCGGACAGCAGAGAGAACGCCAGCGAAAGCGGATACAGATAAGCGCCTTCGAAAAAAAAGAGCGACAGCGCGGCGCCGAGAGCCGCCATCTGTCCGATGGCCAAATCGGTAAAGATAATGCCGCGCCGAATGATCTCCAACCCGAAATAGGAGTTGATGCCCAGCAGCACGACCGACAGCAAAAAAGCGGATAGCAGAATATCACTCATGGGTCAATCTCCTCACAATTTCGTCGAATAGACTGAAAACCCCCTCTGCCTCCGGCACTGCGCCGACATCATGCGGCAATTTGACCAGCGGAATGCCGAACTTTTTCGCGAGATGCCGGGAGGCCTCATCAGGATTGTACACATCCTGAAGAATCATCCGCACCGAGGCCGCCTGCATTTTCGCCTCCAACTCTTCGATGTGCTTGGAGGAAGGCGGTATGCCGGGAAGACACTCCACCGTCCCCAGCAGTTTCATGCCGTAACGGTTTAAAAAGTAGTCCTGATTTTTATGATACTCGATGACCGTGATGCCGGCGAGACCCGCCATCTTGGCTCCCCATTCCTTTAACTTCAGGTTCCACTGATCGAGAAAAACAGCGGTATGAGCTTTATAGACCTGACTGCCGGACAGATCGAGTTCACACAATCTATCGCAGATCGCCTGCGCCAGCAGAGGAATGTTGTGCGGATCGAGATAAAAATGCGGATTTCCGTCCGGATGGATATCCCCGTGCGCCCGGGAGACGCTGGCGGGCACATCGAGCAACGTGACAAAGCGGGAGAGATCCAGCAGTCCTTTCATACCCACGGCGATTTTGGGATTGTTGGCCTGGTTCATCAAAGGCGGCAGCCAACCGATCTCCAGCTGCGCGCCGTTGATGATCAGCAGGTCGGCCTGACGCAACTTGGCGATGTACGAGGGTTTGGGAAGAATCGTGTGCGGGTCCCACTGTCCACCGGCCAGCGCATGGACGCGCACACGATCCTGGCCGATCTGTTCCACTATGCCGGCGATGTACGGGTAGGTGGCCACCACTTTGACCCGCATGGCGTGAAGCGGCAAAACCGCAAACAACACCAGAATGAGCGGATAAGATTTTTTCATTGTCTCTCTCCTTAAAAAGCGTGAGCGCCGTGTGCGCCGATGGCAAGGTTGATTTGCAGCGCCAGCTCGTGAACCGGTTTGCGCACATAGCGGCCGGCCCTCGGCTCATACCGGCTCGTGTCATGATTGTATTGAATGCGCAATCTGGAAAATTCCGTGGGATTATATTCCACCATGGCCGAAAGCCGCGGCAGACGCTCCGGATAGGATTGCCGGACATGGTCCCACTCCACGCCGTTGGAATGCAATAGATCGTAGCGCAGGCCCGCCCGAACCCGCTTGGTAAACCGTCCGACCAGCTGGCCGTAAAATCCGGCCTGCCGGCTCTTCCACCGTTGGATGACCACCCCCTCCTCTCCGGCCCAATGGTAATGATTCCCCTGTCTGCTGCGCGACAGGTATTCCGCCTGCGCCGTCAGATAACGAATGGAATCAAACAGATATTTAATGGTCAAGTCTATTCCGGCGACATGGGTCCGGCCGTAATCCGCCTGACTGAGCGGAGCCCCCAGTTCAAGACCCTGGTTGAGGCGGGTCATCCCAGATGCATACGAAAGCCCCCCTAACAGCGTGAGGGTCTCCCAGTCGTAGGAAGTCTTGATGTAAGCCACTGCCAGGTCGGGGCCGTCGCTCTCCTTCACAATGGCCGCCCCGCTTGGGTCGGAAAAACCTGACCGACCGAAGCTCATGGGATTCTCTCCCTGAAGGAATTCGCCGCCGAACATGCAATAGGTGTCAAACGGCGCCACCCAGGTTAGGCGCACCCCTTTTTCGTTCAACAGGGATTCACCGAAAAAAGCCGCATACACCATCGGGGCATCGGCGAAATCCCATTGATGAGAGTGTTGGGAGTTGAGGCGGCCGAAATGGCTGAGAAATTTGCCGCCCTTGAGCTGCAGCCCCCAGGCAAGACGCCGGGTGGTGAAATAGGCCTCTTCAATGCCGAATGTATCCTCGCCAAAATCACATACCACAAATAAGTCAAAGTAGGGATCCACCACCGAGGAGACCACCAATTCGGCATAATTGAAATTAAAGCCCTGCCGGTTGTTCACCCCGCTATGGTCCAGCGCAGGGCGCTCGGCAGTGACTGAAGAAAAACCGGGTAAGATCAAAGACTGATACACCGCATCCCGATGATTGCGCAGGGTGTAGGACGCATCCATCACCAGAGAAATATCTGGTACGAACTTGGCCTGGGCAAATGGATTAGACCCGCTCCCTCCTGGCTCTTGAGCCGGCGCAGCATAAGAGAGGATCAGGGCGGACCATATGAAATACAAAACCGTAAACGGTTTTTTCATACTAGCTCCTGCTGATACGAAACGTTATCAACATATCCGCATAAAGCGGCGTCTAAAACAGCTGAAGGGTGGAACAGAAGTGCTTGGAAGAGATCAGGCGACAGGCGGAGCGTTGGGGAGGTTGGCGACCAGGCACAGGGCCGGCCGCTGGAACGGATCGGGTTCAAAGATCGAGAGAAATTGCACAACGACCGGAATAGCCCCAGCGGCCAGACACAGCATCACCGTTGGATTGCCGTCCATTTGATACCGGCAAAAGGGACAATCATCGTGCGCAGCGCCGTCTGCATGAAAATCCGCAGCGCTGAAAACGCTGATAAGCGGCAGCGAAAGGGCTAACAGGACAAAAAATACGGTCGTGCCTTTATGAACAGGGGCTGGTTTCATAGCAGCAAAATTACACAATGCAAGGCACGAATGCAAACTTTTTTTTTCAACCCCTCCGTTAAAAGTTCAGGACCGTAAATTCTCAGCGGTTTTACTCAAAGCGCATTTCCAGGCCGGCAGAGCCCGGACTGACCCGACCGGGGAAGGCCTTGTGCAGTTCCTCCACCGCTTTCACTCCAGTGCAATGACAGGGGACGAGTCGATCCGGTGTCCTGCTGCTCAGCGCGGTCACCGTGCGCGCCATGCGCTCCCTGCCCGCCTGCAGCAGATGCAATCCCCCTAACACGGCGTGGACCGGCTGTTGACCGGACAGACGATGGATATGATGCAAGGTATTGACCAGGCCCGCATGGCAGCAACCGAGGCAGATCACCAGGCCTCTGGCCGTGGGTATCCAGAGCGCCAGATCGTCCTCCAACTGATCAGGCTGCTCTCCCTGCGGATCGAGATAAAAAGGACCGCCGGTGTCTTCAAAATCGGTGTCGCGGGGGATGGGACCGCTCAATTCCACCCGCGAAAACAGGGTGAGGGATTCTGTCACCCAGACCACTTGCTGGCCGGCGTTATCGAGGCTGGCACGGCTTTGGGCGGGCATGGAAACCGGCTTGGCCTCGCCGTCGCGAACGCTGTAGCGTTCTTTGAGGATCGACGGGTGGGCATAGACCACTGCCTGCGGCGCGGCCTGCAGAAGCCAGGGAATTCCGCCGGTATGATCATAATGACCATGGCTGAGAATGAGCGCATCGGTCCGGCGCAAATCGATGCCAAGCGCCTGAGCATTGTCGGCGAAAGCTCGGCCCTGGCCGGTGTCGAAAAGAATCCTTTTGCCATCGACCTCAATCCAGAAGCACAGGCCGTGCTCAGCCGTCAGGCCGGGACCGGCCCGGTTGTCGACCACAATTGTGATGTGGACAGCCATCCTCTCTCTCCTGTTTAAATATTTAGTGATCGCAGAGGTTGTCGCCCGATTGCAGCGTACCGTCCAGATAGGCTGCCACTAAAACCTCAGGAGACTCGGCGGGCGCGCCGATCACCACTTCGATGCCCTGTTCCGCGAACAACCCTTGCGCCCGCTGCCCCATGCCGCCGGCAATGATCAGTTTAGCCCCGCGTTCCGCCAGCCATCTCGGCAACAGGCCTGGCTCATGCGGGGGAGCGAACACATCCTCGCGCAGAAGTATTTTCTTTGCGGCTGGATCTACATCAACCAAAGCGAATTGTTCACAATGGCCGAAATGCATGGCCAGTTTTCCATTTGCCAGAGGAAGGGCAATTTTCATACAACGGTCTCCTTGCTGTTTTTAGTCTGTGCTCATAGCAGTCGACTGCTTGAACTGTATTCTCTATTCCACGGATTCGTCGAATCCTGCTTCGGTTGAACAAGGGCTTTGCTGTGATTCCGCATAAACCCGGCAAGCGGCCTGCAGGGTGGTTACCGCCAGCAACGCGCAATGTTCTTCAGCTTTCGGCAATCCCCCCAGCACGGTCAGCACAGTGCGCTGCGTTAATGCGGATGCTTCAGCAAGGGTTCTGCCGATCGCCAAAGTCGCGGTGACGCTGCCGCTGGCAAGGGATGAGCCGCAGCCGTCGGTGATGAAAGAGGCATCGACAATACGCCCTCCTTCCACCTGCAACCAAAACTCCATCGTATCCCCGCAGGGTCCGGTGATGCGAGCGTGGCTGTTAAATCGGGTCAATGGTCCATGATGGCGCGGATGGCGTGCATGATCCATAGCAACGGGGGACCAGTGGAATTCCATCTATTTCACTCCTGATCGATCAGCCGGCTCCAAATCTGCCGAAGGTCGTCGGCCGCGGGCGAGTCGGTTTCCACCACCGCTTTGGCCTGCATCTGTGCGCGGGTGACGGTACGATCGTAACGGATACGGCCGATGACGGCGGCGCCGGCTTGTACCGCCGCTTGTTCGATTCTCTCGGTCATGCCGACATCGATATCATACTTGTTTACGCACACCGCGGCCGGTATGTTGAAATGCCGAGTCAGCGCCAGCAGGCGAGCCAGGTCGTGTTCGCCGGACAACGTGGGCTCGGTCACCGCCAGCACCTGCGAAGCGCCGGTAAGCGAAGCGATGACCGGACATCCGATGCCCGGCGGCCCATCGACAAGGATGCGCCTTTGACCGGTCTCCTCCGCGATACGGCGGGCCTCCTGCCGGACCAGAGAGACCAATTTGCCCGAGTTCTCCGCCGCCGCGGCGAGTCGCGCATGCACCATGGGACCATAGCGGGTGGAGGAAGTCATCCATTCACCGCACAGCCGTTCGGGAAAATCGATGGCCTTGTTCGGACAAAAACGCACGCAGACTCCGCATCCTTCACAGGCAAAAGGATCCACGGCATAAACCGGTTGATGCGTCCCTTCTTCTGACAAAAACACCGCGTCGAAGCGGCAGTAAGACTTGCAATCACCGCAACCGACGCAGTCCGCCGAACGTATGACCGCCTGGCGGCCGCTGTAAAAATCATGGCGTTGCTCGATGACCGGCGACAGGATCAGATGCAGATCCGCGGCATCCACATCACAGTCCGCCAGCACCGACTCGCCCGCCAGGACGGCCAGCGAAGCGGCGACGCTGGTTTTGCCGGTTCCGCCCTTACCGCTGATCACTACCAGTTCGTGAATCACCATTCCCTCGCTATTCGAACTTGGCATGGCCGCCGGCCGGCTGTCGAACTCCGACGGTTTGCCCGTTCCGCTGTGTTCATTCCCCGCCTTCGCAGGCAGGCTTGGCGCAACGATGATCCCGGCCGCAGCAGGTCATCCCTGTGCTCTCCAGAGAACAGCCTTTTGACGGCGGCGTCTGATTCGGCAGCGGACTTTTCATAATAAACCCCGCGCCGCCGGTCACCACCCGGTGCACCGGACCCTGGCAGGACGGGCACGCGCTGACCGCCGGCTCATTCATCGTCTGCTGCCGTTCAAACAAATGACCGCATGAGTCGCAACGATATTCATAAATTGGCATGCTGCACCTCTTGGTTAAACGTCCTGCGGCAGATTCCGCGAGGATCCTGTTTCAGGCCGGTCCGCTGGTCCATGACGCCGCAGGGCTTCATCCCGCTGCCGTGCGCGCAGCCGCAACCACGCGATCACGGAATTGCGCGAACAGCGGGCGATATTCCGGCAGGGCATCCACCAAAGGAGTCCCTCTGGCATACAGCCCGGCAATCCGGCGGTCGTCCGGGATCTCAAGAAGAATGGGAATTTTTTGCTCTCGGCAATAGATGTGGACGCGGTCGTCGCCCACCCCCATCCGGTTGACCACCACCGCAAAGGGCTGCTGCAGCGTTCGCACCATCTCCACGGCCAGAGACAGATCGTGCAGGCCGAACGGCGTGGGCTCAGTGACCAACAGGACCAGATCCGCTCCTGATATCGTGGTGATGACCGGACAGGAGGTCCCTGGCGGCGCATCCAGAATGGCGGTCATTCCAGTCTGCCGCTGCGCCTTCACCGCGCGGATCAACGGAGGCGCCATGGCCACACCGATATCCAACTGGCCAAAAGTTAAAAAGACATTACGAGCGTGTGATTTCCTGATCACCCCGATGCGGCGCGGCGCCTCGCGGATGGCTTTCCTTGGGCATACCAGCGCGCAGCCGCCGCAGCTGTGGCACAGCTCAGGAAAAATCATCGTCGTGGTTTTAAGGTTGACGATAGCGTGATATTCGCAGAAGCGGCTGCATTCACCGCAATGGTCGCAAAGGGATTCGTCGATCTGAGGAACCGGACGCGTCACTACCTCCTCCACGGCGGTCTCCTTACTCAGGAATAGATGCGCATTGGGCGCCTCCACGTCGCAATCCAACAACTGTACCGGCTGATCAAAAACCAATGAGAGATTCACCGATAGCGTGGTTTTACCAGTGCCGCCTTTACCGGATGCGATAGCGATGATCAAGCCGGACCTCCGGAAGGGTAACGGGGGGTGAATTGCAAGGTGTGCTTTTGCCGGTCTGCAAGTTGGAACCATCCCTCCTGGGTCATCAAGTGAACGATTTGATCCTCGTCGAGGCGATGATCCTTGACCGACACTTTTCCTTGCGGGACAAGAAGGTCATGCGCGCATCTTAAAACGGACTGCGGCTGCTCCACATCATGCAGAATATCGTAGAACAGCACGCGATCGAAGCTTCTTTTCTGCAACTCACCCAGCCGATGACCGGGAAAGGGCTGCAGGGTCTGCAGCTTTTTCCGCGCTACCGCCTTTTCGATGCTCTGCAACGCCAAGGGGTGGATATCGACGGCGTAGACCATACCCTTGGGCTGAACCAGCTGTGCCGCGGCCAGGGAGAATCCGCCCGGGCCGCAGCCGAAATCCAAGACTTTCATATTCGACGCCACCCCGGCGCTTCGTAAAATCTTACGGGGGGGCTGAAAACAATCCCGCAGCCAAAACTCGATGGTCATCAGACGAAAATTAAAATTGCTCTGCATACTGTATTCCGACCTTTGCAGCCGAAGAATATATTTTACACCTGTGAAAGCTCATCCATCAACATGACGGCACAGACCATCGCCGTGATTCAGGAGCCGTCCTTCCGGCCTCTGGCCGGCCCTGCGGTGCAGTGGCGACGAAAACGATAGTGCATGACAGTTTTTTTGTCAACTCCACGTCGCGTTGGCATCTAGATCGATGCCGTGTACTCCGTCGGTTGAATCACCATAGCGTTCAACGGCACACCGGCATGCGCAGCGATGACGGGACATTTGGCTTTAAAAAGAAAAAAAATATTCCCCGGCGTTTGGCTCAAGGTTTCAAAATTACCCTGTCCTTTGGCAATGATGAGATCCGATTCGTGAAAACAGCGCTGAAACGATTGAGAACAATCCTCCAGCAGCGTCCCAGGTGCGTCGGATCCATTGTCCATGACTCGGACCAACCGGTCCAGACCAGCCGTCTGAGCGTCCTCGCGCGTAGCGTCGTTGAGAATCGCCTCTCCGCGCACGGCTACGGTGACACGGGACAAAGGCAACCGCTCAATCAGCAGGCGGTCCAGAACGATCTCGCCCGCATTGTCCGTGAGATATAAAATTTTTTCAGCCTGCTGCACAAAAGATTTGAACCTGCCCACATCGCCGGTCAGTACAGCCGACTGCGCCTCTGTGATGAACCGCCTCACGTGCTCTTCGTCCAGATCTCCATGTACGCCCAAATCGATGACATTGCCGGCGATCGCCAGTCGAACCGCGGATTCAAATGAATCCGCGGCGTTTTCCACAAAAGCGGTCAACTCCGGCAGCATTTGCAGCGTCAGCCGGTTGAAGCGCTCTTTGGCTGCGCGATAGGGATCCGCCTCGCCGGTCAGCTCTCTCAACCGTCGATGAACCAACTGACCGATGACAGGCGGCGATTGGGTCAAATCCTGGTCCACCAGCGTCTGCAGGGCATACCGAAGCATCTGTTCATGCAGAAGCGGTTCAGACGAGACCGTCCTGGCAGATTCCAGCGCCTGGCGAAGGATACAGGGGATGCAATCCAGATAGGTTTTCATTCCTCCACACCCTGTTGCTGCGGCGAGCGGAAAAACCGGTTCCACGGCCATACAGCCAAGAGCTGTTTCCACCACAGAGTGAGGCTCCAGCAACCGGTCCGGTGGGATGCGCTTCTTGCACCCATCATCCATAGGACGAAATCACAATGGCGTTGCAAAGGTTCTATCGAAGGGCTCCGTCGTTTACCGGTACAGGGCGCGCCTCCGGCTTTGCTGCCAGGCGATCGCGCGCCTGGGTCATGGAAAAACCATACTGACGCCGCAAGCGTCCAAGCGTAACGCCGTCGGAAACCGCTGCGAGGACATAATGCGAATCCCCCCATTGATGCCGATCCCATCCGTAAAAGGTCAACTCATTATTGCTGCCAGTGGATTGAATTTGCTCCCGTCCGGGCGGCAGCCCATACTTGATGAGAAATCCGATGCCGGCGAGAGAGGCTAATACCAGCAGCATAAAAAAATCGATGATCAGATCGATCTGATTGCGATTTTTCATTCTCATCGGCCTCTACCAGTGTCCCTCGACATCCGCTTGTTCAAGGGGATGGAGCCGGCCGGCCTTAAATTGCTCAAGGGCCTCGGCCACAGTGTTGCTGTCCGAGCTGTAAACCGCGACGCCGGCTGCGGACAGGACGCGAAAAGCCTTGGGGCCGCAGTGCGCGGTGACCAACGCCTGGGCGCCTGATTGAACCACGGTCTCGGCCGCTTGAATCCCCGCGCCCTGAGCGGCGTTGAGATTCTGTTGGTTGTCGATCATGGCAAAAGTTTCGTTCTCCAAGTCGTAGACGAGAAATTTTACAGCACGGCCAAAACGGCGATCCATGGCAGCGCTCAAGTCTTCACCGGACGTACTGAATGCAATTTTCACACAATCCTCACTTTGCCGAGCGGCTGAACGATGAATGATCGAACAGCCGCCCGATCAGATGGTGGATAAAGAATGACACAAACTCTAAAAGCTGTTAACAGGTCCGCAGAGTAAAATCCGGCGGAGTTTAGCGAGCCGTCCTCGACAGCATCATAGTCAGATCCTCCAGCAGAGCCTGAAGGTCCTCTTCGTGTTCCACCTCATCCTGAAGAATCTGCACAGCCATGTTATAGGTGACCGGATCCTTCAGTCCGACCTCCTGGATGAGTTTATGATAAACCGAAATGGCGCACTGCTCGCCTTTGATGTTCTGTTCGAGAATGCGCTGGACAAAAGGATCGGTGGGTTCGTCGTACCCGCAGTTAGTCTCCTTAAACCACTGTTGCGGGTTGGTCAGCGGCGTGCCGCCCAGCTGGATGATTCGATTAGCCACCATATCCGCGTGGCGCAGCTCGTCGGCGGCATGTTGCAGCAGCTCGGTGTTGACATTGTCTTTCATCGGCCCGGCGATGATTTTCGCTCCCAACCAGTACTGATAATAAGCCAGCCATTCGTCCGCGAAGGCTTTATTGAGCAGATCCAGGACGTGGTTGACATCCATACCGACGATTTCTCGTCCTTTTGTTCCCATAACGGTTCCTTTCTTTTATTCTGTTGAATGACAGAAGGCGCTGAGCCGAACACCTTCGTTGAATCGTGAGGCGGACGGCCCAGCGCCGCAACGACAGCCGCTATTCTGCTTTTTCCAGATTGGCCAACCGTTCCTGCACCGCGGTTAATTCCGCCTGTAGAGCTTCAGCCTGATTTTTCAGCGCTTGTTTTTCCCATTCCGGATCCGGTTTTTGCGGCGGCTGATTCCATACTCCAAACCGCATCCAGCCCGGCTGACCGGTGGCATAAAACCAGTTGCGCCAGCCATAGCCGCCGCCGCGACCCCAGAAGCCGCGCCCCCGGCCAAATCCAGAACCGCGCCCGGCGTTGACAAACCCCGGTGCGTTATAGCCGGCACAATATCCGGCGGCACGACCGGTCATGGGTCCCATTCCCCAAGGACCGGTTCCATCTCCTCTTGGCATAGTGAAGACCCTCCTGTTCAAATGTAATAAAAAATTCTTTTACCCTCAAGCTCTGGTCATGGGTACGTTGCATTTGGGACAGCTGCGCTGTGTGCACGGTACGCCGCGTTGATGCGGTTCACGATGGCCGCAGCTCGGACAAACGCATTCGCCGTCCGGCCCCGCTGCCTGGCCGCCCCCCATCCTGCCGCGCCCGCCCCCACGGCCTCCCCCGCCTCTGCCGCTGCCATCGCCCGGCCCTTGTCCTGATCTCTTTCTGCCAAACATAACGACCTCCTGATGGTGAAATAAGGAACCACCTCGTTGGCGGCATCCATGCCGGCCGCATCCAGGCATGAGATATTGGTCCTTTCTCTCCAGTTCTCCCGACAACCATGCAGAGATGACTGCGCGTAAATCGCCGGAGCGAAAAGGGATGACCTCGATGCCATGCGCGACGATAAAGCAAAGCAGAGAATGGGAAATGGCGCCGCAGACCAGGGTCTCGATGCCCAGTTCCGCCAGCTGCCGCGCCACCAGCGCCGGTTGATCGTACTGAAGGTTTTCCTCCGACTCTTTGACGATGCAGCCGTCATCGACCTGCACCAAATGAATCCGCCGAGCCACGTCGAAAACCGGCGCGATGCGCTGATTCCAGCTTGCGAATGCCGCCCTCATGCCTACCTTGACCGTAATGGGTTGTTTGACTTTAAGAGGTGCATTTATTGTGCCAGGTTCCTTCCCCTGTGGGCTTCGATTAAGAACATTGTAATTATTGTACTTAAAACAGGCACGCCCAATGACTAAAAAAAATAATAAGCAAAAACGCTTATTTAATAAAAATAAACATGCAAAAAAGATACTTTTCGAATTAACCGGGCGGCCCGGTTCGCGATGGCCGTCATGACGCCGGTTTGGCAGGCCGGCCTCTTCGTCGGGTAGAAAGGCCCAAAGCCTTCATCTTGCGGAACAGAGTGGTCTGGTGAATGCCGAGCAGCTGCGCGGCCTTGGCGCGGTTTTGTCCGGCCTGCTGTAAAGCGGCTTGAATCGTTTGCAGCTCATGCCGGGCGCGGCTGGCGCGGAGTCCGGTCGACGGCTCCCTTTCACCCGGGCTGGATGAGAAATGGTCCGATAGATGCGGGATGTCGATAACGTCGTCGCGGCAGAGCACAAAGGCTCTTTCAATTTCATTTTCCAGCTCACGTACGTTGCCCGGCCAATCGTGCGCCATCAGCAGAGAGAGAGCCTCCGCGGTAATGCCGGCGATGCTGCGGCCTTGCAAGCGGTTGAAACGGGCGATGAACTGCTCCACCAGCAGAGGGATATCCTCCTTACGGCGGCGAAGCGGCGGCAGTTCCACACGTACAACATTGATACGGTAATAGAGATCTTCACGAAAAAGACCAAGGCGCACCTGCTCCATCAGATCTTTGTGCGTGGCCACCAGAACCCGTACATCCACACGCTCCGAGCGCGTCGAGCCCAGCGGTTCAAACGTACGCTCTTGCAGCACGCGCAGCAAACGGACCTGCAGCGCGGGCGTCACCTCGCCGATCTCATCGAGAAACAGAGTGCCGCCCTGGGCCATGCTGAACCGGCCGGGTTTGTTTTTATAGGCGCCGGTAAAAGCGCCCGCTTTGTAGCCAAAGAGCTCGGATTCCAGGAGCGTATCCGGCAGCGCGCTGCAATTGACCGCCACAAAGGGCTTTTTCCGCCGCGGGCTGAGATCGTGAATCGTCCGCGCCATCAGCTCTTTGCCGGTGCCGGTTTCGCCGAGGATCAACACCGTGCTGGGGCTTGCGGCCACCGCGGGCAGCACCTCAAACACCCGTTGCATGAGCGGGCTGCGGCTGACCAACTCGCCGGCCCGGTGACGGCCCTCCAACTCCCGGCGCAAAGCTTCCAATTCGCTCAGATCTCGAAAGGTCTCAGCGCCGCCGACGATTCGGCCGGACGCATCGCGCAACACGGCGGTGGAAACGCTGATGGGGACCCGGTCGCCGTTGGCGTTGATGATGTATCCGCTTTTACCAATAATCGGCCTGCCGGTTTTCAGGGTCCGCCGCAAGGCACACTCGCTCTCGCACATGCTGCAGCGAAACACCTCGGAACAGTGCCGTCCGATCGCCTCCTTGCGCGACGTACCGGTGATCTTTTCCGCAGCACAATTGAAACTGGCGATCCGCCAGTCCAGACCCACGGTAAAAACGCCATCGGAGATGCTTTCGAGTATGGCGTCGGTGGTGGACAGCACCGCACCTGCTTTTTTATCTTTTCCCATACCTTTCGATCGTTGGGGGTCGCTGGACAAGTCATCCGCTAGTGTGCATAGCTGACTGCAATATACAAAATATCCAGCCAATTTCAAGGCGATTTTGCCCGCAGCAAAAGGACAAAGGGTTTTCCGTCATCGATGCAAAGGCGTTACGAAAAAGAAAAAAAAGCTGGAAACCAGGCGCGTGCAGACGGCGACCAGGGTTTTAAACAAAAAGGATGCCCACCCTCTGAATTTGAATTTGTTCACTGTGTTTCTCCCTGTGCGATTTGAAGGCTGTCTGTCCCAGGCGCTTTGCAGCCCGTGCGAAGCAGCGTGATGCCATGGAGGGCTTCCCGCCTCTTGACGGACGCCGAGTGGGCAAGCCCTCTAGCGGTCCGGGATTTTCTCATAAAAAATCAGGGACCCTTGCCGCCGGCTTTGCAATTTTCTCTGTTTTTCCAAAATGCCGAGATATTTATTTACTTCATTTTGATGCATCCCCAGGATGATCGTCAGATCCGCCAACGTACAGGGTCGCCTGGCCACGGTCTCTAAAATGGCCGATTCCCTGTCCCGGCGCATGACCCGCTGCTCAGGGCCGGCCGCAGAACGCGCGATGATCTCGACCTTGGGCAACTGCCAAAAGTCGACGACCCGCTGTAATTCGGAAAGCGTAGCCGCCCTCACGGCGCGAACCGTACCCGGACGATCCAAGGTGTTCACCTGTACGACCTCCGGAGAGATCCGCACCACAGCGTCCCGCAAGGCAGACAATTCGTCCTTTGTATCATTGAGCCCAGGAACGATAAAGATTTCCAGCCAAATCCGTCCGTCATAGTCCTGACGCAAACGGACCAGCCCCTCGATGATCTCCTCGATCTGCAGGATTGGATGGGGGCGGTTGATCTTTTTAAACACAGCCGAAGTGGCCGCATCAAGCGAAGGCAGCACGACATCAGCGCGACCAACCGCGCGCCGCACCTGCGGATCGGTGAACAGAGTGCCGTTGGTCAAAACCGCGACCGGCACACTCGGAAACCGCTCTTTCATCCATTCCACCAATTCACCGGCGCGGCTGTGCAACAGGGGTTCTCCTGAACCGGAGAAGGTCAAGTAATCCGGAGCAGGGTGATCGAAGAAAAAGCGCTCCAATTCCTCACAGACTCGGTCCAGAGCCACATACTCCCTGCGTTCCATGGTGAGCTGGGTGGTGCGTCCGCATTCACAGTAGATGCAATTCAGGTTGCAAGTTTTTGCCGGCACCAGATCGATGCCCAACGAAAACCCGAGTCGTCGGGAAGGGACCGGGCCGAATAGATATTGATACATGAGTGCCTTCCGATCCAGCGGAAAAACGGTTCGAATGACCCCTACTCGGTCGGGCTGTTCTTTCGCGAACCGGCCCGGCCGTCGAGGTTAATTCGGCACATAGACCTTTTGCAAGGCATCGCTGGCACAGACGATAAGCGGATAGGTGGTGGGCGCTGCGGTCAGCAGCGGGTGCGTACCGAATTGAATGGTGTCCAGATCCACCATGCTCATCTTGTTTTGTATGGCCAAAGCGATGGTGTTGATCAGCTCGCCCACCGAGTCGCCGCCATAGACCTGTCCGCCCAGCAGCGTGCCGGAGAAACGGGAGAACAGCAATTTGACATGGACCTTGCTTTTGTTCGGCAGCGTGCCGGGGTGTTTGTCGATCCCGTCGCTGATGCCGGTCACGATGTCAAAACCTTCTGCCAACGCTTTGGATTCGGTCAGACCGGCGGTGCCCAGACTGAGGCCGTTCACCCGCGTCGAATAGACGCCGATGGTGCCTTTGTTCATCTCCAGGGATTTGACGCTGTAGATGTTGGAACCGGCGGAGCGCGCCTCCGCTGTGGCCGTAGAAGCCAGCATGATCGGGATATGCTTGCGGGAGAAGAAACAACGTTTCTCGGCGCAATCGCCCACCGCAAAGATATCCGGATGGCTGGTGCGCATGAACTCGTCCACTTTGATGCCGCCGAATTCCGCGATCTGCAAGCCCATCTTTTCCGCCAGGTCGGTGGTCGGGCGGGCGCCGATGGAAAGCACCACCGCATCCGCCGGCAGCTTTTCGCCGCCCTCCAGCTCCACATACTCCACCCGCTCCTTGCCGCCCAGGCCGGCCACTTTGACGCCGGTACGCAGCTGCACACCGTCCGAGCGAAGCACCTCCTCCGCCCTTTGACAGAATTCTTCATCAAAGGACTGCTGCAGAATATGATCGGTCATCTCGGTGAGGGTCACGACCTTGTCGCCCATCTTGTTGATCTCATCGGCCAATTCCACCCCGATAAAACCGCCGCCGATGATCACCACATGGCGCGCCTCCTGAATCCGCTTGCGCATCTCCACCAGATATTCAAAATCCTTGTACACTGCATAAACACCCTTTAACGGCGTGCGAAACGGTTTTGGTATGATCGGTTTGCTGCCTGTGGCCAGCACCAATTTTTCGAACGCAATCTCTTCGCCAGACTCGAGGAGCGCCTGCTTGCGGGCTTGATCCACAGCCACCACGATGCCGACCTTAATTTCCACGTTCTTCGCCTTTAGCGGGGCATCTCCCATCAGGTTATCCTCCGCCGAGGCCAGCGTGCCGAACATGTAGGGAATTCCGCAGGGCACCGCCACCCTGGCATCGCGACGCACCAGCATCACCCGCTTGTTTGGGTAGGTGTTTTTAGTGGAAATCGCGGTGATGACGCCCGCAGGACCGCCGCCGATGACCAGCACATCCGTTGTCAATTTATCCATCGCTTGCTCTTCTCCTTAATATGAGGTTTCACGCCCTGTGCGTCTATGAAAGTCAGGCGCACACCAGGCCAAAACCCTGTTCAATGATCACTCCGTCTCATCGGTTTCAGTTCCGGCAAAACCACGCTTTCCACGGATTCGGGCCGTCGTTTCGTCCACCTGCTCCTGCCAACCACTGCGACAGTTTTGAATGCAATCAAACCTTGCTATATAAGGTTTGATGTCCAGCAACGGTGTTCGATCCAGAACATCCACGTCCTCCAGCAACAGAACAGCGCCCTGCCGGCTGACCAAACGGACAATGCTAAAGCCGATGGGATTGGGCCGGCAGGTCGCCCGGGTGGCAAAGATCCCTCTGGCAACATCCGCGAGATAGGGCCGGACCCTCAATTGCATCGGCTGGCCGCGATGCAGGTGATAGATCAGATAGATATGCGAGAATCCGTCGAGATCCTCGAGTCCGTCGACAAAAGGCGGAAAAATTTCCGCCTCGCCCTTACAGCCGGCGGCAAAGACCGGTTGAATGGGCGTTTTTTCTGGATCTTGGTGATCGCTGTGAATGATGCCGATCGGCCGGTAAACGATTTCGTGTTCCAGCATCTTGATGCGATCCTCCCTGCTTGTTTCTGTAAACTCCGCCAAGCCGCCTTGTTTTGTTTCCGACGCGGTCCCAGCGGTCCTCGTCAACGCCCTTTCCGTTCAGCCAAAAACGCATCGATCGCCTCTTTGACCGTGCCGCCGGCGCCGGTCATAATTTCAATGCCTGCGGCCTGCAGGGCTTGTTGCGCATTGCCTCCCACCTGCCCGGTGAGCAGCGCCTCCACTTTGTTCCTGGCGATCTCGTTGGCTGCCGCCGGCCCGGCGCCGCCGCTCGCTTGGAAGGCCGGATTGGAAAACGCCGTGATTTTCATAGTCTCTGAATCGAAAATGACAAAATACGCACATCGGCCGAAACGCGGATCCACTTTCGCCGACAAGGAGCCGCCTGTTGCACTGACAGCGATTTTCATACGCATGATTTCCTTTCTGGATGTAAAGAATGATGCCGGCAAATTCAAAACAATCACTCGAGCTGATACCAAGGTTGCTTTTCAAGGAATCGTCTTGGAGGATCGCCCGGCTTGGACAAACGTCCAGACACAGGCCGCAGCCGGTGCATTTTTATGGTCGTGACCATGCACCATACTCCCAATCCAGGCAAAGGGCCCTTTGTCGGATTCAGAGAAGGAAAGCAAATATTATACCATGCATCACTCGCCCCGGCCGCTTTTCATTTCTTGTTTTTTAATAAGATAGGATAAAAAGAATCTCTGTGCGCCATGTGAATAATTGCAATATTGCTACATTTATTTTAACTATATAGCAAAAATGCATTTTTTATGCAAGCGAAAAAGACACGCCTCAACCACGGCGCCGGACGGAATTGCGGCCTACGATGGCAACGCAGCCATCCTTCCTGCCGAAATCGTTTACCTCGCACGGCAAATTTACGGTTGCATCTGGTTGTCTAAATGGCTATTTTACCTCCATGACGCCAAAGCCATCGCCATCAAGGGACGATGGCCGAGCCAAGACGTGAGCGAAGATGTTGTTCATCATTCTAATCTTTCTCTCGCCCCGTTCATGACATGCGTTGTATCAGCTTGCGAATTTTTCTGCTCCTATGTCAGAATCCGTTCATTTTTACCGCCGAGGCTCTGCAGCCAAAGAAGAGGAGATCATCCTTGGCAAAGGGCTTTTACGCTGGGCCTACCACAGCAAAGCCGGAAAATCGCTCGCCGCTCTGCTGTTTCATCACGCCTGGCCGAGCCGGCTGGCCGGCTGGTTCGCCGCCAGCCGATTCAGCCGCAGACGCATCGCGCCGGTGATCCGCGAGCTCGCTATCGACGTGACGGAATTCGCCGATCCTGTCGAGAGCTACCCCACTTTCAATGCGTTTTTCACCCGGCGACTCAAATCCGGCGCACGGCCTTTTAGCGCTGTTGACAGCGACATCGCATCTCCCGCGGACGGCCGCGTTCTGGTCTATCCCCGTTTACAAAAAAACGCACTGGTTCCGGTCAAGGGCAAATCTTTCACCGTGGACGAGCTGCTCGGCTTTACGGCTGCGGAATTTTATGACGGCAGCCTGGCGATCATCCGCCTCTGTCCGGCGGATTACCACCGCTTTCATTTCCCCTGCGAGGGCCGGCTCATCGAACAATATCGCATTAAAGGCCGCTACCATTCGGTCAATCCGCTGGTCTTGGCCCTGGGCATCGACGTCTTTGGCCAGAACGAACGTCAAGTCGCTTTATTGGAAAATGCGCGCCTGGCCCGCTACGCTTATGTCGAAGTCGGGGCCTTTGGCGTCGGCAGCATTGTCCAAACCTATACAGGCCCGTTCGTGCAAAAAGGCGATGAAAAAGGATATTTTCAATACGGCGGTTCCACCGTTATTCTTGTTTTTCAGCCGGGGAAAATCCTGTTCGAGGAAGACCTGCTGACGCACAGCGCAGAAGGGTTTGAGACCTTTCTTCGAGCAGGACAACGTTTAGGGAAAGCAACGCAAACTTTGTAAACCCCGGGACCGCACATGAGGCCCCTTAGCATACGATGGAACTACAGAATGGAACACATGATGAAACGATGCCAGAAAGTCTCTACGCCTTCGCAGAACCACCCAACCCTCACCGCCCTTCGACGCCGGCTATCTCCGCTCTTCGTACTTGTCTTCTTGTCAGCCGGCCTGGCCGGCGGCCAAAACCTGGAAACCGAATCCAACAATTTTTTTCTCCATGCGGACACACTCAAGCCGGGTACGCCCCTGCATGGCGCGTTCACCGCTCATGACCGGATCGACGTGTTCGTTTTCTATGTGCAGAACACCTTTCTTTATCAATGCAACTCGTTTTGCGACTGGACGAAATATGACCTCAGCGCTGTAAAGGCGGATGTGTTCTCCGCCGACGACACCAGCCGCAGCGTTCTGTTCGGCAACCCCAGCGGCCGTTACGGTAAATTCGGCTTTCGCCTGGCCGGTTGGCAGCCGCCCAAAACCGGCTGGTACTATATCCATTTGCGCTATGGGGCGGACGCGCTGCCTGCGGATTCGGTCCATTATCAAGTGCGCTTGACCAGCGGCACGCCGGTCACCGTCGCCGGCTTTCATCATGAACCGGACAACACCGCCGCTGAAGCGAAGAACCTTGCCCCGGTTCCGACCGACGGCGCCCTGGTGCGCGGCTATCTGTTCAAAAAACAAGGGGTCTATAACTGGAACGACATGGACCTGTATTGGTTCAACGGAACAAAGGACTACTCTCTGACCGCAGAGACCTTCACCGCCGCCCGCCTGACTGATGAACCATGGTTCATCCGCGACGCGGACACCGAGATCGCGCTGCTGGATCAGAACGGCCAGGAGATCGGCATTATCAACGACGATAAAGAAATCACCGCAGCGGATCCCTGGGAGACCACCGTCGGATTCAACAACACCTTTTCGCGCATCCACGTGGACGCCCTGCCGTACACCGGCCCCTATTACGTGCGGGTCAATTCCTTTTACAACAGCATCACCCGCAACGAAAAGCCGGAGGCCAGCGACGCCAATCCGGGCGGCGGCGAATATCTGCTGTCGGTTCAACTGACCCGGAAAATCACCGCGGCGGTCCACTTTGACATCCTCAATCACGCCAACGGTCAGCCGCTGCCGGGCAAAATAACGGCGATCGGCGTCAAGGGCACGCCGACCGAGGGCGTTTATAAATTTCTCCACACCGCAGCCACGGCCGGCAAACTGATCCTGCCGGCCGGCGCCTACACCCTGGCCTTCACCCATGGCCCGGAATACACCATGGTCGAACAGCCGGTTGTCCTGGCAGAAGGCGATTCGATTCACATCACTGTTCCCTTGCAGCGCATCGTGGACACCGAGGGCTATCTCTGCGGCGATCTGCACATGCACGCGCTGGAAGGCATCTCCGAGCAGGACAAGTTCGGCATCATGCTGACCACGCTGGTGGCGGAGGGAGTCGAGTATGCCGTGGCCACCGACCATAACGCCATCTCTGATTACCGGCCGCGGCTGCTGGAGATGGGCCTGCAGAACTATATCAAAACCTCGCCGGGCGATGAGATCAGCACCAACATCGGTCATTTCAACGCCTGGCCTCTTGACACGGCAGGGCCGGCGGTGATCAGCAGCGGAACCGCCACGGAAATTTTCAACGACGCACGGCAAAAAGGCGCCGCCATCGTGCAGATCAACCATCCGCGCTGGCCGGGCATCGATTATTTCACCAAAATGAATCTCGATCCATTGACCGGCCTTTTCGCTCATTTACAGGTCAACGAAGAATTCGACGCCATGGAGATCATGAATGAGACCAACGGCTGGGGATTCAAGTACGATCCGCCCAATACACCGGTCTCTGTGCTGCAGGATTGGTTTAACCTTTTGAACCGGGGCAAACGCTACTGTGCGGTCGGCAACTCGGATGCGCACGGTATAAACTCGGACAAACCCGGTTATCCGCGCAACTACATCGCCGCTTCCACCGATAAACCCGGCGAGGTCGACGAGAGCGAATTGCTCCAATCCATTCGCCATAGCCGAGTGACCGTATCCCTCGGTCATTTTACCACCTTTACGGTTAATGAGACCGGCCATATCGGCGATCAGATCACCGACACCGACGGCACAGTCACGCTGTCGATTCGCGTGCAGGCGCTGCCGCAGATACCTGTGGACAGCGTCCAAGTCTACGCCAATGGAATTCAAGTGGCGGCATTCAGCGTGGCCGCCGCAGAGTCCGCCGACCGATTCGTTCGCGAACTCGAACTGCATCCATCCAGGGACACCTGGTACGTGGTAACCTCCACAGGCAATACGCCGATCCCCATCGGATTGGTGCAGGATAACAGCGGCCCGGTGACGCCCATCGGACTCACCAATCCCATCTGGGTGGATGTGGACGGCGACGGCCTGTTCACGGCCAGCAACAGTCCCACTGCAGTGGAGAGCGGGTCTACACAACAACCCGATGCCTTTGCTTTGGAGCAAAATTATCCCAACCCGTTCAATCCAAGCACCACCATCGCCTTCAGTCTGGCGCGCAGCGCGCAGGTCAAAGTCACTGCGTTCGATGTGCTGGGAAAAGTGGCAGCGGTTCTGAAGGATGAGCGAATGGCTGCCGGCGTCCACAAACTGGTCTGGGATGCACAAGGCCTTGCCAACGGCGTTTATTTCATCAAGATGGAAGCAGGCTCTTTTCATCAGACCCGCAAAGCCGTGCTGATGAAATAAGAGAAATTTTCCTAATCGAAAATAAGCCGGCAGCCGCAGGCTTTTCAAGAAAATGGTCAAGACATGTGTGTCATCTATGTTGATGCAGACGCTTGTCCGGTAAAAAATGAGATCTATCGTGTGGCCAAACGGCATCGAATCCAAGTCTGGCTGGTCGCCAATGCCGCCATACGCTTTCCGGCACAGCAAGGAGTGCAGCTCAAGGTGGTGAGCGACCGGTTTGACGCGGCCGATGACTGGATCGTAGAACAGGCCGCCGTAAATGACATCGTGATCACGGCAGACATCCGCCTGGCGTCACGATGTCTCAAAAACAGCGCCCGGGTTCTCAGCCCGACAGGACACGAATTCACCGATGCCGCCATAGGCTCTGCTCTGGCCGCCCGCGATCTACTGGCGGAGCTCCGCGGTATGGGCGCCGTCGTGACAGGCCCCGCGCCTTTCAGTCAGCGGGATCGATCCCGTTTTCTGCATGCCCTGCATCAGTGGATCGAGGCGGTGCGGCGAAAAAAGTCACGAGCGCTGCGCTGATTGCAGCCGCTCCTGCATGCGCAATCGATTCGTTTTTTAACCGGCGGATGCGGGCAGCGGCGTGGGCGTGATCCTTGCGCGCGCGGGCCGAAGACAATGAAAACCGCTCACATGGAAAATACTTTTGCACGAATCTGGCGGCTGGTGGAGAGCATCCCTTCCGGCAGAGTGGCGACCTATGGACAGATCGCCGCTCTGCTCGGCATGCCGCGCGCGGCTCGAACGGTCGGCTGGGCCCTGCATAGCCTGCCGGCGGACCGCAGCACGCCCTGGCACCGGGTGGTGGGAGCCGGCGGCCGCATCCGCCTGCCGAATCACGGAGGCAAAGCAGTGCAGCGACTGCTGCTGCGCCGCGAAGGGGTTCCGGTCAACCGCAAAGGCCACATCGATCTTGACCGGTTTCAGTGGATTCCACAAGAGCCGGTATAGCAGATCAATGGTTCGCCTCATCCGCTGTTCGAACCGCACCCTGGCAAATCCAACCGCCCAGGCCGAACGCAAGACAGATCGATCCATAAACCGCAACAGCTGATTGACCGCTCGAGGCGCTGGCCGTCTGTAAAAAACCGTCAACGTTGATTGAACGAAACACAGCAAAGAATTATGCAAAAGAAAACATCCCTCGTCTGCATCACCCTGTGCCTGCAGTTGTTGTTCTGCAGCCGCACGCCTGACGCGCCCATCCCCCTGCCCGATGGATCGACTCGCGGCCATGCGCATAACGATTATGAACAGAAACGGCCGTTGCTGGACGCCCTGGAACACGGCTTCACCAGCATCGAGGCGGATATCCATGTGCTGGATGGTCAGCTCTACGTCGCTCACGACAAAGAAGATATCGACTCCAGCCGCACGCTGACATCGCTGTATCTGGATCCTCTGCGAGTTTTTCTGCAGAAAAACAAGGGCGATTGGGACAAAGGTACACCCTGCTTTCTGTTCATCGACATCAAGTCGGACGCGGATTCCACCTGGCTGCTTCTCGAGCCCTTGCTGCAGCGATATAAAAGCATGCTCTGCGAATTCGCCGGCAACGGCGGAAAGCGACGACCGGTCACCGTGGTCGTTTCCGGCAACCGGCCTGTGGAAAGAATGAAAGAGTTGAGCAGACGCTATGCAGCCCTGGACGGCCGCATGGAGGATCTGGATACGAATGAGAGCCGCCTGCTTATTCCGCTGGTCAGCGGCAAATGGGGCGATTTTTTCACCTGGCAGGGCCGCGGGCCCATGCCTGCGGAGGAACATGCCCGGCTGCTCGACTTGGTCCGCAAGGCGCACCAATCCGGCCGCCGCATCCGTTTTTGGGCCACAGATGTGGCGGCAAGCGAAGACCAGGCAGCCCTCTGGTCTGTTCTTTATCAGGCCGGGGTGGATCTGATCAACACGGACAAGCTCGAGGCACTGCGCTCTTTTTTACTCGAACAGGGGAGCTAGCCTTCATCCACTCAAGCCCGCTCTACTGCGTGTTTGTTTTTCATAAGCGTCCGGCCGCGGCGGATCCTAGCGCCGCCTGTTAAACTTGTTGACTTTTCGGCGAAAAAAATCTACTTTATATTATAAAAGCGCTTTCAGGTATAACCGCCGAGGAGATACGCTCATGAAAAAAATTTACTTTTTTCAAATGTTTCTGCTGGTTCTCCTGTCAGGTTTTCTATCCGCACCGTCCTTCAGCCAGTATTCCCCGGGCAAAGTGCTTTCCTTTCTCGAAGACACTGCCAATCAGAAAGAATCCAAACTCCGCGATCTGTTGATTCAGGAGCTGTCGCAGTACATCAACACTTTTCCGGACACCAGTCTGGCCGGGGACGCCTGCTGTCTGCTTGCCAGTGTGTACAACGACAAGGGTAAAAAAGCGGATGCCCTGGCTGCGCTGTACAAAGGGCTTTATCTCTATCCCGAGTTCAGCCGTCGGCAAGAGTGCATCGCCATGGCGCAGGACCTCATCGCCAAGAATAAAGACTATCAGAAAAAGCAGGAAAAGCTGCTCACCGTACTGGCCGGACCGGCGCTTAAAACCGAGCGGGAGGATCGCTATATCACCTATCTCCGATTTCTGATGGATCTGGATGACAAGGACATGAACGAATGGATCCGGGACGAACTGCGTTCTTTTATCACCCAGTATCCGGCGGACACCTGCATGTACTCTGTGCTGCAGTGGAATGCGGATCTGTTCCGCCAGGCGGAAAAATGGCATGAGGCGTCCAACGGCTATCAGAAGCTGCAGTCCCTGTATCCCGACAACCCCAATCTGCCTTACGCCATCTATCACCAGGCCAAGGTGATGTATGAAAAGCTGGATCAGAACAAAGAGGCGGTTCAAGCCTGCCGTGTGCTTTATCTGAATTACCCACAGCACGAGTATGCTCCGCCGGCTCTGTTCATGTCCGCGGAGATCAAGACTAAAAAGCTCAAAGACCATGCAGGCGCGGCGGAGAACTTTCGTCAATTTCTCGACACCTATCCGGACAACGAGATGGCGGCTGAGGCGTTGATGGCGATCGGCGATCTGAACCGGGACAAGCTGGACAATCCCACCAAGGCCATCGCCACCTACGACGAATTCGTCGCCAAGTTCCGCACCGATCTGCGCGGCGCGGAGGCGCTGGAAAAAGCGGCCAACATCTACAAGGACAAGCTCAAGGACTATAGCCTGGCGGCTGAATATTACGCCAAAATCGCCGATCTCTACCGCACTCACCAGAAAGCGCCTGACATGCTGATCAAGGCCGGTGAACTGTGCGAGGATAAGATGAAAGACTATGTCAAGGCCATTTACTACTACCAGATGGTTCTGGACAAATTCGCCGACAGCCGCAAAGTCGGCGAAGCGAAAAAGAAAATAGAAAAAGCGAGAACGAAAATTTAACCGGCCGCGGTTGTCCGGCGCCCTGTCCTGTCGAACCCCATCGCGGGGTTCGACATTTTTTTTCAAAGCCCGCAGCTTGAGGCTTGCCTCATCGAATCATTCAGCGGTTCTTCGCACGCAGAACAACAAAATCATATGCACTGAAATCGAACAAGGCCTTGCCACAGCATGCATTCTAACACACGCGTGTTTCTTTCACTTTTCCTTTTTCTCCTTCCCCTTTCCACCTGGTCGCAACAGACCTTCAATGCGGACAGCGTCTATCAGCACATCCGCATGCTTTCGGAGACGATCGGTCCCAGGCCCATGGGATCCGCCGCGGAGCGTCAAGCCCTGCAGTGGGTGACGGAGAAATTCCGCGCTTATGGCGCAGACTCCGCCTATGTGATGCGCTTTACAAAGGTTTTCGGCAAACGCAACCACATCAACACCAACAGCGGCGTGGCCGTGGGCCTGTTCCGCGGTAAAACAGACACCTGCCTGGCGGTAGGCAGTCACATTGATTCCAATTCGCCGGAATCGCCCGGCGCCAACGACAACGCCTCGGGCACTGCTACGGTCATCGAACTGGCGCGCCTGTGGAGCGCTAGACCACGCCATTACACCCTGCTCTTTTTATCCTTCGGCGGCGAAGAGATGGGTTTTTACGGTTCTCAATATTTCGTCGACACCTACAGCAAAATCCGCGACATCGGCCTGATGATCTCCGTCGATATGACCGGCGCCCCTGGAGAAATTATCGCCATCATGGACAGCAAGCAGGGTCAGGCGCCGCGCCGGCTGATGGAAGACGCCTTTCGTCTCAATCGCAGTATGGGCATCAGCCCCTTGCGCTATCCGACCCATTTCGGCGCCATCAACAGTCTGCTCGAGGCCGCGGGCTCGGATCATGATCCGTTCCTTCAAGTGCATATTCCAGCCCTGGTTTTCTCCACTGGACTCAACACCTCGCCCATACACAGCGCCCAGGATCAGCTCCGCACCATCGATAAAGACCAGCTCGATCAGTGCGGCCGGTATATCGATACGCTGCTGATCCATTACCAGAACGGAAAAATGCCGGCGAGAAAACTGGAGCATTATATCCTGTGGGAGCTCTTTGGCCGGTTGCTGTTTATCCCTCCCTGGCTTGGATGGGGGGCTATCCTCATAGCCCTTGCCGACGGCCTGCTGGCCTTTTTGCACAACCGCCGGCAACGGATGCCGATGGACCCAGCCCAACGCCCCCGCTTCTCCCTGCTCAAGCTGATCCTGCTTTGCTCGGTCGTGCTTGCGGCCGCACAGTTCGGTGAGGCGATTATCCAGGCGGTAAAAGGCCTGCGCTATCCCTGGCTGGTGCATGTGACGGCCTACCTGCGGCTCCTGGTCTTCTGGGCCATCGGCGGCTTGTGGCTGGCTCTGCGCATCGGCCGAAGCTGGCGATGGAATCCCGATCCTTCTGTCTATGCCGGCGCGGCGCTGATCCTCCTCGCTGTCTCCTCGGCCGGCGCCGCCTTTCTCAGCGTCCGCCTGGCAGTCTATCCGGCGGCGAGCCTGCTGCTTTTCTCCCTTGCAGTGTTATGCCGTCCGGCTTTGCTCAAAGCCCTGTTCGGTCTGCTGACGCCTCTACCCCTGCTGCGTCTGGCCCTGGCCGAGCTGACAGAGATGATCGCCCGTTTGCTGACATTGAACGGCAATTGGATCGACCGGTTTTTCGAATCTGTGTTGTATACGCTGGGCCTCTCCCTGGTCGCGCTGGCATTCCTGCTGCCCTCTATCCTCTCCTTCACCTGGCTGGCGTTGAACCTGACGAGCTTGAAAAAAATACTCCAGCGATTCCGCAGCCCTGCCGGCGGAGGCCTGGTGGCGATGCTGCTGCTGGCGGCAACCTGGCATACCTGTCGCTTGCCCTCCCATAACGCCGATTGGCGGCCTGCTGTTCGACTGAATGCAACATATGACCTGCGTACCCATAAAAGCAGTATGACCCTGAACGGCAATGAATATTTCAAGGACATCCGCATCAGGAGCGGCAGTCAGACCTGGCACTTTGACGACCGTACTCACAAAGAAACCGTCGCCCTGCCTTTCACTGCTGACTGGATGACCATAAGTGGAGAGCAGACGTCCAGAACCGGAAAGAAGGACACGGTGCAGATCGATTGGCTGCTGCACAGCGCCAAACCCTGGCATAATGTCAAGCTGCTCGTTCGGCCGGACACTCTGACTTTGGAGCGCGTGGAGAGCCCGGTTAAATTTGTCCACCATAAAAACAAACTGACTTTTGAATGGGGGACGCAGCCGCCCGAGTCGTTGCGGGTCAAAGCGACTTGGCTCATGCATCCCGGGGCCCGGTTGATACGTTCGCTGACCGCGGCGTATGCCATGCCCCCGGCAGCGCTGACCGTCACCTCACCGGTGGCTGCGGTCAGCTATCGTACCACGGTGACATGGACAGACACCCTGGAGGTCAAAGATGGCAGAAATGGAACCCATTCGCATTCCGATTGACGGCACTCTGGATCTGCACACCTTTTTGCCGCGGGAAGTCAAGAGTCTGCTGCCGGAATACCTCGAGGCCTGCCGTGAGAAGGGCCTTTTGGAGGTGCGCGTCATCCACGGCAAAGGAACCGGAGCGCTGCGGGCTACGGTTCATGCGATTCTGCAACGGTTGCCCTACGTCCTTCATTATCGGTTGGCCGGCGAAGAGCGCGGCGGCTGGGGCGCGACCCTCGTATGGCTGACCGGCCCGACAAAGACTGCCGCGGACTGTTCAGGATCAACATCCCAACCTTAGGAAAGCAGCAACCCTTCATGCAAACGACCGAACAACGTTTCCCGATTGAAAAAATTGTACCGGATCTGATCGCCGGCCTGGCCGGCTCGCGACGGGTGGTGCTGAGCGCGCCACCGGGCGCTGGCAAGACCGTGCATCTCCCTCTGGTCCTGTTGCAGGGTGGTCAAGCGAACGAAAAAAAAATCCTCATGCTGGAGCCGCGGCGATGGGCGGCGCGCCGCGCCGCGGAGTTCATGGCGCAGCAATTGCGCGAGCCGGTGGGCCGCACCGTAGGCTACCGCATCCGCGGTCAAAGCGTGATCAGTTCCACCACCCGCATCGAGATCCTCACCGAAGGCATCCTCACCCGCATGCTCCATGCAGACCCCGAATTGCCCGGGGTCGGACTGCTTATTTTTGATGAATTTCACGAGCGCAGCATTCATGCGGATCTCGGTCTGGCTCTTAGCCTGGATGTGCAGCAGCATCTTCGGCCGGACCTGGCCATCCTGGTGATGTCGGCCACGCTGGACGGATGCGCGGCAGCCCGCCTGCTCCATACCGCGGCGGTGGTGCAAATGAATGAACAGTCATTCCCTGTCGAAACCCATTATGCCCGGACCATCGACCGCCAGCCTCTCGAGCTCCGCACCGCCAACGCCGTGCTGCGAGCGTTGGCAGCGGAAACCGGCGATCTCCTGGTCTTCCTTCCCGGAATGCGCGAGATGCGTCGTGTGGAAGAGGCTCTTTACGGCCGCACGCCGGAAAAGGTGCAGGTTCATCTGCTGCACGGAGATCTCCCTCTCGCCCGGCAGGAAACGGCGCTGGCGCCGGCGGAGCAACGCAAGGTCATCCTCGCCACCAGCATCGCCGAGACCAGCCTGACCATCGAGGGCGTGCGCGTGGTGATCGACAGCGGATGGACGCGCAGGCTGCGCTTTGATCCGCGCAGGGGCATGTCCGGTCTGGTCACGCTGCCGGTGTCTCGAGCTGCAGCGGATCAACGCCGTGGCCGCGCCGGCCGCCAGGGCCCGGGCGTCTGTTACCGGCTGTGGACTGAAAGTGAACAGCAGCAGTTAGCCGAGTACCCGATAGCAGAGATGCAGATTTCCGATCTCGCCAATCTGGCGCTGGATCTGGCGCTCTGGGGCGATCCTTTGGGTCAAACGCTCTTTTTTCTTGATCCGCCGCCTTCCGCCCATCTGGCCCGAGCTCAGGCACTGCTTCAGCGACTGGGCGCCATGACCGCGAATCTTGGCCTGACGGCGCACGGCAAAGCCATGGCCCGTTTGGCCATCCATCCAAGGCTCAGCCACATGATCCTTCAGGCCAAAGAACAGGGGCTTGGCGCTGAAGCCTGCGAATTGGCCGCTCTGCTGGAAGAGCCGGAGCCGCCCTTTGATGCCGGCAGGGCGGATCCGGATCTGCGTGTACGCCTGGACCGGCTGCGACAAGGCCCTGCGGCTGTCCGCGAGCGCATCCTGGCGCAGAAAAACAAACTGCTGGAGATGACCGGGATATCCACCAGCAGCGCGGATCATCAGCCAAGGGCCGGCAAAAAGAGACGCAACGCTGGCTTGAGCGAACAGACCTTGGAACAGGCGAGCGGCTTGCTGCTGGCTCTCGCTTATCCGGATCGCGTGGCTGCCAGACATCCGGACCGGCCCAACTCTTACCATCTGGCCAACGGCATGATCGCCGCTCTGCCCGGCACGAGCGCTCTGTCGCATGAACGCTATCTGGCAGTGGCGGACGTCGACGCCGCTGGTTCAGAAGGCAAAATCTATCTGGCTGCCCCTCTCAGCGTCGAAATGCTGGAGGCAGCCTTTGCCCACGCCATTCAGATTCAGGATGAGGTGACTTGGGACAGCACGGAAGACAGAGTTCGGGCTCGACGCGTACGCAAATTGGATCATCTGGTGCTGGAAGAAAAAGTGATCGATCCTTCTGCAGAACAGGCGCTGACCGCTTTATTGCAAGGCATTCGCAGAGCAGGACTGACCTGCTTGCCCTGGGGGCGCGAGGCGGTTCGTTTGCAAAGCCGCGTCGAGTGGGCGCGGAGGCATTTGCCCGCCGCCGCTGGTCTTACGGATTATTCGGAAAGCGGCTTACTGGATTCTCTGGAGATCTGGCTAGCGCCTTTTCTTTTCGGCATGCACAAGCTGGAGCATCTGCAGCGGCTGCGATTGGCCGAAATCCTGACGAAACGTCTCACTTCTCAGCAGCGCCGTGATCTTGACCGGCTGGCGCCTGCAGAGCTTCTCGTGCCCAGCGGATCCCGCATCACATTGGAGTATCCGAGTGAAGGGTATCCGGTCCTAGCGGTAAAACTGCAGGAGCTGTTCGGCATGACCGAGACGCCGCGCATCGGCCACGGCGCTGTGCCGATCACCATCCACCTGCTCTCTCCCGCCGGCCGGCCTCTTGCGGTAACCCAGGATCTGGCCAGCTTTTGGCTGAACACCTACCCGGAGATCAGGAAGCAGATGCGCAGCCGCTATCCCAAACATCCCTGGCCGGAGGATCCATTCACCGCGACGCCGACACGCAAGACCATCCGCAGACCCTGACCCGACCTTGGATGGCGCGCAATGACAGGAAGGGCTGAGTTCATGTACGCGATTGCCGTAAAAACCGCGGCCATATTTAAGGGGCAGACGGCTTTCATACACCTTAAGTGTGTGCCAGTGGGCATCAAAGCAGAAGGACCACCGTATCTTGAATGATTTTTATACAGCATGCGAAGAATTTGCAATTCGACAATTTATCGAACAAGATCATTGGATGTGCAATCGAGGTTCATCGAAACTTGGGACCAGGTTTATTGGAATCTGCTTATGAGCGATGTCTGGCGAGAAAATTTTCTTTGGCTGATATTGCTCTTGAGATCCAAAAGTCCATACCCATAGCATCTAAAGGTGTTCAACTCGATTGGGGATACCGGTTAGATATGCTTGTCGAAAATAAAATAATTCTTGAAATCAAATCTGTAGATAAACAATGACCGATTCATGCGGCGCAAATATTGACCTATATGAAATTGGCCAAAATATCAATCGGTTTGCTGATAAATTTCAACGTTGAACTTGCAAAAGAAGGGATCAGAAGATTCGTTCTGGAAAGCTTCGTGAACTACGTGCCCTCGTGGTTTTAACAAATTGCCAACCCATGCGTTAACCAGACGTAGATTCCCTTCTCCATACTCCACCACCGCTGCGCTGGTTACGCTGGTCGATAATCTGCACCGGCCGATGCGTCGTCGAAATTTGCGGAGACGGATCAGGAAGAATCTGATGCAAGTCGAAATCAGCGCTCCGGCAGAGCAGGCGGTTTTTTAATCGGATCGGCTGCCGGTCTGGCTCTTGCCTCGATGTACGCCACGTGCACCATCGATAAAAACGCGGATATGGCTGGATTAGGCTTTGCGATTGCAGGTGGCATCGGCTGGCTGGCTGGCGGTCTTACCGGGCTCTTGATTGGCGGCCAGGGTGATTTAGAAAAGTATGTTTTTAGATGGCACGCAGAGAAGGAAAAAAAGCATACTGACAAGAGTGATGGTCAAATGTAATAACTGTTCGATAATCCAGGGAATCCTTTCCCTGGGTGGAAAAAACTTGGGCTTCGCCCGAAAATTAGTGATGCAAAGGATCGTACCCCGATGAAGGAAACCCTTCGCTAGCCTCAGGGCGCCTCATGCCGCAAGGCCGACCAGCTATTAACGACTCTCCTCCTCACCCCGGTTCTCTCCCGAACGGGAGAGGGTGAACGAATTAGCTTTCCAAAAGCTCTCGATCTCTTCCAGCGACCGGCCCCGGGTTTCCGGCACCCATTTCCATATAAACCAGGCCGCGGCAAGGCCCATGGCCGAATAAATCCAATAGGTAAAACAGGCTATAAAGCCAAGCATCGCCAACATGGCAACCCAACCGCTCAGTATGAGGCAAAAGCAGGCGCCAACAATCAGCCCTCCCTTCGCCTTAGTTTTAAACAAGCCCACCCTCTGGTAAGGCTCCTGGCAATGCATCTGATCAGGGCCGAAGAAACCAGGAAACCGTGCCAGAATTTGATTTCAGCCTCGGACCAACCGTGGAGATCAATGAAAACCGCTTTTTCAAGAATGGACTGTCCCGGAGATGACGGTTGTGTCCTATTCGAACAGCAATCCTCCAAGCGCGGCAATAAAGATTGGATGGCGATATGCCCCTTTAGGTTGGATTCCTCGTCCATCGATTTTGGCGTATCTTTTTTTTAAACATATAAATACCCGTGTGTTTGGGGGGGAGGCAGATTTCAACGAGTTCGAGGAACAATTGCGCCTCTCGAATCCCTGGGTATTGATCATTCGACCTAAAAAGAAATCACTTGCGTTTGTTAAGGGAATTTTGTATTGTTTTATAAGAAAATACCGTTGATTCATAATCAGGCAACCATGAGGAACAGGACGTTTTCGACAGCCAGAGGGTATTGAGCCCGACGGTTGTAATGATACATTAATTTCTCGTTGCACGCGGCAAGCAAACCGACAGGTGCCACGAAAGATAGTTAAAAATGTGTACTGTTTATCAAATTTTTCCCCGGGGGGGAAAAATTTTTTCCAGGAAGAAAAAAGTTGTTGTAGAATCAATTTGAAAAATCAGGCTGCCAGGCTGAAAAAGCGCTCGAATCACTCGTTCTTTTTCTGCCATGATCCTGCAAGTATGTTTAACCGTATTAAAAATTGATCTAAAACTCAAGCCCACAGATGTTCAAGCATATCTTTCATATTTTCCAAACTCAAGCGCGCTACGGCGCGCCGAAGACTATCCATAACGAATAACGACGCATCCGTGCAGATTCGTTTACCAGATGACGGGGATTGGTAACGCATCCCAAGATCAATCATCCATGACCCCCAAAATGTTTACTGCAGTATTTTTTTAATCGCTGTCGAACTGGAAACCGCAAGCGACTATTTTTACTCCAAATCCATTGGGCAAAATAGAATCATTCGCAAAGGTCACTGTTTTGGGGTTGAGGTGTATGGTCGTGATGGCTAAAGAAATGACCGCCACGCCCGATTCCCGCGGATTCCAAACGTATGCACCGACAAAACGATTACCAAGGAATAAGTTCGGCTGCAACTTGGCGATTTTGACGGCGGCGGTAACTTTTTTTCCGGACGGCCCGGCAGTATGCCAAGCGGGAGCGTTCGTAACTATTGGAACCCGGGCTTGGAGAAAACCGGATTTCGTTCTAAAACCAACTTGCCAAAAGCTCGGCAAGTCTCCTACTATTCGCGGCTCTTGCCTTTCACCTTTTTATACAAAGGGACAGCCTCATGAAAGGGAAGAGCCTTTTTTATGGTTGTCACAGTCGCATGATGCTGTTCGGCTAATTTCCAGCAGTGTTTTAAAATATCTGAGAAAGCGCCTATAATCCGTTCGCGGTGACTGTACAAAAATAAGGAGATCTCTCATGAGTCCTTTGACAGAATTGACGGAATACATTTTGCGCGAGATAGCCGTTGAACATGGCAAAGAATCACTTGAATCCGATGAAAACCTTCTAAGCCAAGGGCTTATTGATTCAATGGGTATTTTAAAGCTTGTCTCTTTTATTGAAAGCAATTTTGGAATTAAAGTTGACAACGAAGATATAGTGCCGGAGAATTTTGAAACTCTCAATGACATGAGTCGATTCGTTGAAAAGAAAAAAAACAAATAGGGTAAAAGATGAATTTTGAATTTACCGCTGATCAATTAGAATTGAAAAACTCTGCCGTCCGATTCGCACAAAAGAAATTAAATGGCGATATAATTGCCAGAGACAAGGCAGGGACCTTTTCCAAAGAGCTTTGGAAAGCATGCGCTGAATTCGGCATTCTCTCTCTTCCCTTCTCCAAGTCCTATGGAGGATCGGACTGCGATATTATTACCACCTTGCTTATTATGGAGGGATTAGGCTACGGCTGCAAGGATAGTGGTTTGTTGTTTTCAATAAATGGCCAGTTGTGGACCGTACAGATGCCCATCTTTCACTTTGGCACCCCGGCGCAGAAAACGAATTATTTATCCAAGCTTTGCAGTGGAGAATGGATAGGCGCCAACTGCATGACAGAACCATCCTCTGGATCAGACTCTTTTGCCTTGAGCACTACTGCAAAACGCGATGGCGATCATTATATCCTGAACGGCAGCAAAACGCTCATCACCAATGCACCCATTGCTGACTTGTTCCTGGTATTCGCCACGATCGACAAATCCAAAGGATTCATGGGCGTTACCGCCTTCCTGGTTGAAAAGACTTTTCCCGGAATTATCATCAGCAAAGAAATTGAAAAAATGGGATTAAAGACGTCTCCAATGTCTGAGGTCATTTTTGAAGATTGCCAAGTTCCTTTGGCAAATCGGCTCGGCCCAGAGGGGAATGGCGCAACCATCTTCAATGAAGGCATAGAATGGGAAAGAAGCTGCATGCTGGCGAGTGATGTTGGCGTCATGGAACGGCAGCTGGAGGAGTGCATAAAATACGCCAAGATAAGAGAACAATTTAAAAAGCCGATTGGCAAATTCCAGGCGATCTCTCATAAAATTGCAGACATGAAAGTGCGGCTTGAAACCGCCCGTCTTATTTTATACAAAGTGGCCTGGCTGAAGCAGACGCAAGGCAGGGCAGGAATGGAAGCGGCTATTGCAAAACTTTACCTCAGCGAATCTCTGATCCAGTCCTGTCTCGATGCCATTCAAATCCATGGCGGGTATGGATACACAGCCGAATATGAAGTGGAGCGCGACTTACGGGACTCCATCAGCAGTACGCTTTATTCTGGAACCTCTGAAATACAAAAGAATATCATCGCAAAATACTTGGGACTGTAATACCATGGAGAATTGAATGAATCAACATCCCAAAGAGGGAAATAATCGCGAAGCATATTATCGGGCACTCGAACCCATCATTCAAGAATTGGCTTCCCTGTTTGATCATTTATGTGCCGAACTTTGCCCCAGTTGTACAATCAGTTGCTGTGAACCTTGCGCGAGAGAAAAAGGGTATTATCAAGACGGAAGATTTGAGGAGATGAAAGCGCAATACGGCTTTAACCCGCAGAAAGGATTTTTAGGCCCGAATGGATGCATACTGCCCAGACTATACAGAAGCAAAAGATGTCTCTATCACATCTGCTTGAGGATACAGTTTAGCATCATTAAGGAATCTGGTCCCGAAGGATTTGCAAAGTTTAAAGAAAAAATCAACAGGTTGGCTGAACAGCACCACATCATAGAGAATACCTATAGATAAAAGAAACAGAATGGTCGACCATGGAGAAGCTTATCAGAAATGATTGGTCCAGAAAATCCGGGGAGCCCTTCTTTCGCGCCAGAATCCTCCACCACGACATTCATCCGGAGGGATTGGATGTAGATCGTATCAGGTTTTGTGAATCCGGATCTTTAGCGCTAGAAGATAAAGTGGGCCACCTTATCAGCATGCTTCGAGGGATGGGAAGATTATATCTGAATGGGGATCATAAGCAGCCCCTGAATATGCCGGCAAGGGTGCATGCGTACATTCCGCCCGGCTCAGAGTGTGTTCTGGAAGCGGAGCCGGAGACAGAATTCATTTGCATATCGAGCCCATCGTCATCACAGGCTCGTGGAAAAAAGCTTGTGTTGCGTGACGAAACCTATCTTGCCGCCTGTGCATCAGAATCTCAATCCCTTCGCTGGATCCTAACACCTCAGTACTTGAGCCGTAGGATTTTTCTGCATCATGACCAAACCTTGCTTTCCAAAGCCGGAAATCCGATCTCATTATTTCACACCACGATGTTTGATGTGTCGGGGCTTCCCCAAAACGAAGAGGGGGAGTCGGTTTTCAAGATGTCTTATAACTCCCGGACCGAAGTTAATTTCTGTTATGACGTCAAAGGCATAGCCCGCGTACGCATGGCGCAGCATCCCTACCACTCATCGAAACAAATCTGGAATCCATGGCTGACGCTCGACGGCGATTCGACTTATCACCTGAACGAGGCGGCTGGAGGTCCTGAGGAGGAGTGCATTCTGGATGTGGAGACCCAGACTCCGACAACTTGGCGCAATAAACATGAAGTGGTCATCCTTGAAGGATATGTATCACTCTTTTGTTTGTTTGATCCAGCCCCCATCGGCATCGAGCAGCACCAACCCGGCGAATATACCGATTATGAACCGCTGTCCCAGGTGATCAAAACCAAATCATACGAGATATTCTCGAATGAAATAACCAGATACGATGAGATGCTCGACGCACTATCCATGGCAAAGGCGACTAATAAGCTGCAAGCTTTAAAAGGGACCCACGTTTGGACGTTGTATCTACAAGGGCGGAAAGCACAGGCCGCTATAGAAAACAGGCTCATAAATTCCCTTGCCAGTGAAGGGAACGGGCGCGAGCGTGTCCTGGCGCGCTGGTTGACATGTTGCGACAGCAACCACTAAAAGCAGTCCGTCTGGGAAGCAGGGAAATATCATTATGGGATCTTTATTGCACGAATTACTGTCTGAAACAGCTGCTGCGCTTCCGGATAAAACAGCGGTTCTGTTCAATAACAGTCGAATAACCTACGGTGAACTTGACGAGATATCGAACCGCTTGGCCAATTTGTTGAAGAATATGGGAGTGAAGCCGCAGGATAGGATCGGCATTCACATGCCACGCAGCATTCATTCCATCATAAGCGTCTTTGGCATCCTCAAGGCCGGCGCGATATATGTTCCAGTCGATCCTTTTTGTCCCGAGAGCCGACTCCATTATATTGTGAACAAATGCCAAATAGCGCTCCTGCTCACCTCCCGCGATAAGCTTCCCAAGATAAGCGGCACTTTTTCTGCAGATTCACCTCTGCAAACTGTTCTCGTAATGGACGGCCTTGATGCAAATCTTGAGGTTAACCCTGGGATCAAACTGCAGTGGTGGGAAAAAGAACAAAAAGGAGTGAGCGCAGTACCAGATCAGACAAAGATCAAAGATAATGAATTAAGCTATATCTTGTTTACATCCGGCTCCACCGGAAATCCCAAAGGGGTAATGTTATCCCATCGGAATGCCTTGACCTTTGTCAATATGGCATGCAAGTTTTTCAAAATCAGCGATAAAGACATTTTTTCCAATATCTCTCCCCTGCATTTTGATCTTTCGGTCTTTGAACTCTATGTTGCTTTTAGCGCAGGCGCTGCCGTAGCCATTGTACCAGAAAGCATTGCCATATTCCCTTCCAAATTGGCGGAATTTATTGAAAATTATAAAATAACTGTTTGGAATTCCGTGCCTTCTGCACTTGCTCTGCTTGCCACTTTTGTCAATCTGAATACGTGTGATCTTTCATCCTTGAGATTGATTTTGTTTGCAGGAGAGGTATTCCCGGTCAAGTATCTGCGTCAGCTTAAAAGAAATATTCCCAATGCGCAATTTTACAATATTTATGGCCAAACCGAGGCAAATTCCTCCCTCTATTATCTAGTTGATCGCATTCCTGAGGAAGACACAAGTCTGATACCGATTGGAAAGTCATTTCCAGATTTTGATGTCTTTGCACTGGACGAAAAGGGCTGCAAGATTGCCGACCAACAGACCAAGGGAGAATTGTATGTGCGCTCGGAGACCATCGCTTCGGGCTATTGGAGGGATCCGGAACAGAGCAGGGAGAAATTTGTCGAGAATCCCTTATCTCCAGGCTCGGGAGAAATAGTCTACAAAACCGGAGATGTTGTCCAAATGGATAGCAACGGCAACTATGTTTTTCTAGGCCGGGTTGACCATATGATAAAAAGCCGCGGCTATAGGATCGAAATCGGTGAAATAGAGACGATCTTAGCTAATCATCCTCAGGTAAAAATGGCCGTCGTGATTCCTATAGCTGATGAGCTGATTGGCAACAGAATTGCCGCGATCATCGTCCCTTCGGATGGCAGCCGTATGGGGAAAGAGGAAATACTAAAATATTGCTCAAGGCTGCTGCCTAAATATATGGTTCCCGAGATCGTGGAATTTCGCAACTCCTTGCCGATGACTTCATCGGGCAAGGTAGACAGAAAAAAACTAGGGCTCGGCCTGGCACATAAAAGCTGAGATCAAAATGTACATGAGAGTTTAGAGCATGATGGATGGCGGATTAAAAGTTGAACGTGTCGATTATAATGAGCTCGACACCGTGGCGAGAGTACTTGCAGCGGCTTATGCCAACGACCCGATACATATCTGGGCGATGCCCAACGCCGAGACGCGGATGCGGGATGCTGTTATGTTCTTTACATTCTATTTTCGTTGGATGCAGCCCCGTAATTGGGAAGTGTTCGCAACGTCCGACCGTACTGCCGTGCTTGTCACCAGGCTGGTGACAAAAGGCGATTCGGTTTATCCCAATGGCGTGCGTCATATGCCGTCGCTGGTCCGGGCAGACTCTCCGGCCAATGAATATTTCCGCTGGATCGAGACCTTTCGGCCCGATATCGACCACCACTACACAGAATTCCTAGGCAGTTTGCCCGATGCGCCACGAGGGATAGGATTTTTTCTTTTTGCCAATGTCTTGAAAATCTTTGATCAGGATGGATGGCCGGTATGGAGTTGGTCGTCCAATCCCCTCAACTTGCCATTTTATCGCAGACTAGGCTTTGAAATTGGACCAGAGCTTCGCCGCGATGACAAGACGCCGCCTGTGACTATCATTTGGCGTCCAGCGACGTCGCCACCGGTCATTCCGGAGAAGCCATGAAGGAGTGGAGAGTGCATCATTACGGCCTGGCGACGGCTGACCTGGAACGAAGTATGGAGACTATGCGCACGCTTGGTTATCATGTCGGAACCATCACTTATGATGCCATTCAAAAAGTCCGGGTGGCCTTTGTCTCCCGAGATCAGGAGGCCATGATCGAACTTGTATGTGACGCTGACGAAAACGGCCCGACCAAACGGTTTGTATCTCAAGTAGGGAACGGGTTTTATCATATCTGCTACGAAGTAGATAGCATCGAGGAGGCGACAAAAAAATTGCGCGAGGAAGGATTTCTTCTCAGACATGCTCCAGTTCCCGCGGTCGCCTGTGGAGGCAAAAAAATCGCCTGGATGTATAACCGTTATATTGGATTGATCGAGTTAGTAGAGAAATAAGAAATCATGTTTAAAATGGCCTATGCTGAAATACACGATATCCTGAACCGGGCAAAGCTGGACCAATTGCCCAAGCTCGATATCTCCATTTTGCGCAACGTGGTGGTCGAAGGTATGATCCCATATTTAAAGTTTCTGGCATATGAAATGGGTTTTCGGGCAGAGATCAGGATGGGGGATTACGACAATATTGTTCAAGAATCGTTGGCGGGGGGAAGCGGTATTGTAAAAAAAGACACTGATTGCATATTAATTTTTAGTAAAATAGATGGTTTATCCTGGAGCCTGGCCAGAAATTTCGCGTCTCTTGAAAAGGAAGAAATACAAAATCAAATCCTCAACATTCATAAGACGATTACCAACGTACTGGGCGGGATAAGAAATCAGACCAATGGAATGATTTTATGGTGTGGATTTGAACTCCCGCTCTATCCCAGCCTAGGAATTGGGGATGGTCAGATCGCATCAGGACAATCCGAGATAATTGCCGAGCTGAACAACTTTTTGCGTTCAAGCCTGCGCAACATCCCCAATGCCTATTATGTTGATCTTAATCTATGCCTTGCACGAGTGGGCGGACGAGCGTTTTACGACGAACGCTATTGGCATATCGGGCGCGCTCCCTACAGCCGAGAGGGGCTCGCAGAAATAGCGAGCGAGGCTTTTAAATATATCCGCGCGGGCAAGGGAAAAAATAAAAAATGCCTGGTTTTAGACTGCGATAACGTCCTCTGGGGCGGAATTATTGGAGAAGATGGTCTTTCAGGGATAAAACTGAGCAAAGTGTACCCGGGATCCCCTTATACGGAATTCCAGCAGGAAGTGCTGAATCTATACAGCCGAGGAATTATCCTAGCCCTGTGCAGCAAAAATAACGATAAGGATGTATGGGAGGTTTTTCGAACTCATCCGGATATGGTCTTGAAAGAAAATCACATTGCGGCGGCTGAAATTAACTGGGAGGACAAAGCTACCAATCTAAAAAAGATCGCCATAAATTTAAATATAGGGCTTGAAAGCATGGTTTTTATCGATGACAGTGAGTTCGAAGTAAATCTGGTGAGGGACGCCATTCCGGAAATCACCGTCATCCATCTGCCCAAGGATAAATCCGTGGAATACAGGAATATTTTGGCATCATGCGGACTTTTCGATACATTGGCGCTGTCGGCGGAGGATCGTGAGAGAGGGGATATGTACAGGCTCGAAGCGTTGCGTAAGAAAATGCAAAATGAGGCGCCGGACCTGGAAACCTATCTCCGCTCTCTAGAAATGGTAGTCGAATTGAACTTGGTTGATGATTACACACTCCCACGCGTGGCCCAGCTGACTCAAAAGACGAATCAGTTCAATCTTACGACACGAAGGTACTCCGAAGCCGATATCAGAGCTTTTATGCAAGCCGAAGAAGTGGATGTCCTCACCCTGCGATTATCCGACAAGTTCGGGGATTCGGGCCTGGTGGGCGTATGCATCCTGAAGCGCAGTAAACAAACTGCCCTGATTGACACCTTGCTGCTTTCCTGCCGTGTTCTAGGCAGAGGCGTAGAGGATGTTTTTATCGCCCAGGCTTTAAAGCTTGCAAGGCAACGGAAATGCGAATCGGTTATTGCAGAATATTACCAGACGGCAAAAAACGAACAGGTTAAAAATTTCTATCCAAGGCGAGGTTTTGAGTCGATTCCTCGATCATCGGATAAAGAGGGATGGCGTTACTGTATCAGCTTGAGCGGACCTCTCATGGAAGAACCGTCGTATTTCAAAGAAATACGCTCCTTTCTAAATGAATAAAGAGTGTACACGGGAGAGACAAGTATGCCTAAAGAAAGAGTTTTTAAAATCATCAGTCAACTGATGAATGTGCCCCTCGATCAGGTCCATGAGCATTCTTCTCCGGAAACGATAGCCAAATGGGATTCTTTCCAGCATATGAATCTCATCTTGGCCCTGGAGGAAGAATTTAACATCAAATTCGGCGATGAAGAAATTATGCAAATGGGCAACGCCGGCGTGATAGTAAAGTCCCTGCAAAGCAAGGGTGTGAGAGACTAGCAGGAGGCAGGGCGATTGTTAAGACAGGGCGATTTCTTTTTGTTGGTTCTATTCTTTTCCGGAAGTAAGAGCCATCAGAACATGGATAAGGGGCAAAACAATAAAAAACGAGGAATATCCTTCGACCCCGGTATGGCCTAAACATCATTCTTTCAGGTAAGTGCCTTTGCAAAAAACATAATCGCTTTCAAGGCTTATTAGATAAATCGCTCTATCCGTGTCGGATTTTTCCATGGCATTGTAGAAAGATCGCTTTCCCAACACTTTCCTTAGCAAGTCCCATCGACGTCCGATCTGCAGCGAGTCCACTTTTCCATTCAATTTAGATGAAGGCGCTCCCTGAACATCGCTATAGCCAAAATGAGATATCATATCGAAAACAGTGTCCTTCTTAAAAAAAGAAACCAATTCCTCAAACATTTCAGGTGTTTCTCCAGGAAATCCGACGATGATGTCTGCCAAGAGGTATAAATGAGGACATTCAGTTCGGAACCGACGAAGAATACCGTAAAACTCAGGAAAATCAAGGGGGCGACCCATTCGACGCAAGAGCCATTCATTGACGTGTTGAAGACCAATATGAAGTCTCTTGATAACGCCCATCTTGCAAAATCGGAGCATATCCTCTGAGAACTGGGGCAACCAGCGACTATGCCAATTGCCAAAACGCAGAGAAATATCGGGCGAGATATTCAGCAGCGAATCCACGAGCCAAATGATGTTTGTACCCAAGTCTATGCCGTACGAAAATGTGTCTTCCCCCATCAGAGAGATTTCTCTGTAGCCGCTCTGAATCGCGCATTCATACTGCTTTTTAATCTCTTCAAACGGTACGCTTCGAGTTTGACCCTTTGCCTTTTTAATAACACAATAAGTGCAATTTCCTACGCATCCCTGTTCAATCTTGATATAAAAGGTTCGATCCTGAGGGACCTGCCAGCTTTGGGGCCGCACAAACACATTGGGCAGACTAACGCTCCTGAAAGGGATCTTGGCGTTAAAAATTTCATCCAGACGATGCTCCTGATCGAGCTCCACACATTCACCATGAAATTTTTGCTTTAAATATGGCTCATGGGTTTTCGGAAAACATCCAACTATAATAATATTCTCTTCCGCGAATCCGATTTCGGATAATTGATGGAGCAATTTCAATACTTTCTTCATCATGAAATCATGAAAACCGCAAGCACAGATCAGTATTTTATCAACAGCAAAATTTTCAGCAATGGTCCAATGATTAGCAGCAAGGTATTTCTCAAGATGCGAGTAATATTGCACATGCCTTTCGCATCCCACATTATTCGTAATAATGGCCACGCTTCTGGCGGCAGGAGTCGTCTTCTTAAACATTCTATCCTTCTCCTTGTCACATTGATCATGCTACCTTCACACCTTGCTTAACGAGCCTGATTTCGTTTGAGGGCGGACGAAAAGGGGAAAGGTCAATGATGCTTTTTTACCTGGCTGATAAGGCTTCTAATAGGGTGCGACCGACCGTCCAGTTATTAATCGCCGTTACGCCGATAACTGCAGCCACTAAACCGCATCGCTGCCAGGAAACATGGAGTTTCGTTGCCACCAATAGGGCGCCCAGAAAAACCAGCGGCGTATGCCAGTGTTGTGAATATAAAAAACGGTCACTGCCCCACAAAGAGTGAAAAATCATGTTGTAAAAAACGACAAGCCCGCTACCCCATGAAAGCAAGAATAGCGAACGGTCTTCACGGGCCAATTGACGAATGGGTAATAGTAACAACAGCAAGAGAACCATGCCGATCAAATTCCTTACGGAGAAAAAAGCGTTATGCCAACTCTTCTGGTCGAGGTGATCAAAGGAAAACTTGAAAGCATAGCGGGCCGAAGGATTCATTTGCATGGCAAATGCATTCGGAATTTGCTTCGGTTCCGGCGCGATGATCGAATTCACAACTACCTCTGGAAAGGTGAAAAATTTCTTGACAGCGTTTTTAGCATTTTTCGTGCCAAACGTCTGAATCCAGTCAAATTCATGACTGAGGGAGGGCCGCTTTAGCCCGGTCGCACCGAGCATGATGTCTTGAAGGGCGAAGGTTAGGGCTAAGACGAGGGCCGCCCATCCCACAACCCTGGCAATCGAAATCCAAACGCCTCTATGCTGGTAAATTTCGCTCAGCCAGAACAGAATAGCCATAGGCACCAGGTTGGTGATCGTAACACCGGTGGCAAACATTCCGACTGCGGTCCACGCCATAAAGCACTGCCGCTCACGGCCATCCTTTGAGACCAGGAATAATAAATAGGCCAGTGCGATGGCCAGATTGTTGATAGCAAATAATTCGGGAATGCTGCCGAACAACAGCTGAGTAAATGAAACCAAGGCCAGCAAGGTAAACAGGCTAGCCAGCAGTAAGGACAACGTTAGCCGCAAGAATAGCCGATAAACAATCCAATAGTAGAGTGCTGCCATCAAGGGAACGATTACCAGCGCGCATTGACGGTGCAAATATTTTGTGTCATCAAATTTGCCGGGCGATACGATGGTCAGCCCCTTTGACAGCACCCTGATCGGGGCGGCAAAAAAGGTTGGCACATTGGGATGCGCTAATTGTCGCATATAATACAGATCAATATTCGGTTCATCGCCCAAATTGGTAAAGGAATGCAACACTACATTTGGATCTGCATCGAATAAAACATTGTACTGTTGAAATACTCCAAATCGCTCAAGCTTCAATTCGAGATTCCAATGAAGCAAAAAGCCCATAATGGAAATCAATAAACCGACGATAATGGAAGACGATTTTTGATTTGCTGATCCGAAAATGAACTTCACCTTTGAAGCTAATTGGGTCAATAACATCGGATTCCATTGTTTTATTATAATGCCAGCGAGTTAACTCTTGAATGATCGACGATGATTTTTTTACATTAACGTATTAAAACAAGAGGGCAGGTGCTTTAAGTCGGACGCCAGAGCGTTCGCATATAATAAAACGATCGCGTTCTGGAAAAAGGATCACCTACGGATATATCGCCATACTCTTGGTCATCCGCAAGGGTACAGTCGGTCAATGGATCGAATCTCACCCATTCAAAGGCAGCAAGAGAGCACGTATCGGCAAACGTCGTCGTCCATACGGCGACTGCCGGATTGATCATCCTGCGCAAGTGGCCTTTATTCAGACTACCATCCAGGATAGCTGCCAAATCAGATTAAATGCCCCATTGCGCTTTGGACTCGCCGCGCCATCCAGACGCTGATTCAGGATCATTGTATACTACAGTCGCTGATCCGCAGCATTGATGAATATCTCCGTCGCTGGGGAACGCCCATCACTCGGGCTTACGAACAGAATCCCAAGATGGCGATCAAATTGTATTTCCTTCCTGCGCATACAGCTGAACGGAATCCGGATGAATATTTAAATCGAGATTCGAAACAATCAGCATTAAATATGGCGCCGGCCAGAAATAGCAATCAACTGCAGAAACAGATCAAAACATATATACGAGGTATTCAACGATTTCCCAAAAGAATCAAGCTACATGTCACGAACAAAATTGCCGAATTTGCGAGTAATTAATTGCCGGAATAATAATTTTTCCTTATACCTATTGTATTTTCTTTATAGGCAAATAATTTAAATCCATTCCTTTTTATTAATTTAATAGATTTTTTATAATCTGACGTCGTTAAATGTATATGTTCAAAAATAATTATATCTATCTTTAACTTGTTAAAATTTATAAGCTTTATTATTTCAAAATCATAACCTTCCGTGTCAATTTCGATTAGATCTACATTTTCAATATTGTGCTTTAGAAGCAAAGTGTCCAATGAAATCGTTTTTATTTTCTCTTCGATAAGCAGGTCATCAAAATTTGATATATTTTTTTTATGCTTGAGAATAATCTCTTTATTAAAAGAGCCTATAGTATGATACCATCTCGGCAAATTAGGATCGTTTTCTACTTTTAATCGATAAAAACTTGCTTCGCCGTCATTATTTGAAATCGCAGAATTTTCAAAAATCAAATTATGTTGCTTTGAAGAATAATTTCGCTTTAATCTTTCAAAAAGATAGGTAACTGGTTCAACCAAAAGGCCTTGCCAATTATATTGATTAATATATTTGTTTATTGGATCCGCTTCAACTCCATCATTAGAACCTATTTGAATAAAAAAAACATCATTTTTAAAATGTGAATAGCTTTCTAATATTTCTTCTAATGGTTTTTGCTTTGGCAACCACAGTTTATCTCCGGAATGGTATATTTTAGATAATAATCGATAAAGAAAACTATTTTCCGATAATATCTTTTTGACTTGCTGAGCCATCTTGATTTTCATATTTATTCCAACATTTATTGATGATAAATCAACTCGCATCAAACCAATGAGACTGACAGTATCCAAGAAATCACAAATGGCGACTCCGACCGCGCTTGCTCAGTCTCTCATACCGTTCAAACCCTTGCTACGCCAGTTTGCCTTTGAGATGGAAAGAAGTTAAGAAAATTTTATTTTGCTGGGTTTAAAAAAAATCGAGGAGATCATCCTCTGACATACGCCTCGCACCCATCTATTCCCCCATTTTGGAATGCAGATCCATATCCTGCCCGTCGCCGGTTCTCATCTCCGGGAAAGTAGCTACTCTAACTCTATTAAGCAAGCAAATATTTGAATCATCTGCAATTAGACGCTATTGCTGCGGGATCAGCCTGCGTAAAAATTACTGACTCGTGATATGCAAACGCGATTACGATCGCATGCACCGAACTGTTCCAGTCCATCAGATCGCTCAAGTTTGTGCCGTCCTTGTAAAACAAGCTGATCCCACTCTCGCTCCGCAAGTCTGGCCTCATCCATCCCTCATCGCTTCATTCTTCGAACGGCATAACGTCCCCAGCAAACAGCGGTCGTACCGGAAGAAAATAAATAACCGCTTCGATATGTTGAAGAAAATGGACAAATGCTCCCCGAATCGGCTCGAGGGCGGTACCATATCGATGCAAATGGGTCCTGGGGCTAAATCGCTGGTGCGTTTATAAATAACTTGCTCTCGGCCCCGTATAAAGGTTCTAGTTAAGCAAAGTGGTGAGATCGCCCAACAACCGACGCTGAGCGGAAGTGAGTGTTTATACCCTTCGCGCCGCAATGGGCCAAAGGGAGCAAGGTAAACAGGGCTTCCATATTGCTGGGCTTGCTCGCTGCGACCGGGGTTGGCTCTTCGCGCGCGAACCAGCTCGCCGGTTGCCAGCCTATCGTCCCGCCGCGAGGTGAAAAACTGATCTACATGAAAAGGGTTGTGCAGCAGGTCTGTAAAAGGCACTTTGGTTAAAGATCCTGTGCTGCCGTTTGGATAGAATAATGCATTTTTCACTGCCTGTTTTATTTTCATCCTATCATTCCTGCGAAACAAAATAAAAACATCAATACGCATAAATCTTTTAATTTGTAACTAAGTGCCAGCAGGCGATCCTCATTTAATAATATCCATTAAATTTTTTCGCCTAGTAAATTGTTTGTCTTGCAGATTAGAGGTTGTTTTATATTGAAATGTCAACTAGACTTTTTCGTAATAATGCTTCTCATCCATCGGAACAAATTTTGGGCAACGAATAGATATATATCTTTGGGGTGATTTCCATAATAAAAGATTTTTCTCTTTTTCCCGTTGATCGTGATGGTATACTCTTTGAATCTTTTAATTTCTTCACAGCCTAATATTTTATATATCCAATGCGCCGATATGTTTTTAATATCCACGTATCCATAGATTTTCGTATATCCATTGCTACGGTGATTTGCATACATTTCAGAAAGCAAATATAAGGCGAGGCCCTGACCTCTATTGGGGGGTGTAATATAGAAATACTCAGCATAGATTTCATTCTCCCCTTCAAGTTTAATGGGCAGTCTATCTAACGCATAAGAATATCCATTTTTTATTCGCTTGGCATACCACCAATAATAACCAATTAATGCGGCGTCTTTGAAAAACAATACACCATTACATTTGTGTTCGATTAAACGTTTAATCAGATCAACCTCAGTGGGGTCGCCTATCTCTTCACAAAACTTTATTACTGCATTCAAATCTTTTTCCCCATAAGGTCTATAGTTATAGTCAGTCGATAATTCGCTTTTTACCTTGTAACGAGAAGGCTTAGTCAGATCAAGTTCTGTTAAAACCACTTCCCTTTCAAAATTCAGGCAAATGGCTTTATTGATTGAATCTACCAATAACTTCATCGCTCATCGCTCCCATAGCCCGAATTCGATGGTTGCAGGATAAAAAGTAAAGAATTAAATGTTATTTTATAATACGACGGACTTTTCTTTTCGAATGCAGTCGCGTTACGATCTTTCCAGCCTTTCTGCAGGTCCATCATCAAGGCCGATTCTGTGAAACCCGTTTCTGCGGCTTCCAGAACCTGATTAACGATTTCATCGGCCTGAAGGAATACATTGGGGGGCATGTTTTTAGCAGGGATCATGGTGGTTGGCGTAAAATGGAGGAAAAAGTGCTTATCCATTGTTCCCCTCATCTGGTTGAGGTTGGACTTTGCAAGCCCTTTGGACGAGCACAATAAAGGGCATCCAAGCGAAGAGGTATGGACGAAAGAGAGCGCATCGTCCGAACAGAAGAACTGAGCGCAAAGCAACTGCCACCATGCTCTTTCTGCCCCTGGGCGATAGATAACCGCTCTCCAGCAGGCACGAGGAAATCCCTTCCCCCTTTGTGTATCCGCCACATAGAAAAATATAAACAGGCGCGAAGCAAAATGCAAATGGTTTTTCTCTACTGGGGTGGTCGACCTGGTCGCAGCGTATTCCGTAAAGCCGGCTTGCTCTCAGCCCGTGCAAAAACTTGAGCGGTGGGAGATGCCCAGCCATTTCTCCATTTTCACTGCGCCAAGCTTTTCCGGCACTCGCAAAATGGCAGTTATCCTACTCGACTCGCCCTCTGTAATTCCACTTGTTCCCGGCAGAGGCTGTTGTACTGGTTCTTTCCACAATCCGCAGGGATAGTACTATGATCAAGGATTTGCCGGCGATTTGCCATTTCCTGGTGCAAAAGCAAAAGTCAAGTCGGGGACGCCTCCGCTAATAGAAGGGGGAACAACACTTTTCTCAGGTGTAAATAGTCAACACTTATTTATGGCTTGTTCATTTTTAATCTCCAAAACTTTTCGATCTCTTCCAGCGACCGGCCCCGGGTTTCCGGCACCCATTTCCATATAAACCAGGCCGCGGCAAGGCCCATGGCCGAATAGATCCAGTAGGCAAAGCCGTGATGAAACAGGGAGGCTAATGCGGTACTGTTGTTCATGATGGGGAAAGTCCAGGAAACGATCAAATTGGATATCCACATGGAGGCTACGGCATATGCCATGGCCCTGCCCCGGATGCGGTTCGGGAACAGCTCTGAAAGCAGAACCCAGGTGACCGGGCCCCAGGAGAAAGCAAAACAGGCTACAAAGCCGAGCATGGCCAGCATGGCAACCCAACCGAGCCGTTCAGAATAAAAACAAGCGCCAAGAATCAGCATGAATACAGCCATGCCAAAAGCACCGATCAGTTGCAGCTGTTTCCGGCCAAACCGGTCAACGGTAAAAATGGCGATCACAGTGAAGGAGAGGTTGATGATCCCCACGATGATCGTTTGCAGAAGAGACACATTAGTCCCCGATCCCATGTTCTTGAAAATCTCGGGGGCATAGTAGAGTACAACATTAATCCCGACAAATTGCTGAAATACAGCCAAGAGAAGACCAATGACCACCACCTGCCTGCCAAAGCTGAACAACCGACTGCCGGAGGCAACAACGGTTGATCCGATTTCGGCAAGTATGCTTCCAGCGATTTTCGCTCCATTGATGCGGGCCAATATCTTCATCGCTTCAGCATGTTTATTTTTTAATACCAGAAACCTGGGGGTTTCCGGAACAAAAAACAGGAGAACAAGAAACAGGGCTGCAGGAACCGCTTCCGAGGCAAACATCCACCTCCAACCTATTCGAGTGATCCACTCGTCATCTCCCTGGCTGGCGATCGCATAGTTGACAAAATAAACCACCAGCATGCCGAAAATAATCGCGAATTGATTCCAGGATACCAGTTTGCCGCGGATCCCGGCCGGCGAGATTTCTGCGATATACATCGGGGAGAGCATCGAAGCCAGCCCTACACCAATGCCTCCGATGATCCGGTAAATAATGAAATGCGGCATAAAGGACTCATCGGCCGATCCGATTGCCTGAAAAAACATCTCCGGCATGGCAGAGCCAATCGCTGATGTCAGGAACAGCCAGGCAGCCAGGATCAGCCCTCCCTTTCGCCCCAGTTTCAGACTGACCCACCCTCCGATAAGGCCCCCGACAATGCATCCGATAAGAGCCGAAGAGACCAGGAAACCATGCCAGGAATTGGCCGCAGCCTCGGACCAGTTGTGAGGATCAATGAAAACCGCTTTTAAAGAACTGACTGTCCCGGAAATGACGGCTGTGTCATATCCGAACAACAATCCTCCAAGCGTGGCAATAAAGGTCAGGATGGCGACATAGCCTTTAGGGTTGGATTCCTCTTCCCGCGATTTTATCATATTCCTGCTGATTTCTCTTGGTGATAGAACTTTTTCATGAAAAGTGCGGAATTCACTTGCTCGAAAGCGTTGAACCTCTCCTTCGCCTAAGCATATTTTCGTTGTCAGGCCAGAGGCTATAGCGGAGGTACTCACACCTAACTTGTCGATATAATAGCCAATGAGTCCTTGAAAATCAAGCGGAATTTACCAACCGCATGTACTATGACGGAGGCACTGCCGGTAAAACCTGGGCGGCAACAAGGAATGGCAGGAGATAGTATGGAGACGCGCTTAAAAAAGCAACATATCTACAGTCTCAGGGGATTGGCGACGCACTCCCTTTAAAAACCTGCTGAGCAAAGGTTCTTACCCATCATAATGCTGTCCGGAAGAGTCTCGGACCATGATGTAACTTCGGTCTGGCCGTGTAACGATTACAATAACCTGGCTGGCATGAGAATGGTAAAGAAAAAGCTTGACAATTATGGTAAAATTCGATATACTTATTATATTAATATGATATCATATTAATATCTAAAAATGGAGGTGTCTATGTCCAGCGAGTCTGTCAAACCCGCGAGCATCGAGAAAGAAGTCGGCGCCATCAATGGATGGCCGATGCTCTTCATCAATCTGGCTATTCTCTTCTCCGGTCCGGTGCTGATTGTCTGGACCGCTGTCTCCGGCGCACAGAGGCATCTCAGCGCCGGCGCCATCGTCAGCGGCGTGCTCTTTGGCGCATTTCTCATCATCCTTGGCATCATCATGCTCAGCGGCCACATCGCCCTGCAGCCCAACCAGGCCCGCGTGCTCATCCTCTTCGGCGCTTACAAGGGCACAATCCGCAAGAGCGGATTCTACTGGGCTAATCCTTTTTATTCACGCACGCGCGCCAAGATACCGGTCCACTCCTCGGGAGTTCCATCACACGGGTCAGGCAAGGGTGCAGCCGTTACCACTGCGGTCAATGCCACCACCGGCGGCATCCTTTACCAGCCTTTAAGCGCCAAGATTTCGCTGCGCGCGCACAATTTCAACAGCGACAAGCTCAAGGTCAACGACCGGCGCGGCAACCCTATTGAAATCGCAGCAGTGGTCGTGTGGCGAGTGCAGGATACCGCCCAGGCGGCTTTTGATGTCGAGGATTATGAAAGCTATGTACAGGTGCAAGCCGAGTCGGCGATCCGCAGCATTGCCAGCCTCTACGATTACGACCACGGTGAGGAACATGAGGTCACCCTGCGCAACGGCGGCGACGAGGTGGCGGCGGAATTGACCAAAGAACTGCAGGCGCGGCTGCATAAGGCCGGTGTGGTGGTCGACGAAGCCCGCATCACCCATCTGGCCTATGCGCCTGAGATCGCCCAGGCAATGCTGCGCCGCCAGCAGGCGGAGGCGGTCATCGCGGCGCGGCAGAAAATCGTCCACGGCGCGGTGAGCATGGTGGAGATGGCGCTGCAGGATTTGGCGGACAAGGAGGTGGTTAAGCTGGATGAGGAACGCAAGGCGGCGATGGTCAGCAATCTACTCGTCGTCCTGTGCAGTGAAACGGCCTCCACCCCTGTCATCAATACCGGCACTCTTTACAGTTGATCATGGCTGGAGAAGAGAAAAAATCGTTCCTGCTGCGCATTCCGCCGGATTTATGGATGGAACTGGAGAAATGGGCTGCCGATGAGCTGCGCAGCGTCAATGGACAGATCGAATTCATCCTGCGTCAGGCCGTAGCGCGGCGCAAACGAAGCGGCGATGAAGAATCCGCCTGATCTGCCGCGGATAGGCCTGGTTCAGAGATACTTAATCTCCCGCCGGTTGGAAGGAGATTATCAGATGGAGAGTGTGATAGGGTTTGTTGAACCTGACCGCATCCAGCTCATGGAGCCGGCTGTAGGTGTAGCGAAATCCGACGAGCCATTCGGACCAGCGTATCCACAGCCCGAGATTCAGGCCAACGGCTGAATTGTTCAAGGCGACCGCCGAGGTCGGACTGAAAGGCAAGGGCTTTGTCGTCTGACTGTGAAAAACCCAGCTGCACGCCGCCTGAAGCCGTGCCATTTGCCGCGAGCAGCAGCCAGGCCGTGGCATATAAGTTGATCCTTTTTTTCATGCTGTCGACACCTTTCTCCTGCGCCAGGCCATGCTCGCCAGGTGCGCAAGGCGCCGGATTCAAAGGAGAGCCTGGTGCACAAAGGTTGCAGTTCTCCTCTCCTGTCAGCGGGAACGGTTGTTGCGGGCGCCCTCGAGATTGACCATGATCGGCCCTTCGAGCCCTTCGCTGGTAGTCATCGAGGAGCGCTGCAATGCGGTCTTAAAAGGGAGCGATGCGGTTGAAGGATTCCGCCCGCTGCCGATCGATCATTGCTCACTCCCCTGTCGCGGCTCAATGATGGAACTGCACCAATCTGAAGAAATGGCCATCGAGATTCGAGGCTTTATACATGATGGATACTATTCATGACATACTTCTTTCCGGAAGGTAGAGGCATTCACTACGGATTCACCACCTCTCAAACAATCTACTCAAGAGTATGTTGAATACCAATAAAAAAAGTGCCCGGCGACAGGGGGAAAATCATGACGAAAACCAGTAATGGCCTTTGACTCTAAACAAGACCTTTAAAGCTAATTTGCCGCAGAAAGCCCAGCTCTGCTTTGCGAATTAACAAAGCATAAAGCAGAGCGCGGCAACGCGCTTCAGCGCCTCGAACACCTGGAGAGCGATCGAAACCCTGACTGCTCTGCCTTTAGAACCAGCCCCCATTCCGCTGCTGAATATCCCCTGCTATTTCCTCTTGCTTTTATGCGCTGCTAATGATATCTTGTCCAATGCACCGGCCATCAACCATTCAAAAGAGGATCCAATGAGCATCTCTATTTTATGCGCAGTTTTATTTATCGGATTTGCCGCTGCGCTTCAATCCGAACCCATCACCCAGGACCAACGCATGGAGTGGTGGCGCCGATCCCGGTTCGGCCTGTTCATCCATTGGGGTCTGTACGCTATCCCCGCAGGCATCTGGAAGGGCAGATCGATACCCGGCATCGGCGAATGGATCATGTACAGCGCCAAAATTCCGGTCGAAGAATATCGCAAGCTCGCGAAACAATTCAATCCGCAGAAATTCGACGCCAAGGCCTGGGTCGAGCTGGCCAAAACTGCGGGCATGAAATACATCACCATCACCTCCAAACATCACGACGGTTTTGCCCTGTACGGTTCCAAGGCCTCCTCGTACAACATCGTCGATGCCACTCCGTTCAAACGAGACCCGATCAGAGAGCTGGCGGAAGAATGCCATAAGCAAGGCTTAAAAATTTGCTTTTACTATTCTCAGGTTCAGGACTGGAATGAACCGGGCGGTTACGGCAACACCTGGGATTTTCCCGTACAGGGGGATTTTCAAAAATACCTTGATGAAAAGGTCAAGCCGCAGCTTACCGAGCTGCTGACCGAGTACGGACCGATAGGCATGATCTGGTTTGATACGCCCTACAACATTACTGCAGAACAGGCGCAATCGCTCAAGGACCTGGTGCGCCGGTTGCAGCCGGCCTGCATCATCAGCGGCCGGCTCGGCGGCGGCGTAAAGACCGATTATATCTCCACCGGCGATAATGTGGTGCCCGGCTCCATGATCGCCACCGACTGGGAGGTGCCGGCCACGCTGAACGACACCTGGGGATTCAAGGTGGAGGATCATTCGTGGAAGTCCCCTCGACAGCTGACCATCATCCTGTTCGACATTGTCGCCAAAGGCGGCAACTACTTGCTGAACGTAGGCCCCACAGCCGAAGGCGTGATCCCCGCCGAGTCGGTGGCCATTCTGCATAAAATGGGCGAATGGTTGTCGGTGAACGGAGAAAGCATCTATGGAACCGAAGCAAGCCCGTTTCAACGCGAATTCAGCTGGGGCAACCTCACCCGCAAGGGCGACAAACTCTATTTGGGCTTCTATCAATGGCCTGCCGGCGAATTTTATCTCGAAGGGCTGTTGACGCGGGTGGAAAAAGCCTGGCTGCTGGCGGATCCCGATCAAAAAGGGCTGGCTTTTCAGCAGACTCTGGATCCGAGCGCCGGAAGGCCGCGGCTCTCCCTTCATCTGCCTCAGCAGGGGCCGGACGAAGCGGTTTCTGTTGTAGTGCTGCAGTTGACCGGAGAACCGATGGTGCAGCAGGGCTTGTTCCAGAGCGGCGACGGCAGTGTGCTTTTGCCCGGGGTTCTGGGAAAAATCAGCCGGGCCGGCGAAGAGGCTCAACTGAATTTTGGCTCCCGCACCGGCGGTTCGGACGGCTGGCTGGATCCCGCCATTGCCATCGACTGGGATTTCCATCTGGAAAAACCCGGCCGCTATCGGGTGGACATCATCACCATGGAGACCGGGCAGCATGGCGACCCGGCCTGGGTGGGCGGTCACACCTTCGAGATTCACAGCGCCGCCAGCCTGCAGGGTGTGATTCGAGCGGACGAAAGAGAGTACAGCCCACGCGCGCATTATTGGCATCGCATACACACCCACGCAGGCTGCCTCACCTACAACCGTCCGGGCAGCCAGCACCTGCGGCTGCAACCGCTGTCCATCAATCCAGAACAAAAACCGGACGGTCAACCCGGCTTCACCTTTAAGGAAATCATATTGACACCCGAAGACTGAGGCCGCAAGGGCTGAAACCAAAAAAGTGAAACCAGCGCCGGCTGAGCCGGACAAAAGTGTCACGACCGATGGGGGCCAAGCGAAGGAGGACCTGGCATGAAGTCACGTGAACGGCTTGCACGACGAATGGTTGCCGGCACAGCATGGTTGCTGTTGTTTTGCAGTTGCCGGTCACAGAAACCGGGGTCGGTTGATCAGGGGGCGCATTATCTCGCCGACTCGAATCCCGAACGCGTCAAAACTATTTTGTTCGCCACTATCGCTCCGGATTTCCTCTACGAACGGGCGGATTTTTTCGCCCAAAACGGCATACATGGCTTTATGATGGCGCATATCATGGCCAGCTGGCAGGATGATATCTGGAAACAGCCCACGGCCTACACCCCGCATGCGCCGGCCGGAAGAGTCGTCGGCGAAGCCAATCCCCTGCTGCGGAAATGCCGGCGGACCAACCAACGTTGCCGTGAGCTGGGGATCGAATACAACAGCGTCAAGGTCGCGTTTTATAAAAACCTGCCGGACTGGTTCGATGACGCGGCCTGGCGCGCATTGTGCGAAAATTTCCACCAGTGCGCTGTTTTCAGCCGCTTGGCCCAATTCAGCGGCATCACCCTGGATATCGAATACATCGCCGAAATGTACCATCTGGATTATCCGGCTTATCAGGTCGCCGGCTATCCGCGCGATCGCCTCCGCAGCCAAGCGCAGCAGCGCGGCCAAGAACTGATGGCGGCCATGATCAAAGGATTTCCGGACATGATTTTTTGGCTTTTGCCCGAATGCATGACCATGTACGGCCCCCTGGCTTCGGATCTGTTCAGCGGCATGGTCAGCGCTCTGGCGGAAAAGGATTCTCCCGGCGGCATCCACGTGTGCAGCGAAGGCACCTATACCGCCACCAAACCGCGGGCCCTGTTCGGCTTGGTTTATAAAACAGATATCAAGTCGCAGCAGGTTCTGGCTGCGTCGGCAGATCAACAGGCTTTAGAGTATTGGCGACGGCGCGGCTCCATCAGCCCCGGCCTCTGGCCTCTGGGGTATTATCGAGAGATTCTGGACGCGGCAGGAAACCGGATCGGTTATGCCGGCAAAAAAGAAAAATTCGGCGACCGCATCATCGGCTCCTATGCGGATAAAAGCGAAAACTATAGCGCTGCGGAATTCCAGCGTCAATATGCGGCCGGTCGGCTGTTGGCCCGCCGGTTTGTCTGGATCTATTGTCATGGCCAGGTGTTCTGGCAGCTGAGCAAAGAAGAGATGATCCGCTTTCACGCCAGCGCCGGCGATACCCTGCCGGTGGTGGACAATCTTCAGGACTATCTTGACGTATTGCGTTATCCAAAGATTTTGCAGGACTCGTCCTTTGCGAACGGCAGCCGGCTGGTACGCGAACATCAGGGGCTCAACTACTTCACCGGTTTCGCGCCTTACTGGCGCCACCTGGGACCGTTCGCTTTTGACCAGAAAAATTTCTCCATGCCCATGGCGCCGGAAAAAACAATCGATCTCCAGGCCGAGTACACCACCCTGTCCGGTCAAGGCTGCTGGCAGAAAACGCCGGTTGACTCTTCCGGCTATGTCGACCTGGCTAGCCTGTACGGCAACCAAAAGATGCCCCTCGCCTACAGCCTCGCCTGGGTGGCAAGTGCGAAAAAACAGCCGGTGCAGCTGGGCTTCGGCTGCAACGATTGCGCGACCGTGTTTGTCAACGGAAAATCGGTTTTTCATTTCGACGGGTCGCGCAACGCCGTGATCGATGAGGACATCATCGCCGTCACCCTGCCCGCCGGCCGCTCGCAAATCCTGGTCAAGTGCGGCGACCGGGGCGGCTCTCACTGGGGTTTCTATCTGCGCATTCTGGAGCAGGCTGAAAAAAACAAAGTGCGCTGGGTGGAGCCTTGACCGCTGGATGAGCGGCCAAGCCCATTTTTCCAGACGTATCATCATTGTGGAGCTGTCATCATGAAAACAAAGTCCCTTCTTTTGCTTTTTTGCTTGTGTTCTGCTTCCCAACCTCAATCATCGCTGCAAGGCTTTGTCCCTGTTCCGGGCGGCGCCTTTCAACGGGGAGATGTCGTCACTGAAAGCGAAAGGCCGCTGGTCCGCGTCGACGCCTTTGAAATGCTCGACCATCCGGTCACCAACGCCGAGTATAAATGTTTTATCGATGCAACCGGTTTTCCGCCGCCGCTGCATTGGATCGACGGTCGAATTCCAGCCGGCAAAGAGGAGTATCCGGTGATTTTCGTCAATCGCCACGATGTGGATGCGTACCTGCAATGGTTGACACAAACCGACGGCCGCATATATCGGCTGCCCACCTTCATCGAATTCGAATACGCCTCGCGCGGCGGACAGACGGATAAAAAATATCCCTGGGGCGATGACGATCCATCTGGCCGAGCCAATTATGACGCCAAGAACGATCGGCCCTTTGATCAGTGGCAGAAATATCTGCGGCCGGCCAAAGAGGGCAAACCCAACGGATACCGCCTCTACGGCATGGCCGGCAATGTCTGGCACCTCACCGTCAATCTCCTGGATCCGGCGACTACGCCGTTCAAATATCGCATCACCAATGTGCCGACGCTGGAGGGCAGCCGCATGGGTGGGTCCTGGGCGCGCAGCGCCGACTATCTGCGCTGCGGCAACCGCTCAGAGCTCTCCTCCGCCATCCGCCATCCCGATATCGGCTTTCGGCCCATTCGCCAGCCGGCGGGCGCTGACTGGCGGGAACAGCCGCGCCGCCTCTGCTGCCAATCCATCGGCAACGGCCGCGTGTTTCTCAGCTGGGCGTTGTTGCCGGAGGACAAACCAGGCCAGCGCTACAATCTCTACCGCGCCTCTTCGCGCAATCACAGCGGATTCCTGGTCAATCAAAAGCCGGCGGACTATACTTCGTTCATCGATGAAAACCTGACGGCTGGAAAAAGAGTTCACTATTATGTCCGCACCGTGGATGCCAACGGCCGCGAAGGCCGACGATCCGAATGGGCAAGCGCGACAGTCCGCAGCCAAGCTGATTCCGCGTTGGTCACCTTCAGCCCCATCACCAGCCACGACGGCCTGACGCCGATCTTCGGCGATCTGGATGGAGACCGAGCCATGGACTGTGTGATCCGGTTGCAGAACGGAAACGAGGAAGAGTCGCAGGATCCCGGTATACCGGTACAGCTGGAGGCGTTCACCTCCTTCGGCCGCTCGCTGTGGCGCAAGGACATCTGTTATCATGATCATTGTTACGGCAGCGCCAACAACGTGCCGTTCAATGTCTGGGACATGGATGGCGACGGCAAAGCGGAAATCATCACCCGTCTGCAGATCGGCGATTCGGTGTTCGTCGCCATTCTGGAGGGCATGAGCGGCCGTGTGCTGGCGAAAACCGCCTGGCCGGACATGGCCACGGATTTCCAGCGTTCGTCCACCCGCATCCATCTCTCTGTGGCCTATCTCGACGGCGTACATCCGGCGGTAGTCACGCAGACCGGTTTGTATGAGAACGAGGTCTTTGTCGCCTTTGATGCGAAATTGAAAAAGCTGTGGCAGTTCAACAGCTTTGCCGAAACCAACGGCAGCGGAGCGCACAGCATCGAAGTGGCGGATGTGGACGGCGACGGAAAAATGGAGGTGTTTGACGGCACCACCTGCCTCAACCATGACGGCACCCTGCGCTGGTCCATCTACCGCCAGCACCCGGATAAAGTGGCTGTTCACGATTTTCTGCCGGACCGGCCCGGGCTGGAGGTCTTTTTTCTCGTCGAGTCCAATGCGCACGCCGGCGCCTATATGGTGGACGCCTCATCGGGAAAAATCATCTGGAAGGTCAACCGGGAGGACGATCCGCGCTGGACCCACGGCCATTACGGCTGGAACGCGGATATCTGGGACGGCGCCAAAGGCATCGAATGCATTGTCACACGATCCGGCCATTGGGACCAAAACCTGGTGCTGTACGCTGCGGACGGTAGATTGCTCCAGGAGCCCTTTCCCAACGGCTACCAGCCGGTGGAATGGAACGGCGACCCGGTCCGCGAGCTGCTGTTCGACAACGGCCGGCGTATCGGCCGGTTCAATGGCGTCACCGTGGACCTGATCTCTGGACAACAGCCCAATCCCATCCCTCGCAGCAGCCTGGTGATGCAGATGGACCTGTACGGAGATTTCCGCGATGAGCTGGTGGTAAAGGCCAAGGCCCGGAACGGCGCGCCGGTGCTCTGCGTGGTCACAGCCGTCACCGTGCTGCCCAGAGCGATGGTCTCGCCGCTGAACGACCTCAACTACCGTCTGTGGATCGGCCGCAATATGGGCGGAGGGTATCAGACGTTTTATGACCGGACCGGCATCACGCCTGGCGAAAAGCGCTGACCGTGCAGCTCACCTGCAGCGCCTCTAATCACCGCAGCCGCCGATCGGGCGGCGGCCGCGGTCGAATAGTGCTTGATTCTTTCCAGCTTGATGTATAAATTATCCCTGAAAGGTCAATGGTAGACTGAAAAACACGTACACTCGTCAGTCCTTTGGAGGAACCATGAAAAAACCCGCTGTTTTAACTGTTCTGCTCCTCATGTTCACACTGTCGCTGGCCTTTGCCAAGGTCGAGCTGAAATCCGCCCAGATCAAGCCCACCTCCGCAGCGCCGGGCGATACCGTTTGCGTGCGCGTCGAATTTACCGGAGAACCGGATGCGGTCAAGAGCGTGGTCATCACGGTCCGCGAATATCCTTACGACGCACCTAAATTCAGGCTGAAAAAAGCGGCAAACCAGAGCGTCTGGACGTTAAAAACAACTGTTCCGTGGGATGCGCCCATTCAATCCTTTCACCTGGATATCAGCGCCATCGATAAAAACGACATCGAGGTCATCACTTCCGGCTTTGAGAACAATGAAACCGGCAAAGCCGGAAGCCTCACCTTTGAAGTGAAATAATCAATAGACAACAAAACGCCGGCCGACGCAAGCGGTCCCATCAACCCGCTTCTTCCGCCGGCGTTTTCTTTGCGACCCAAGTCCAATCAGGAGCCTGGTCTGAACGTTTTTCGAGAAAATCCCGCTTCCGCCCCCCCTCTGCCGTCGAGTCGCTTGCTCCTGCGTTTTAACGCTCGCCTGCTGATCGCACTGACTATCATCTTCAGCCTCCTCCTGACCCTGTATGCCCTCTGGGACATCCGTCGGACCCGGCAAGAGTTCTCCGGCCTGTTGCAGAACCAGGCGATCAGCCTGCTCTCGCTTGCCCATAAAGGGCTTTCTGATGCAGCCCAATCGCTGGACTATCTGCAAAGCCAACTAGCCGAGCGTCTGCTGGACAACGCCCGGCTGCTGGAACAGCTGGATCGCCAAAGCCGGTTGACGCCGGCCCTGCTGACCCAGCTGGCAGAACAAAACCATCTCTTTCGGGTTCAGGTGTTCGATGGCCAGGGCCGGCTGGTGATGACCAATGGAACCGGCGAGCAACACGGAGCTGGACCCGGACCAGGCCCTCGTGTTCAGCTGCAACCGATATTGAAAGGCGAAGAACAGGAACTGGTGCTGGGTTTCCGCCAAGGCCGCTTTGGCAGCGGACAACGGTTCGCGGTGGCCAGAAAAAGAAGCCGGGGCGGCGTAATCACCGTCAACGCCGATGCGGAGGAGATGCTGCACTTTCGCCGCACCATGGGCGCCGGCAGCTTTATGCGCACCATGAAAGAAATTCCGGATGTGCGCTATATGGTGCTGCAAGACAGTGTGCAAATCCTTCTGGCCTCCGAAGGGGTCCACGCCATGAACAGCATCCCCTCCGATCCTTTTCTGCTCGCTGCGCTTGCCGACAGCCAACCACATTTCCGCTTCAGCGAATATGAAAATGAGCGCATCGCTGAAATCGTCCAGACCATCGAAATGGATCCCTTTGATCGAGGGTTGCTGCGCATCGGTCTGAGCACCAGTCACCTGGCTGCAGCGGAAACAAACGCCCTCCGCCGCGTGCTGCTGCAGTCGCTGCTTTTTGTCTTTGTCAGTGTGGCCTTGACCCATTTTATCATCAGTCTGCAGAACTATCGCACGCTGCAACAGGCCTACCGTCGCATCGAAGGGCACACCGGCAGCATTCTCGCCCATCTGCACGAGGCGGTGGTGGCTCTGGATGCGAACGCACGGGTGACCGTGTTCAACGTCTCTGCAGAAAAACTTTTCAACCTGCGGCCGGACCAAGTGATCGGCAGACCCTGTCCCGCTCATATCGACGTATGCGGCTGGTTGACGCAGGCGCTCGAGTCTGGAAAGGATCTGGTAGATCAACAGGGAACTATCACGGTGGAGGAGAAACAGTTGGTGATTCATGGCGATATCACCGTGCTGCGCGACGGACAAGGCCGCATCGACACGGTGTTCGCCGTGATGCGCGATATGACACAACAGCAGCGTCTGGCCGACCAAATCAAACGACAGGAACAGCTCACCGCCATGGGGCATTTGGCCTCGGGGGTAGCGCACGAGATCCGCAATCCACTCAACGCCGTCAGCATGATCGCGCAGCGGCTGGGGCTGGAATTTTCACCGAAAGAGGATGCTGAGGAGTACCATCGCCTGACGCAGACCGTTGTTTCTGAAAGCCGGCGCATCAACGACATTATCCAGCAGTTCTTGACCTTTGCCAAACCTGCGCCGTTGAACCGGAACAAGTGCCGCGGGGATGAGATCCTTCATCACGTCGCAGGTCTGATCAGGCCCGCAGCGGAGGCCAAAGGGATCAAAGTGACGGTCCATGCGCAGACCGTACAAGAGATCGAGATCGATCGGGACAAAATGGAACAGGCGCTGCTCAATCTAGCGCAGAACAGCGTGGACGCCTGTTCCAGCGGCGATGAGATTCAGCTGGAGTGCCGCCCCATGGGCGACAAGGTCCACTTCATCGTTCGCGATAACGGTCCGGGCATTCAGCAAGCAGACCTGGGGAAAATCTTTCACCTCTATTACACCACTCGAGAAAAAGGAACCGGCATCGGATTGAGCATCGTCCAGCAGATCGTCAACCAGCACGACGGACTCATCACCGTCAACAGCAGCCCGGGGCAGGGCGCCACTTTCACTATTGAATTGGGTTGATGCATACAGCGAATCAGCGGCGGAATGCGCCGGGTGATTCCAGTCGGTCGCTTGCGCTCAGCCTCTTTGCTGTGCCTCCGCATTCCAATGATATTGGCTGCCTTCTCCTGTTCCAGGACAAGTACAGCGTCGACGTTTTTGCCGGTTATAGAGGTGGACTGAAGGGAAGCAGCGATCTCATCGATCAATCGATAGGGCTTTGAGCAGGCTTCACTAATGTCAAGCGCTCACAGACCATGCCGCTTTTTTGCAGAGGAGCGTGCCGAGAGACTGTCATGCACGCATTGTCAAGAAGAGATGACTGGCCAGGCCGACGGAATGGTTCAGTTTACATAAACCACTCTAAATAAAAATTTCCTGCGACCGGATCTTTAGGTTTTTTCACCATGCACGCCAGGCTATCAAGAGCTGAAATCCCACCAGGACAGCCAGAACGATTCCAAGAAAAGTCCGTTGTGCCCGAAGGGCTGCCTTGGCTGCAGCGGCATCGCCGGGCAACAGAGCAAACAGACGCCCTCCCGTCTCCCTTGGCGGGGCGAAAAGGCTTCTGTCCGCCGCTGAGTACAATCCGTAAGCACAGACCGTCTCGCCCGGTCGGACAACGACTTCGTCGAGCATCCACCCATCAAGATTCGGTCCTGGATTCTCTCGCTTGTCTTCTCTGACTGTTACCGGCGCCGATCCGCCTTTCCGGCCTTCGGCCGTGGAATCCGCCTTTTGTCTCAAGAACGCATCCTCAAAGACCGTGCTGTTAATGTACGCCTGGGCTCTATCACGGGAAGCGTCATCAGACAGTGTGCTCCTGGGCGCCTGAAGAACCGGCATCCCCTGGATGCGCACGCCGCCGCTTGCAGTTCTGATCTCACAGGGGACCATCGCACGGCCGGTGTACGCGGTGATAAGGTGCCGGTTTCGTGAGTACCGCCTCGAGGGTTCCGGCCCGGCTGTCCGGCGCTCAAAACGCGTGATCCAATATTGATAGGCAACAGCCGCCTGCCCCGAGAACGGCGCTGTAAGCGCCCCTTGGGGCGTCAGGGGCTGAATAGTTCCTACCGCCGCCGTCCACTTTCCATCCACGGGCTCCCGCTTCTGGACAGCATGATCCAGGGCCTCCTCGTTTTCGCTGTAGAACAGGCCGCGTATCGCCCAGATGGTCGCCAGACTGAGAGAACCGCACAATAGCGAAAAGAAGACAGCTTCATGTCTTGCCCTGGATGTAAAAAACACATACCAGCCCACACAGAACACGAGCAACAGTGCCAGCCAAAGCCACTTGCCGGCGCTGTGTCTTGAGCGTTCATGCTTCCAGTTCTTCATCTTTTCTTTCTTCCGCCTCACTTTTTGCACAGCAGGGATATATTACAGCCGAACGCATGCGCTTCGTCTCTTGCAACTATAACTAACCGGTTCAAAAACAGGAGCCAGTGCCGTGAAACGCATAAAAGCGCTGATGATTCGGCATCACCTCAACAGCAGGACCTTGTGTGTCACTGCAAACCCTTTCGATTTCATTCTGATATAATAAATGCCTGAAGGCGCCTGGCGGCCGCGATGATCAACGCCCGTCCAGACGACCCGATGTCTTCCGGCTTCCCGGTTGCCACAATACAACCCAGCCACAACTTTCCCCAGTAGATTGACAACGTCGATGTCGACCTCTTCAGCCCGAGCAAGCGCATATTCGATGGTCGTGCAGCTGTTGAATGGATTCGGATGGTTGGCCAGCAGTGCGAATTCAACCGGAGCGGAGCCAGCCTGCCCCTGCGCAACCCGCGTCGGTGGGTCGAAGCGGAGGATATAGAGTCCGGTCTCGCGGTCCAAGGTGTAGATCAGGCTGTTATGCACAGCGATGTCATAGACGTCGCCGCCAGTGATGTAACAGCCGATCCGTTGCGGCGCCTGCGGATGTGAGATGTCAAAAACAACGGCGCCGCCTGTTCCAGCGGCGACGAAGGCATAATTCCCGGCCAATTCGATCTGCCAGGCAAAGCCAGAGGAGCGGCAGTCGCCGATCCTTTGCGGATTGCTGATATCGGTAATGTCATAGCTGTGGATCGAATCGCCGCCGGCAATAAAAAGCGTGTGCTCACGAACCGCTGATCCCATGGTATGGGTGGAAGCCCTGATGCGCGCGATCAAAGCCGGATTCGCCGGATCGGCCACCTGAACGATACACAGGCCGCTGTCTTCGTCTGCGACGAAGGCATAGGGGCTTTGCACAGTGACATCGATGGCCTTGCCCGGAGTATCAAAACCACCAACCTCCACCGGCGCCAGCGGGTTGGCGACATCCATAATGCGCAGACCTCTCGTGTAATCCGCCATATAGGCATAATGGCCCTCCACAGCGAGGCCCTGGCACCAATCGAAATAATTCATCGTTGCAGTCAGCACCGGCTGGGCCGGCGTGGAGAGATCGACGATGGCCAGACCCATATAAGCAGCGGCGAGATAGGCATGATTGTCCTGCACTACGACCCGATCACAATCATAATTTCCGGAATCCAAATAACCTGTCGAGGAGGGAGTCAATGGGTCTGCGCACTGAATAATCCGGATGGTTTCACCGCCGCTTAGATAAGCGTACGCTCCTTTCACATCGATTCCGCTCCAGTAACTCCCGGTTTTTAGGTTTGAGACGACAACAGGCGGAGAGGAGGAAACCGAGATCACGGACATCCCCTGGCCGCTGCAGGCGACATAGGTCAGATCATTCTGCACCGACATCCGCCGGATGGAGCGCACAGTATTCAAGGAATCCACCTTAACGGGATGGGCGGGCGTCGAGACATCATAAATATACAAACCCGATCGATAGCCGGCGATGTAGGCGGTGGTGTTCTTCAGTCGGACGCTGAAAACGTTCCTGTTTTCCAGGCAGAAGCCGATCTCGACCGGCTGCGCCGGCGTAGAAATATCAAAGATGCGCAGACCGCCATTGCTGCAAGCCAGATAAGCGTGGTTGTTATGGATGGAGATCTCCTGGGTTTCATCGGGAAGGGGCACCTGGTTTACCACAGTCGGGTTGGCCGGATCGGCAATATCCACCACCGCCAGGCTTTTCCAGAAAGGAACATAAGCAAATCGGCCGCTCACAGCGAGCGAAAGCACCATACCAGCGAGCCTAAGGTGCCCGCACACAGCCGGCCGGGCCGGATTGGAGATGTCGGCGATGATCAGGCCGTCATTTCCCGCCGCGATGAAGGCATGACTTTCGGCCAGCGCGACATCAATAGCTGTCTTGATGCTCTCCAGCGCCCCGATCTCCACCGGAGCGGACGGGTCGGAAACATCGACGATGCGCAGGCCGCCCTCATAATCGGCGACATATATTCTGTTCTCACGCAAAGCCAGTCTCCGCACCATTCTCGGCAAAGCAACGCGGCCGAGCAGCTGCGGATAGGCCGGATCGGTATAGTCCATGATCTGCACATAGGCGCCGTTGCCGAGATAGACCCGATTGCCATCGGCTAGTACGTCATAGCACTCCCCCTCTGCCCAGCGGCCGACCAGAGTGCAGTTTTCGCTGTACACCTGCGCCTGGGCGACACCAATTATCACAAATAAAAACAGCTCCAGCCCCCGAAGAATGATGGCCCGCACATGCTTCATTCTGCGCTCCTTTCTGTTCGGGTAATGGAACAAAGTTAAAAGCACTCGCTTAGTTGACACCCTCACCGCAGCAACAGCATCTTGCGTGATTGAGAAAAACTCGACCCAGTCAGCCGGAGAAAATAAAATCCAGAAGGCATCTCCCGGCCGTCGGCATCGCATCCGGACCAATGCACCCGGTGCACGCCAGTCTGCCTGATCCCCTGGTCCAGCGTCGCCACCGTTTTTCCCATCAGATCCAGAACCTGAATAGCGACCATACCGGGCTCGAGCAGTGCGTACTCCACTGTAGTACGGCTGTTAAAGGGGTTGGGATAGTTTTGCCGCAGGATATAATCGGCCGGCAGTGCGGGGTCCAGGACTGCAATCCCCAACGCAGCGGGTGTGATGAGCTCCGCTGTCTTGATTTTTGCGCTGCCGCTATAGCCTCCTGTGACCAGCACCCGGCCGTCCTTGAGCAGGGTAGCAGTATGCCCATACCGGGGCGTGTTCAGGCTGTCGACAAAGGCAAAAGTCCCCTGAACGGGATCGTACAGTTCCACCGAGCGGGTGATCGTCGGAATCAATCCGCCGACAAGGAGAATTTTGCCATTGGCAAACGTCACAAACTGGTGCCCCCTGCGTCTCTCGGCTGCCATGACTCCGGCCGGAGTCCAGTAACCTGTCTGTGGATCAAAAATTTCGCATTGGCCTGCAGAGAATGAACCAGCTGCCAGCACCCGGCCGTCCGGAAGCGGGCAGAGCGAAAAGTTAGATCGCGTCGGCGTCATTTCAGCGGCAGCGGTAAATAGCCCGCTCCCGGGACTGAAAATTTCGCAGGATCTGAGGCCGATGCCAAAACCAGGCGTGGTCGTCTGCAAGCCGCCTGCGATGAGCACGCGTCCATCGGGCAACAGCGCCGCAGCATGGCCGGAGCGGTCCGTCGACAGGCTGCCGGTCGTTGTAAAGGCGCCCGTTGCCGGATCGTAGATCTCCGCAACCGCGTGGGTCTGCGGTCCCTGTTGATGCTGACCGGCGGCGATCAGAACGCGGCCGTCAGCGAGCAGAGTGGCCGTATGATAACAATGGTCGGTTGCCATGCTGTCCGTAGGGGTGAAAACTCCGGTGGCGGGATTGTAGATCTCTGCGTATTTCTGGCTGTTGATTCCGCCGGCAAGCAGCACCCGGCCATCAGGCAGCAAAGTGGCCGACGAACCCTGGTAGAAATTTTTTTTTGTACTGCCAGTGAGGTTAAAACTCCCGGTATTGGGATTGTAGAGCTCGGCTTTTACTTCGCCGCCGCCGGCGATCAGCACCCTGCCATCTTTTAGCAGAGTGGCGGTATGGTAGGAACGGGCGATTTGCAATTCACCGGTGTAACTCCACTGTGCCGCCAGGGGCGAAATAACAATGAAACATAATCCGGCGAGAACGATAAGGAGCGGCATATTAACTTTCATGACCTGGCCTCCACGGGTTTGCGGGCACTATCGATAGGAGTTAAACGATCCATGCGATGAAGGTCACTCTCCGGGGATGGAAGGACCAAGGCAGGATGATAAGAGGTGATCAGCTGCGGCAGCGGATATTTCCCCGAGCGACGGCTCCAAGGCCTGTTGAAAAATATTCAATCGTGCTGCCAATGTCAAGGGGAAATTCATCCGCTTTGTGTCAAGCAGCTCAAGAAAACCCCGGCAAGGTTCATGCAGCAGGTGATCCGATATAACAAAGCACCGACGGCAGACGTCCTTACATCTCGTTTCCTCAGAGGGGCATGAAAAAGTGGCAGAATGAATCGATCGTTCAACCGGCGGCTGGAATCGGGCGGACCTGCGTGTTTCCCCCATGTGACAGCGAAAGATCCAGCGGTGCATTGGTTCGATAGGATCCACAGGTGAAATCAGGGACAGTGATGGGGAAAGATCCGTTGGCCACAGACCATGCGCTCAGCGGAACGATGGAACTCCAGGCGGCGACATCGTACACGTCCTGCTCCAGCGGAAGCCCATTCCTGAGGCAGTCGATCAGGGGCCAGTCCATCATAAAGTCCATGCCGCCGTGTCCACCGATCGTTTTGGCGAGGTCGCATACGCGTTTGACGATCTCCGGGGTGTACTTTTCCCATCATAAAATCGTTTGACGACATCGAGGTCATGAAGGTCATCCGGTCGCCGCGGTTGATGTTGACCACCTGGCAGAGCGGGCCGAGGAGCCCATGGGTGGGATAGAGGTTTGCATTCCGGCGCTGACTTTCCCGCAAGCGTCACATGCCGGTGCTTCTCGGCAGGTTAAAGTTCATCTTCAGTTGATCGTGGATATAGCCGCCTTCCACATGGATGATATCGCCGAAAAGCCCCTGCCGCACCATATTGAGGACCAGCAGCTCGAAAAAATCATAGCAGCAGTTTTCCAACATCATGCAATGTCTCTTTGTTCTTTCGGAGGCTTTTCTGTCCCAGATCGACTCGATCCTGGTATTTATCGCAAAGCGCCCTGATCTCAACGCCTTCAATCAGCCTTAGCCGGCCCACGGCCGCGAATCCACGGCTGCCGACGCCGATCAGCCCGATCCGAACGGTTTCCAGCCTGGGCGCCGCGTAGCCGCACATATTGAAAATCTGCTGATGCGTTTCTTCCGCTTCCCTTTTGGTATAAGCGAACAGCTCCGCTCTTCCGGCTTTGCGTCCGGGCTTTATGCCGGTCATGCCCAATGCGGTCAATCCCGCGCCTGCCGCACCTGCTGTTTTGAGAAATTGTCTGCGGTTTGTTTTCATGGTTTGATCTCTGGTTTTCATGAAGCGCTAAAGCTCACGGCCATCAGGCCGTAACGGCAAGCTGATCCACTTTCAAGGATTCGTATGCGGTTTTTCAATCCCATCCTGGTCGATTTTCATCGACGTCGTAATCGCCGGTCACGCCCCTTGCGATGAGCCCCTTCTGCACCGATCATTGATATTTTGTAAAGGCGTAGCGCTTCGCCAGGTTCGCTTTTTCTTCGCCCGACAGCGAAGTGAAATATTTCTTCCAGCCAGGACAAAAGTTGATATGCCAACGCCAGAACCGGCCCATCAGAGATTTAGGATTCTTGTCGTAACGGGCGCGAAAGGCGCATTTGGCGCAATTTTCCTCAGCCATCTTTTACCTCCTTTGACTGCAGTTCGGCAGATCAGGCGCTGAACAAAGCAGTCATAAAAAGTGCCATCGCCCATTGCCGCCGGAACTGACCGCGGCCGGGCGTTTTACAAGGGATTCTTACACCTGCGCTACAATTACCGTATAGTTCTTGCCGTATTTTTTCGCGCATTTCGGACAGGTGGTATACCACATGTACCATTTCTTCACCTCCAGCCCCTTGGCTTCAGCCTGCGCCTGAAAATCCGCGCACCATTTTCCGGTGTCCTTGAACGGCCCTTCATAGACCTTGGTCAGAAATTTACCGCTCAGGTTGATGTTTTCCGCACCGGGAATCTCACGGTCCACGGCGAGATAGACATCCATATTCCATTTGGAGGTGTGATCGGACAGACAGAGCCTGCCGATAAAAGAGCCGCCGGCCGCCGTCACCGTGGCGTCCAGCCGCTTCATAACCGAGCCAAAGTTGAGCGGCATGTAGAAAAGGGTCCGGACCTTTTCCTTGATGAATTTTTTACCCGCCCAGTCAAATACTTTGTCATCCCAGGGCGCCGGATCGAATTTTGGACAACAGATTTTCTCATCCATTTTTCCTCCTTTGCAAGTCGGTCGCAATATCGAAATTGATATGGTTCATTCGACAGATAGGCAGCTGATCAATCGCCAAGTGCGCCGAGTAGTATGGTTTATTCATTCCCTCGGCATCGCGCTGCGATTACTTTAAAGAGGGGAATGGTCTCATAGGCTGCACCAGCGCATACCATCGGCAACGCCTCCCGCCTGCTGCCCCGGAAATGTAACCAGGCGAAAAATGAAAAACAAGAATGTTTCAGCAAATTTAATAAAAAATGCCTTGCGTTTTCCTTGAATATTGGCTAAATTAGACTATAAAACAATTTTAGTCGAAAAGACGAAAATTTTAGGAATTCCACATGGACATTATAAAAGAAAAAGATGAGCAGGTTCGGCAAGCGATCCTGCAAGCCGCCCTGCGGGTTTTTCAGAAATGGGGATTGAATAAAACCACCATGGAAGACATCGCCCGCGAAGCCGGAAAGGGAAAAAGCACCTTATACTACTATTATAAAAGCAAGGACGAAATTTTTGACGCGGTTCTAAAGATTCAATTGAATAACATTCTTTCCAAGGCTGAAGAGCTCGCCAACAGCATGAGCTCGGCGAAAGAAAAACTGAAAAAATACATCGTCAGCTGTATTTGCGAAATGGGCAAATACTCGACCATCTACAGCATCGCCCGCCGAGAGATCAACATGAGCCGCGGTTACCTGGAAAAAATCAGATCGTTTTTGGAAGAAAGGGAAGAAAAATTCATCAGACAGGTGTTAAATCATGGTTTTTTAAGCAGTGAATTTCACTTTATCGATGAGGATGAATTGGAAACTGCAATTAAAGCGATCGTCGGCGTCATTCATGCGCTGGAATTGTACTTGATGCTGGAAAATGACGATCCCAAACAGATAGATATCGTTGCTAGACTCATAACTAATGGAATTTGATTTTTTAACCAGTTTTCGACTAAAAAACTAATTAGGTCTAAAAATATAGGAAACTACCATGAAAAACTCAACTGCACCCGTTGTCAGCCTGATCGTAGCCCTGATCACGGTCACAGGCTGCAATCGATCCGTGAACCAGACTCAACCGGAACCCGTTCCCGTCAAAGTTTATCAGGTACATGTCATGGATGCCCGCCACTATACGGCCTATAGCGGCACCATCGAAGAATCGGAAACCATTCCTCTTAGTTTTGCGTCAGTCGGCACCGTTGCAGAAGTGCGGGTCTCCGAAGGGCAATTCGTCAAAAAGGGCCAGCTCCTGGCCAGGCTCGACACCAGCACGTTTAAAAGCGCCTGGAACATGGCGAACGCCGTGCAACAGCAGGCGGAGGATGCCTACCAGCGATTAGCCCCCATGTATCAGAACGGCAATCTGCCGGAGATCAAATATGTCGAGGTCCAGACCGGCTTGCAACAGGCCAAAGCCGCCGCGGCCATCGCCCGCAAAGGCCTGGACGACTGCAATCTGTACGCCACCACCGATGCCCTTGTCGGCAAACGTTCGATCAATCCGGGCATGATCGCCCTGCCGAACATCGCTTCCATTACCCTGGTCAAAATCTCTAAAGTGTTCGCCAAGGTGGCGGTTCCGGAAGATGAAATCTCTTCGATCAAAAACGGCGACAAAGCCATGGTCGCCATCGGCGCTCTGGGAAGCCGGGCCTATGCCGGCACGGTGGCAGAGGTCGGCGTGATGGCCGATCCGCTGGCGCATACCTATGCAATAAAAATTGCTTTGGACAATTCTGATTGGAAAATCAAACCCGGCATGATCTGCAAAGCGACCATCGAAAATCCGGCGGTTCAACGGGGCTTGCTGGCGCCGAGTCACGCGGTATTAGTCGATGAGACCGGCAAAAACTTTGTCTATACGGTCGATCCGGCTACGGCAAAAGCGACGAGAAAATACGTTCAAATCGGCGGTCTGCTCACGGACGGCCTGGAAATCACCGACGGGTTGAATGTAAACGACCATCTGGTGGTCTCCGGTCAGCACAGACTGGTGGATAACGCCCCAGTGCGCATCCTGCCCAACTAGCACCCGAGGAAATGAAAACCATGAAAAAAAAATACACCCTCCTGGAAACGCTGCTGCGTTACAAGCAGGTGCTGTTCATCAGCACCGGCATTTTGCTGCTGGTGGGAATTCTGGCCCTGATGCAGATGCCGCGCGATGAATTCCCCACCTTTGAAATACGGCAGGGCATCATTGTCGGCGTTTACCCCGGCGCCTCCTCCCTGCAGGTCGAGGAGCAGCTGACGACCAAAGTCGAACAATATCTGTTTCAATACAACTCGGTCGTGCGCAGCAAAACCCGCTCCATCTCCAAAGAAAACGTGATGGTCATCTATGTGGAAGTTTCGGAGAAAGAAAAAGATCCGGAAGCTTTTTGGGCCAAGCTTCGGCTCGGGCTGAATGATTTTAAAAAACAGTTGCCCTCCGGCGTCCTGTCTCTGACCGCGGACAATGATTTCGGCAGCACCTCGGCCCTGTTGCTGGCGGTTCAATCCGAGACCAAAACCTACAAAGAGCTGAAAGAGGTCGTCGACCAATTTGAAGATCAAATCAGAAAAATTCCTTCCGTCTCCAAAGTGAAAAATTACGGCTCGCTGAAGGAACAGATCAACGTCTATATGGACGACGCCAAGCTCGCCCATTATGGCATCAAGCCATTGGTGGTGCTGGCGGCCCTCAAACCGCAAAGCGAGGTCGGCTATGCCGGCGAGATCGACGACGGTCATTCCGTGTACCCGATTCATATTCCGTTGAGCTATCGAACCGAAGAAGATTTGGCGAATCAGATCGTCTATTCGGATCCTTTGGGCCATATCGTCCGGGTCAAAGATGTAGCCAGGGTGGTGCGTGAATATGAGCAGCCGGACTCCTTTGTCCGCGTCAACGGTAAAAAATGCCTCATCGTCTCTCTGGAAATGCAGACCGGCAACAACATCGTTCACTTTGGCGAGGCGGTCGGCAAAGAGATCGACCGTTTCAGCCGATCGTTGCCGCCGGATGTAAAAATCATAACCATCTCCAACATTCCCGGCGCAGTCTCCCACGCGATTGCCAACTTTATGAAAGAGTTCGCCATCGCCATCGTCGCCGTCATTCTGGTCACCATTATCCTCCTGCCGCGCAGAGTGGCCTTGGTGGCCGCATCCGCCATCCCCATCTCCATCCTCATCACTCTGGCGTTCATGTGGGTGACCGGGTGGGATCTGCAGACGGTTTCCCTGGCCTCGTTGATCCTGGTTTTGGGGATGGTGGTGGACAACGCGATCGTCATCATCGACAATTATGTGGAGAAATTGGACAACGGCATTACCCCACACGATGCCGCCTCGCAGAGCGTGTCGGATCTGTTCGGTTCAGTGCTTTCCGCCACCCTCATCCTCATCGCCTGTTTCTGGCCGATCATCTTTTTCATGAAAGGGACCGCCGGCGACTTTGTCCGCTCTCTCCCCTATGTGGTCAGTTATGCCCTGTTCATCTCGCTATTCACCTCCGCGGTGCTGGTGCCGCTGCTGAGCTATTCGTTCATCAAAAACGGCATTAAAAATGATAGCCGCAAGGGCAGAAAGGCCGTCTTTCTGGACAACGTACAAAAGTATTATAACCGTTTGCTGGATAAAGTTTTTAAAAACAAACTGATGGTAGTGCTGCTGGGCATGGGCTCCTTCATCGCCGGCATGGCGATCCTCGGCATTTCCCCGCAACAGTCTTTTCCGAAAATCGAGCGCAACCAGTTCGCCGTTGAGGTGCACTTGCCTCTGGGCAGTTCCCTGCAGCAAACCGATGCGGTGATGAAAGATTTGGAACAACTGCTGGAAAAGGACTCCCGGGTCAAGACTGTGGCGTCGTTTGTCGGGACCAGCTCGCCGCGTTTCCATACTATTTACGCGCCCAATTTTCCGGCAAAAAGCTATGGACAATTGATCGTACTGACTGCCTCCAATCAGGCGACGGTCGAGCTGCTCGATGAATTCAGCGTCAAATACGCCCATCGCTATGCGAACGCGGATGTCAAATGGAAGCAGCTGGAATTCGCCGTCTCCCCGTCGCCCATCGAAATCCGCATCGCCGGCGATGACCTGCAGGCCCTGAAACAAACGGCGGACCGCGTCTCAAATATCCTCCGGCAATGCGAAGGCGTTACCTGGGTGCGCACGGATTTCAAGCAGGCTCAGCAGACCATCGATCTTGAGATCAAAAGGGATGAAGCCGGCCGGCTTGGCTATTCCAATATGCTGCTCGGTTATTCCCTGATGGTCGGCACCAAAGGATTGCCTCTGGCCACCATCTGGGAGGGCGATTATCCGGTGCAAGTGCAACTCAAAGTAGATAAAAAAGTCAAAACCAGCATCGACGATATCAATAACCAGTATGTGACCTCTCCCTATCTGGTCGCCTCGGTGCCGGTTCGTCAGATCGCCGATCTCAAACCAGGATGGACCGAGGGCGAGATCGTCCATCGCAACGGCATCCGCACCCTTACGGTTCAGGCGGATGTGAGCAGAAAGGCGTATCCCTCGACCATTTTCAACAAAGTAAGACCGAAAATCGAAGCCCTGCCGTTGCCGGAAGGTTTTTCCATTTACTATGGCGGCGATCACCAGGACACTGTGGAATATATCACCCCCTTTTACTATTCGCTGATGATCAGCATCGTCATCATCTTTCTCATTTTGATGGTCCAGTTTAAAAACGTCAAGACTACGTTGCTGATCATGCTGACCATGCCGTTATGCATTTTTGGCGCATCGATGGGCATATTGATCACCGGTTATCCTTTCGGCGTCACGGCGTTTATCGGGCTGATCGGCTTGATGGGCATCGTCGTCCGCAACGGCATCATCTATATCTCTTATGCGGAAGAGCTGCGCAGGGAACACGGCCATTCTCTGGAAGAAGCGGCGATCTCGGCCGCCCAGCGCAGAATGCGGCCGATTTTCCTCACCGCGGCGGCGGCGGCGGTCGGCGTGATTCCCATGATCGCCGGCGGCTCCCTGTTGTGGGGGCCGTTAGGGTCGGTGATCTGTTTCGGGTTGATCTTTGCCCTGATTCTATCTCTATTGTTGATGCCGGTGCTCTATTATATCTTTCACCGGAAAGATTTCAATAAAGTTGAAGCGAGTGAACAACTATGAAAAAGCTAAACCAACCCCTTATCCTGATCATGCTGCTGAGCATCAACCCGGGCTACGGGCAAAAAGCGCTGACTCTGGAGAAGAGCCAACAGCTTGCTCTGCAGCATAACCATGCCATAGAGAACAGTCGCCTGGAACTGAAAGCAGCGCAGCAGACGAGAAAAGCCGCTTTGACCAAATACTTTCCAGCCGTCAGCGCCGGCGGGGTCCTGTTTGAAGCGCAGGATCCTCTGATGGAAATAACCACCCAGGGCGGCAACCTACCGGTGTATGACGGCAATCCGCTCAACCTGCTCCGCCCCAGCCTATTTGCCTATATGCCCGGCGCCACCATGGGGTTATTGAAATCCGGGACCATTGGAATGGTCAATGTGGTCCAGCCGGTGTTTGCCGGAGGCAGGATCGTCAACGGCAACAGGCTGGCGTCGTTAGGGGTGGCCGTCAACGAACGCAAGGGGCGAATGACCCATGCCGAAGTTCTGCAGAAAACAGAAGAGCAGTACTGGCTGGTGGTGTCGCTGGAGGAAAAAACCAAAACCATACAAAAGTATGAATCTTTGCTGTCCAGTTTACGTAATCAGATTGAGGATGCGTGGAAATCCGGCCTGGTGACGAAAAACGACGTCCTCAAAGTAAAGCTGAAGCAAAATGAAATCCAGCTCAACCGATCCAAGCTGGAAAACGGCAAAAAACTGGCGAAAATGGCGTTCTGCCAATACATCGGCATTCCCTATGATTCCACCCTGGTTATGCAGGATTCTCTGCTGATCCGCGATGTGCCCCAGACCATCTATGTCGATGCCCAGGCTGCAGTGCAGAGAAGGAATGAATATCAGCTGCTGCAGGCCTCGGTGCAAGCCGCAACCCTGCAAAAACGGATGAAAGTGGGCGAATACCTGCCCCAGGTGGGCGTGGGAGTGGTCGGTATGTACATGAAATTCGATCAAGGCGAAGACCGGACCATCGGCATGGCTTTCGCTACCGCGGCCATCCCCCTCTCCGGCTGGTGGGAGGCTTCGCATACAGTCCAGGAACACCGTTTAAAGGAGCAGATGGCGAAAAACGACCTGCAGGACCGTACGGAACTGCTGCTGCTGCAAATCGAAAAAGCCTGGCAAGATCTGAACGACGCCTACCGACAGGTACGGCTGTGCGAAGAGGCCAAGATCCAGGCCGAGGAAAATCTCAAAGTCAATCAAGACAGCTATGATCATGGGGTGTGCAGCGTCAGCGATCTGCTGGAAGCCCAGGCCCTGCAACAGCAGGCTATGGATCAACTGACCGATGCCAAAACCGGCTATCTATTGAAAAAAACCGTCTATCTGAATGCAACCGGCAGATAACAACATCCCTGAAACAAAACCTGTTGAGTCAAGACGATGGCATTGAAACTGAAAAATTTCTTTCTCCCTGTACTTTTATTGACTCTGGCCGCCGACGCCATTCCGCCGGTCTACGCCGGCAACGGCGCCAGACACCCCATGGAAGGCGCGGCATTCGCCAAATATTTGGCGCCGGCGGAGGCCGGCGGCGGAGGGTACGTTGCCAGCCGGAGCGAACCGGTAAGCAGAAAGGGGATCGCGTTTGCCCGTTACCAGGACAGCAGCTTTGGTCTCCATTATGGCGCCGGCGTAAGAATTCCAATCAAGCAGGGCCGCAGCATCGTCATCAACCAGTGTTATCACGATAACACGTTCAATAAAGCGATCAACGGCGTCCACAGCTACTCCGGATGGACCGGCGGCCTGACGCTTGAACGCAACTACTAGCCGGCAGGCTATGGGCCCAAAGGCCGTCTGCTCTGGTTGGAATGCTTCAACAGGGTGAACGGCTCATTCATGCGCGATACCAGCTTTAACCGGATTCTATTCAAGAAAAAATCACTTATGCTGCATAAAAGAATTCAACTCTGTTATATTCTTCTCTTGTCCATCGCAACGCTCGGCCACGCGCAGGAGCAGGATGCATATTTTTATCATAGCTATGAGTATGGCAGTCAAGCGCTGGTCCATCCCCTTGCGCTGATACTGCATGGCGGCTATGGCATTCTGGCCATGGAGAACCGTCCCAACAACATTCTCGATTTCCCCTATGCCGCCGGATGGGACAATGTGCGCTATAACTTGTCCCATCCGCTGACCGCCATTAAAAGCTATGGGTGGAAGGATTTTATCACCTCGGAAATCGTGCCGTTCAGCGTCAATTCCAAGCGCGCGCAATACTGGCCCAACTATACCATGCATCTGCTCGGCGGCGGCATGAGCAGCCGCATGATGAGCGAATGGTTCGAACAACACCAAATCCCTCATCCCAGGCTTTGCGCCGTAGCCACAATGACCGCCTACCATCTTCTCAACGAAGTGGTGGAAAACGGCGATTTCAAGGGCTATAACGTCGATCCCATCGCAGATCTCTATATTTTTGATCCACTCAGCATCGTGCTGTTCAGCAACGATAACGTGGCGCACTTTTTCAGCCGCACGCTTCATTTTTCCGACTGGTCCTATCAGCTCGCCCTCGATCCCTGGCGCGGCGCCATCGTCAACAATGGTCAGAATTTCAGCGTTAAATGGCGCCTGCCCCGATCAGAAAAGTGGCATCTGTTCTACAACTATGGCAATCACGGCGAGTTGGGTCTTTCCTGCAAACTCGATCAGGAGAGATCGATCTCTTTCGGCGCCGGACTGGTGGCGAAGAATCTCGTGGATATCGCCGGGGATGACGCGAGCACTCTGCGCAGGCTCACCACCAACCTGGTGACCACGGCCGGCATCTTTTATGACCGCAATCAGTCCCTTCTGGCGTCGGTGCTCTATGCCGGCAAATTGGAAGAATATCTTCGCATCAATCTCTATCCCGGTTTTATCCGCTTCGGCCGCTTTTCGCCGGGACTTTTTCTCATGCTGGATCGCCATAAAGAGTGGACCATGGGCATCCATTGGCAGCACGCGCTGGTGGGATTGGCCTGGGCTTCCCGCGACCGCCAAGTCGACAGGGTAGAACCAAAACAAAATGGAGGTTGAAATTTAACTGCGTTTTCATAAAAAATATTGTAAATTGATGTCCAGGGAGACCAGATGCCTTTCTGGCGGGCAGGATTCACGGCGACGCTGCCAGCGCCACTCCTCTTTTTCACCCTGATCCGGAAACATTGTATCACACCTCCCTTGCAAATCTGGAGATGAAAATGACTTTTTCCCGTGCCGCATGCTTGTTTTGCCTCATCAGCCTTCTGATCATGCTCGAGACGGGCGCCGGTCAGCCCGTGCCTTTCTCCCAACCGAAAAGTCCGCGCATCGCCAACTATGACATCGATGTCCGCCTCGACGCCAAGGCCCGCCTTTTACACGGCCGCCAGGTTCTGCGCTGGCGCAACACCGCCGGCCACGCTGTCGAGGATCTTCATTTCCATCTCTATCTCAACGGCTTCCGCAACAATCAGTCGACTTTTATGCGTGAATCCGGCGGCCGCCATCGCGGCGAAAAACTCGACGAAAAAGGCTGGGGCTATATCGATATCGATTCTCTGTCCAATGCAGCCGGGGAGGAGTTGCTTCCCCTGACCGCCTTCATTCAGCCGGACGACGGCAACACGAATGACAAAACCGTGCTTCACTTGCCGTTGCCCAAACCCCTTTCCCCTGGTGAGACCATCACGCTTTATTTCGCCTTTACCGCCAAGCTGCCCGAACCCCCGATGGCCCGCACCGGCATCAAGGAAGAGTTCGTCATGGCCGGCCAGTGGTTCCCCAAGATCGGTGTTTATGAAAACGGCGCCTGGAACTGCCATCAGTTTCACGCCCATTCCGAATTCTACGCCGATTTCGGCGTCTACCATGTCAACATCACTGTGCCCAAAGGCCACATCGTCGGCGCCACCGGCCTCTGCTGCGCAACGGCGGATAATCCCGATTCCACCGTCACCCATCGCTACCATGCCGAGGACGTCCATGATTTCGCCTGGACCGCCAGCCCCGATTTCCTTGTCCTGAACGGTAAAAGCCAGGATGTGGAGATCCGCGCTCTGCTGCAAAAAGACCACGCCGGCATAGGGCCGCGCTTTCTCAGGGCGGCGGAGATCGCCGTCGCCTGGTTCCAGGACCGGTACGGCGACTATCCCTATCCCAACCTCACCGTGGTCGATCCCCGCCGCGGCGCCGGCGGAGCAGGAGGCATGGAGTATCCGACTCTGATCACCGCCTGGGGCGCCTATGGAATCCCGAAGGGCTTTCGCTCCCTGGAAATGGTGATCATGCACGAGTTCGGCCACAATTACTGGTATCACCTCGTCGCCAGCAACGAGTTCGAAGAGGCCTGGCTCGACGAAGGGATCAACACCTTCAGCGAGATGCAGATCCTCAGCGACACCTACGGCGAGGCCGGCAGCATGGTCGATCTCTGCGGCATTCGCATCAGCGATAGCCAGCTGCTGCGCATGGGCTACATCGCCGAACCCGGCCTCGACCCGGTCCTGCAACCCGCCTGGAAATACTATTCGGGAAGCAACTACTCCTCGATGTCCTACAACAAACCCGGACTGATGTTGCTCACCCTGCAAAACATGGTCGGCCGCGAAACCATGAACCGCATTCTACGCACCTGGCTCGAGCGCTGGCGGTTCAAACATCCGCGCAGCGCCGATTTCATCGCTGTGGTCAACGAGGTCTCCGGCGAAAATTTCGACTGGTTCTTTGACCAGGTCTTGAACTCCACCGCGGTGCTCGATTACAGCGTCAGCGAGATCAGCAGCGAAGAGGTGGAACAAAACCGCGGCTTTGACTTTTTCCCCGCCGATTCGACCGCTGCTGTTTCCGCCACCGCCACCCTCACGACGGACACCGTGGCTGCCGGCGGATTGGAGTCGGATACAACCGGCCGCCGCAACAAAGCCGGAGCGGACAGCGGCAAAGAGGTCTTGGACGACAAGGAGAAGGAAGAGAAAAAGTTATATCACTCTTCCGTGAAGGTGCGACGGCTCGGCGAGTTTATTTTTCCAGTGGAACTGCAATTGATCTTCAGCGATGGGGATACGCTGATAGAAAAGTGGGACGGCAGGTCTCGCTGGAAAGAGTTCTCCGTCACTCGGGCCAGCCGCTTGGTCTCCGCCGCCATCGATCCGAAGAACAAGATTCTCCTCGACGTCCAGCTCACCAACAACAGCCGCACCCTGGAGCGTTCCTCGCGCGGAAAAGCCAAACTGGCCGCGCGCATTCTCTTCTGGACACAATTCTTTATGGACATGCCCAAGTTCTTCAACCTCTTTACCATCTTTTCACCTCACCTGTAATCAGCCGCGAGGATCTATCGATGATAACATCCGCACTCCGTTCCGCCCTGGCCCGCCTGTTCTCGCTCAAGCGGCTCTGGTTTCTCTATTATCTCAGCGGACTGGTTTTCGCCGCCGTAGTGGCCCTGCCGGCGGCCTGGATTGTCAACAGCTATGCCGGCCGAACCCTCGCCGCCGAACGCCTCAGCGGCTTTATGGATGTCACTTTTCTCATCGAACTTTTTCGCTACCGCGGCAGCGCTCTGAGCGCCCTCTTTCCCCTGTTGATGATGACAACCTTTTTCTTTTCGCTGGTGATGCTTTTTTTCTCCGGCGGCGCGCTCAAGCTCATGGCTGGCGATCATCCCTACCGGCCGCGCGAATTCTGGGACGCCTGCAGCCGCTATTTCGGCCGCTTCGTTCTTCTCTTTGTCTGCAGCCTGCCTCTGCTGGCCCTGCTCTTTCTGCTCCCCGCCCTGGCCGACCTGGTGCGCCGACTCTTCTGGGGCAAAGACCCCGGCGATAACATCACCTATTGGTTTGGAGTCATCAAGATGGGACTCCGTTATCTTGCGTTGCTGCTCTGGGCCCTTTTCTTCGATTACAGCCGCATTCTGGCTGTGCAGAAAAGGGAAAAACGGACGCATCGCCTGGCTCTCGCCGCTTTGCGGTTCGCGAACCGCCACTTTGGCCGCCTCTTCATACTGGCGCTGTTGTTGACCGTCATCAGCCTGCTCGGGCTGCTGGTCTATAATCCGGTCGCAGACCTGCTTCACGCCCCCTCGGCCATGACCATTGCCGTGCTTTTCCTCTGGCAGCAGCTCTATATGTTCTTCCGCGCCGGGCTGCGCCTTTTCAGCCATAGCAGCCAGATGAAGCTCAGCCAGGCGCTGGCCCGGGATTACTGATGGACGGCTGTTGAGCGGGAAATAAAAAAAGGGATATTCTCTGGCGTGCTTTTTAAACGACTCCGGTTCGGCACCGGCATCGGAATAGAGCGAAAAAAACAAACAGCGCTGCAAAAGGACCTGTCACAACGGTTCATGGCCGGTCTGCCTCCAGAGCTAAGGATAAAACTCGCTGCAGCCGGGCTTGTTATTTATCGATCCATTCTTTGAATCGGTGCGTCCGCTCCACGCTCACCAGGGCATCGATGGTTTTGGGCGGCGCCGGCTGCAGCTCCAGTTTGATGCGGGAGCGCGAAAAAGCAGTCATGCTTTTAATAGCCTTGTAGTTGACGATCATTTTACGGTTGATGCGGCAAAAGATGTCCGGATCCAGCAACTCCTGCAGTTGATCGAGAGAGAAATCGACGGTATGGACCTCCCGGTCGAACGTGGTCAGGAAGCTGCTCTTCTCCAGGCTATAGGCAAAAGCGATGGAGCTGGTTTCGATATAATAGAGCTTTTCTCCGCATTGCACAAGAAACTTTTTTTTATACTCCTGAGACGATCTTTGCAGCGTCTGGAACAGTTGCTGCAGATTTTTATGCACCGGAAAATGCAGCCGGTGAAATTTTTCCAGGCCGGCGCGCAGCTCGGCTTTGCGAATGGGCTTGAGCAGATAATCCACGCTGTTGACCTTGAAAGCCTGAATGGCGTAAGCGTCATACGCAGTGGTAAAAATGACCGGTATATCGACTTTGATCTGCTCAAAGATGGCAAAGCTCTGACCGTCCGTCAGCTGAATATCGAGGAAAATCAGCTCGGGTTCATTCTTGCGCAACCAAGCCACCGTGGCGGCGACAGAGTCCAAAATGGCCACGATTTCTGCCGCCGGCTCGATCTCGGCGATCAACGCAGCCAAGTGTTCGGCGGACAATCTTTCATCTTCAACGATGGCGATCTTCATCTCAGTCGGGCTCGATTAAGGGTAAACGGACTTTATATTCAGCAGCCGTGTGAATGATTTTCGGCTGTTCATCGGTCAATAGAGCGTAACGGGCCTTCAGATTAGCTAATCCCAATCCTTTGCCCCGAGTGTCCCCGCCCTTTTTTTGCACGTTGTTGACCACGATCAAAGCGTCCGGCGTAGAAAAGATGCGCACCTGCAGCGGACACGCACTGCCGGCGATGTTGTGCTTGATGGCGTTCTCCAGCAGGATCTGCACGGCAAGCGGCGGCAGAAAATGGCGCAGGACGGCCGGATCGACGTTGATCTCGGCCCGCACCCCTTCACCGAAACGGATCTGCTGGAGAAAAAGATAGGAACGGGCAAACTCCAACTCTTCAGCCACCGTGACCACCTGCTTGTCGATCACCTCCAGAGTGTAGCGATAGACCGATGAAAACTCGTCGATGAATTCCTGGGCTTTTGCCGAGTCCTTGGTGATCAGCGAGGCGAGCACATTCAAGCTGTTAAAGAGAAAATGCGGGTCCAACTGCTTTTTCAACGTTTCAAAGCGCAGATGGATGTTCTCTTTTTCCAGGGCCTGCGCTTTCATCGAAGCGGCCTGATGCTGGTGATAAAAGTTATACGCTTCCAATCCGGTGACGATCAGGATATTCAATATGGTGGCGATCAGCAGGTTGTTCCGCAAAACTTCTGCGAACGGTTGCGCATAGCCGATGAAAGCCTGAAAAAGCACGGTGATCAACAGACCAAGCGCCCCGCCGATCAACAAAATCGCCGGCCCCTCCAACAGGGCTCTCAACCATCGCTTTTTTTCCCAGGACTGCTTTTCCAGTCGTCGCATCAGCAACAGATCGAACCATATCAGCAGGGCTAAAACCGGGACGCTCAACAGCGTGCTGATGGTCCACATCACGACCAGATGGACCACGCTCTCGATGACCACATAGCCGATGAAATGCTTGTACAGAATCAGCAGCAGCTGGACCAAAGCCGAGGCCGCCAGGAGATAAACGGCAGGCTGTATTTTTCTAGTCATTCATTCCTCGAATCGATACGGTAGTAAAAGTACGGAAAAATCTGAAAAAAGCAAAACATCCGCTAAAAAAGGTTCCGCAAAGGCGTCAAAATCGCGGCGCGCGCAACGCCGCCGGTCTCCTGGACATCAAAATGTCCGCTTGAGCGAGAATCCGACGCCGCCGTTCTTGAGCAGATTTTGCGGCGTAGCGACCAGCTCCACCGGGGCGGACTGGCGCAGACTCGCCACCATGCCGATCCACCATGGGCCGGTCAACCGGTGCATCAGCGTCAGGTTCAGTTCCTGCACGCCGAAAGTGGTCTGGTCGATGATCTCCTCTTTCCACACTTTTTCTTGGCGATACTCCTTGTCGTACTGATACTGGGCGACTCCGAGTCCGGTCATCAGGCTGATCGAGAGCTGAACATTCCCGCCGAGGTTGAACAACTTTTCGACAAAAACGCCGCTGTACGCCAAATTAAGGTGATACGTGCCGTCTTGCACCAGAGTGGAGAGCTTTTTATCATAGTAAAGCCCGGAGGCGGACAAGCCCACCGCCCAGTTATTCTTCAACTGCAGCGCTGCACGCACATCGCCATACCCCGCTCTGTCATTCAGAATCGTCGAGGCGCGGCCGGCCAGGCTGGCATAGCCGTTAATCTTTTTCGCCATCCATCCGGGCGATTCGATCGCTTGAGCGCCCGTGGCCAGGGCCGCCGTCACCAAGCAGAGAATTATCCGCGATTTCATTTTTTACTCCTTTCCGGAAGTTAAAACTTTATGCCCGCCACCAGCCGCAGCTCTCCATCCACTTTCTTTAGCGGAGATTCCGGCTTGATCTCTTTGACCGCGGTGCGCACCGCCGCGCCCACTCCGATGAGAAAACGATCGTTACTGCCCAGCAGCCAGTTGTACTGTGCGATGGCGCCCAGCATCAAACTGGTGTCTTTTTCCATCTTGTTCGCCTCGTCCTCCTGCCGGTAGTAACGCAGAACCCCGGCGAGCGGGCCCAGGGCCAGACCCTGAAAAGTTTTGCCAAACGGATAATAGAGGATCTTCCCATAAGCCCATCTGGCCTCTACCTCCTTGTATTCGTACCAGCCGGACACACCCAGGCTCAGTTTCTCCATCGGCAGCGCTGTTTCATATTCCAGGTTCATAGTTCCCAGGGGCATAAGCACTGGGTCAAAAGCCAGGGCGTTTTGACCTTGAGAGAGTGGCGCCGCAGCCAGAACCACACAGGCCAGGGTCAGCAGCGAAAAAACAACAGCATTGGATTCTTTCATTTTTTTCTCCTTTTCCGGTTGATTTTGACCGCACAAGATACCACTATTGGGGCAAGAAGGGAAAAAAGAGTGGACGAACCGGAAAAACAGCCGACGAAGCGGAAAAAACGGTGATGAACGGGAAGAATGCCACTTTTGTTATTTGTCATCCCGCCACCGGGTTAACGAAACTAATATCCGATCTTGTTTTGCGGCCATTCATTGTCATTGCGAAGGATCGAAAAACTGAGCGATCACTTTATGAATATAGAGCGATCCCATAAAAAAGGAGAATAGCTCTGATTTTGCAGATAGTTCTGTCAAGAAGGACTGGTGCAACAATCATCCCTGCGACGACCGCAAGCCGCGGACCTGATGAATTGCGCCGGCGCTTCGAGCCGGAAGGCCACCCACTCTATTGGCTCTGTGCCTCATCATGACAAGGTGTGCTTTTATGTTGTCATCCTGAGGGCTGCGCCAATTATCTCTTCAATCTTTAGCAACGCTTATTTGCAGCCCGAAGGATCTGGCGACGAACCAAGAATGCGGAACAACAAAAACTCTGTGCATCGATAGATTCTTCGCCCTTTTCTGCTTCTGCTGCTTGTTAGAGATAGGGGGTTGCGGGCTCAGAATGACAAAAGGATGTATTAACACAACCTTCGCAAGGTTCTTACTGATGGGCATTCGCTTCAGCATCAGGCATTTTTTTTACTCATTGACATTCCGCAAAACTCCTTGATTTTGTGTATGATATTATTACATTATGGAATAGACAAAGACATTTTATGAATAATGCATTTTAGCAAGCAGTGCAATCCGGGAGGGGCATTGTTGGGAAAATGAACGGCTCAATCGACTGAAAATGATTGGGCTTTTTTTATTATATATCATACACGATACTCAAAACGGCCATCACAAATCCATTTGTGAGGAATGTAGAGCCTGGCACAGCAGAAATGAATCAAACCCCAGAACAGATCGCCCGCGATCACATCGACCGGCAGCTCGCTGTCTTCGGTTGGATGATTCAAGACAAATCCGAGATCAACCTGCATGCCGCCCTTGGCGTAGCGGTGCACGAGTACCTCACTGATGCCGGCCCAGCGGACTATCTCCTCTTCGTCCATGGCCGGCCTGCCGGCGTCATCGAGGCCGAACGCAAAGAAGAAGGCCACAAACTCTTCACTCATGAAAATCAGGCTGAAAACTATGCAAAAGCCGGAATAAAATATCTCGATAACGAAAAACTCCCCCTTGTCTATCTCAGCACCGGCGAGGTCGTCGCTTTCACCGATTTCCGCGATCCCAAGCCCCGAGCGCGCAGCCTCTTCTCCTTTCATCGCCCCGAAACACTCCACAGCTGGCCGAAAAAGCAGAACTCCCTGCGCGCCTCGCTGCACCGGCTGCCCGAGCTGCCGTCGCAGGGACAGCACCGACGCCTGTTTCAAGCCGCCTTCTGGCTGGAGCAGTCACTCAAGCAGAACAAACAGCGCGCCCCGATCCAGATGGTCGCCGGCGCAGGCAAGACCTTTAACAATACACAGCAATATCTTATTACATGAACAGATCACATCTCGCGACGATGCGATCCAGAGAGAGATGATCTTCCCGAGTTCGGTAATAAAATTCTCTTGCGTTTCACTTGCAAATGCAATAATATATTTTATTAACTTTGATAAAACAGCATTTTCGGCTGCCGAATGAGGTGCAGATGGTGAGCTTGGAAATTGGCGGTTTCGAAACAATGATAATAGAGATCCGGCGACAGTTGTCTTTGAGCCAGGAAGATCTGGCTAGGCGGCTCGGCGTCAGCTACGCGACCGTCAACCGATGGGAGAGCGGTCTGTCCAAACCTTCCAAGCTCGCAAAGGCCCAACTGGAGGGCTTCTGCAAGAAGATGACCGGTCAGGGCAAGTTGACGCTTCCGGAGGGTGACCGCAGATGAC
>Ga0209311_1000129_pt1 | contig 83811 bp, 58 predicted proteins | sample AD_UKC045_MetaG_FD_184417 | JGI IMG/M metagenome (GOLD analysis project Ga0209311, IMG submission 184417) | Active sludge microbial communities of municipal wastewater-treating anaerobic digesters from USA - AD_UKC045_MetaG (SPAdes) (version 2) | ecosystem: Engineered > Bioreactor > Anaerobic >...
CCGCCGTCGTTCCCACCTTTGTCACTGCGCCGGCTTGAAGGGCTATGACCAGTATCATAAATACTAGGATTGTTATCTTTTTCATTATTAAACTCCTTTTTGTCCTGGAATTCAACGCTCTACTTGATTACCGCAAATTTACCTACTACCTCGCCCAACTCGCCGGCGTCGATATGATAGATGTATACACCATAGGCTATATCCAGCAAGTCTTTGGTCTGCATATCCCATACCTCGGTGCCATCAGTCAGCGCCGGTGCGTTATGTTCAAGCTCCCGCACCAGTTGACCGCGAATATTAAATATGCGTATTGTACATTTCTCCGGTAAATGGTTAAAATGCAATTCGCGCGGCCCGCGGCCAGTTGAATAGGGATTTTCAGGTTCCCAGGAGTTTGCAATAATGTACGGGTTCGGTACAACTTTAATTTTTGAAAGATCATTTTTAGCTTTATTATTATCAATACTTTCCGAATAGGTGGTGAACTCGAACGTATCGGTGGACAGGAACGGAATGGACATCTTTAAAGTCGCTATATCACCGGTTGCCGGGTTCACATGCAGTGAATCGTCGGTCGCGGAATCAAGTTCAAACATCCAGGTCGCTGCCAGGGTATCATCCAAAAAGATGATCCGGTCGCTCAATGTCCCGTCGGTAAAGGCGGTGAACAGCCCTTCCAGGGCGCCGTCGGCCTTGTCTTGTGACCAGAATGCCGTCTTGAGCTTTTTCTCCGGCGTTTGTGATATATCGAATACCCGATAGTTCACCGGCTGCGCCTTGTAGGTTTTGGCTTTAGCTTTGTAGAGTATCGAAGTATCCAGACCAACTTCACCAAACTCGATGCGGTAACTTCCGGCTACCGGGTAGCCCGATACCGAACTGTAACGGAACGGCCGCAAGGCCATACCATAAATTCCATCACGGTTCCAGGTGGAAGTTGTTGTATTCAATGCCGTACCGGTTTCGTTAGAGAACTGCAACTGGAAACCGTCGATAATTGGTATAATATCACCGGTATTTACAGCCGTGCTCGCTTTGATCAACGTATCAACATTGGTGGCATTGGTTACATCCAGTAAATTGAAATTGCTGGTTACCAGGTCAATCGTCGTTGTCGTCGGATTAATAAAAGCATCCTGGAAGGTTACACGATAGGTATGGTTGTTTTTGAAAAAGCCCGGATCGATGATTTGATAGCCCACCTGACCGGTGCTGAGGCCACTCGTATGCTTTACAGAATCGATATTCGCCGGAACAAAACCAGCGGCCGGTGGATTGGGGGTGACGATCTTTACATTGCGGCCCAAATCTGTAGCGCCGGAGGTGCTGATCGAGACGAATTTTGAACATTCGGATGGTGCAATACTACGATCCGGCACACCACGATCAAACGACGTGACTGCGTAATAATATTTTTGACCGTTAACAGCCGTTGAATCAACAAAAGTGTTCCGAATACCGGTATCATCACCAAGATAGAAATGAACGCCTTTGGTGGAACCGGATGAATAACCGTTGATACCATTATTCAAGTCAAACTGGGCAAGAGGTTTACGATAAGTAACATTGCCTTTGCCGTCTGTAATGGGCAGCATATCATTCCAGCCGGGATCGGTGGAACGGTAAATTTTGTAACCTTCAAAGTCATACCCGGTAATCGGGTCCAGTGACATTTCCGCAACAGTATCCCAATACAGGGTAACCTGACCATCGCCAGGAATTGCCGACAGGGTCGGAATTAACGGAGCTTTGAAAAAGTTGTAATTACCAAGATATGCGGAAGCGACCCAGGATTTATTTTCCAAAAAGTCATCCAGGTTAGAGCCGCAGATAATACCCATAGAGAAACGTTCAACCTGTCCCGGTCTCATGGGGAAATAACCGGAACCGTAAAGTAATTCAATATTCTGATTTTCCAGCAATGCGTCAAAGTTACCGGGAACAATAGCATTCCATACCAGTTCATCTTCATAATGCGGAATATCTTCCCAGCGGTACAAAGTAAAACTGGTTAAACCCATCATATCGGTTTCATCAATATCGGTTTTATCGATATGCGGTTCACCCGGTAAATCGGTGCCGCGGCCGGAGCTTGGCAGTCCGTCGCCTTCACCTTCGTCGCCGGTATTCTCCACACCGTCGAGACCTACGTCATCGGATAGCGGGTTCCAATCATTATCATTATCAATATTGTCATCGCGTTTTTCATCGATCAACGGGTTATCTAATCCATCGCCGTTCAGATAATTGATATATTTTACACCCTCATACAAATAAGTGGTGGTCTCACCATAGACAGAACCGTTATTCTCATCAATGATACCGTTCAGGTTATCATCCACCAGGTTATTGGGTATTTCTTCCAGGGTTTTTCCCGGCCAGAATTTGAAAACCAGATCCTGGTAATTGACGCGCAGTGTATCGGCGCCCATTTTCTGAATGGTACGTGCAAATGTTGAATAATTAATTAACACAATATCCATACCCGTAGTGAGGGTTTTCGGTGCAAATACAGAAGACGATATTGTATTGCCATTACCTGTGCCGGCGTCGCCATCATTATCGATACCGTCATAAATATTGCCCGGACTTTCCAGGAAAGCGCCGCCGAAATAACCAACCGGGAAGAAGGAACCGGCGCCAATATCATCAAAATCGTACAGGTAAGCCACATCTTCGGCTTTATTATAAGCGCCCATATCATCGCCGCCATCACCGGAGGAACCGGCGTCACCCATATTGTTACCGAATTTATACCCGAATACCATTTTGTCATGTACATGGGTGCCAATATTTTCCAAATCGAACAAGGCAAACATGGCGTCTTCGACCAGGGCATTGGCCCACTGGAAGGCGCGCACATACATACGTATACCAAGTCCTTTTCTGTTCAGATCGGTGCTATCCGGATAAAAACTGAATTCACGGTTTTCATAGTCATCCGCAACGAAATAACTTTCTTCATCGGCGTTGAATATGTTTTTACCAAAATAACCATTCCATTTACCGCGCCAGCCCTGATCAATTTTATCATCATATTTATCGGGCCAAAAATCCGGCCAGGCCCATTCCCATTTTGTCATAGCAATTTTATTGGTATCTTTGCTGGCAAAACCGCGCAATGGTAAAAAGGTCCACCACTCGCCGTTGGGGCCGGTATCTCCCGAAGACCACTGACCCGAAGCGCCCGTACCGGTACTTTTTACATCGCTGACAATATGTTTTACATTGTTCTGGGTATCCAAAACTTCGGAACCGACGAACACATTACCATCGATCATATACCAGCGTCCGGAGTTGATCGGCCATTCACCGGCAATATCGGGCGGGTTATTGATACGACCAAAGGTACCGTCGTTATAAATAGTGGTTCTGAATTGATTGCCGGCATGCAAGCCGTCGCGTAATTCAGTTATATCTCCGTGCAAACCTTCCATTTGCGCAAACAAGCCGCCAATGGTCAGCAGCAAAAACGGAATAAGGAGTAATAGTGTTTTTTTGAACTTTTTCATATAATAAATCTCCTGTTCTGTTTACTTAAAAACCGAGCATGAAACCAATCTGAACTTCACGGGGAGCTGTATACCAGCTTGCTTGTTTCACAAATTCTTCAGTGGTACCGATTCTGGCAGGATCATATACAACACGTGATGGACGAATATTAGTAGTATATTCCGCTGTACCGGTATCGCCATATACCGCAGTTTCATCCCTGTTATCAAATATATTATATACATTGATAAAGAAATCAACCTGCATGTCTGAGAATGAGAAATGTTTGTTGATCAGAAAATCTACGCTCTTTTGCGAAGGCAGACGGGAACTGTTCTCTTTTAAACCAACCAGAGTAGCGCCGCCTACGATCTGACCAACCGGGAAACTCGGTGTATAAGGACGACCGGTCCAGTAACGACCTATCATGGAGAATGTCCAGCTCTGCAGACGGTATATTAAAGAACCGTTAGCAGTATGACGCTGATCCCAGTTCAGAGGAATCAAAGACAAACGCGGTTCATTTTGACTCTGTGCAGCGTTATAAGCGTCATTCGGGTTGGAATAGGTACCTTCAACAACCTGGAAGGTATAATCCAAGCGCGCGGAAAAATTGTATGAATACCGTTTATCTACTTTTAAAGTAACACCACGAACATTTTCGTAATCTTTGTTTTCGTAATTTGAGTATTTGATACCGGGATTCGGGGTATCAATCAACGGGCTGGTTCCAACCCAATCACGCACATCGCGGTAGAACAAGGTCACGTCAACACCCAAATCGCGGGTAATTTGCTGCTGTAAACCGATTTCATACATAACTGTTTTTTGAGGTTCAAGATTGGCATTGCCAAAAGTGGTATAACCGCCGCCCTGGCTCAACTTGAAATCGGCATTGGAGTACAAGTACTGGAATTCGGGAATCTGGAAAAAGTGACCATACGAAAAATGGATCACACCGCGGTCGGTAATCGGGTAAGCAATACCCAAACGCGGACTAATTGCCATTTTGGCATCAACTTTTTCATGCATAAAAGCTCTGCGTTCATCAGGTGTATATTCTGTAAATCCTGCAATGTACTCGGCCATTTCATTAGCATTCAAACCGTCAGGCGGTTCAACCCAGTTTTTATATTTATTCTCGTTTCTGAACGGGGCATAAATATTGGGATCGGATGGATCAACCGGCTGCACGCTGTTGGCGTCAAAATAATCAAACCGTAAACCCAGGTTTAAAATGATCTCTTTTAACTCAATTTTGTCCTGAATATACGCTGAAAATTCGCGTGGTTTACGGGTGTAATAATCGCGGTAAACACTGGAAATATCCGGGCGATCAGGAACGAACGGAACGATTTGTTCGCCTGAATTTGCATCCGTTTTGGGGCGAATGGTAAAATTATCCAGGAATAATTCATAAGTACGGAATTCCGCGCCAAATTTGGCCTGATGCACATTAGTCACCTGGCTGGTAAAATCGAGTTTACCTACCCAGTATGCGGTATGGCGGGTGCCATAATTCATACTCATACCGTCATTCAAAAAGCTGTAACTGCCGGTAGAAGCGGAATCCGGATGAATATAGCCTTCCGGGTTTGCCGGGTCAATTATGTAATCAAACGACCGGCGGGCTGATTTATATTGCTCAAACAATGCAGCTTCGGCCGGATTGGAAAGATCCAGTGTGTCGGCCGGCAAGGAATTGGCCGCATCTGCATAAACACTGACCAGATAATCGGGCATTTTGTTGTAATCTTCATACACATAATTTTTGGATTCGGTGTAGAACCTGTTCACCTTTAACTCGTAAAAAGTAGTTGGCGACAAAACATGGTTCATGGAAAAGATATGTGTATAACCGCCGCCGATTTGCTGGGAGGTTCCATAGGGATTGTATTTGTAATTTTGTGCATAACTGCGGTCATTCTTGTATGCATTTAAAAATACATTATAATTCAGCTTGATAGAATTAGAGAGTTTATAAGTAAATTTTGCCTGAGCGGAGTATCTCTTGTGCGGATTCATCGGCACCAGGGCGCTGTCGCCTGGCAGACCCTGCGGGGTAAACCAGTCGCGTCCATAGAGATAGCCTTCATTCTGAAAATAACGTCCGTTGACAAAAAATGTAAAATCATCGCCAAAAAGCGGTACCGGCCCACTCAAACTAAATTCACCATTGTAAATGGGATTAAACTGGGTTAATGGACTTTCCTGGGTACTCGTTGCCTGGGTTTTCCCGTCTTTATCAGTTACGGGGATTACTTTTTCAAGAACATCAAATTTTTCATCATTACTGAGGTAATCGCCGGCATAAGCTTTTACCTGACCGGTGTACCGTACACCACCTTCTTTGGTGATGATGTTAATAATACCGGACATGGCCTGGCCATATTCCGCATTGAATGTACCGCTGATTACCTGCAATTCCTCAATAGCCGAGTTTTCAACTGTAACACCCATACCGCCGCCAAAAACGTCCGTAGTTGCAACACCGTCGACCCAGTAGGCAACTTCACCGGTACGACCGCCGCGGATATGGAAATCATTACCTGATTTTACAATACCGGCTTGTAATTCGAGAACGTCTCGAACTTCCTGTACCGGCAGGCTGGTAATTTCATCGGAACTGACTGACGATAATGACGAGGTCATATCGGTGCGTACCAATGGGCGTTCCGCTACAACGGTAACTTCCTGACCGGCTTCCAACACGGTCTGCTGTAATGAAGCATTGATACTTGTAGTCAGGTCTATCGAAACCCGCACTTTTTCTACTATCTGGGTTTGATAGCCAATCATGGAAACACGTAATTTATAGGTTCCCGGCGGGATGTTAAGAATGTTATAATTTCCTTCTACATCGGTTGCAGCACCCATAGAAGTTCCTTCAATAACAATATTAACACCCGGAAGGGGTTCTTTGGTTTCCACGTCCGTCACCAACCCAGAAATCTTTCCGGTTGTGCCGGCGAGAACGATGCTGTAAGAAAAAAGTAGCACCAACACCGTAACTACAATTAAACTGTGAATTAAAAATCTTGTCTTCATATTCCTTTACTCCCTTTTGGACAAATAATTCATTACCTTGAAAATTTAATTATTCCTCCTGATTAAATTTACTTACCCTTTTCCTCTTCTCCTTTGTTGAAATTTAGTATTTATTTAGTAATTATAATTATTATCTTTTTTAAAATTAATATTTATATAATCGATTCAAATCATCCTGCCAGGCATTATCCCCAAACAGGCTTGTTATACCCCTTACTGAAGAATATAAAAAATATAAAAATTATACTATATGGATGAATAATTGACAATCTTGGGTCGGAAGTGTAATTCATAAATTGTTATTCCGGGTTAAGGAAACAATTTTCTTTACTATTGCAACAAACCACGCTAGCTTGGCGTATCTTACTATACCAGTATTGGTCTGCAAAACTATTTATTATAACACAAAAAAATTACATTTACAAAACATATTCGAGAAATAAAATAACACTGTTTTTGTTTCAATATAGTATGATAATTTTTCATGTTCACAATTAAATTCGGCACTCGTTATTACTAGAACTTCAATTCATCAATTTGCGTTAACGCACACGCTTTTTATGAAAAATAAACTTCTAACAATCAAATTAGAAGTTTTTTACACCTCTCCCCCACTGTAGTTACCTACTAAAGTAGAGAAGTTAATAGAAAATGTCAAGAAAAAAAAACAAATCTTGTTATTTTTAATATAAAATTCATACTTGCTATAATACCTTTTAAAACATTTATTTGCCTTTCATTGCAGGCTGGTGATAAATAGCCAGGTTCATACTTTATTAATCTGTTTCGAATAATTATCTTTACATATTATAGTACTTGATCTCAGCGTTAAAAGGAACAAATTTTTGCCAAACAAGTTTATTTAATTAGTAAAGTATATCCAAAGCCAATAACAAAAAGTTGTTCTATGGCGACCGGTAATTTAAACCAAAAACCTATTATTTCACTTGATTTTAATTTACTTCATGATTATACTATATCTTGAAATTACTCACTTTTTACAAATTCAGGCCGCTTTGGTTTAATACAATAACCATGACCTCAACTACAATAATTTTCCCGGGAATTGGACCGGTCAAATTCGAAAAAAGCCGTCGCGCACGACATGTTAGTATTGTAATCAAACAGGATACCGGCATCAGGGTAGCCGTACCAATGAACGTGTCTTTTAATAACGCTGAGAAACTGGTTCATACTAAAATCGACTGGATTAAAAAACATCGTAAAAAAATTGAACTGGCGCACCATGTCAGTCAGCAATACTCTGAAACAAAAATTAATACTGCCGCTGCAAAACTAATGCTTATGCAACACTTGCTAAAACTGGCGGCACAATATGGCTTTGCGGTAAATAAAGTTTCAATCCGTAACCAGAAAACCCGCTGGGGCAGTTGTTCTTCAGTAAATAATATCAGTCTAAATATTAAACTGGCTGCATTACCCCGCGATCTGGTTCATTATGTTTTGTGCCATGAACTGGTTCATACCAGAATTAAAAACCATGGACCACAATTCTGGCAAGAACTGGAAAAATATGTACCAAATGCCAGAAAAGTTAACAAACAATTAAGATTTATAAAACCAGGATTAATTCAAATAATTTAAAATGTTATCAATAATGCCGATACTTGTTAATAAAATACATTCAGAAAGGCTTAATCTTGAACGCAGTTGAATTAGAACGGTTGGTTCCGCTACCTGACCGTACAAAACTGGCGGATGCTTATGATAAAAATTATCCCCTTTACGAAATTGAATTACGCAGGCTGAATAAAATTCTTAAAAGATTATTCCAGGATCATCAGGTCAATGTTTCTATAAAATCCCGCATTAAATCTTTTGAAAGCTACTTTAAAAAATTATTACGCCAGTACAATGAAAACGGCGGTGAAAGAATTGTATTAACAGATATTATTGGAGTAAGAATTGTTTGCCCTTTCCTGGAAGAACGCGACATCGTTCTAAAGCTGCTCACTGCCGAATTTCATGTCACCGAAATTGAAACCAAAGGCGCCAAACATTCTTTTAATGAATTCGGTTATGATTCTACCCATCTGCTGGCCGATTTACCGGCTGGAACGCCGGCTGTGAATATGCCGTTTACCGGCAAAGTATTTGAAATCCAGGTTCGTACCATCCTGCAGGAAGCCTGGGCTGAAGTGGAGCATGAGTTAATCTACAAGGCTAACTATTCCCTTTTAAATACCCCAATCAGAAGGAAACTGGCTTCTCTTAATGCCAGCCTGGCCCTCTCCGACATCATCTTTCAGGAAATACGCGATTACCAGAAAGAGATACAGCAATTAAGCGACAAACGTCAGGACATATTGCAGGATAAAATCAAGGAAATTGATAACCTGTCAATTTTAGATAAAATCCACCCGATACAAAATATTGATGAAGAATTGGATAAAGTCAAGTCTCCGGTTAAATTACACAATTTTCTGGATAAACTAATTTTTGATGCACTGGATGCTCACAGCAACCAGCAATACGATAAAGCCGTTGAAATTTATACCCAAATTCTGGATATGGAACTGGACAGCAAAGTCCGTTCTATTATTTATAATCACCGGGGTATGGTTTATTTCATCCAGTCCGAATATCAAAAATCTATTGAGGACTTTACCCAGGCAATCAAAAGTAATAACGATAATTTCCGCGCTTTTAATAATCGCGGCCTGGCTTACAAAATGCTGCATGATTATAATAAAGCTCTCAACGATCTGGAAACTTCCCTGCAACTCAATCAAATGCAAGTCGATGCCAATTATAGCTGCGCTTCGTTATATTTTGATCTACAGAATTACACAACCGCCCTGGTCTTTTGCGACAAGGCGCTCAATATTAAACCCGACTTTGAACCGGCAAGGAAATTTAAAGCTGTAATTTCCTCAAAACTTTTTTCGTAATTTTCCTCTCTCAGTTTGAAACATATTCCAAACATTTACGTATATATCATGTTTATACTATTGCTATCACGTCTGCAATCATTTTAATTCATTGAATTACTAACAAATGGGAGTACCAAGTGAAAACACAATTCAAGATCTTTTCTGTTTGTCTTGTTATAGCAGCAATGCTTTGCATGTGCGCCAAATCAAACAAACAGGCAATTAAACCAATTGATCCGCAAAATATGGATGTAACTGTACAGCCTGGGGCGGATTTTTTCCGTTACGCTAACGGCAACTGGATGAAAAACAATCAAATACCCGATGAATACGCCCGTTATGGCGCTTTTGAGCAATTGATCGAGGAAAATTATGTTTCGGTTCGTTCAATTCTGGATGACGCCGCAGCTTTGAAAAATGCTGAAAAAGGCAGCCTGGCCCAAAAAATAGGCGATTTTTATGCCACCGCAATGGATACCGTAACAATTGAAAAAAACCGTTTAACACCGTTAAACAGCGAATTTGAACGCATCAACGCGCTTTCATCACGTGAAGACATTCTGAGCGAAATTGCCTGGTTACAAAGCGCCAATTTACCGGCGCTGTTCTATATTTTTTCCGAACAAGATCAAAGCAATTCCGAAAATGTTATTGCCTATTTATACCAGGGCGGACTTGGTTTGACGGATAGGGATTATTATCTGTCTGCTGATGGTCATTCCCAGGACATTCGCGCCAAATATATCATACACCTGGTTAAAATGTTGCAACTTGCCGGGCAGGATTCCGTTTCCGCCGCTCAAGACGCTGAAACCATTATGAATTTTGAAACCCGCCTGGCTGCGGCTTCCAACACCCGCCTGGAAAACCGTAATCCGCAAAACACCTTTAACAAGATGGATATTGCAAACTTGCAAAAAACTGCTCCAGGTTTTGACTGGTCTGCTTATTTTACTGCGGTCGGCTTGCCGGAACCGGGCGCTGTGAATGTTGCCCAACCCAAATTCTTTACCGAAATCGGCAAGATGATTCAGGATACCGATGTGCAAACCTGGAAAACCTATTTGCGCTGGAACTTGCTCAATAATGTAGCCGATTTTGTGAGCTCGGATTTTGTGAATCAGAATTTTAATTTTTACGGTCAGGAGATGTCCGGCACTAAAACACTACAACCCAGATGGAAACGCATGCTGCAAACCACTAATGGTGTGTTGGGTGAAGCGGTAGGGCAATTGTATGTGGAAAAATATTTCCCGCCGCAAGCCAAAACCCGCATGACCGAATTGGTTATGAATTTAAAGTTCGCACTCGGTGAACATATAAAAAATGTGGATTGGATGAGCGATGAAACCAAACAAAAAGCTCTGCAAAAACTGGAAAAAATGAATTTCAAAATCGGCTATCCTGATAAATGGATTGATTATACCAGCCTGGAAATGAACCGTGATTCCTTTGTGGAAAACATTCTCCGCGCCAACCGCTTTGAATTTAAACGCAATCTCGATAAAATCGGTAAACCGGTGGATCGCACCGAATGGGGCATGTCGCCACAAACTGTGAACGCCTATTATCACCCGCTCCTGAATGAAATTGTCTTCCCGGCGGCCATCCTGCAACCCCCCTATTTTAACATGCAAGCCGATGATGCAGTGAACTATGGCGCAATTGGACTGGTTATCGGTCACGAAATGACGCACGGCTTTGATGATCAGGGCCGTCAGTTTGATGTCGATGGTAATCTCAATGTTTGGTGGCAAGAGGAAGATTCGGAACGCTTTATGGAACGCGCACAAAAGCTGGTTGACCAATATAACAACTTTACCGTTTTCGATTCCCTGCATGTGGACGGCAATCTCACCCTCGGTGAAAATATTGCCGATCTGGGCGGTTTAAATATTGCTTTGACTGCTTATAAAAAATCCCTGGAAAACAAACCAGCGCCGCAGCCGATTGATAATTTTACCGATATGCAGCGTTTTTTCCTCTCTTATGCCCAGGTTTGGCGGGGAAATATTAGAGATAAAGAACTCATGCGCCGCCTGAAGGAAGATGTACATTCACCAAGTGAGTTCCGGGTCAATGGTCCAATAGTAAATATTGAAGATTTTTATGCAGCCTTTAACATTCAACCCGGCGATGCGATGTATCGCGAACCGGCAGATCGCGCCAAGATTTGGTAATAACGATACTAAAAACGCCTGGTTTAAAAGCCAGGCGTTTTTTATTTTTAAAAATTATTTTATTCCCCTGCCTTATAATTTTTTATTCTTTAACCAGTTCAATGCTGCTGTTCGTTTTTCTTCACGACTAGTCAACGAATCTGCCAATTCAAACAAATCCCAGGCTATGGTAAATTCAAAGGCATCGCCCGGCACTAGTTGTATTAACGGACTGGCGACTTCAAGTTGCGCATATCGCGGCTCGGAATAGACTTTACAGTTTAAATTACCATCCGGGTAAATGGCCGTAGAATCACGAACAAAGAATTCTGCAAATACGGTATTATCAATTACTGACGCAACCCAGGAGTCCGATACCGCAGATACTTTTTGTGGCATCAAACTATCAGGATATAAAAAACCAAGCTTGTTTTCAATACTCAAATTCCCGGGAGTTCGTAAAAAAAATGGCAGAATATAATGACCGGAAGGATATTGTTCAGTGGGAACAGTATTGATTATTATTTCCAGCGGATTGCGAATTTGGGTCGCATTCCAAATTGTAAGTGGAACTGGCTCATACTGTTTATTTTTGGCCGTATCAATTTTTTCCATTCGCTGTACGATCAATAATCGAGAAGTGTTTGCCGACAAACGTATCTCCCGTATCAGCCGCGCACCGACGGCCGGGCTCATCCCGGATGTCATCCTGATTCCATTTCTCAGGAACTTGACCTCAGTTTTTCCGCCATCAAAAGTTACATCAGGAGGCCAGGAGCGATCGTTATAAAGAAAAAACTGGTTTTGCGCAGTGGGCCACACTTTGTCGCCGCCGAAATTTGCCCAGATAACCCGGCCGTTTTCACGAAACAGTTCACCATCCGGCAAGGTTTTTCCTGTAAATTCCGAATTTACCCATAATAAATTATCTTTACCCAAAAAACCGTAATGAATTATCCTTCCGATTGATGGTGCAACCACAACGCGAACTTTAGAATTACTCATTTCAACGGCATCAGGCCATCCTGTATAATTGGTAATCCGGCAAATGGTTGTTTCACGACAGCCAAGCGCACAAATAAAAAAAGTAATGATCAAAAAACAAACCCGGTATGCTAGTAACCTGCTTCTCATCTTCAAGACTCCACTTGAATCAAAAAGATACTTTAGTTTTTGATTTATTTTTAATACATTCCTTTATAATTATATCCAGCCGGTTCAAGGCAGGAAAAATTTTTTTCAATCTAATTTAGGACATTTTATGAACATAAAAAATTACTTTTTTATTGCATTGTTGACAATTATTATTGTCGGCTGCTCAAAAAATGAAAATCCTGTCGATGGTAAAACCAATAAAACCGAGATACCGGCGCCGGCCGGCTGGACACTGGTGTGGAATGATGAATTTGACAAACCCGCAATCGACAACGCCAAATGGGAACACGAAGTGAACGGTCATGGCGGCGGTAATAATGAATTACAATATTATACCGACCGGTCGGAAAATTCCTTTATCGAAAATGGCGCCCTTGTTATAAAGGCGATAAAAGAAAGCTATACCGGGCCCGATGGCCAGCGCAACTTTACTTCAGCCAGGTTAGTTTCCAAAAACAAAGGGGATTGGAAATATGGCCGTTTCGACATCAAAGCCAAACTTCCTTACGGCCAGGGAATATGGCCGGCGATCTGGATGATGCCGACCGATAACGCTTATGGCGGCTGGGCGGCCAGCGGCGAAATTGACATTATGGAATACCTGGGACACGAGCAAAACAAGGTATATGGCACATTACATTATGGCGGTTCCTGGCCGAACAATACGCATACAGGCACTTTCTATTCTTTATCAAGCGGAACGTTTGTGGAAGATTTTCATGTCTTTACCCTGGAATGGCAGGAAGGTGAAATTCGCTGGTATGTGGATGGCAAACTCTACCAGACTCAAACACAATGGAATACAACCGCAGCGCCGTTTCCCGCACCTTTTGATCAAAAATTCTTTATGATCCTCAACCTGGCGGTTGGCGGTAACTGGCCGGGCAACCCGGATGCTACAACTGTATTTCCGCAACAAATGGTTGTCGATTATGTGCGGGTTTTTGCCAAAGCTGAATAATCAAATTTTAACAGGAGCACTATCATGAAAATCACTCTGTTTAGTTTCATGGTCATGTTTTTATTTATAGGGTATAATCAGTTGCTGCCTGCCGAAATAAAAACCCTGGAAATTGGCTCACTGGCGCCAGCTTTTAATCTTCCGGGTGTTGACGGCAGGAATTATTCTCTGCAAGATTTTGAATCGGCCGATATTCTGGTAGTTATTTTCACCTGCAATCACTGTCCCACGGCCCAGGCCTACGAAGACCGGATCATCGACCTGGTGAATGACTATAAAAACAATAACGTTGCTTTTGTTGCCATTTCGCCCAACGATCCCCTCGCCGTGCGCCTGGATGAACTGGGTTATACGGATTTAAGCGATGATCTTGCCGCCATGAAGCTGCGCGCGGCAGCCGGGAATTTCAATTTTCCCTATCTGTATGACGGTGAAACCCAGCGGGTCAGCATGGCGTATGGCCCGGTCTCGACACCGCATGTGTTTATATTTGATAAACAAAGATTGTTGCGTTATAGCGGCCGCATCGATGATTCGGAAAAAGTCGGCCAGGCTAAAATTCACGACACCCGTAACGCCCTCGAAGCGCTGCTGGTCGGCCAGCCGGTTCCGGTGGAGACCACCAAAACATTCGGTTGTTCTATTAAATGGGCGGATAAACGGGATAATGTGCAAGAGGCTCTGGCGCAATGGGCGCAGGAACCGGTCACAGTAACAGACATTACCCTGGATGGCATTAAAAAACTGGTTAAAAACGATACTGATGATTTGTTGTTCCTGAATGTGTGGGCAACCTGGTGCGGCCCGTGCGTGGCGGAATTCCCGGAACTGGTGGAGATAAACCGCATGTACCGCAACCGCGATTTTAAGATGGTCACCCTGAGTGTGGATGACAGTGATAAAAAACAGAGTGTGCTCAATTTTTTAAAGAAAAAACAAGCGTCGACTACAAATTATATCTCCCAGTCCGATGATATTTACAAAATAATAGATATTGTCGACAGTAAATGGCAGGGCGCAATTCCCTATTCCCTGTTGATTGCGCCCGGCGGCAAGATCATTTACCGTCATGAAGGCAGCATCACCAATCCCCTTACAACCAAAAGGGCAATTGTAGAGTATTTAGGGAGAGTGTATAAATAAATTCCAGCCGGTTTATAAAAACCGGCTGGGTTTTTTATGTTTGTACAATTCTAACCGGTGGTGACAATTAATATCATACCCTCGCTAATGTCCATCAATTCGCTAATGTCCATATTACAGGAGTTGTCTTGAATAAAATTTATATTATCCTTCTTTCAATATTACTAACTCTTCAGCCGGGCTGTCGCTCCCAACAACTCAATTTTACCCAAATGTCACAATATGGAATTTTTCATTATTGTGAACAGGATACACAGGCAGTAAAAGATTTACTGCAGTGCTGCGCAACAGTCCTGCCCGGTATTGCCGGGGATTTGAACTTGACGGCGCCGGAAAATATATCTATAGAAATTTATCCGACCCAGAATGATTACAATAGAAATATCATGAATCCGGCCCTGCAAAACAGCCCGGCCATTTCCGGCAACGGTAAAATTCAACTGGTCTCACCGCTGGCAAAGATCAAAATCGACAATCTCACTTATGAGGAAAGACTGCTGTTGCTGGTACACGAATATGTGCACATTCTCATCGACGGTCTTGATCCCGAACCGCCGCTGTTCATTGACGAGGGTATTGCCTGTTATTATTCCTCGTATCAATTTTATAAATCCGCAGCCGCCCAATATGTAAAACAGATCAATTTCATTCCCACTACAAGCCAGTTAAAAGACCATTATCATGAACTGCCTGCGCCGGACTTGTTTTCATTCCTGTTTATAGATTACCTGGTACAACAACAGGGCAAACAAATCCTGCCGGCAGTGTTAACTCAACCGCAATTACTTGATGATATACTAAACACCGGGTGGCTGGAATTTGTAAAACAACATTACTACTAACTGTTTTTTGATAAAAACAAATTTTACTTGTAATTTTCAGTAGAGTTGTTATATTTCTGGTTGGAGAACAAATACAACAATACCCGGGCGGAGTGGGATTCTATATGGTTAAAATACATTTGGCAAAAACATAAAACAGGAGGTAATGCCATGAATACCAGAAATTATCTGTGGAAACTTTTAATCCTTGTCGTTTTTGTGATCATTTCATGTACCAAAAACCCCGCCGGCGCTAATAAAGTCAATTCCCTGGAAATGTATTTTCTGGAAGACGCCACTCTTTCCTACCCGGATATTATGCACACCCCGGTTAACAATTTGCAGCTTGCCGAACAACCCTTTTTTACTCATGAGGACATAAAATCATTTACCGTTTTATCGTTTGAAGACGCTACATACGATAAATATATGTTCACTTTCCGCGACTCTATCACCAACCGTGAGAATGAAACCCGGCCCTTTGTAATGGTCTTAAACCAGGAACGACTTTTTAGCGGCGAATATTGGGGCAGTATGATGGATAGCTATCCTCAGGGCATTCTTATCATTGTACTCACACCACAGGAATTTACATTACACCCCATCAATAAAGCAGGTTATGATAAAATGAAAATTGAGCGGATCATTACCACCCTGGAAAGACTGGATGTAGAAATAAAACACGAATAACAAACCCGGTTGATAGTTATTTTTTATTTTCAAAATTTCTCTGCGCCCCTCCCATCCAAATACCAGTTTGGATGGGAAGTTGCTCTTGAAACTCTGTTTCAAATAAATATTTATTTCAGACAGGATTAGTTATAATTAGGTCAATTCCGAAAACAATCATACCTCATCCACTCTTTCACCTTGTCCGCACCATTCAAATCGCCATGTTTTACAATTAATTATCTCTGCTATCCCTCCAGGCAATAAAATAATAATTTTTTCTAAAAATCTGTAATTTATTGTAAACAGTTTGCAGGAAAAAAGCATCTAAATTTCGTCAAATCATTATCATAATATTATGGGAGGAAATATGTTTTACAAACCGGTATTAAATAAAAGTAACAGGTTTTGTGCCAGTATTGTTACATTCATTTTACTGTTAATCTTGCTTGCCAATTCCGTTTTTGCCGTTTCCGAAGCCGCAGTACTTTCCTTATTAATTTCACCTTCTCCACAGGCTAATGCTATGGGCCAAACTTACGGCAACATTGCCGGCAAAGACCCAATCGCCACCCAGTTCAATCCCGCCAGCCTGGGTTTGTGGGCGCAGAATCATTACTTTGCCACTTCCTACCTTTCGCCCGATGTACAATGGTTACCGGGTTATGGCGATAATTTGACTTACTATTCCAGATCAACGGCATTGGGGGTAAACCTGAAAAACAGTACGGGGCTGCCCATTTCGTATGGTTTGAGCTTTAATTATAGCAAATTTGGTCTGGACATGTCGTCTCTGGAAGCCAGTTCAATTTTACACTCGAATTACTTGTTTGGCGACCAGGTGCAAAGCACCAGCATGGCCCTGGCTGTTGATTATTTTGTAAACGCCAGTGTTGGTTACACGTTAAAAACCATAACATCCCGGCTGGCCTCTGTATATAATGCAGAAATAAATGCTTATGATGTGGGTGTCATTGTCAAAGCGCCGCTCTGTAAATTAGCCGACCAATGTCACCTGCTGCCGCTAAAAAAGCTGCGTCCCTTTCGGCCATATTTCAATCCAGGTTTGTACTACAGTCTCGCAAATGTAGGGGACAAGATTTCCTATACCAATTCTGCATACGGCGATCCGCTGCCCCGCACTGTTTCGCTGGGAGTAAACCTGGAAACCGGCATACAATATAAAATCAACCACCAATACCTGGACCTGGTATCCTTTAACTGGGCCCATGAAACAGATGATCTGCTGATCAAAGTTAATAGGGACAAACCATCCGAATATGTCAACGGTTTTCATGATATAAAAATTTGGGACAATTTACTTTTAGGACAAGCTAACGATGAAATAATTTCTAAAAAAGGCTGGCAGGTGGAATTTGCCAATTTTTATTCCTACCGTATGGGGAAATTTGAAGATCCGGACGGAAGAGTATTTTTGGAGACCCAGGGTTATAAAATCAATTTTCTACAGCCGTTAAAACTTTTACTCATCTGCAAGTCAGACCGGAATTTCAGTCTGATAAACACCCTGTTGATGAATATCAATTTTGAATATCATTACAGCAGGTACAAAACCACAACCGGCCACCCGCTCAAAGACACCAAATTTAACGGCTATGTCATCAGCCTGGATAATTTCCCGCTGCATAAATAAAATTCCCTTTTCCTCCTCTCTATCGGGGAAAATTAAGGGGGCTTCCGTGGCGCGTTGCAACAGCGCGCCACGGGGGGAATATATATTAATTCAATCGTTTATATTCTTATTTATTATTATTGTTGGGCATTATTTTTAATTTCATCATTGATTTTTATTATAAACATATTAAATTACTCTAATTGATGCTTTTAGTGTTGATACTATAAATAAATTGCAAGTCCAAAATGAAAAATACTTTAAATAAAGAAGAACAGGATATTTTAGACTCTTTTAACCGGGGTGAATGGCAATCTATACCCGATCTTGAAAAACGCAAATGGGAGATTCGCGAGGCGGCGCGCGCGACGTTACGTAAGGATAAGAGAGTCAATATTCGCATTACTGAACGCGATTTGAACGAGTTGCAGCGACAGGCGGTTCATGAAGGATTGCCATATCAGACTTTTATTTCCAGCATTCTGCACAAATTTGTTAATGGAAGTTTGGTGGAGAGGAAAGTTAAAGAGACCGGATAAAATCAATTGAATGAATTATAATATGAAATTACAAGAGCTTATAAAACAGAAACGCAATGAAATTATCCATATTGCCGCCCGGCATGGCGCTAGTCATGTTCGCTTGATAGGCTCTGTTGCCCGGAACGAGGGAACCGAGCAAAGCGACATTGATTTCCTGGTGCGTTTTGAACCGAACAGATCGCTCTTTGACCATATTTCGCTCATTCAGGAACTGGAAGCGCTGCTCAATTGTAAAGTAGATGTCGCCAGCGAAGCCGGGTTGCGGGAACGGGTGCGGGAAACTGTTGAGGTGGAGAGTGTAGTGTTATTATAATCAAATTGAATTATTACTAATGTTTAATTAATCGTAAATGTGATTTCTTTGTGATTACAAATGTTAAATTATTCAGAATTTGGTTTCGAAACTCAAAAACAGCAGAGAATTAGAAACATGATATAAAAGGTAATAACATGAATAATATAATAATTCCAATAATTACAGCAATTCTTACTGTTATATTAGGTTGGATAACAATATTCATAAAAGACAGGATACTCCAAAAAACAAAAAATGAATCCAAAAAAATAAAGATGCAAAGAGAAGCTTTCGAAAAATTATTAGACCTTCACTCCGAGAGAATACAAGGAAAACATCTGAAGGATGAATGGATAGATGAATTTGCAAAAATGAGTCATTTAATTATTGTATGGGGTTCTGATAAGGTATTATATGAATATATTAAATTTAGACAAAACCAATTTTCTGACAAAGAAAACATAATAAAGGATTATGAATTATATTTTGGAAAAGCAGTATTAGAATTTAGAAAAGAGTTAGGGTATAAAAATAAAAAGAATTATCTCCAACCAGAACATATTGTACTAATTTTTAAATCTGGTTGGAATAATCCATTATAAATTGTAAATCTCATTTTTAAACACTAAATTGACTATTTCCATAAAAAAATGCCCTCGAATTAATTAAAGTGAGAATGATCTAATTAAAATAATTATTAGTTTTTCTGAATTTTTTTACATAAAGTAATTTTATCATGTATGAAATAAATGATACAAAAAGAGAAATCCTTTTTGAAAAGCTTAAAAACCAAATAGAAATTAATCCGAGTTTAAACAGAACCTTGGTTAGTTTTCAGGCCAATAAAAAGGAATATTTCTATCGCTGGTTTAAATATAAAGAAGGTTTTTCTAAAAAATTAGTTCAATTTTTCCTTTCCCAATATCATCCAGCGCCAGGCCATATTCTTGATCCTTTTGCAGGCGTTGGTTCTACATTATTTGCAGCAAAAGAATTGGGATGGAAAGCCACTGGAATTGAATTACTCCCGGTAGGAGTGTTCGCTTTCGAATCAAGAATTGCTTCGGAATCAGTTAATATTGAATGTTTGAAAGAAGAAATAAATAAATTTTTATTAACTTTCAAGGCAGGGGAAAACAATATACCGAAAAGAATAAATCATATTACCATCACTAAAGGCGCTTTCCCTGATGATTCTGAAAATAATTTGAATTACTTTCTAAATTATTGTACAGGTATTAAGGATTTAAATGTCAGAAAATTATTTGAATTTTCCGCTTTTTCTGTATTGGAAGAAATAAGCTATACAAGGAAAGATGGTCAATACCTTAGATGGGATTACAGGGCTAACAAAAGCTGGGGAAAAGTAAAATTTGATAAAGGCAAAATATATCCATTTAGTGAAGCAATTACAAAAAAACTTGCCGATATGTACCAGGATCTGAAATTTGGTAATGACGATGATTTATTTTCCCAGCTTGATGAAGAAAAAGGTTTTACCGGGATAATGCCGAAATTATTACAGGGTTCATCTCTGGAATTAATGCCCAAGTTTGAAAATGACATTTTTGATTTTATTATGACATCACCACCATATTGTAACCGTTATGATTACACCAGAACTTATGCTTTGGAATTGGTATACCTGGGTTATAATGATGAGCATGTAAAAAAACTCCGCCAGGAAATGTTATCATGTACTGTTGAAAACAAGGAAAAGTTGAATATTTTAAAAGACATATACAAACAATCAGGTAAAACTGAATCATTTGATCAGATATTCTCTATGTATAATACAAATGATGCCATGCTCGAAGTGAATAATACTCTGGTTGCCTTGAATAAAAAAAACTTGTTGAATAATTCTAATGTACCACGAATGGTAAAAAATTATTTTCTGGAAATGGCATTTATCATTTATGAAATGTACCGTGTTTTAAAACCCGGTGGATATTCAGTTATGGTTAATGATAATGTAAGATATGGCGGCCAGGAAATTCCAGTAGATTTAATATTATCAGATTTTGCAGTGAATTTTGGCTTTGAACTGGAAAAAATTTGGACTTTACCAACAGGAAAAGGTAATAGCAGCCAACAAATGGGGGATCATGGCAGATCTGAATTACGAAAATGTGTTTACGTTTGGAGAAAGAATTGAAAAGTAAAGATCAACCATATCTGCATCATTTAAAATCCGCTCAGGATTTAATTACTCCTTATGAAGCAAGACGCGCAGGTTTTGTCGCCCTTGCATTAGAAAAAAACAGAAAAGCATCTCCAATCATTGTTGAGGCAAGGGCTTTAAAAGCGGAAGCAGCAAAGGTCTCGTCTCCACAAAAATTACTTAAATTGGAATCTATTCATTCTTCCCTGTTAACTGCTGCCGGTATTTCCGATAAAGCCGAAAAATTCTTACAAGAGATAGACAAAACCAATGCAATCCAAGGTCTAATTGAAAAATTCTTAATGCCTGCCGGTAAAGATTTTATTGATGAACTTGTATACCGGTTTTTACTTATCAAGGGAGATCAATTAGGGGGAATTATGAGAAATATTGGTGGTTCTCTCGGTGAAAGAAAATTGACTAGAGCAATTATTGCTTCTTTAAATCTATATAACTTTTCATATCATTGGCATCATACAAAAAGTAAAAAATGGATTACTAAATCTGATGATGATGTGGATATTGAACTTCATTTAAACGGATTAAGCTGGATAAATTCAAAAGGAGTGAGAACACTATTATTCAACCGAACCATTCCTCTGGTGAAAAAAAATGTTGACATTAGTATTTTAGAATCGCTTCCAGAAAACATCTCTTCAACAAAGGATTCCAATCATTTAAATCCAGTCAAGTATATTGCTTTGGGCGAATTAAAAGGGGGAATTGATCCTGCCGGCGCTGACGAGCACTGGAAAACTGCCAATTCCGCTTTAAATCGTATAAGAGCTTCTTTTGCTAAAAAATCATTGCATCCAATTACATTTTTTGTTGGAGCAGCAATTGAAAATTCCATGGCTATTGAAATTTTTTCTCAATTAAAATCAGGGCAATTAACAAATGCTGCTAATCTAACCAATGATGATCAAGTTGCATCACTTTGTAACTGGTTAATTACCATATAACTCTCCCCCCTTACCTCCGCTTCGGCCTATACACATGGGTACTCGTGCCGAACAGCATTTCCGCGCTTTCCATGATCGTTTCCGAAAGCGTGGGGTGCGGATGAATGCTCATCTTTAAATCCGTGGCATTGGCGCCCATCTCGATGGCCAGCACGCCCTCGGCGATCAATTCACCCGCTCCAGCGCCAGCAATTCCAACACCCAGTATACGCTCCGTCTCGGCATCGATGATCAGCTTGGTCAGCCCGTCCGGGCGATCCATGGTCAAAGCGCGACCGGAGGCCGCCCACGGAAAACGCATGATGCTGACATTGCGGTTCTGTTCTTTGGCCTGGGCTTCGGTCAGGCCGCACCAGGCAATTTCGGGATCGGTAAATACTACCGCCGGTATCGCCAGCGGTTCGAACACCGCCTTATGCCCGGCAATCGCTTCGACCGCCACATGGCCCTCGTGCGACGCCTTGTGCGCCAGCATCGGCTCGCCGGCTATGTCGCCGATAGCGAAAATGTTCGGCTCGTCCGTGCGCCGCTGCCCGTCTACCTGCACAAAGCCGCGCTGGATGATCTTGACCTTTGTGTTCTCCAAACCGAGATTCTCGGAATTGGGCTTGCGGCCTATGGTCATCAACACCTTGTCGAACACCTGTTCCGGTTCGGCGATGCCTTCTCCGACAAACCTTACCTTAATCCCTTCTTTGACTTCGCTCATGGCTTTCACTTTGGTATTCAGCAGAATCGCCTGGAATTTTGCTTCCAGATTCTTTTGCAGGGTTTTCACCAGGTCGCGATCCGCGCCCGGCAACAAACCCGGCGTCATTTCCACGACCGTCACCTTGCTGCCCAGCGCCGCGTATACCGTGCCCATTTCCAGGCCAATATACCCGCCGCCGATGACCAGCAGCTTGCCCGGCACATCCTGCAAATCCAGCGCCCCGGTCGAGTCCATAATGCGGGGACTGTCCGGCGCGAGTCCCGGTATTACCGCGGGACGCGAGCCTGTCGCTAAAACGGCATTCTCAAAACTCAGCTTTTGCTTGCCGCCCTGCGTGTCGGTTATTTCCAGGGTTTTATTATCCAAAAACACTGCCCGGCCGTGGATATGATTGATCTTGCGCTGCTTGCTCAACTGTCCCAACCCGCCGGTCAGTTTGTCCACCACGCTCTGCTTCCAGGCGCGCAGCTTGTCCAGATCGATCTGCGGTTTTGTATAGGTAACGCCCCAATTCCTGGCTTCCTCAGTTTCGTTTAACAGCTTGGCCACATGCAGCAACGCCTTGGAGGGAATACAGCCGCGATACAAACACACTCCGCCGGGATTCACATCCGGGTCGACCAGCGTCACCTGCATGCCCATATCGGCGGCCATAAACGCGGCGGCGTATCCGCCCGGCCCGCCGCCTATAACGACAACACTCTTTACCTCATCACTCATCTGCTGAATCTCCATTCTCTATAATTAACCTTCCAGTACAATCTTGAACGGCTGTTCAATCGACTCTACCACCCAGCGGGTAAAACGCGCCGCGTCCGCGCCGTCGATAAGACGGTGATCGTAGGACAGCGACAACGGCAGGATTAGCCGCGGTACAAACTCGTCATTCACATACACCGGCTCCATGCGGGCGCGGGACACACCCAGAATCGCCACTTCAGGGGCGTTGATGATGGGCGTAAACGCCGTACCGCCGATGCCGCCCAGGTTGGATATGGTAAAATTCCCGCCCTGCATGTCGTCCAGGGTTAGTTTTTTATCCCGCGCTTTTTTAGCAATTTCGTTCAGTTCCACGGCAAGTTGCACAATGTTCTTTTTGTCGACGTCGCGAATGACCGGCACCAGCAGGCCGCGATCCGTATCCACCGCCACGCCGATGTTGACGTACTTTTTGTAAACGATCTCCCGGCTCGCCATATCCACGCTGGCATTGAACTGCGGGAAGACCTTTAAAGCGGCGGCGATGATCTTTAATAAAATGGCGGTCATGGTCAACTTGCCGCCGGCGGACTCGGCTTTGGGGGCGAACTGTTTGCGCAACTGTTCCATCTCGGTAATATCGGCACGGTCAAACTGGGTTACGTGCGGAATAGTGGCCCAGGCGCTGCTTAAATGTGTGGCGGTCTTTTCCCGCACTTTAGTCATGGGTTCGCGGACAATGCCGCCCCATTTGCTGAAATCGGGTAACGGCGCGGCGGCAATCACTGTCCCGCCGGAGGCCGGGGCGCTGCTGTATTGCTCATGCAGCATTTTAGAATAGCTTTTCACATCCTCGATGGAAATTCTGCCGTTAGGCCCGCTGCCCTTGACTTTATGAATATCCACGCCGATCTCGCGGGCAAAGCGCCGCACCGAAGGCGCTGCCGGCGCGGGCACGCCTTTTTCAGGACTTGCCGGTATGATGGGCGCGGCTGACGCTGCCGTCGGTTGCACCGCTGCCGGGGCGTCAGCGCCCGGTTTGCTTTCCACAGGCGCGGCCGGTTTTACCGGTTCGGCAGGCGGCTGCGGTTTGGCTTGTGGGAGCGGTTCTGCCGGTTTGGGCGCCGTTTCTGCGCCGGTTGCGGCCAGTACGATCAACACCTGGTCGACCATTACTTCCATTCCTTCTTTGATCGGGATACTCGACACGACCCCGCTCTTGTCCGCAGGGACTTCCAGCACAGCCTTTTCCGTCTCCAGTTCCACAATCGGCTGATCTTTAACAACCGCATCCCCCACTTTGACTTTGATTGCTACCACCGTACCGGACTTGATATTCTCTCCCAGCCCCGGTAATTTTATCTCCATCGCTGACGACATATTATTCCCTCTTTTTCTTTAAACCTGTAGTAACTTTGTCTATCAGGTCTATAATGTCCACAATTACATAACATTTTAAAAATTCCTAACTCACCATCGGATTCGCTTTATCCGGATTAATACCCAAATCCTGCATGGCTTGCATGACCACCTCTTTTTTGATCCTGCCTTCGCGCAGCAGCATGGTTAACGCCGCAAAAGCGATATAATTTTGATCGACTTCAAAGAACTCGCGTAAATGCCGGCGGCCATCGCTGCGGCCAAAGCCATCGGTGCCGAGCGATAACATTGCTCCCGGTATCCATTTGCCGATCGATTCCGGCAGCGCCCGCACATAGTCCGATGCGGCGACAAACGGCCCGCTTACGCCTAGCAGCATTTCATCAAGGTAAGACAGGCGCGGCTTTTCACCGGGGTGCAGCATATTCCAGCGATCATTATCGATAGCGTCGCGGTGCAGTTCCTTGTAACTAGTAACACTCCAGACATCGGCGGCAACCCGGTATTTTTCAGCCAGGATTTGCTGCGCTTCCAGTACTTTGGTCAAAATCGTGCCGCTGCCGAACAATTGCATCCGCTGCTCCCCCTGCTTTAAATCGGATTTTTTATACAGGTACAATCCCTTTAAAATGCCCTCTTTAACGCCTTTGCCTTGCGGCATGGCCGGCTGGGCGTAATTTTCATTCATCACCGTTATATAATAAAAAATACTTTCCTGCTTGCCGTACATGCGGTTGATGCCATCCTCGATGATCACCGCCAGTTCATAGGCAAAAGCGGGATCGTAAGCCTTGAGATTGGGATAGGGATACGCCAATAAATGGCTGTTGCCGTCCTGGTGCTGCAAGCCTTCTCCGGCCAGCGTGGTTCGTCCTGCTGTGCCGCCAACCATAAAGCCCCTGGCGCGCATATCGCCGGCTGCCCATACCAGGTCGCCAATGCGCTGCAGGCCAAACATGGAATAATAGATGAAAAACGGCAGCGCGTTGATATTGTGCGTTGAATAAGCCGTCCCGGCGGCAATAAACGAGGACATGGAACCCGCTTCGGTAATGCCCTCTTCGAGGATCTGGCCGTTTTTGGCCTCCTTATAATAGAGCAAAATTTCTTTGTCAACAGGTTCATATAACTGGCCCTGGTGGGCGTAAATACCGATCTGGCGGAACAACGCCTCCATTCCAAAGGTGCGGGCTTCATCGGGTACAATCGGCACCACCAGCTTGCCCAGGTGCTCATCACGCAGCAGCTTGGTCAAAATGCGCACAAACACCATGGTCGTGGAAACTTCGCGTCCCTCGGTGCCCTGGTAGAATTCTTCGTATAAGGATTGCTCCGGGGTCATGACCGGATCGCTTTGCATACGGCGGGTGGGCACAAAGCCGTGCAGCTTTTTGCGCTGTTCCTGCAGGTATTGCATTTCGGGACTGTTTTCTTCAGGCCGGTAGAACGGCAGGGTGTCAATATCGTCATCGGAAATGGGGATACCGAAACGGCTGCGGAAATGGCGCAACTCTTGTTCATTGAGCTTTTTCTGTTGATGGGTAATGTTCCTGCCTTCGCCGGCCTCGCCCATGCCGTAGCCTTTGATGGTACGGGCCAGAATGACCGTCGGCGCACCCCTGTGCTCCACGGCGGCCTTGTAAGCGGCGTATACTTTGACCGGATCGTGGCCGCCCAGTCGCATTTTTTCCAGTTCCTCATCGGAATAATTCTGTACCATTTTCAGCAAGCGGGGGTCGGCGCCGTAAAAATGCTGGCGGATATAAGCGCCGCCGCGTACGGCATAGTTTTGATAATCACCGTCCACTACTTCATTCATGCGCCGCCGCAGCAGACCGTCGTAGTCTTTATCCAGCAGCGCGTCCCAGTCGCTGCCCCAAATCACTTTGATCGTATTCCATCCGGCGCCGCGAAACACCTGTTCCAGTTCCTGGATGATCTTACCGTTGCCGCGCACCGGGCCGTCCAGTCGCTGCAGGTTGCAGTTAATCACAAAAATCAAATTATCCAGCTTTTCACGCACGGCCAGGGATATAGCGCCCAGGGTTTCCGGCTCGTCGGTTTCGCCGTCGCCCAAAAACGCCCACACTTTTTCGCCCAGCGGTTTTTTCAGGCCGCGGTCTTCAAGATAGCGATTGAACCGCGCCTGGTAAATGGCCATCAGCGGGCCCAGTCCCATTGACACGGTGGGGAACTGCCAGAAATCCGGTTTGAGCCAGGGATGCGGATACGAAGGCAAACCGCCTCCTTGATGTACTTCGTGGCGGAAATTGCCGAGCTGTTCGGCGGACAAGCGTCCTTCCAGAAACGCCCGAGCATAAATGCCAGGAGAAGCATGACCCTGGAAATAGATCTGGTCGCCGCTGAACTCACCCTGCGGCGCGCGGAAAAAATGATTGAAACCAACTTCATACAGGGTAGCAGCGGAAGCATACGTAGAGATATGCCCGCCGATACCGCTTTCATTGCGGTTGGCGCGCACCACCATAGCCATCGCATTCCAGCGGATCAGGCTTTTAATGCGCCGCTCGGTCTCGCGGCTGCCGGGGAACGGCGGCTGCTCGGCTACTGGGATGGTGTTGATATAGGGCGTGTTGGCGGTAAAGGGCAGCTTGACCCCGGCCTGGTACGCGCGCTGCTGCAATTCCAACAGCAATTTTGCGGTGCGCTCCGCACCGCCGGACTGGATGACGTAATCCAGCGATTCCAGCCACTCTTTTAGTTCAATATCGTTCAGGTTTGGTTCGTTTATGGAAGAGACATTGTCGCTCATGCTGACATTCCTTTAATTTATCACATTCTGTAAAATTTTGCTCACTCGCTATAACGGCGCTTAATTGATCAATATTCCTTTGGTATTTATGAATAATTTGGTTATTAAAAGAATCATTCTCTATTTATGATGTAATAGCTCTTTAAACGATTCAGATTGAATTTCCCTCTGCGTTCTTTGCGACCTCTGCGGTTAAAAAAATAGAAACCGCCGAGATCGCTGTGGACGCAGAGGGGAAAAGTATAAGATAATGAATTATCAATTTACCAGTTTTAAGATAATTAAAAAAACGATAAATACCCACTATAAACAACCTAGTGCCTGATTTTATGTTGGCTAATATGGCAAGCCTGGAAGAGTTATTCTTCCCAATCTTGAAGTTTTATACTCTTAATTCTTTTAAATTTTTTTGTATTATTTGTTACAAGAACACAATTATTCGCCAAAGCAATAGATGCAATAAATAAATCATTTGGACCTATTATTTCCCCGGATTTTTCAAGGGTTGATCTTATTAAACCATATAGTTGAGCCGCTTTATCATTAAACGGAAATGAATTAAATCTATTCATAAAATATTCTATTTTGATGAGGTTCTCTCTTGGTTTTTGGCTTTTCATTGCGCCATAAATCAATTCTGCTTTAACTACCGAACAAAGGTTTACCATTAATAGATCAACTGATTCCAATTTTTTCTTTATTGCACTAGAGCTACCATTTAGATATTTAATACAGGTATTTGTGTCCAAGATATAATTCATTGGATATTTCCCCGTTCTTCGTAACTGCCTTGTTCAGCTCTTTCAATAGGATTTTCAGCAAGCGAACCGTATGTTGTATCAATAAATATTTGCCAATCCGTACTACCTTCTTTTATCCTGTTCTTTACTAACCGGGAAGCTTTCGGTTCAGATACGGTAAATGCTTTTATTATTTTATAAAGGAGTTCAAGGTATTCATTTTGTACCCTGTCAATTTTTGATTTTATCATTTCTTTTGTAACCATAATGTCACCTTTAGTTAATTCAACATTCTATGTTAAAATATAAAGATGCTTGATTATTTGCAAGAATATATTGATTTTGGTGAATTAATGCTCATAAAATCTTTACAAAATTAATCCGGTCTATTAAATAACAAATCAAACTTGACATTTTAAATGAATAAGTCATTCTAACTTTGTTTATTCCAAACACACAACAATTAATATTCTTTTCCTCTGCATTCTCTGCACACTCTGGTTTCAATTTCTCTCAGCAGTTAAGTAAAGGATAAGGAGAGAAAACTAATAATGTCTCCTCAGTACTCCAGCCCCAACTCACCCGCTACCGAACGCACATAACCCGCCGCCTGTTCGTATTCTGCCGGGGTTTGTAAATGTTCCAGCATGAACGGGATATTGCCCAGTTTGGCGGCTTCTGTTAAAAATGTCCGGTAATCCAGTCCACCCTGCCCAGCGACGATTTCATCCAGGTGTACGGTCAGTTTGGTTTGCAGGATAATATCTTTGGCGTGAATGCTTTTTAGGTGGGGACCCAGCTTTTTAAAGCACTCGCGCAGAAATTCGGCATTGTCGTAATAACGCCTGGGACTGTTGATCATATTGACCGGGTCGAGATGCGCGGCGCATTGCTTACGGTCGATGGCTTTCAGCAGTTCCAGGTACGAATCCGGCGAGTCTGGGTATGCCCAGGGCATGGGCTCCAGGGTGAAAAACGTGCGCTTGGGATTGACCGCATCGATAATGGAGCGGGTAATCTCCACGATCATATCGAACGTTTCGCGCGTTAAATTCAGTCTATCCGGGCCGTCCCACAACCGGCCGCGTGAGCCGCTGATATTCACGCAACAGCGCGCGCCGATGCGTTCCGCCAGGTATAGCTGCACCCGGCATTTCTCCAGGGCCTGGCGGCGTTCCTCCGCATCCGCAGCCAGGGGATTGTTCCACACGCCCACTTCGGCAATAATTATCCCGGACTTTTCGGCTGCGACGGCATACGCTTGTACGGTCTTTTCATCGGCATTTGCATCCACAGGACAATAAGCGGCGCTGTATCCCAATGCCTTGACCGCGTTCACCCATTCTTCAGGCGAATGATAGTCGGCAAACACCGGCCCGCCCAGGTGGATACGGTTGCCGGTTTTCGCGGCGCTGTTTTGCGCATAATTCACAGTCATCATAGCGGCGACTCCGTTTAGGGTTGTGCGGGTAAACTCCCGCCGCGACAGTTCATTATTTCGTTCCTGCATACCTGCCTCACTTTTTCTTTCTGACCGGCGCTTTCTTTTTCACCGGAGTTTTGGCTTTGCCCTTTTTACCGGTTTTCTGCCACTCCCATTGGCCGTCGCGGTAAAACGCTTCCCAGCCGGTAGCGTTACCTTCCAGTTCGCTCATCAAGTACTGCTCTTTCTCCTTGCGCTTGAAGCGGATCACGGAAGGATTCCCGTCCGGGTCGGTGCGCGGCGCATCGGCGAGATAATGGAATTTAACGTCCAACTCGCTGCGATGCCGCAGCAGGTCATCCACCAACGGATTGCGGGTTTCCCTCGACTTGGGAAAAGTGTGCGCCGCCAGGAACAGCCCAGCAATACTGTCCCGCAGCAGGAAATGGGCGTCCGATTTTTCGCACTTTAATTCCGGCATCGGAATCGGCGCGGCTTTGGGCGGCGCGGCCTGGCCATCGCGCATCAGTTTGCGGGTGTTGGCGCATTCCGGATAGCGCGTACAGGCGAAAAACTTGCCGAACCGTCCGGTTTTGAGCACCATCTCTGCCCCGCATTTATCGCATTCCAGTTTTGGCCCCTCATAGCCTTTAATGCGGAACTCGCCGCTCTCGATCAACTGTCCCGGACAATCGGGATTATCAACGCAAATATGCAAGCGTCTAGCGGCATCGACCAGGTAGCCGTCCATTGCCTTGTTGCAGATCGGGCAGCGTTTACGGGCCAGCAGTTCCCGGACTTCCGCCTCTTCATCATTGTCCTTTTCCTTCACCGATTCCGATTCCCCGGCCGGCACCAGGTTAATAGTAGCCTTGCAGCGTTCTTTGGGCGGCAGGTCATAGCCGGTGCAGCTTAAAAACACCCCGGTCTGGCCGTTGCGGATCATCATCGGCTTGCCGCAGGTGGGACAAGTAATATCCTTCACCACCACCGGCTGGTTGCCGCGCATAGCGTCCCCGGCCTGCGCCAACTGCTTGCGGAAATCTTTGTAGAATTCATCCAGCACCTTTTTCCATTCCAGGTCGCCCTCGGAAATCTTGTCCAGATCCAGTTCCATGTTGGCGGTAAAACCGTAATCCATCAGGTTCACAAAGCCCTCGGTCAGCCGGTCGGTAACAATATCGCCAATTTTCATGGCGTAAAAGCGCCGCTTTTCCAGCTTGACATAGCCCCGCTCCTGGATGGTGGAAATGATCGAGGCATAAGTCGACGGCCGGCCGATGCCGCGCTTTTCCAACTCTTTCACCAGACTGGCCTCGGTATAGCGCGCCGGGGGTTTGGTAAAATGCTGACTCGGATCGAGTTTCAGCAGTTTTAATAGTTCATTCACCGCCACTTCCGGCAGCGCCGCATCTTCACTCTTTTGCGGCGGCAGCACTTTCAGCCAGCCGTCAAAGCGCATTATGCGGCCGGTGGCTTTTAATTCATAATCCCCGGCCTGGATTAAAATAGTGGTGCCGTCGAATTCCGCCGGGGGCATCTGGCAGGCCACGAACTGCCGCCAGATCAGTTCATACAAGCGTTGCTGGTCGCGTTCCAGGCCGATCATGCGGTCGGGCGTTTTGTTCACATCGGTGGGTCGTATCGCCTCGTGCGCTTCCTGGGCGCTTTTGCTGCTGGCGTAAAAACGCGGTTTGTCCGGCAAATATTTATCCCCGAAATTATTCTTGATAAAATTCCGACAAGCGTTCAAAGAATCCATACTCATATTGGTGGAATCCGTACGCATGTAGGTAATATGCCCGGCTTCGTACAGGCGCTGCGCCATCATCATGGTCTTTTTGACGCTGAATCCCAGCCGCGTACTGGCGGCCGCCTGCAAAGTGGTGGTGATAAACGGCGGATAAGGATTCTGTTTGGTTGGCGTCATTTTGCGGTCGATGACTTTATAAACCGCCTTTTCCAGTTCCGCCAGGGCCTTGTCGGTTTCCGTCTTATTGACGGGCCTGAACGTTTTGCCCTTGCATTTAACTACCTGGGCGCGGAACGCGGTTTTGGCTTTCAGTTCGGCCCACACCTCCCAGTACTCATCCGGTATAAACGCCCGTATTTCCCGCTCGCGCTCGACAATGAGCCGTACAGCCACGGACTGCACCCGTCCCGCCGAAAGTCCCCGCGCCACTTTTTGCCACAACAGCGGCGACAGCATAAAGCCGACCACACGGTCCAGAAATCGCCGCGCTTGCTGTGCATTCACCCGGTTCATGTTCAGTTCGCCGGGACTCGCAAAGGCTTCGCGGATAGCGTGTTGCGTGATTTCGCTGAATGTCACCCGTTTATAGCGCCCCGGTTCGCCGCCAATGGACTCGCGCAGGTGCCAGGCAATGGCCTCGCCTTCGCGGTCAAGGTCGGTGGCCAGGTAAATGTCGTCCGTTTCCGCCGCCAGGGCTTTGAGTTGCTTTAATACTTTACCTTTGCCGGGGATGATCTCGTACCGCGCCTTCCAGCCGTTTTCCGGGTCCACCGCCATGGTGCGGATCAGGTTCTCGTATTGCCGCTTGCTGCGGAACGCTTCCTTTTCTTCTGCGGCAAGACCGGCCGGCATCTTTTTCGCGCCGCCTTCTACGCCGCTGCTTTTTACCGGCAGGTCGCGGATATGCCCCACGCTGGACACCACAATATATTGACTGCCCAAATATTTATTGATCGTCTTGGCTTTCGCCGGGGATTCTACTATAACCAGGGATTTTGCCATATTACCACACTCGTATGTTCATTATTGTTTGAGAAAAGTTAATATTCTAAAGCGTGGAAATCAAGCGATATTGTTGGTAAAAAAATACCCAATCAAAACAAGGGGTTACAACCCCTTGTTATAAAATCATCACTATTTAGAATTGAAATCATTTAATCTGCGCCCATCTGCGTCATCTGCGGATAATACCTCTTCAGATCGCGCCGGATTCTACCCCGGTGCATATTAAAAGTTGGGGGCTGTGCCATGAAAAATACGAATATAATTTTGAAAAACAGGAATGAATCAGCGGCGCAGCCCCTGTTTTTTGCCGACCCAAAGTACAACCCTGGATCGATCATGAGCCACCATTATTTATAGTGTTGTTATAATTCAATCAGCGCAATCTGTGAAAACTCACTATATTATAATATAAGAAAAAATAAATTTACTTGTTTTGATTGATAATGATTATTATAATATAAAGAGTATTAATTATAACATTAAGGGAAATTTGATATGCCGGATAGAATTTCTATTAATCCCCAAATATGCCACGGTAAACCTGTTATCAGGGGAACCAGGGTATTGGTTAGTAATATCTTGAGTTCACTGGCTTCCGGAGAGACGGAACAAGAAATACTGGAGGATTACCCAAATATTACCAGGGAAGATATTTTAGCAGCCCTTGAATTTGGTGCCCAATTATCTACTTTCGAGACCCAATTCTACGAGACAACTAATAGATGAAATTCTTCCTGGATGAAAATGCGCCCAAAGCCGTAAAGCTACTTCTTGAATCTATGGGGCATACTGTTTATGATATCAGGTCAACACCCCAAAAAGGAGTAGATGATGTAACTATTTTCAAAATGGCCCAGGAAAAACACGCTATTTTTATTACTACGGATAAAGACTTTTTCATACGATTCCCTATCAATTTGATAAACATTATGGTATAATTGTAATTACATTAAGACAACCTCATCGTCATAATATCATTGATAAAATTTTACTAGCATTGAAATTAATTGACCTGAAAAAGATGGAATCCAGGGTTATTCTCTTCAAAGATAATACATATTCTATAATTTAAAACTTTTTACAATCAGTTTTAATTATGTATTTTAAATCAAATAATTCATAATAAAGCTTTTAATAAAACCCAAGATAATCGGGATTCACGGATATCCTGATATTCTCCAAACTACATAATAATGCTGTCACTCATCCGGCAATTCCAGCCGTCAAAACCCCATTAGGGGTGAAATATCTTTAGCAACCCATTACTCCCCAAACACAAGCCACGCTAGTGGCGAAACAATTATAAAAATTTATAAACTATTGTAACAAGGGTTTGCTACCCCTTGTTCTAAAACATCATGATTTTAAGAGTTATAACTATTCAATCTGCGCCCATCTGCGTAATCTGCGGATAACCTTTCTTTCAGATCACGCCGGGGTTGTACCCCGGTGCGTATAATAATGTGAGGGTTGTACCCCCACAAGTGCAAATTTCAATGTGAATAACAGCAATGAATCAGGGGCGCAGCCCCTGATTTTTCCGAGGGCTGTATAAAAAGCCCCCAAAAAGTAGAATAGGTTACAAATTTGAGTAAAAAAACCTTTCATGTCATTCCGAGGAGCGAAGCGACGAGGAATCTTTCGTCTTTAACATATTGTAAAAACAGGATTTCTCGCTTTGCTCGAAATGACAAGTTTTTTATGTATACTTTTTATTTTGAATGACCTTGTATAAATTGAGGCTTTTGATACAGCCCCAATCATAAACCACCATTATTATAGAACTAAAAAACTCAATCTGCGCCCATCTGCGTAATCTGCGGATAACTCTTTTTTGTCCGTTGCGGCAATGCTTCCCCAAAATAAAAAACGGGACGGCTCTACAAAACCACCGTCCCGCTATATACTTGTTATACTAACTTTTCAAAAAAACTATTTAATACCCAACTTGTAATTAATATCGCCGGCTTTGTAATTCATGTTGCCGGTTTGTGATTGTAAAGCCACATTAAAGGTGATCGCAAAATTATTTGCCACATCGCCGATGTTGGTGATGATCAGCTTGCCGTAATGATTATCGCCGGTTTTAATGGCATACACATGGCCCAGCAGCGCGGCTATGGATTCGCCGGTATCGGAATAACCCTGCGCCGGGGCAACATCAGCTTTATCCAGGTTTTCCATATATCCCAAATCCTGCAAGCCGGCGCCGTTCATACCGGCTATCCAGGGACGAATATTCAAATTATTGGCATTGGGGTCGAAAGCCTCGTTGATCATATCGGCTAGGCCGTCGGTGGTCGTATAGTCGCCCAGGGTTGCGGGTACTTCAACAACCGTGAAATTATGAATATCGAATCCCGCCTGGCTGTCATTGCCGGTCACATCGGAGGTTCCGGCGGACTGGACTACAATTGAATTGACATCCGGCCGCGGCGTATCCTTGATTATATTACTGGGATAGCTGACTTTTTCAGTATCCTTTTTGTTGAAACTGACGATAGTAAAACTATAGGTCGTGCCGTTGGTCAGCCCGGTAATAGTGCGACTGACAACTGCATCTGATGAGGTGGTGAAAGGAATGGAATCGACTTTGGCAAACACTGTTTCGTTTATAGTGCTGTCGTTGGATAAACTGGTATAGTCGCCCTGGGCCATAAATACATAATAGCCGCCGAAATCTTTTTCATAGTTTGAAGTATACCAGAACAGGGTCACCTGGCCGTCCTGGGTTACCGAAGTCAACCCTAACGGCGGCGCAAATTTTTCTTTTTCCACAGTTTTAAAGATGCTTTCCGCGTCATCGCATCCGGCAATCAATAAAAAGAGAAACGGGACTAACACTAACAGGGTTAAAAGATACTTTTTCATTACGTTCTCCTTCACATGTTTATTTGCTTATTGTTAATTAATTATCAACAAACGGGTCAAACCGGTTACAAAGTGAATTACTATACAACTTGTACTTTATTAGAGCTCTTTTCCCAATTAAACGATAACCACACGCATATTGTTCGTTTTTATAACTTTATCATTTGGTATAACTTGATGACATGTATAGAATAACAATTCCTGATGACCACAATAACTACCAATTTCTATGCCAATGCCACGGGGTGGGTGTCGTTTACTCAAGTTAAATTTTTATAAACACTTAACGTTCACAATAATTTATTATTATTAAAATCAGATTACACATTGTGTGCTAGTACCAAAAAACGAATTTCCATTTGGTTATATAACACAAAAGACCGGATTGTAAACTAAAAAAATCCTTTGTTAGTAACACCAAAACAAAATACTATTTACTAATATTTCATTAACAATAAACTTTGTTATACTGCACTTGTACAACTTTGGCTTTGCTAAAAAATTGTCCCCGGTATAATCCAGAAATAAAAACTTGCACCTTGGTAAAACTACTTTATCCAACAATCAGATTAACCGGTTCCCGGCCATTTACGCCTGGGAACCGGTTTTTATTTTCAGCTATTAATACGTACCCTGGGTCTGTAACACCACATCGATGCGCCGGTTTTTAGTGCGGCCCTCTTCGGTGTCATTGCTGGCAATTGGTTTTTCCGAGCCGTAGCCGATGCTCTGGATTTGCGACTCCGGCAAACCCATATTCGCCTGCAAATACGACTTGACCGCGTTAGCGCGCGCATTCGATAAACTCATATTGGCGGAAGAATTGCCTTTGGAATCGGTATGCCCCTCGATAATGACCGGCGAATTGGGGAATTCCCGTATGGCCCGCTGCACTTTGGTGAGGATGCTGAAATACTGCGCTTCAATAATACTTCTTCCCGAAGCAAAATTCAGCCCCGCCAGACGAATGACCAGGTTCTCGCCTTCCCGGAGCACGATAGCTTCATCCACAGAAAACAGGCTTTCAACACGTTTGATCTTTTCTTCTTGAATACGTTTTTCTTCCAGCTTTTCTTTCAATCCGGCTTCCTGTTGTTTGGTGGCATCCAGTTCACTGGCCAGGGTGCGGTTTTCTGCGCGCTGCTTTTTCAATTCTTCATTGGTTTGTTCCAGGTTACGGGCCAGGCCGTTTTTATCATCCAGGGTTGCCGTTACGGCATATTTAAGGGATTGAATGGCGTTATCCAGTCCCTTGTCGAATTTCAGTTCCACATTCAGTAATGAAGCCACGCCGGCCAGTTCCTTTTCAGAATTCAGGAACAGGTTTTCCCAATTTGCGTCTTCCTTGCGGGTATCCTGGACGAGTTGCGATAAATAGATAGCGTGCTGCGCTTCATATTCGGCTTGCTCGGCTTTTTCCCGCGCAGTAGCCTGCGCATTACGATTGGTATTCAGGATCTTTTCCGATTCCTGGATTAATATTTGTGCTTTACCATAGGTTTGCGGAGCAAACTTGTCCGCTTTGGTCTCTTTAGCTTTTAATAATAATTCATGCACACTGCCGATAATTGTGCCCTTGATGGCGATCAACTCCGCTTCACGGTATTTATCCTCGCCATCCTTGCCCTTTTTCAACGCACCGTTAATATCATTGTCTTCAATTTTGGTCATTGCTTCATTGAAATATTGTTCGGCCTGGGTAAATTCACTCAGGGCATAATCCGGGGCGCCGGCCGCCAGAGCATCCTCGCGGGCTGTAATGATCTGCGGTAATTGCTTTTTAGCCTCTTTGGAATTTTTTATAGCCAGGGCAAGCAATTCTTCAGCTTTGCCCAGATTCTTACTGATCGTTTTCACATCCCGGCGCTTGTCGATATCCGTTTTGGCGTTTTCATAGTTCTTTAACGCTTCCCGAAAGACATTCGGGGATAATATATTAACCTGTAACGCCTGCGCATCGCTCATAACATGTTCAATATCAATGAGTTTTTGATTTAACTGAACCAGAATACCCTGCTCATTCTGCATGGCAACAGCCTGATTACTGATGATAATCAGCAGACAGATCATCATCAAAAAATATAGTCCTGCATTCCGGGCGATAAACTTTTCAGATCGGATTAGCATAACATACTCCTTGTAAGTTAAATTATTAAGGAAAAGTAACCTTTGCCAGGGCTTCGCGTAAATTATCCGGCGTTACCGGTTTGGTTAAATACCACTCACACCCTTCGCTGAATGACGTCATAATATCTTTAACATCGTTCTTTATGGTGATCATTAAAATTTTCACCTGCTGTGAAAATTTTACTTTTTTATCCGTTTCCCATTTACGAATTCTGTGCACCACTTCCTGCCCGGTAAGATCAGGCATCTCGATATCCATGGTTATAAGATTATAAGGCATGGCGTCGGCATGCGATTTTTGGAACATTTCCAGGGCCATTTCGCCATTGGGAACGGCATCACAATCCCCGTAAGCCGATAATAAGGACTTTAATTTGGTTCGACTTACATAATCATCGTCTACAACAAGGATTCTCATTTTTTTCTCCTTCCCGTTCAACTATATTATAAGACTATTTTTTGCTTTAAAATATATTTTTTTAAATTATCAACTTCACTTTCAAACTCGGTCAGATAACTTCCGGCCTGGTCAAGTTGTCCCTGAATAGCGCAATTTTCCAGGCTTTCAGCGCAATAAGCCAACCTGACGGCGGTTAAATTTGCCGCACCGCCGCGGATGCGATGTGCTGTGGTACGGAGTTTTTCACTATCCTGGTTGTTTCTGGCTGTATATAATATCTTGATCTGTTCATCAAGGTTGTCCAGGAATTCTTTTAATACATTATCCAGCGCCGGTTTATTTCCACCAAATTCATATATTGCCCTTTTATAATCAAATGGCGCCATAGTTTTCCAGAGAATACTGTTGCGGCGATCCGGCGCTTTATTAATTTCCTTATTTTGATTCTTACCTGTTATCCAGTTATCAATAAATGGTAAAAAAGAATCCCTGCGTACTGGTTTTATCAATATATCATTCATTCCGGCTTGAACACAATTCTGCCGCGAAGTACTATCGGCATGGGCGGTAATGGCTATGATCGGTTTGTTTTTGCACAGGGAATTCCCTGAACGTATTGCCCGCGCCGCCTGGTAGCCATCCATTTCCGGCATTTGTACATCCAGCAATATTAAATCATATTCTTTATCATTGCATGCCGCTACGGCCATGGCGCCATTCTGTACAGAATCGACGCTGTAACCGGTAGTGGTCAAATGCTGTAACACGACCTGTAGATTGGGTAAATAATCCTCGGCAACCAGGATTTTTCCGGTTTTTAGTTTCTTATCATGCAAAGCGGCTTGGTTTGCATCACCGGCTTGCTGTTCAACACTCTTTTCCGGTGCAAATTTAAAAGGTGTTGTAAACCAGAACCGGCTGCCTTTGCCCGGTTCACTTTCCAGGCCGCAAGTTCCACCCATTAATTCCACCAGTTGCCTGGCAATAGTTGTTCCCAGGCCGGTGCCGCCATATTTTCGGGTGATGCTGCCATCGGCCTGTGTAAAGCTGTTAAAAATTTCCTGATGTTTTTCTTTGGGAATGCCGATGCCGGTATCAATAATAGAAAACAACAGGGTCATATCGGCATAATTCTGCCGGTTTTCCGTGCTTTCAACCCGAATGTGGATCGACCCTTGTTCTGTAAATTTAACCGCATTACCGCTCAGGTTCATCAAAACCTGCAATAAACGTAATTCATCTCCCTGCAAATAACGCGGGGTATCTTGCGGAATATCTATAATAAAAGCAATACCTTTATCACGGGCTAGCGAGCCAAGACTGCCCGACAAGCGCTCCAGCAGTGCATACAAATCAAAAGGCCGGTTTTCGATCAGCATTTTCCCGGCTTCGATTTTTGCATGATCCAATAGATCACCAATCAGCATTAATAGTAAATCCGCCTGCTGCAAAACCAATCCGGCATTTTGATGAATTTCCGGCAGGGAGCCGGAAAGTTGAATCGACTCGGCAAAACCGATAATACAATTCAAGGGGGTACGAATTTCATGGGAAACATTAAAAACCAATTGTGATTTTAAGCGACTGGCGTCTTCGGCCAGTTTTTTGGCATAATACAATTTTTCTTCCGCCAGGGAACGTTCCAGGTAGGCGGCGATGATTTCACTTGAGGTTTCCAGCATACGAATATCCGCTTCATTCCAATGCCGTTTTTCATGAATATCATCGAAACCGATAACACCATACCACTTTTCATTAATAAATATGGGAATAACCACAATAGAAACAATTGATTGACTGTTTAAAATCTGCCGTCCCGGTTCAGTAAAATCATCAATAATGCCAATGACCGGTTTTCGCTGGCTGAGGATCTCGGCATAGTTGTTTAAACCCTGGCTATAACAAATATTCTTAAAATCATACCCCATGCTACGCAGACAATTTATCCCTTTTGCGCACACTTCGTGAGTTTTGCGGGCGTATAAAACATTATCCGGATCGGTAAAATTTTCAAATATGTAAACTCGGCTGGCCTGGGAAGCCTGTAATAAAAAGGGCAAAGCATTATCGATGGCTTTATCTTTTGTTATCAATAATGCCTGAGAAAAATTTGCTATACCGGTTTCATAGCGTAATCGAATGGCGAGTTCTTCGCGGGCTTGTTTTCTTTCCTTAATCTCGGCCTGCAACTGCTCATTGGTCTGCAAAAGTTTTGAATAAATTTCAAAATAATTACGTCGTGAAATTTCATATTCTTCCGTAGTCAACCGTAAATCGTTGACGAGATGCTTGATCTCGGTTTCATATTCCAGTAAAATTTCAGGTTTTATATCTGCTACAGGCATTAAAAAATTCCCATCTCTTCCATTTTCCGGATTTCATTTTGCATGTTTTTGGCGATCAATCCAAGCGCTATCGGATTCAGATTTAATTTTTTCATACAACTTTTATACAACTCGTCATCTGGAAAAGGTTCATCACCGTAACCAATCTTTTGCGACTGACAGAAATAATTTGCTACATATAAAGTACAGGATATTTTACTGAATTTTTCCACCACTCGATCCGGTTTATGGTGAAAGCCAATAGCCATAACATACTCTTCCGGCAACCCCCAATTATCAGTTATTCGCAAACCAACATCCTGGTGAGTAAAGCCCCACACCTCATTCTCTGCCTGCATTAAATTGATCGAGTTATCGTTCGCCAGTTTAATAACACGTTTAAAATCCTGTTGCAAAAACTGGTCTATGGCAATAATGCCAATATCATGCAGCAGACCGGCCACATACGCATTTTCACCACGTTCGCCATATTCCCGGCGATAAATCATTTTTCCCATCAGCGCAACAGCAAAACAATGCCGCCACAGCATGGGTCGTGAATAACCATCGTACACGTCATTTCTTTTAAAAATCTCACACACTTTTTGACTGAGCACCAGTTCTTTCAAGGCATTAAATCCAAGCCAGATGACCGCCTGATCGATTTCGCTGATTTTATTTTGTGGTGAATAATAAGCGGAATTTGCCACTTTTAAGACCCGCGCGGTTAGCGGCGGATCCACCTGGATAATTTCTTCAATATCGCCAACTGTTGAATCGGGATCATTTATTATACGAATTATACTGGTGACCACACTTTTTATTGTGGATATGTCTGAACCGTTTACTTTATGTAAAAGATTTTCCAGCTTATCTTCTTGTTCTTTTTCCATCATTGACATCCATCATAAAGTTTTTCGAATAATATAGCAATTTTTACTATTATGTCAAGCAGTTTTCAGGTTTCAAATACTATTTTTTTTATTTATAAAAATTATAATGAAAATATCGATGAGTCCTTAATATAGTAATATTTTCTATCATTCATACAACTACCTTATAAAGTTATTTAAATGACTGGTTCTACTTAAATTTAATAATATAACATCATAATATTTTAAAACATGCCTTACACTTAAAAAAACAGGTCTGCAATTTAGGATAATTTTTTACATAACCGGATTTTAATTACAAAACATTCTTGCATCTAATATATACTTACTGATGTTATGCATTATAATACAATATTCCTATGCAAAAGTAAGTAAAAAATTCCCATTTTTAAAAATTTGGCATACATATTGAAATAAATGAATCAAAAGAATGATTGAAAAGATGAAGGCAATATAAATAATCATTAATTATATTAAACTTAACAATAAAAAAATAATTTAAATTTCAATCATCAAAATAAAATCTTGAGGCGCACAAGACACAAAAATGAAAGCGTGTTTCCAAAATGTCCCAATGAAATTAGTCAAGATAAATCCTTTTAAAGCCTACCGGTTTTACAAGGCAGGAGTAAAATTATGAATAAAACAAGAAAAAACAATATGAACAAGTTGGGTATATACAATAGAAAAAATGTATTTTCATTTCTAGTCATCTTTGTACTAATACTGCTTGGAAGCGAGTTTGGATTTACCGAATCCCATCCAATCTGGAATCCTACTGGTGATGTAACTACCCTGCAAACCAGTGTTGCAGATTATGTTAATATGACCGACACGCAACTGCGCAGTCAGTTGACCACCGCCGGAGGTAAAGCCGAACCGCATAATATCGAAATGGTTGATATTACTTATAATTTTGCCCTGTTATATCATTTAACAGGTAACAGCAGTTATGCACACAAATCCGCCGTGTTACTGGATCGTTATGCCGAAGTATTTCCAAGCTGGCCGCTCGATTATAGCGACAGCCGCGGTCATTATATGTGGTGGGATAACTGGTTTCACCGCGATCTCGGCATGGTTGCCCGTTACCTGGCCCAGGCGTATGACCTGTTATACAACAGCGGCGCTTTTGAAGCGATTGCTGCCGGTACCAGAGATAAAGTGAAATCTTTTTTAATCAAAGTTGTTCAGGTGGATTTTGGTTACCAATTTTACTTTTTCAATGCTGCCGGCACCAGGCCGCTTGGCATTATGGTATTTGGACGCGTTTTGGATGATCCGGAACTCGTTCATCTCGGTTTCTGGTATTACAACCAGATGATCCACGAAATGTATACCTATGAAGGCTTTTTTTATGAAGGTAATTATGAATATATGGCCAGTCATGTAGGGACATTAAGTTCGCCGGATTATAAATTCTTCTTTGAAGGCTATTCCGATCCGCCAGGTTATGTTCACACTCCTTTTGACAGCCGTTACGACCCCACTCGCATTGATAATCTCAATTTTGACGCCCTGTTCAAACCCAAATTGGACAGGATGCTTACAATGTTGTGGGATACCACTTTTCCCGATCTCATCTGGCCGGTTTTAAATGAAACCTTTTCTTACCCCATCGGGTATAGCAGCCGGGGCTACCATTATCTCAAATCCCCCCTGCAAAACACTACTTTGATGGGCGGCATTGGTCACGCCGCTTTAACCTATGGCACAGGTCGCCAACAAACCCAGGTCCGGTTCGATTTCAGTCCTTCCATTGGCCATCAACATGCCGATGCGTTGCATCTGCTCTATTATTGTAAAGATGAAGAAGTCGTCGGCGGCACCGGTTACAGCCACATGGATCGCGACTGGAATTTTACTACCTTGAACCAAAACCTGGTTGTTGTTAATGGTGTAGATCAAAAATACGATTATTGGACAAATTATACTTATTCCCCATACATACCGGGTCAGGGCAGGATCAGCGGCCGGCCGGTTACTCAGCCGATGGAGGATACCAACCTTCACAATAATATTTTGATCTTTGAACCAGCCTATCAGGATTTTGATAAAGTTCAGGTCGTTGAAGTGGATGCCAAAGATGCATATAGTCAGTTGAATGTTTCCCGCTACCAGCGCATGCTGGCCCTGACCAATATTGTCGATAATGATATGTATCTGGTCGATTTCTTCAGGGTCAAAGGTGGCACACAATATGATTGGACTATACATGGCGGTCATGTTACCCTTTGGGAACCGGTGCATCCCCCATATTCTGCCAATACCAATTTGGCTATGAGCAGCACCTCCGGTACTTTTGGAAAAATGAATTTTACCCAACGAGCAACTACCGGCAATAACTGGTATGGCGAATTCAATTATAACGGTGTTATTAACCGGTTTATCATGTGCGGTAAAGCCAATACCACAGTTTATAGAGGCACAGGTCCGCAATCGGTCAAGGATGCCACAACCCCGCATGATTATTTTGTTGCCAGACGAACGGCGTCGACCAGTACTGATGAAAATTTCCTGGTTGTACACGAAACTTACACCTCTGCTCCCCATATTCAGTCCATTGAACAACTGACTTTTACTGGCGATGTAGGTACCGCCATTGGCGTTAAAATAACTCTTGATAACGGCATTGTTGATTATGTTATCCACACCCTGGATGATGGGCCATCTTATCCGGCGCGTCAGGTTAGCGGCGTTGATAACCTCGTTATCAAAGGCAGGTTTGGTCATATCAGGGTTACCAATAACGTAGTGACCTGGATGAAGCTGGTGCAAGGCGCATCGCTCAGCTACGGTACACGGATGATTCAATCAACTAAAGGCGATTATGCCTATAGAGGTTCTGTTACCGATGTTAACCGTAAAGAAGGCGGAGACAGTGAAAACAGCTTTGTCGTCAACACCTCTCTTCCCAGCAATGGCGATTTGGTCGGCCAGACCCTGATCGTTACCTGGGGTAACGGCTGGAAGTGGGGGTACAAAATTAAAAATGTAATCGGCAACCGTGTTATTACCGAAGAAGATCCCGGTTTTAATTTAAATGGCAGTACTGTAGATATGAAATACTTCCCTACCGGTCAATATGCCGGACCGGTAACATTCATCATTCCTGGAACTGCTGTAATGGATGAGAACGGGTTGATCAACAGCGTTGAAGGCGAACAGGTGTCGGGCGATGTCACCCCGCCCACGGTGTTAAGTTCCGTTCCGTTAAATAATGCTCAGGATATTGACGGCAAAGCGCCGATTGTGATCACTTTTTCTGAGGCTATGAATACCGGTAGCGTACAATCAGCATTTTCTATAACTCCGGCAGCCAATATGGGCTTTAACTGGAGTGGCAATATACTCACACTTACTCCGCTCACCTCCCTGGCGGCAACCCAGCAATATGTGCTTAAAATAAGCGGCGCGGCTACCGATATTGCCGGAAATTTCCTCGATGGCGATAACGACGGCACTGCAGCCGATGATTTCATTTTAAATTTTAAAACCAAAACCCCGCCGGCTCCGGTTTACCTCTTTGTTGAAGCTGAAACCGGTACGCTAACAGCGCCGATGGTACTTGGCTCCGATCCACTGGCTTTTGGATATTCCTTTGTGCAAATACCGAACGGCGCCGGTAATACAGGCAATGGCGCTGCAGAAATTCCATTCTCCGTTCCGGCCAATGATACCTATATCATTTGGGGTAGAATTATAGCGCCAACCGGCAGCGATGATTCATATTTTGTGCTTTTAGATAATGATCGCGAAAGGATCTGGGATTGCCTGTACGATAACAGCTGGTCGCCAAACTGGAAATGGGATATGATTTCCGAACGCGGCACAGGTACTTTTGATAATCCGCAGTACGATCCCGGTTTGTTTACACTCACAGCCGGTACCCATGTTCTCAAACTGAAACAACGTGAAGACGGGGTTATGCTGGATAGAATTCTTGTCACCAATGACCTCAGCTTTAACCCTGAAACTGTTACCGGACTGGTGCAATATAACTTACCGGCAGGGTATGGAACGGTAGCCCTGCCCGTTAAAAATGATAAAATTACCAAAGCCAGCGAACTGGCGGCTGCTATTGAAGCCCAACTGGGCGCTAATACGGTTAACGGTATATCCTACTGGAATCAGGCTACGCAAAAATTTGTCAGTTTTGCCCCGCATTTGCCGGCCTTTTTGCAAGGACCCAATTTTACTATACCGATTGGCCTACCGATCCTGACCAATACCACAACCAGCGGCAACTGGACTTTGATCGGTACAATAGATGAAATAAATTACAGTTTAGGCCAAGGCTATAATACTATAGCCCTGGAGTTAACGCAAAGCGCTATAACCAAAGCTAGTGAACTGGCCACGGCAATTGAAGCGCAAATAGGCGCCAATGCAGTTAACGGTCTCTCTTATTGGAATACGGCAACGCAAAAATGGGTCAGTTATGCTCCGCATTTGCCGGTTTTCCTGCGTGGCACGGATTTCCAGACCTATCCGGGTCACTATTATCTGGTTAATATGGTTACATCAGGAAATTTTTAATAAAACAACACACACACTAATTTCTTGAACCTCCCCGCCAGGGTCAGCCTTGAACAAGCATTACCGCTTTCAGGCTGACCCTGTCTTTTACAAGACACACTTCCTTTTTGCCTGCTGTACAAACCAAGTTGATAATAAAAACCTTTTTTCTGCTACATCCTGATGATGAAAAATAAAAGATAACACATGACTGTGCCGGCAGAGTGATCGTATTCCCTCCAGGATTATCGTCAAGCCAATTTTCGGGTTAACAAACCAAAAACGAGAGATACAGCCAGTTCAACAAAGCGGCTTTCCAGCTTTTACAAAAACAGCAATAAACACAATTGACCTGTTACCTGAAAATATTCCATGCTTTTGCCAAATCATCATTTAATATCATCAGAAATTATCAAAAACAGGCTTCCTTTATTCCACTAGAAGAAAAACAATCCATCATGGCGTTTCCTACCAATCCCCCGGTTCTATACTCTGTCCATAAAAATGGACAGAGCTTTTCAGCATAGTAATTTAACCTTTATTAAACGGCTCATGCCACAAAAAGCCAAAGGGCTTATTAAAAGTTGTCCCCTCGAAGGGACAACTTTTAAAGCACACTGTGCCCAAGTTATTTATTTTCAATATCTTATTGTATCAATGAAAATTAAAAGCTGCATCTTATTGTAAATAATGATTTTAAGTCTGCAATTTTTGGCTTTCCCGGTGGCATGGTACTTGAATAAGGGTATAGTGAAACAGTAATAAAAAACTTAACAATGGAAAAGACAATGTTTACATTCAATATAAAATCCAGAACAATCCTCGGTGCGGCTTTATTCATGTTCATGCTGCTTTCAATAGTTCCCGATGCTTTAGCTCAGGCCCCAAAACACATTTGGTCATTTGTCTACAATTCCGATGGTTCAACCCCGGCTAATGGCGACATAACGATCAGAGTTTATCTGCAAAAAAATCCAGGTAATGTTATTACCACCTCCAATACTGCCAACGGTTGGGAATATGACATTAACAATGCCTGGAGTTTTTTTCCGAATCCGTCCGAAAGTACTCCCACCAGCGCAACAGTAGATGATGTTGTTGTTATAGAATTTGAAAATACCGGCAGCAGCGCTCATAACGGTGAAAGCAGTGTACTTACCGGCGCACTGGATGAGAATATGTATCAGCAAATTGGTAATAATAATTTTGCCTTACCGGTTGAATTATCTCATTTTTCCGCCACTGAAGAAAACGGCGCCGTTGTGTTAAATTGGGCAACTGCAACAGAGACCATCAATCTCGGTTTTAATGTATATCGTTCGGAAGAAGGCATGAATCAGTTCCAGAAAATAAATGACAAGATCATTGCCGGACATGGTACTTCTGCTGAGAAACACACTTATAGCTTTACAGACAATGATGTTACTTTTTCAAAAACCTTTGAATACAAGCTGGAAAATATTAATGCCGACGGCACCAGCAAAATATCGGGCCAGTTATCAATAACTATCGAATCACAACAACTGCCGTCAAGTTTTTCAATTTCTCAAAACTACCCGAATCCCTTTAACCCAACCACTTCTATCAACTACTCTTTGCCCCGCAATACTCAAGTTAATATCATTATCTACAACACTCTGGGCGAAGTAGTAAAAGAACTCGTCAATTCCCGCCAGGATGCCGGTTCTTATACAATAATGTGGGATGGTTATTCCGATCTGGGTAACCCGGTAGCCTCTGGAATGTATTTTTACGAAATTAAAGCCGACAATTTTAACCAGGTTAAAAAGATGACTTTATCCAGGTAATACCTGAACAGTACAATATATAAATCTCTCCTCCCTCCAATGCTGCCCCCGTAAAATTTACGGGGGTTCTTTTTTTCCAGCCGCAAAAACATCCTGCTAGTTGTATTTATTATTGATGAATTAGTGATTTATTTTTTATACCAATTTTCATATATTCGGCTATGGTCTGGTTCTGATAGTTGACCACAGTATAATAACAAGATAATTACACTAATGCCTGCACAGAATTAACGTGACTGATAAATTATAATTCCAACGACCGCTGCAGAATAAAGGCTGCTTTGGCAAGAGTCGAATAATGAAATAAATTATTCCTGAAAAGCATTTTATTATATGTAATCATTTTTTTGAAAGGACAATATGTTAAAGCATACTTGTAAAAGAATCAACATACCGGGAATAGTTGTCTTGTTAACAGCCATCATTTTCATTTTTACAGCCGATCTGGCAGCTGTTACGCACCCTATCTGGAATCCCACGGGGAATGTCGATTCGTTGAAAAATAATGTTAAAAATTATCTTTCACTTTCCAATTCGCAGCTCAGGAATAAACTGGATAATTCCGGTAAAGCCAATACTCAAAATGCCGCCATGGTCAATATAACATACGATTTTGCCCTGCTTTACCACTTGACCGGAGAAAACCGCTATGCTGATAAAGCCGCGACGCTTTTAGCCAGGTATGCCGAGGTGTTTCCCAATTGGCCGCTTGATTACAGCGATAAACGCGGCCACTATATGTGGTGGAAGAACTGGTTTCACCGCGATCTGGGTGAAGTAGCCAGATTTTTACCACAAGCTTACGATCTGATCGCCACCAGCGGCGCTTTGGAACGAATTAGCCAGGATACAGGACAAAAAGTGCTGACCCTGTTTCAGCAAATTGTACAGGTCGATTTGGGTTATAAACTATTCTTTTTTAATGCCGCCGGCACCCGCCCCCTGGGACTGATGATCTTTGGCAGGGTTCTGGACGACCCGGAACTGGTTCACCTGGGCTACTGGTATTATAACCGCCTTATCCATGAAATGTTTTGCCACGATGGTTTTTGGCTGGAAGGCAGCTATGAATATGGCGCCAGCATTGTCGGTGATATTACCCAAAAAGATTATGCGTTTTATTGCAATGGTTACTCAGACCCGGAAGGTTATACCCACATTCCCTTTGACCCGGTCTGGGATCCGCAGCGTCTCGACAACCTGGATTTTAACGCCATTTTTGGTGATATTTATGATCGCATTAATTTTGCATTATGGAAGACGGCGCTGCCGGATGATAAATGGCCGGTTTTGAATGAAACTTTTGCCTTCCCCACCGGTTACAGTAATCAACAATACCATCCACAGCGGGAACCGTTGACAGAATCACGATTATTCGGCGGACTTGGACATGCCGCGCTGACTTTGGGCAACGGCTTGGAACAAATCCAAACCCGGTTTGATTTCAGTAATGCCATTGGCCACAGTCATAACGATGCCCTGCATCTGATCTATTTCAGCAAAGGGGTTCAGGTTGTCGGCGGCACCGGCTATACCGAGGGTAATCGCGATTGGAACAATTCAACAATTAACCAAAATCTTGTCGTTGTCAATGCCAAAGAACAAAAAAGCGAAAGCTGGAATGATCGCACTCCCTCGCCCTATATTCCAGGCAAGGGGAGAATCGAAGGTATGCCGGAAAGACTCCCCTTCCCGGATACCAATATGCATAATAATGTGATAATGTTTGAACCGGGTTTTCAGGATTTCAAACAAGTGCAGGTAACTGAAGTAGATGCCCTGGATGCCTATGCCAATTCCGGCGCTACCCGCTACCGGCGCACTCTGGCGCTAGTCAGTATTTCAGAGAACGATACCTATCTGGTCGATTTGTTCCGTTTACAGGGAGGCTCACAATATGACTGGTGCATTCATGGCGGCTATGACAATTATCAGATCACCACAAACCTGAACCTGAAAAGCGCCTCAGGCAAGTTCGGCAGTATAGCCATCAAGAAAAAAGCGGAAACCAATGCAGCCTGGTATGGCGAAATTGCTTATGCCAACGCCAAACACCGGTTCACCATGTGCGGAGCGCCCGCCACTGCCGTATTTACCGGCAAAGCCCCGCAATCCATTAAAAACGGCGGTCAGCAGGATTATTTATTCGCACGGCGAATGACAAACAGCAACGCCGATGAAAATTACCTGGTTGTACACGAAACTTTTACCTCCGCGCCGCATATCCGTGCTGTTGAAAAGCTGATCTTTACTGAAGAAACCGGCTCGGCCGTTGGTATCAAGGTTACCCTGGATAATGGTCGGATCGATTATATCATCCACACCCTGGATGACGGCCCCGATTTCCCGGAACATAAAATCACCGGCGGCGACGAGATTCTGATCCGCGGCAAGTTCGCTCATATCCGGATGGTCGGAGGCAGTGTGGAGTGGATGTACCTGGTGCAGGGGAAATCATTAACGGTCAATTCCCTGGCCATCGAATCGCGGAACCCGGAATACTCATTCCGGGGAATTGTTAACCGAGTTGAGAGGAGGCAAGAAGGCGCTGCTGCTAACTGCCTGGTTGTCGACACGTCGCTGCCGGCTGAAACCTTGCCCGGTAAATCCATTATCTTGACCTGGGCTAATGGCTGGAACTGGGCATATACTATTAAAGAAGCGACGGGCAACACCATTACTTTAAATGAAGAACCGGGATTTACCTGGAATGGCGATAAAATAAATATGCGCTTTTTCCCTGCCGGTCAATACCTAGGCCCGGTACAATTTATCATACCCGGAATTGCACTGTTGAATGGTGGGCAAACTATAAGTACGGAATACATTCAATCAGTCGATAAGACACCCCCGGCAATACCAAAAATTAAAGGTGCACGTAAAGATAAATAAAAAACTCACTACCGGACACTTTATGGACTCGGTTTCAAACATGCTACCCCTACGGGGTTTGAGCTTGTATTTATGTATTATTCTATAAACATATCACCCCCTACCGGGGGTTAATTTCATTTAATTGACTTAAAAATAACCGCGAAGCGGTGAAATGTTTGTAGAAAGAGAGCCATCTCAGCACAATCTAACCCCGTAGGGGTGATATGTCGGGAACTTATAAAAAGTGTCCGGTAGTAAGATAAAAAAAAAGCTCCGGTTATATCAGCCGGAGCTTTTACATTCTAAATTCCCAATTCATCGGGCATAGATCATCTTGCGGGTTAAAATAGATTCGTTGGTGCGCAATTCACAGAAATAAATCCCCGCGGTAACCTGCTGCCCGCTGTCGTCAATGCCATTCCAGTTAATAGAAAAAGATCCGGCGCCCTGCTGCTCATTCACCAGGCGGGTAATATAATCTCCCAACAAGTTGAATATGGTCAGTTGCACCATAGTATCTGCAACCAGGTTGTACCTGATGGTGGTTTCGGGATTAAAAGGATTGGGGTAATTCTGCGCCAGTTCATGCTGCGCCGGTAAAGCAGCAACACTGGTTGTGACCGAAACCGGGCTGAACGTACTGGTCTTGCCTTTAATATCCACAGCTTCAAGTTTATAATAATAAGTATGACCGGGATTAACATTTTTATCCGTAAAAGAATAACGAGTCTGTACAGTACTATTCCCGGCGCCACGTACCATAATATTATTGATCTTTTCAAAATTTACCGCCATATCAACACTGCGGTAAACATTAAAGCCCAGGTTATTCACTTCGCTCTCGGTGGTCCACTTTAATTCAATAACACTGTTTCTGTATTGAGCGCCAAAAGACGATAACTCTACCGGCAGGGAAAAATCATTCGGGCCGATTTGCTGGTTTTGATTAATATCCAACGTAGCTTTTAGTGTTTTAGTTTCTCCTGCAAAGGGACCAACACTGACATTTAAAAATATAATCGTAATTTCATCTCCAAAATTAGCATTGGTTGCGCCGCCGCCGCCAGATTGGTACCAGGTCCATTTAGCGTCAACATCCACGCCCCAACCGTTACTGACATTATATACAGTTGTGGTGCTGGTTGGATTTTTGGAAAGAAAAGCGGTTACAAGTATGTCATTATCATTCGGGGAACTATTATCTGAATTATGTACGAATCCCCAAACCGTTTTGGGAACAGAGTATACAAAATCAGGGAGCAGAAAAAGAACAAGAAACAATACAGTTATTGCACCCCAACCCTTGCCTTTAAAATTGTAACAGTTTTTCATAGCTCATTCCTTTGCTTAAAGTCAATATTGAAATTCTTTTATTTCCTTACCGGATAAAATGGACAAATACCAGTACAAAATTACCTGTTTTTTTCAAAATTTTAATTCAATTTCAGATAATTACAAATTTCATGCCGAATTTAATTTTTGTTACAAAATAATCTTACTCAACCAACAGCACAAGTCTTTTATTCATTCCTGGTGTATTAATGGGGCAGGTTACAATGGAAAAGTAAAATATGCGTCGCCAGCATAATAGCAGGGAAAACACACATCAATACCACATAATGAGTTCGAGACTCGGACTGTTATCATATATGGCTTGTAAATAATTTAACATACGAACAAAACCGGTATATTCCCGTTTATGGTAAGAATCTTGCAAATTTTACATTTGGGAGGAATGATTTTATAAACTTGAATGATACTAATTCACTCCGGTTTGCACATTATTTTCTAATGGGCAATAACAGATAAATATAAACTCCGGCGGCCCCCATTTATTAAGCACTGGTTTATTGCTTAGCGTTTGTTTTTCTCCAGCACGTGGACAAATTCATCACCGAGTCTATCACGCGAAAACTCTTTTTCCGCCAGTTTGCGGGAAGCGAGCCCCATTGCTTCGCGCATTTGTTTATCGGCACAAAATTTTTCCACAGTATCGGCAAATTCTACCGGATCGTCCGGCTTGCACACCAGGCCGCATTTGTTGGCGGTTATCATATCTGCAAGCCAGCCGGGATAATTGTTCAACACCGGTATGCCGCTGGAGATATAATCAAAAAACTTGTTGGGTGATGTGCCGTAATAGAATTCCGGGATGTTGGCTAAAATCATCATTCCCACATCAAATCGGGGTAATAATTCCGCCAGTTCAGTTTTAACAACCCGGTCAACCCAGGTAATATAATCTGTCAACCCTTCGTCGACCGAGCGTTTTACCAGTCGCTCTTTTTGCGAGCCCGTGCCGATAAAAATAAAATGCATGCCGTGTTTGTGTCTTTTTTTCAATTCGGCAATGCCGTCCAGAACCGCGTCAAGGCCATTCGCCCGGCCATGCGCCCCGGTAAAAACAAAACGAACATCTCCCGGCTTGCCATAATTCGGTTCCGGCGCGCCCGTTGGCTTGGGCATAAACAAATCCAGGTCGCTGCAATTGGGTATTATACTGATCTGCTCTTCCGGGTAGCCGGCGCGCTTGATGCCATCTTTGATTCCCGGCGCCAGGGCAATAATATGTTGAGCGGCCCGATAGATGGAATGCTCCATGTTGATCAAAAACCAACGCGCCAGGGGATTCTTCATGGCGCCCAAAGCAAAGATCAACTCCGGCCACAGATCGCGCACTTCAAAAACAAACGGCACCTTTAACTTTTTCGCCGCGCTTTTTGCCGGCAATCCTACGGTTAGCGGGGTCGAAGTGGCAAAAATTAAATCCGGCCGTGACTCTAGTATACGGCTATATGTGCCAAACGCAAAGCGGAAAAAGGCGATGGTGCGTTGCCACAGGTTCATATTGTTCGAATATGGCGCTTTGATCAACTTGACGGTGATCCCGTCGATTATGATCTCTCTCTTACCTTTTTGATAAAGCAAGCGTTGGTCCATTTTGGTGTTGCTTTTAGCGGAAGATATCATAGTAACTTTATGACCTGCCGCAACCAGCTTGATCGCCCATTCATACGAACGAATACCGGACCCGCCTTCCGGGGTAGAAAAATATTGATGAATATAAACGATATGCATAGTATTACTTCCGTTAATTTATGTTAAATACTGTTTTGGTCAGGGAAGGAACCCTGTCCACTTGAATATAATATTTATTATTATCAGCGTCCGCCAATACAATAGTATCATTATTATAGTCCGGCAGCATCGTATTGCCCAATGAAATAACAGTTATATACCGCACCGGCAGGTCCCGGTGCGAATTGGCAATTATTACCGGGGACGGTTTTCTTTCGCCATAATAAAGCGAATCAAAACCCGCCGGTAACGATTCATTACCTTTATGATATTCGAATCGGCGCTCTGCTCCTGCCAGTAATGTCAGCATTGCCGGGGAACCGGCGCAATCCAGCCGTACACTGTTGTCCTGAATCTTTTGCATGCAATCGGCAAGCTGCCAGTGCAAGGTCACTTTATGACGGCCTTGCCCGGTAATATCGTCAACGATAATCCAGCAGTTCAAGGCATCAACCTGCATTACAGAACGGTGATGAACAATATGATCACCCAGTCTTTTAAAACCGAAATGAGCGGCGGCAAAGCATGGATTTCCATCCACATTGCTCATTACCGGACGACTGGTTTGCAGCCAGTCGTACATAATGAACCGTTCTCCATAAGACATCTGCCCGGCGTCATCTACCATTATTGTATTATGAGCCCCTGAGCCGTTAAAAAAATGCCGCCAGTGTGTAGCGGTGTTGTATAAATACGACCCGGAATCCCGCAGCACATTTACACCACGCCACCATAAATCCAGGTGCAGGCAGTCCGCCTGGCCCGGACGGGTTTTAAAACTGTGACAACGGATCAATCCCCAACTTAAAGCGCCGCGCAAGGTATAATACCCGCCGTCGTTAAAAGCGCTGGTTACATAAGGCACATCTACACGAACTGCCGTTGAGGCGTTTTCACCCCAATACCACAACAGGTCTTCATCCCAGGGTCCGGCAGGATATAATTTTTGGTTATATAACTGGTAATAGAGCGCCTGGATCACCGGTCTGTAATCGAGATAGTCACAGGTATTCAGGGGTACAATGATCGAACCGTCATTCGAACCGTAATTCGGCACCCGGCCGGTTTCACCATCCTGCATCTGATAAAGGAAATCAACCGCTTTTTTTACTTTATTTATAAACGTTTCAGGAAAAGTATCTTTATACACCTGTCCCAGGCGCAGAGACCATAAAATTGTGTGCAGCATCAGGCGGTGATAATTTAAAGAATGTTGAATATAAGCGCCATCGGCAAAGATCTGTTTTAATGCGGTATTTACCAGGATTGCTTTACCGCGCCGCCGCCAGCGCCGGGCTTGTTTAAACTCCGGGAATAATAATCCAGCCGTGTATAACCCGGTCGCTTCTGTAAGCGCATGATTGGTACGAGTGGAAATGGCATAACGAATATTCCCATCTATGCGCTCTGCGTGTACAGCAATAGCCTTGAACAACTTGAATTTTCGTTCTGTACTGGTAGCGGCGGCATTATTAAATGCGAAACCGGCAAAACATATAGCCATCAGGCGCAGCGCGCATTCCTGGCCGCAATAGTAATTCGGACCCCGGTTTGGCTGATTATTCTCAAGCCAGTCCTCAAACAACTCCCAAAATTTTGCCGGGTACTTGTTATCGCCAGTTACAGCAAAAGCGCGGACTAGCAGGTATGCCCAGGCAAACCGCGATGGTTCCCATATATATTTAATATCTCCCAAATCAGGATCAAAATCTTGCAATTCACACCAATGGCGGGCGGAATCTGCGCGTTTGCCGGTAACAGGATTGCGAAACCAGTCCGGTTTATCACCCAGGGAATAACTATGATTAAAAAAATAAAAAAACCGGTTATGCAGTATTTCATCAGCCCTTTTAATGATATCTGAATGCCAGGCCGACGTGCATACCGGTAAATGGTTTGCAGTAAAAAAGAATTTCCTTTCCCTGGTCAACATGCCCGCTACATCGCCGCGCACATACTCTTCCAGGTGAATTTGATCCCACAAACGCATCGGGAATTTGTGCTTTTGCCACCCGGTCTTCCGTTCCAGCAAATAATAAATTCGGAACAAAAGGAATCCTGGGCCATAATTTTTTATGATTTGCAGAATTCTATCGAGCCTGTTCATTTTTTTAACATTCCGGCATAAAAGAGCCCCAAATTCTTTTCCACAATGCCCCAGTTAAACTTTTCGATAAAGGCTTTTCTGCCGCGTTCACCCATCTCGCGCGCAAGGGATGGATTATCGACTATTTTGAGAATAGCATCAACATAAGCCTGGGGATCATCAGCCTGCACGACAAATCCTGCCTGCTCATTTTCAACATACGTATAACTGGACGGCATGTTGGAAGCGACTATCGGCACGCTTTGCGACATGTATTCAAAAAACTTGGAGGGCACATTTTCCTTTTGCACATACTGACCGCAATATTGCAGTAAACTCAGCCCGACACCGGCTTCGCGGATAAATTTCGGCAGTTCCTTGCCGGATAAATGCGGCACCAGGTTAAGCACATCTTTATATTCAGGCTTGGCGGCATATTCGTTCATTATATCTTCATGAATTTTGGCCCAGTATCTTTTGGTGGTATACACCTGTATTTCAGGGCGTACCATTTTTAAAATCCGCGCGACTTCAAAAAGCACCAGAGAACCCCGCGACGGGCTCGACGTGCCGGAATGAATGACCGTATTTTTCCGTTTTTCCCATAATTCGTCCGGCACAGGTTCCGGGTTGTAATCATCCAGCGAGGCATAATTGGGCGTCCATACTGCCCGGCAGCCCAATTTTGAAAAACGGTTAAAATGGTGCAAATATACGGCGGAAACGGAACCACAGATCATACCAAATATTGTTTCCAGAAACCATAGCAGGCCGCCAATGACCTGGCGAAGCGGCCATATATTAGGGAATTTCATGGGGATCTGCTTAAAATAAAATTCATGTATATCATACACAAAAGGTTTCCATTTGACCAGGCGCAGAAACGCAGCAAAGGGTAAAAAGTCGGGATCGTGAAAATGATAAATATCGGCTTTTTGACGGAGGACCAAACCGCTTATTTTAAAATAGGTCTTTAGCCTTTCTTTTATACTATGCCAGCGGGGTATACCGATTACCTTTATACCATCGACAACCTTTTCATATTGCTCCCTTTCGGTAATGGCAATTAAAGTAACCTGCATACCAAGTTTTTGCAGGGATCGGCAATGCCGGTAAAACACGCGCACATCGTTATCGGGATGTATGGTAAAGACACAAATTTTGCAATCCACTCTCACATCCATTCCAGTGATCCTTTCCGGGATAATTATTTACACCAACTGTTTACACAGTTTTATTAACAAACGTTGCCAGGTAATTGATAATCGTACGCGCAGTCTTTTCCACGCCGAAACTTTGTTCGGCGCGCTGCCGTGCAGCCAGGCTCATCTTTTTTAACAAATCGTCATTGGCCAGCGCCCTGAGCATGGCATTTTTCAGTTCCACGACATTTTTAGGCGGGATCAATATAGCGCCGGGACAGTCGCCAATTGCATCCGGCAGGCCGCCGACGGCGCTGACAACCACCGGCGCTCCGCAAGCCATGGCTTCCATTACTGCGTTGGGCATACCTTCATGCCAGGTTGGCAGCACAAACAGGTCGCAGGCTTGCATCCACAGGTTGACCTGTTCATTATCAATAGCGCCCTGCATTATTATTGCGCTTTCCAGTCCCTGCTCCTGAATAAACCGGAGCATACCCTCTTTTTCCACACCATAACCGCAGATCTCAAGAATGGCTTCCGGCTGCTCGTCATGTAATTGTTTAAATGCCTCCAGCATTTCATAAACACCCTTGTCACGCTTAAAGGTGCCCAGGTACAGAACCAGCTTTTTATGCAAAGGCAGCCCCAGCTTTTCCCGCACCGGAATTTTATCGGCAACCGGGGTAAAACGGTGCAAATCGACAACCCCATAAACGGACAAGGTCTGTTTGCCGCTCACGCTATCAATAATTTTTGCAGCGGCTTTGCCGGAAGCGATAGTACCGTCGAGTCGGTTGGCAATTTCAACAAAACGTTTATATATTGCCTTACTGTAATGAGGAATAATATTAATATCCCGTCCTATCCCCACACAGACGGCTGGTAATTTCAACACCTTTGCCAACCGCACCGCGGCATCGCCATCCGGGAAAAAACTGCGGGCATATATAATTTGATAATTATTTTCTTTGTGCAGTTTACAGGCTGATTTTTTTAAAGCCAGAAACATACTTTTTCCTGCCCAGCGATAAAACCAGTTACCGGTGATCCTTAAATAGGGGACCGGTATGGCGTTAAGACCGGGAAACTGACACAAAGGGACATCATGGTCATAATTACGCCACTTTTTAAAGATACGCATAAAAGGAGGCGTCCAGATCGTCGGCACAATCACGGTAATTTCCATTCCCTGACGGGCCATTTCAATTAATTGGCGCGCCATAAAAATACCATAATTTTTATTTTCAGTATTGGGGAAAAGGTGAGAAATTACCAAAATCTTCATATTAACGGCTCCGTCAGTTCTACTTGTTCAGACTCATGTTTTTATCCTGGCCGCGTGTATTCGTTCATCATCGCTGTCAATTTCACTGGAAATATTACCGGCCAGAAAGGCTACGCCAATTGCATACCAGTACCCCTTTTGAACAATGGTGGTCGAGGTCATACCGGTAATTAAAGTAAATACAAGAAAGGCTATAGCCAGCCAGCGTAATGGAGGATGGGTTAATTTCAAAGTTTGCAGAAATACTACAATATAAATTGAAATCCAGATCAAAAGACCTGTAACACCTAGTTCTCCGGCGATGGCAACTATGTTATTATGGGCAGATTTAACCGGCTTGTAATCCGGAAACATCTCAGGGAAATTCCTCCAGCCCCAGCCATTAAAGGGACGTTGCGCCAGGAACTCTAATCCGGACCGCCATTGATCTACACGGCCGCTTTCTTCCAGGTTGTTTTCCGAATTACGCATACGTTCCTTGGCCATTTCAGTTAACAACGAGGTATTCATTGCGGCAAAGTACATTCCATAGCCGATCAGACAGACCAGACCGATACCCAAAATATTTTTTACCAGGTATTTGCCCTTGGCCGATAGTAAAAAAGCGGCAATAGGCGCCATTACGGCAGTACCCAGGGCGGTACGGTTTTGTGTGTTCAAAATGGCATAGAGCATTAACGGCCCGCCGATTAAGAACAGCAATTTATTGACCCACCCTTTTTCGTTAAACAGGTAAAAGCCGCCCAAAAAGCAAATCAAAATAGAATTACCCAAAACATTCGGACTGGTTCCTTCCCCCAGGGTTACCCGGCCCATTTTTTCACCGCCCCCGGCATAGGTAACCTGGCCCTGGGCTATCATGATCGATGCAATAACGCCTCCCCAAAATAATGCCCACAAGAGCATCTTCATTTGCTTGACATCTTTGATAGTATTCATTAAAATAAATATCATTATTATATTCAACAGTAAAGACTTGGTCCCTTCAACAGTGACAGACGGTTCTACTGCCCAAATAATACTCAGGCTGGCAAACCATAAAAACATTAAAATCGGGATAAATGATTTCGGCATAATAACTTTACCGCGAAAGCGGGTAACAACATAACTCAACATTACAATCAAACCTACCACCCGGCTGCCGGCGCCGATTTGACTCAATGCCACGCCGCCCTCCAAAGGATAAAAGAAAAACAAAAACATCAGGGCGAACGGCGTGTGATAAAAACTTAATCCGACAACCGCCAATCCTAGTATAACCATAGCATAGATTTTACTTGATAAAAAAAAGAAAATTCCCGCAGCAATCACAGTTGCCGCTAACAATATTAAAATACACCGGATAGTTCGCTGATAATCGGCATCGCGTTCCTCAGTTATTGAGGTTTGCATTACAAGCTGTTCCCGGGTCAGTACTTCCTGTGTTATTGCCATAAGATTTCCAACAATGTTAAATTATAATCCTTACCAGGTAATACATGCTAAAAAAAATTCAATGTTTTTACTAACTTTATTATCCACAAAAAATTATCGGAGTATTAGCATATACACTATAATCATGAGACAGCAGATATTATAACCAACACTCAAATATTCACATAGTTTCGGTAAACCGGGAAATAAGAATTATTATACACTTCTCCATTTGATTTTTCCAGGTACTGGTCTTTTCCCAACTCTGTGCATAAATTTTCATATATTTCAGGATTCACAACCCATTTCCATATTTTAAAATCATGCCGCTTTTTTGAAAACCCGGCTTTAAAAGTATACAATGAATCCCGTTTTGCGCCTAAACCTCCACCAAGATGAAATATCCGCGCACCCTGCCGGGTTGCCCAGATCCGCACTGTGTCTTTCTCCAGTTTGCGGGGCGCTAACGGCATAAACTCTGTTCTGGTGCCACCTAAATGGGACTGAACCATATCATTGCACCTGACATACATGCCACTGCAAATAATTTTACCCTTGAGTGTACACATAAAATGATGAACCTGCGCGCCCAGGCACGATATTAACCTCTCAAAATAGGCTTTATTAAAATAATAATACTTTTCAGCATTGACCCGGTTCATGGTTTCATAATAAATATCAATAAAATCATCCAGGTACTCCATTTTTTCATCATGATAACATTCAACCCCTAACTCTCGTAATTTATTTATCCCGCTTTTATGTCCTTTGGAATATTGATGTCTTTGCACGTCAATAGGAAGAGTAAGGTCGATAGAAACGGTCACTCCTGATACTGAAATAGTACCTAATCCATTTAAAATATCTGCCTGAGGTATAAAAGTATGCAGCCGGGAGAATACTGTAATGATATTATTTTGTAATAACACTTGCCGTAAAGAATCATGAAAACCGTTGATGACGTCCTCCGGAATTGGGAAATGCGAAAAAACCGGTCCGGCGTAGCCGTAAACCGACGTGGCATCCCATAAATCTTTTCCCAGGATTTCCAGTCCGGGAACCTCCTGAACGGGGCGTACCAGCAACGGTAATGCAATCATATACTGATTTTTTCTATATACATATAAATATGCAGTTCCTTCCCCGCGTTCTTCAGCCAGTGCATGATAACAGGGTAGATGGTAAAAGTCATAATTAACTGACGATTGAATTATTCCCCTCCATTTGTCAAAATCTTTTATTGTTAGCGTTTGTAAATTCACCATATTGCTGAATCCTTATCTAGTTTACTAAAAACATCTTTCTGGTAAGATACTGCATTTCGGTTTTTAATTGGTATACATAAAAACCGGCCGCTACTTTGCTGTTATAATCATTGGTACCATCCCAGTTCAGTGAATAAAAACCGGGATACCGGTAATCTTCCAGCAGAGTTTTTACTCTTTGCCCCGTAACGTCAAAAATTGCCAACGTTACATGAGAATAGTGTGATAAACTAAACTGAATAACAGTTCTGGAATTAAATGGATTGGGATAATTTTGATATAAATGAAAAGTATTCTCCTGTTTTATTACAAGTGTAATAGTTTCAGAAAAATTTAAAGTACCATCATTATCTAGTAGTTTCAAACGATACTTGATCTTTCCGTAATCACTTTCCTGATCGGTAAAGCTGTATGTCCGGTAGCGTTGATTAAATTCTACAAAACCAATTTTTATGAATTCATTATTGTCGGTAGATCTTTGAATTTCATAACCAAAAAATCCTTCTGCCTGCTCCACCTCCCAACCCAGTTCAACCTGGTTATCCACGATACGGGCATAAAATACTACCAAATGAACCGGGGTCGGCTCGGTATGCACAATTATTTTTTCTTCCGCCAGGTTGCCAATTCCCAGTGCGTGACAGGTATTGAGGTACTGCCGTAACGGTAATTCAGCAAGATCGGGATTCATATATGGTGCAATATTTTCATTCTTCTCACTAGCCACCGGGTATAAAACATATTTGGAGGCGTAATAATCCAACGCGACCGGGTCGGCGCTAGCCAGAATCACTTCAGTATGCTCCGCAACCGATACGGTTCGTCTGTCTGCCCAGCCAACCCACTCGGCAGTAGTAATAAACAAATCTGCGCAGCGTACCTGTTGTAAAAAAGTGCCGACCGCGCCCCCCATAACTCCCGGCGCCGGGCCGGGATCATCCCAATTATAGGCAAAGGCATGAAAATTATAAAATCCGCCGGTGATTATACCGTCAGTTGCCGGGTTGCTGCCGCCGGATAAATCGACAATGCCGAAATGGTTTTTCAAAGCGCTGGTAACACCGGCATAATTACTATGATAACATAAAGCGGAAAAAACAATCAACTTGACCGGTTGACCAGTGTACTGCCCATTCTTCCAGGCGCCATTCTTTAAATCGATGGTAATTCCACTATAGGAGGAAGTGAATACCGGGTAACTCATAATCGTTTGCCGGTGGTCATCGCCGGAAGCGCCGTTATCATAGATTATATCTGTCAGATAAACGTACCCGTCACCTTCTTCCGGCCCGGTAACCCGTGTACCGCCATAATTCTTTACATCGTTCCAGCAATAACTTGTTACATTGGCGTGTCCCTGCGATTGCAACAAATCAATCAGATCAACAAGATTATGTACATTAGCAACATCCGAATTGATTTCAAAAGTTGTGCCCCAGGCGCCTTTGCTAAGTGGATCGGCGCGGTGGTTGTTATCGCAAATAATAACCTCGCCGGAAAAACCGGGACTGGTTAATATCAATTCAATGAATTTTTTCATGGCTGCCAGGTTTGGTGAACCCTGGTTCCACCATTGGGCATTGGTCTTAATTACTACAATGTCATTGTTCTGTATGATTGTAGATATCCCTCCCATCTGGGAGATAACGTTCTCCATATTTTGGGCGGGGCCGTTATTTCTGGCCATAAAAATATGGGAAACATCATCACGGAAAGGATTGCTTTTCACTGATCGGATCGGCAACAACCCGGCGGCCAGCGCCGCTCCCGATGCCAGTCCACTCTTTTTAATAAAAGTTCTTCTGTTTATTCTTTTACCAGCCATTCAGTTTACTTTTCTCTTTAATAATCCTTATTGGCCTTTAAAAGTAAGCCAATACCATACCGTTTTAATCACTTCCCAAACAAAAATTCTGATATTTGCCCGGCTGGTCCACCAATATGTTGGATTAAAAGCGCTTTGTTCCGGGTGAGAAATAATTAAATGGATACCGGTATTTTTAAATGCGCGGTCAAAAATAAACCGCACCCGTCCGGTATGATAATTTGAAGTAACCACGATGGCGCTGTGAAAATTAAATTGCTGCATCATCTGCCGCAGGGTAATGGCCTGATCGCCGGTTCCCGGGCTGTGACCTTCCAGCACATCCAGCAGGATGCTGCTATCAGGAATGCCCATATTCATAGCAGTTTGACGCATTCGCAAGGCGCCATACACATCGGTGCCGCCGGCGCACCCGGAAATGATCAGGGTATCCGCCAGATTTTTGTTGAACAGATCAACTCCATGGGCAATGCGCTCATTGCTACCGCCGCCCAAAACAATTATTGCATCTACCTGTCCGAGGGGATGATTTACGACCAGCAAGCGCCCCCCCAATACCATTGCGGCAGCTAAAAGAACAAAAAAAACAACCAGTATTATTCTTACATTTTTTTTATTTATATATTTCATTCATCACCTAAAAGTTTATTAATAGGCCGCGCCGGGTTGCCGAACATGAACGAATGATCCGGTACATTGCGCGAAACAACAGAACCGGCGCCGATTTTACAATAATCTCCGATTACCGTTAATGGCGGAACGCTGGCGCCAACCCCGACCAGGCAGCATTTGCCTATATGGGTGCCGCCGCTGAGCACTACCCGGCCGCCAATATGACAATAAGCGCCGATGACAGAATTGTGTCCGATAATCGCATTGTTATTGATTATTCCATGCTCGCCGACAACGGCTTCAGTTTCCAGAATTGCATAAGGCATAACTACTGTGCCGCAACCGATTTTTACAAATTTACCAACAATCGCTGTTGGATGAATTATTGTTGGAAAATTGAAATCCCGATAAAGTTCTGCCAGCTTTTTGCGAACAACATTATTGCCTATTGCAAATATTATATTTTTTATATGTAACCGGTCGCTTTCAAGCAAAAATTCATCCGGCGCAAAAACCCTGGCTTGCTTGTAAAATATTTTCCCCTGCTTTTGTACATTATCATCTATGAAACCGGCAATTTCAAAACATTGCATGGATAAAATCATATCGGCAATTACTGCTGCATGACCGCCGGTTCCATACAACCAAATTTTTTCCATTACATTATACTCCAAAACATCATCTGGTATTATTCTGCTAACCACGATATGCCGGAAAATAATTATTATCGACTTCCGGCAGGTTGTTCTTTATTTTATAATTAATTTTAAATTCTGTCAATTGTTTATAAACATCATTGTGATGTATTTTCTTGATGATATAAAAAGGCGCGGTAGTATCTGAAAAAGACTTTTTAAAGCGGAACAGATCATCATCACGGTGCCGGCCGCCGCCCAGATGCAATAACTTGTAGCCGGCATTTTTTGCCCATTCTATAATATGTGAAAATAATATATTATTAGGACGCAGGTGCAGCGTTTCCAACTGTGAAGCGCCCAAATGATAATGACAATACTGACCAAAGGTGAAAAACAAACCCAAAGCAATATATTCCTGGTTATACTCCACGGCAAATAATTTCACATATTCGCCAAGCAATTCCCGCAGAGAATCGAAATAATCAAGGCTGAAAAAATAAAAAGCGGTGGTTTGCAACCGTTCCATTGTACTCGTATACATTTTATGGAAACGGGACACATTCTCGGTATTATATGGCAGTTCAACTACTTTTAAACCATTTTTCACCGCTTTTTTAATATTACGGGTATTCGTATCGCCAAAACAGCCTCTAATCTCCTCAAGGCTTTTATCCAGCTTGATATGTACTGTTTCATTCCATAAAACAAGTTGCCGGCTTTTCTCCAATCCCTTATACAGATCATTACGAATCAGGGGATGTAAACGGACAAATTCGCTGATAATATTATTATCCAGGCAATACTTGTCATACTGCGTAAAAAAGTCCTGAATATCACATTCCTGGCAATTAGTCAGGCAGCCGTTATAACCATAGGGAGAAATTGTATCATAATAATCTTCCTTCAGGGTCGAGAATTCCGGTTCATCATTGATCCGCCGTTTAAAAAATGGTTTGATGATCACCTTATCCGCCGCCTGATGATAAACAAAACAAAAAGGAGTGCCCGGCATGATCCGCGTACAGGTTTCAATGTAATTCGGATGAAAATAAATATCACAATCCGGAAACCTGCGCACAAGTTCCCGCCACTCTTGTTTATCGCTTAAACTCAATACTTGAATTTTTTTCATATTGCTCCACTCAGGGCTTTCAGGTTTTTTTCCGGCTTGACTTTAGAATATTATTAATTTACTTAATTAAAACACTATGCTCATGAATAAAATGGTAAAAACCGGTTTGCAACAAATATCTAACTTGCACATTATTCATGAATAACCTGTTAACGGGTTTTCTTTACTTTTTCCAACTCTTTTTGCAAAACATTACAAACCAGGTCAATATCTTTTTCCTGTAAATTGTTATAAAACGGCAGCGCCAGGGTTCGGTCAGCTATTCTCTCCGTTACCGGCAGATCACCACGTTTGTAACCAAAGCTGTTGGTATAAAATGGCTGTAAATGAATGGGCGGGAAATAATTATTACTCCCGATTCCATTCGCAATCAATCCCTGCATGATCCGGTTCCGGTCATCCTGGCAGAAATCATCATCCAGACGAATAACATACACAAACCTGCTCCATTTGTTATTTGGCGCCTGGAACGGTATGGTTATACCCTTTATACCCATCAATTTTTCATTATACAATTGTCCTACCCGGTCACGCTTGGTCAAAATCTCATGCACTCGTTCCATCTGGGCGATGCCCAGGGCACAATTAATATCACTTAACCGGTAATTATATCCCAACCGGACATGCGACAGCCATTTGCCATCCACATTCCGGCCCTGGTTACGCGTGCTGATACACAACTCGGCAATTTCATCATCGTCGGTAATAATTATTCCGCCTTCGCCGGTTGTCAATTGCTTGTTGGGATAAAACGCATACACGCCGGCTCTGCCCATAGTTCCGGCTTTGGCCCACCCTTTTTTAACAACACCATCGGGCTTGGTGTATTCATAATTATTGAAATAATATTCCGAACCCAATGCTTCGCAGGAATCCTCCAATACATGCAGATGATATTTATTGGCAATTTGCATGATGCGCTGCATATCCGGAGGTTGGCCAAACACATGTACCGGTAAAATTCCTTTGATCTTTTCTCCACGCCCCTCGGCAAACGCTTTTTGGATATAGACTTCAATTTGATCGGGATCGATATTATAACTATGCTCGTCAATATCGACAAATACCGGTTTGACATTTTCAAACAACAAACAATTGGCCGAGGCAATAAAACTAAAAGAGGTTGTTATCACCTCATCTCCGGCAGTAAAACCAAGTGCGCGCACACATAAATGTAAACCACTGGTGCCGCTGTTCACAGCAATCGCATGTTTGGTGCCCGCAAAAGATGTCATTTTTTCTTCAAATTCGGGTAGTTTAGGCCCCAAACTAAGAGAGGGCGTTTTTAAAACTTCACTAACGGCGTTTATTTCCAGATCGGTAATATCGGGCCGCGACAAGTTTACTATCATAAAGTCCCATCCATTTTATAAAAATATTATATTAAATTCTTTATCAGACAAATCAAAATAATTGCATTACAAATACTTTGCCATTCCTTTCAATTGATGCTTTTTTTCAGGTTTTAGACAAAAATTTAAACAAAATCATCATTCATACCATCCTTACCATATAATCCTTCCCGCATCAAGGCAACTTTAAAAGTACGGAACAGAATAACAAGATCGAGCCATAACGAATAATTATCAACATACCACACATCATATTCAATTCTTTCCGCCCAGGTAAGTGAGTTTCTGCCGTTAACCTGCGCCCAGCCGGTCACTCCCGGTTTGACCTTTAATCTTTTACGTTGTATGTCATTATACGCCGCCACCTGGTAGTCCAGGGTCGGGCGCGGCCCGATAAAACTCATATCGCCAATAACAATATTGATCAACTGGGGTAATTCATCAAAACTCCAGTCACGCAGGAATTTACCGACACGGGTTATACGAAAATCATCTTTGCATAAATTCAAACCCAGGCCAATCTTTTCTGCATTATTTACCATGCTGCGAAATTTATAAATTACAAAAGGCTTTTCATCTTTACCAATTCGTTTTTGTTTAAAAAAGACCGGACCTTTGCTGTCGATTTTTATTGAAACTGCTATAAGGATAAAGACCGGCAGTAACAGAATTAATAAAATAATGCCAAAAATCACATCCAAGACCGTTTTAATTCCCAACATCCACTTCATATTACTCCTCATCATTTATTTACGGTTTCATGTTTAAATATTATATATAGCAATTAATTGTTTTTTTGTTGCTCGCGTAACACAGCCTTTAGTATTTTACCGGATTCATTTTTGGGCAGCGCGGTGCAAATCTCAATATACTTGGGATTTTTGTAATGCGGTAATCTGCCCCGCAAATAAACCATCACTTCTTCACTGCTCAATATTGCATCGGCGCGTGGAACGATGAAGGCCTTGATCGCTTCGCCCAGAGTGGCATCATCAACGCCAATCACCGCAACCTCATGGACTTTATCAATTTCCAAAATTACTTCTTCAACTTCTTTGGCGCTGACTCTTTCTCCGCCTACTTTGATCATATCCTTTTTTCGGCCCACCACATATAAATAACCTTCTTCATCCATTCTGCCCAGGTCGCCTGTATAATACAAGCCGTTGCGCAGCACCTGTGCAGTTTCCAGGGGGTCATTCCAGTACCCAACCATTAAATTTGCGCCTCGCCCGACAATTTCTCCAATCTCTCCGGTCGGTAACTCGTTACCGCGATCATCGGCGACAAATAGATCTACATTGGGTATCGCTTTACCAATCGAACCCCATTTCCGGGGTAGCGCTTCAGGGTCCATATAAGAAAGCCGGGCCGATGCTTCCGTAGCACCATACATAATAAAAAGCTTTGCCGGAGCAAAAACTGCTGCCACTTCTTGCTGCAGGGTTGGCGCCATTGCCCCGCCAGCCTGAGTTATATAACGTAACGAAGCAAATTTTAATTTCCGTACGTTCGAACTATTTAATAATATCGAAAAAGTGGAAGGCACACCGGAAAAGCCGGTTGCCTCTGTTTTGATTATATTCTTCAACACCACATTTGGGTAGGCAAACATGTTATCGATTACAACGGAACCACCGACAAAAAAATGAGTGTTTAATAACGACTTGCCGTAAATATAATAAAATGGTAATACAACCATGATCCGATCCTGCGGTGTTAATTGCAGATAAGAAACGATCGAACGGGTATTGGTAACAATGTTTAAATGAGTAAGAGTTACTCCCTTGGGTTTGCCGGTGCTGCCGGATGTGTAAACTATGGATGCCAAATCTATATCGATGCAACGCACCGCGGGATGCTCGGGATTGCCGCTGTTGTAAATATCGTTCAGCCGGACTTGACTACAATGCCCAATCAACTCATACTCGGAGAGATCATCCTGACTTATAATAACATGTTTTACATCCGGTGTCCTTTTTATAGCCGGAACAACATATTTGGAAAACCGGGCATTGGTTATAATTGCCCTGGCGCCGGAATCGTATAATAAATAAGCCAGGGAATCGGTAGTGGTTTCGGTGTTAAGAGCAACAGTGACCCCGCCGGCTTTCAAGATTGCATAATAGGCAATTATATAATTGAAACAATTTTCATAGAGGATAGCTACCCGTTCTCCACGGCGAATACCAATTTCCTTTAAATAATTTGCCAACTTGTTGGCAAGAGTCTCCAGAGTAATAAAAGACATCCACTCGTCCTTATACCACACAGCTTCCTTGTTTGGGAATTGGGCGGCAGAATTTTCTAAAAATTGATTGACCTGCATAATAACTCACACTTTCTATACCACTTACCAGGTTTTTTTAATTTGCTCCACTTGTATTCTGACAGGCTCGGTGCGTAAATAAAGGGTATTACGATGTTTTTGACATATATCCAGAATAACCCTCTCTACCTGTTCAGGGTGTAAATTTAATTGCCGGGCAATTTCTGCTGCTGTCAGGCCATCGCCGGCTGCTTCCCATATTGCGTCCAGTGTAGCAAAAGGCAGCCTAAAAAAGAACTCTTCCTGCGAAACATGGGCGGGATAAGTATCGGTTGATGGCGTTCGGTTGATAATTTCCTGCGGAATCTGCAATTCTTCAGCCAGTTGAAAAATCCGGCTTTTTAAAATATGGCAAATCGGCATAAAATCGGCACCGCCATCACCATATTTAACAAAAAAACCCAAATCATATTCATTACGGTTAGCAGTTCCGGCTACTGCATAATTTCTCGCTTCAGCGTGATAATAGAGCATGGACATGCGCATGCGCTGCTTCATGTTTGATGCGGCAACAATTTGTAAATATTCCTGCAAAGGTAAACGTTTTTCGTGTACATTACCTTGCTTGTCGATAACATGACAATAAAACACATGATAGCTTTGGTTAACAAGTGGGTTCGACTGCAAAACTATCTTGAAACTGCAACCCGGTTCATACTCCGGGATAACCCTTTTTACCGCGTCATCACGTCGCCGGTAAGCGCCCATTCCTTCCAAACCGTTGGTCAGATCTTCGACAATAAAATCTAACCCTAATTTTTGCGCAAGCGATGCCGCCAGTTCCCGGCTTTCCGGGCTCGAATCCTTTTCCGGCAAAGCCAGCCCGGTAACATGTTGTGAGCCCAGGGCCCGGCAGCACAACGCGGCAACCACAGAAGAATCAATTCCGCCGCTCATACCGATGACCACGCCTTTTTTCTTTAAGGTTTTCTGCACTATAGTGCAAATAAATTCAGTCAATTGTTCTATTGTCGCAGTGGTATTCCAACGCATAAGAGTTCCTGTAGTTTTTATATAAAAATTTTAACTTAATGCCGCAATACCTGTACGGTTATCGAGTATAATTGCATGTTTTGAGCGCTCTGCCGGTTTTATGGACATAAAGCGGCGCATCATCATCTCACACGTCATAATAAAAGTAATAGCCATCTCTTCACGGGCGGTAATATGCCCACCCGCCTGCCTGATTTTTTGATAAAGCAGCGCCACTTTTTTTTTATCAAATAACTCGGTTTCAGTCTTATCCTCATTTAGCCAGCCGGGAATTGACTGTTCGGCAGCGGACAGGCTGGCATAGATTGGCGCCCGGTAGGGTTGTTTGGGTCGGTTCAGCACTTCCTGTGGTAAAAGATCTCCAAAAGTTTTTTTCAATATCCATTTTTCATGCAGTGTTTTTAATTTTAAAGCGGGATACAACCGGTTGGCAAATTCTATTACCCGTTTATCCAGAAACGGGTAGCGCCCTTCTACAGCGTGACCCAATATTACACGGTCACCCTGTGAACTGAGCAAATAACCGCTGAGAAAAAGAGTTGCTTCCAGAAAATGCGCACGAGTCAATGGGTCATAAGCGGACAAATCATTATGATAGCGGCTGTCAATATCCTGAATTGGAACGTAATCTTTAATTTTTGTCTGTACATTAGCGGCAAAAAAACCGGCCAGGTAATCCTTGTTCGCCCAGCGTAATCTGTGCGAATAATACAGGTCATCGGTATGCAAAACATCTTTCATAAAATAACTGGCCCAGAATTTGGCATTACGACTTTCACCCGCGATATAAGGATAAATTCTGGAAAAGAGTGATGGGCGTCTTGTGGAACCGGGTTGCCGGGCTGCAAAACAGCGAATTTTGGTTTCTTTATAAATATTATAGCCGCTAAAAAATTCATCGGCGCCTTCACCGGTCAAAACTACTTTAAAGCCAGCCTCGCGTACAAAATGCGATAATAAATATAGCGGCGCCGGCGCAGTGCGCAAGACCGGTTTTTCTGTATGCCAAATCACTTCATCCAGCATCTCTCCGATACGGATGTTACTGCATTGCCAGGCGCTGTGATCTGTCTGTAAATGTTTAGCTGTCAATTGCTGATAATGCGATTCATCATATTGCTGATCTTCAAAACCGATGGAAAAAGTTCGCAGGCGATTATTATTTTTAGTTTTAATCAACGCGGTTATAATCGAGGAATCCAACCCGCCGCTCAGGTAAGCGCCGACCGGGACGTCCGCCCGCAACCTTAACCGAACCGCATCTTCCAGCAGCCGGGTTAATTCTTCTGCAGCGGCATCAGCATCGGTAATAAAGCCGTCTGGGGCCTGCGGGTACTCGTTCTTCCAGTATTGTTGCTGCCGGATACCCTTTTCAGTAACATATTGATAATAACCGGGTTTAACTTCATAAATATTTTCAAATACCGTATCGCCCGGCAGGGGCGCCCAAAATGTCAGGGTTTGAACCAGGCCCGGTAAATACAGACGCGGTTCTATACCCGGCAATTGCAAAATGGCTTTAATCTCGGAAGCAAAAACGAACTGGTCATTTCTAAAATAATAGTATAACGGACTGATACCGACATGATCGCGCGCCAGGAACAATTGTTGCCGACGGCTATCCCAAATCGCCAGCGCAAACTGTCCGTTAATATAATTCAGCAGCTTTTCACGATGTTCTTCATAAAGGTGTAACAACACCTCAACATCACTGCGGGTAGAAAAAACATGGCCTTGCTTTTCCAGATCGGCGCGCAATTCAATATAATTAAAAATTTCCCCATTACACACCAGCCACAACGAACCGTCCTCATTACATAAAGGTTGTCGCCCTCCTGCAGGATCGATAATGCTCAGCCGCGTATGCCCCAGAGCGATAAAATCATCGATATAGATACATTGACCATCCGGACCACGATGTGCAAGCATGTTAACGCACTGTTCGAAAAACGGCAACACCGCCGGATTTAATTTTGAAAAATTAACAACTCCTGCAATTCCACACATAGCAACCTTGACTGAGTTTTAATATTTGAATATTAAAAGATAGGCAATGAATATATACAAAATAATGTAGTGGCCCCCCAACTTGAAACAGGTAAAAAATGTTACCTTTTCTTTTGTTGAATAAACTGATCAAGTTGTCCCACAGAATCCAGATTTTCAGGTAGTAATTCATCATCGGAAATCTTGATAGCAAAGGTTTCCTCAATGAATGTAACCAGTTCCAGAACTCCGGTAGAATCAATAATTCCGCTTTCTAAAAATGATTCCTGATCGGAAAGAGTTCGGGTATAATCGTTAAAAAGAAAATTTTCATATATAAAATTCCGGATTATCTCTCTCACCGATGCCAATTTTACATCCTTTTTATCTTCACATTCAATAAGCATTTAATAATTCGCCTTATATTCATATAACAAATTCATTACATAATTGCGCGGCCTTCCTGAATTATTTCCTCCAGTTTACTTTTGAATCCGTTAAGGTTCTTTTCCTGAGCCGAAGCGACCCGGATAATGTTATTAATTTTTCCCTTAAATTCCCTCAGGTTGAATTTATTAATAGAACGGCCTTTGAGAACATAAAGATTCTCATTTACATTTTGCACCAATTCTTCCGATTCTTCCCATAACTCTTCCAGTATCTTCTCGCCAAAACGTAATCCGGTATAACTGATCTTGATTTTATCCTGGGAGCCGTTGCCCGACATCATAATCAATTCTTTGGCAAGATCATTGATCTTGATCAGATCGCCCATTTTTAACAGGAAGGTTTGACCACCTTCACCTAACACCGCGGCCTGCAAAACCAGTAACACGGCTTCTGGTATAGACATAAAATATCTTTTAACATCAGGATGGGTGACTGTTACCGGGCCGCCCTTGCTTATTTGTTCCTGAAACAGACGAATAACGCTGCCGCTGCTGCCGATAACATTACCGAACCGTACGGCCAGGCACCTGGTTTTGCTGCTATTATCGCTCGCCTGTACCAGTTGCTCGGCTATTCTTTTGGTCATGCCCATAAAACTGACCGGGTTGACTGCTTTATCGGTCGATATGAATACAAATTTCTTTACCCCATGCTGAATAGAAACATCCAGAACATTTTTGGTGCCCATAACATTATTTTTAACAGCCTGGCTGGGATGTAATTCCATCATAGGCACATGCTTATAAGCGGCTGCATGGAATACAATTTGCGGTTTGTGTTTGTTGAACACATTATCCGTTTCGATGAAATCGGTAATATCTGCAAGCGCCAGAGAATAGTTCAGTTCCTGGAACTTTTCCTGCAATTCTCTTTCCAGGTAAAATAAACCGTTTTCGGAACGATCAAAACATATCAACTGTTCTGGGCGGAATTTGGCTACCTGACGGCATAATTCCGAACCAATGGAACCGGCCGCCCCGGTAATTAAAACCCGCTTCCCTTCAATGTATTTTTGGATTTGATCAAAATCAATTTTTATCTGTTCTCTGCCGATTAAATCCTCAATATTAATTTGCCGGATTCGATCAACAATAGTCTTTTGATCTACAGGAACCTCATGCTTGCTGATAATTTTAAATGGCCGGTTAGACAAACGGCAAAAATTTACTATTTCCCGCATATCTTCGCCTTTGGCATAAGCAAAAGCGATAATAATTTCATCAATATTCATAGTATCCACAATATGCGGAATACTCTTTCGGGTCCCCACCACTTTAACGCCCATAATCGTCGTATTCAATTTGGCAGGATTATCGTCAACCAGGGCTACCGGGCTATATCCCATTTCCCAGTTGGTTTTCATCTCTTTAATTAACCGCCTGCCGATGATACCTGTGCCGACAATCAACACCCGCTTTACTTTATCCGATTTTTTCATAAAAATTTCATTTATTAATCGAACAGAAAACCGGGCGCAGCCGGTAAAGGTTATTACCATAAACAGATCAATAACCAGGGCGCTGATGGGAATTGATTCAATATCATGAAATAAATACATCATGAATGTAATTAATAGAGAACTGACAAACGACGCCTTGACAATTTGAACAGCATCACTTATGCTGGCATCGGCCCATTGACCATTGATGACCTGAAAAACAATAAATAATATTAACCGGGCTAAAATCACAATTGGCACAGTGATATTAAATATATACCAAACATTCGTCGTCATCTTCCCATTATAAGCCAGAACAAAGGCGGTTAAATAGGATAAGAAAAATAAAATCAGGTGAATAACCAGATCAATTTGTACTTTTCGATTTTTGAAAATTGTGCTAAACATTTTTATCCCTGCTTCCTGATTCTAAAACAAATATTATTAATTATATATTATTAACTAACTTTTTGACGTTTTTTCTTTTCCTTTTTATTATCCGAAAAATAGGAATAATAATAACTAGAGTAACCTTCTTGCTGGGTATTAATGAAATTTACTACAATACCAGCTATATTACTCTTGGCTTGTTTCAAAAGGTTTGTCGCTTTTAACAGATCTTTGGGAGAATTGGCGCCAGATCGTAACACTAAAACGCAACAATCTACCAGGTTGCTCACAATTCCGGCATCGGTGACTATATTAATCGGTGGTGTATCAATAAAAATAATATCATAATACTCGCGTAATTCCATGATCAGATTCTTCATCGCGCGTGTGCCCAGTATCTCCGATGGATAAGGAATAATATCGCCACAGGGTAAGAAATCCAGGTTTTCAACAAAGGTCTTTTTTATTGTCTTTTCCAAATTTATTTCATTTTGAGATGTATTACTATTTTTACCATTGTTATCCTTTTCTTTGCCGGCGTCCCGTAGTGGCGCTATTGAGGTTCTTTCATTGGTAATATCAAAAAGTTCCGGCACTCCAATAACATCCCTGAGATTCTTTTCTTCATCCGGAGAGAAATTAGTAATTCCCGGGAAACGTGGCCCGGGATTCTTTTTATTTGCCTCGATGAGGTTCGATAAACCGGGAGTTGGGTTACTATCAAATACTGCATGTAAAACCGGGCGTCGTAAATCGGCATCGATCAACAAAGTTTTTAAACCCATTTGTGCGGCAGTAACACAAAGATTGGCGGACACAAACGATTTACCTTCATTCGGATTACCACTGGTAACCATAATCACTTTGATGCTGGCATTATATTGCGTTATATTCAGATTGGTGCGCAAAGAACGAAATGCTTCCGATTCAGGCGCCTGAGGATTGTACAAAGTTACCAGATCAAGATATGATTGCGTTGGCGCAGCACGCACCAGTCGCCGCAGTCGCTTTACAACTCTGGTCGTCAGTTTCTTTTTTATTCTGGGTATAGTACCTATGACCCTGACCCCGGTTATCCGCTCCGCCTCTTCCACCTTTTTAACATTCTCATCCATGAATTCCAGCATCAAAGCTAAACCAATACCTCCGGCCAGTCCAACTATGAAGCCAACTACCAAGTTCAACATTTTGCGCGGACGAATTGGCGCTTCAGGTAAAATAGCGTGATCGATAATGCGGATATTACCTGCTATTTCAGCCTGGGCTATTTTCGCTTCTTCTCTCTTGGCTAATAACATGGTATAAATATTTTCATTGACCGCTTTTTCACGCATAAGCTGGGCAAGCCGCAATTCCTTTGATGGCAGAGTTCGCAGATTGTTTTCATAATTATTGATTACTTCATTTAATGCCGCTTTTTGTGCTTCAAGGGTTTTTATTTCGATTTCCAGGGAAATTGACTCCTCAACATATTTTTGAATTTGCGATAAAGGATCAATCGAGGTTTCGCCGGAGGCAATTTTTAAACTTTCTTCCAGTAAATTCTTTTTTGTTTCTTCAATTTGCGCTTTAAGTGACGTCATCTGCGGATGAGTATCGGCATACTCTTGCACTTTTAACTGGGTATACTGGTTTTGCAATTCAATCAATTTTTCACGCAACAGTTGCGCCCTGGGCGAGGTTGTTCTGGTAACTGCGGGTACCAGTCCTTTCCGTTCTTCACCCAACCTTTGTTGAATAAAGGTAAGCCTTTCTTTTGAAGCATCGAGGTTGGTGATATTCTGGTTTAACAAATTCTCCGCTTCAGTAATACGTCGTAATACTTCCTGCGCTTGTTGATTTATTTCCGTTACCTTGTATTCTTCCTTAAACTCGCGCAGGTTTAATTCTGCCATATCCAGTTGTACTTTATATGACACAAGTTGCTCGTCAATTATGGAACGAACACTGGTTGCCTCGGCGCCTACCACTTCAAGATTTCTCTTGATTAAAATATTGGTAATCATATTGGCAATTACTTTGGCAGCAATAGGCGAGGTCGCCTGCACTCTGATTTTGATTACATCCGAACCGGTGATAGGACTGGCGGCTACGCCCTGACGAATCTGTTCAGCAATATATTCAATTTTATCAAATTCAACACTGCGCTTTTCCGGCAGCCTGAATGTAGAAATAATGCTATCCGGCAATGACCGGGTTACTTCAAGCGCCATTGATAGACTTTTAATTTCTTCTATCTGATTAATTATGATATTTTCCGATTTGGCGCCGTAAGATTCGGTGATCGATTTGCTACCTTTGTAAGGATCGTATACTATTTTAGTGCTTGCCTGGAATACGGGAATCGTTTTGGTATTTATCACATATACCGGTATCATAATCAGCAATAGACATAATACAATTATCCATTTTTTACGGTATATTACATAAAAAATTCGTTTAACGTCAAATTCATTTGCACTCATGTCATTCCTGACTCACATAAGCATAAAAAAAGAAAAACTGTGAATTAATTTCTGTCATTGCTCCAGTAATACCATACCTGGGCGACAATAGCAAGCTGCGATATTACCCGTACCACAGTTTGCCAACGATACCAATTATTACGACCGATCATAACAATATCACCCGGCTGCAATGTTGGTAATAACTGGTTGAAATCATTTTTTTCCAGTATTTTTTTCATATTCACTTTTACTACCATTTTACCGGTTAAATCATTTGCTTTTAATCGAGCTGAGCTGACACTGGCAAGTTTTAATTCACGACCGCCATAACGCAACAAACCTCTGGTTATGGTAATATTATTTAAATTTGAATATTCGGTAGGACCGCCTGCTTTGGAAATTAACTCCAGTAAATCGGTTTTATCTGGAACCACATATTCTCCCGGTCTTTCAACTTCACCCCATATATGAACTGTAAACTGTAACTTCCCATCTTCGCCAATGATATAATCATCCTTTTTTAATATATCCTGGGACATTAAATCTGCAAACAAACCTGTAATGGAAAAGAAAACAATTATCAGGAGACTATTTTTCATCATTGTTTTTACCATTCTCAATTGTCCGCATCATTATAAAGTAAAACAACACTACATACTCGTATTTGATTCCTGAAAATGTATTTTTACTTTATATTTTGAGACTGTTAATGTATTATACTACACAATTAAATATATAATTATTACGGATGAATCTATTAAATATTATAAAACTTGGTCAAGTTGAGGTGTTCACTTGTGAATAGCAATAAATATACCAGAGCTTACCCGGAGAACTGCAACCTGAAGAAATTCTCTTTTTATTATGAAATAATAAACAGAATAACCCTTTATGTTGTTTTTGCAAAAAATGGATACATTATTATTATATACTCACATTCATAGCTTAAGCATTTTATTTTAAACAATTTCAAGAATAATGTCAAGAAAAATCTCTGGTTTTTATAATAGCAACATAACCGGAATTTGCTGAAATAAATCTTTCACCTTTAAATTATAACATTATTTTAAAAACAATAAATACAGGCACATTATATTCTTATTCTGACTTGACTTTTATGTACCACAATAAGTAAATCTATCCGTAGCACCCTGGTAATCCAACTAAAAAATATTTATCATTATTTTCTTGTGTTTCAATTCCCCGGGGAAAATTAATACAATATAAATTTGTACCAAACAATCAACTCATAGTTACAACAAAGTTTAATAAATTCATAGAGTTACTAATATAAAAGCATGTACATGAAGGATATATTTTATCAATGACTAGGTAAATTATTCCATTTTCGGTTTATTGCATTTTAAACTGATCCAATAGGCTGATACTATTCTCATAATCATAATATGTATTTGTCATCAGGGTTAGTAAGGATTTACGGTATCCCAGGTAGACTTCCAAAAAGTTAAACTCGGTATCGGACTGGCGAATGATGGTTTGCAGTAAATCCTGAAGAGAAATTTTACCATTTTGATACAAAATCATGCTTTGCGCTGTGATCTCTTTAGCAATTTCCATATTCTCCTGCATTTTTAAAGCCCGTTCCTGGTACTCGTCCAAATTGGAAACGGCATTTGTAATATCGGAAGCGATACGGTTTTTGATTTCTTCCAAATCCAGATCGGTCTTTTTTATACTGATCTCTTGTGCTTCAATCCTGGCCTGGCGTTGCCCCCAGTCCCACAAGGGTATATATGCAGTTAAAGTAACGGAATTACTGTTATCGCTATTTCCCCACAACTGTCTGTAAGAGTCATCCTGTTTTTCAATACCATAAGTCATTTCCAGGTTCATGTGAAAAGCATTCCACCCTTTAACATTTTCAAGATCTATCTCGTCGCGCCTTTTATTATTTGCCAGTGAACGTAATTGCGGACGCAAGGTATAACCATATTGAATAGCTTCCTCGACATTAACTTTAACGGGCACAATATAGATATTCGGATTAATTATCAGGTTATCTTCCCCGTTCAAGCGTAACCGCTGCTTCAAACGTGAAGTCGCAATTCTGATATCACTCTGATTTTGCAACAATTTTTCCTGCACATTGGCCAGTTCAACCTGAACCTGAATTGTTTCAATCGTCCGGGTACTATCCTGCTGTAACATATGGTACACAAGCCGGGCTATCTCGTTCAAATTTTCAATTCGCCATTCATAAATTTTACGGGTATATGATAGTTTAAAAAGGGTATAATAATCATCGGCAATTTGCCGCAGAAATTCGATCTGGTCGTCGATATACTCCAACTCCCGGCTTTTTAAATTCAACTCGGCCAATTCAATTTTATTTTTCAGATTATTAGGCAGAAAAAAGGGTTGTTCAAACTTTAAAAAATAACGGTTATAATAACTGATATCATTACCATTAGGATCTTTTTGCAAATATCGATACATTTGGTTATTAAGCGACAGATAACCATCGGTTGGATAACCAAACAACACAACAGGCTGCCTGACCGATAAATCCATTTGCCAGCGCTGCGTGCTTTGCCGAACGATTTCATCGCGTTGCAATAGAGAATTCCACTTGTAATCCGACAAATCCTCAATTTCCGGGGCGCTTATATTCATGTAAATTCTGGATTTCAATCCGGCTCTTTCAGCCTGCAACCAAAGCCTGGTTCGCTCGATCCCCAAACGTAGCTGTTTGATGCGGTAACTATTGTCCATGGCAATGCGCACCGCAGAATTCAATGTTAACTCAATATTTTGTTTTATTGCTCCGGCAGCCGTATGCCGGTAAAAGGCCAATATAATCAAGGTTATTAGTAAATATCGCTTCATTCCCGTCCTGCCTGTTTCTATTATCCATTTTGGGATAGAAGGATTTATCGCTTCTATGCACCGCAATGAACCGCTGTTATGGTTCATTTTTTACTATTTGATGGTTTTTATATATTTAAGGTATTCCTCACGCTTGACAATACCAATATATTCTTCATAAATTCCTCCCTTCCAACCTAAATCCAATACCCTTACGGCAATAGCATTAACCGCGCCGGGAATGATTAAATCCGGGGGAATAAAATAAGCCCGATATATATTTTTTAAACTTTCAAAATCCTGATCTCTTTCTAGTTTGGGAAAAATACCGGTATTACCAATCAGCGTGCCGTTAAAAAAGACCTGATCCATATCGTTAATTTTTCCCAAAAGCAATATCAATTTCTGCCGCGCTAGTTTTTTATTGATTTCCACATCTTTCCGGTACCAGGCAATTCCATCAAGATTTACATAACCAACATGCTCCCAATAGGACGGCACTTTGATCTCCGACCATGATTCGTCATCATAATTTGCTTTTGCCCATTCTTTATTATCACCGGGCCTGAACTTCCATTTACCGCTCAAATCGAGAGCCAAGTCGACAACGTCGAGACGTGAAAAAATACCGACTTCATCGCGGTAAATACCGCCGCTCCCCTGAAGGTCGTAAACCCGAACCGATAATACATTCCTGCCGCTATAATTGATCACACTGACAGGCAGGCGATACAGACGCACAACATCCCAGGCGGTTTGGTAATTGGGCGGAAATTGACCTTCTCCGCCAATATAATGCCCGTTCAGATAAACCATATCGGTATCATCGATCCGGCCCAGTTTTAAATACAACTGTTTATTTCTGAGATTATTATCAATACGAAAGGCGATCCTGTACCAGGCATAACCATCATAGCCGGGAAATCCTTCATTCTCCCAACTGTTTGGTACATTAATATTTTCCCAACGGGAATCATCGTAATTGGGGCTGGAAAATTCCTCCTTGTCCCCGATTTCAAACTTCCACTCGCCTTCAAGAACAATTTCGCGATGCAGATTCATTGCTGAACCGGTAAACGGGAGAAAGAGTATACAAAAAGTATATAATAAATATATTCTGAACTTGGTCATCACACAACTACTCCATTATCTCTGCTATAAATTAACAAAAAAAAATTGGCAAGTGTCAAACAGGTGTTAACAATTGTAAAAAATTGTACACATGGTAAAACGGTCCCATTACATTTTAAACTAATACAAATCTTTGTCAATCTATATATTTGTAACCAATAGCGTATACTGTTAATATATGTTTCGGGTTTTCAGGATCAATTTCAATTTTTTTACGCAGCTTGACAATATGATTATCTACAGTTCGCGAGGTCGGGAAATAATCATATCCCCATACTTCATCTAACAGTTTATCTCTGCTTATTGTTTGCCCCTTGTGTTCCTGGAAATATTTTAATAATTCAAACTCTTTAAAAGTCAATTCAACCTTACCATTATCATCGTATGCGGAATAATGCTCAAAATCGACCTTGATCTTGCCAAACTTGTGATAGGTAGCATCTTCGCTAACCTCGTCCGGAGATCGGCGTAATACCGCCTTGACGCGGGCCAATAATTCACGAACACTGAAAGGTTTTGTAATATAGTCATCCGCACCTAGTTCCAGCCCCAAAACCTTGTCGATTTCCTGCCCTCTGGCTGTAAGCATAATAATCGGTGTTTTAATGCCGCGGGCCCGCAGCTCCTTACAAACATCAAATCCGGACTTTTTCGGCAACATCACATCAAGAATCAGTAATTGTGGATTACCTTCCAGCGCTAGTTGCACACCTTTTTCACCATCCTCGGCAATTAAAACTTCATGGCCGTCATATTCAAAGTTATCCTTCAAACCCAGGGCCATATCAACTTCATCTTCAATAACGAGAATTCGCGCCATTAGTGTTCTCCATTTTTTAATTGTAAGGGAAACATCAAAGTAAATGTGCTGCCTTTATTTAGTTTGCTCTTGACGGTTATTTTACCTTGATGCACATCCATTATATGTTTTACAAGCGAGAGCCCCAAACCGCTCCCCTTGGTATTGTGAACCAGGCTGCTGCCGGCCCGGTAAAATTTTTCAAATATTTTTTCATGTTCCGATTCGTGTATACCAATTCCCTTGTCTTCAACAGCCAATTCCAGATAGCCATTATTGCGGTTGAGGGATACTTTGATATACTTTTCATCGACAGAGTATTTAACGGCATTATCGAGCAGGTTGACGATTGCCTGGGTTACAGCCTCAGAGTCCAGTTGCGTATCAGGCAGCTTATCATCAATATCAACATCTACCTCAAACCCGGTTTGCACAAACCTGAAATGATAAATATCAAGTGTTTGCGTTAGTATCGCTACCAAACTTGCCGTTTCAAAATGATATTCTTTTTTATGGGACTCTATTTTAGAAAAATCCAGAATATTATTGATCAACTGAGAAAGCCGCGCGCTTTCACTCATAATAGTTTTATAATAATGTTGTTTTTTTTCTTCGGAATTCACTCTGCCCATTTCCAGGGTTTCGGCAAACATTCTGATCAAAGCCAGAGGTGTTCGTAATTCATGGGAGACGTTGGCAACAAAGTTGGTTTTCATCTTGGCCAGAGAAATTTCGGTGGAAACATTATATATCAGGTAACCCACGCCACACAAGAACACGACATTAACAATACTTAGCAATATTAAATTATTACGCACACGGGTTTTGGAAAGCTCGGCCAGAGTTGTTCCTTTTAATTTGATCTGAATGTCCAGATCGGGTAAAATCCAGAGAGCTTCTTTTTTTTCATATTCCCCTTCTTCAGCCTCATCGGTAGTAAATATGATTTCATCTTTTTGGCGGACGGCGAACACAAAATTGCCGTCATTCATTGAGCCAAACTTGCGGGCGACGATTTCCTGGATATAATCAAGATTATTAACAAATATTCCGGCAAGTATTGTGCTGTCCCCTGTGTACGAGTTTTCTATAATGGGAAAGATCAGTAAAGTGATCTTGTTCATTGAATTAGCATCCCACAAAAAGGCAATGGGGCGTACATATCCTTTTTGCGCCTGGCTAATGATTCGTTCCAGAGCTGAATCATTATCACGGATCAGGGAATTGATTTTGGTTAAAAATTCCTGGCGCCGTGACTCTGAATTTAATTCTTCGATTTCATTTTCCAGCGAATAGATGATGATCTGATTGTTAAATCGAACAAACGCGCCGGTTACGCTGGTTTGCGATTGATGGAAATTATACAGCCCGGATTTCAGACGACTATAGGAATGCCGGGTGAATGACTCGGCCAGAGTGGTAATTTCCGATTCCCATGATGTAAAGATATCCCAGCAATGTTGGTTAACAGAAAACAGGATACTGCTCAACTGCCGGTCATATATAGTTTCAACGAATTTTTCATTTTTATCGCTTTCGATGAACTGGAGTATGGAATACATGAGAATTGGCACCAGCAGTGCAATAACCACAATAATAATAATTTTTTTAATAGGAGACTTGTTCATAACATATTATCAAGTAAGCGGTCACGGATCAATTATTTAATATATAAATATCCGCAGCAATATAAGAAAACTTTTTTTTTAACAAAAGACAAAAAAAAAGCCCTGTAATTTCTTACAGGGCTTTTAAAAAATATATCCGGCAATTACCTACTCTTCCACACGGTCTCCCGAGCAGTACCATTGGCGATAGAGAGCTTAACTTCCGAGTTCGGAATGGGATCGGGTGTGACCTCTCTTCTATGATCACCGGATTTTTCAAATTCAATATCAAGCAACAACATTAATAATGCTCATAACCATCTGTTGTTATAATAAATAATTGGTTAAGCCGCGCGGCCTATTAGTACCACTCGGCTGAACACATTACTGTGCGTACACCTGTGGCCTATCAACCTTGTCATCTTCAAGGGGCCTTTGGATCGCATAAGCGATGGGATATCTTATCTTAGGTGAGGCTTCGCGCTTAGATGCTTTCAGCGCTTATCCTTTCCGGACTTAGCTACCCAGCCGTGCCGCTGGAGCGACAACTGGTGCACTAGTGGTCCGTCCGTCCCGGTCCTCTCGTACTAGGAACAGCTCCCTTCAAATATCCTACGCCCACGACAGATAGGGACCGAACTGTCTCACGACGTTCTAAACCCAGCTCACGTACCGCTTTAATTGGCGAACAGCCAAACCCTTGGGACCTTGTACAGCCCCAGGATGCGATGAGCCGACATCGAGGTGCCAAACCGAGCCGTCGATGTGAACTCTTGGGCTCGATAAGCCTGTTATCCCCGGAGTACCTTTTATCCTTTGAGCGACGGCAATTCCACACTCTACCGCCGGATCACTAAGTCCTGCTTTCGCATCTGCTCGACTTGTTTGTCTCGCAGTTAAGCTCCCTTATGCCTTTACACTCTACGCACGATTACCGACCGTGCTGAGGGAACCTTTGAGAGCCTCCGTTACTTTTTGGGAGGCGACCGCCCCAGTCAAACTACCCACCAAACATTGTCCCAAACCCGGATATACGGGTCATGGTTAGATTCTCAATAGAACAAGGGTGGTATTTCAAGGTTGACTCCACGCCTACTAGCGTCTGCGCTTCAACGTCTCCCACCTATCCTACACATGCAATACCGAAAATCAATGTTAAGCTATAGTAAAGGTTCACGGGGTCTTTCCGTCCCGTCGCGGGAAACCGGCATCTTCACCGGTACTACAATTTCGCCGAGCCTCTGGTTGAGACAGTGCCCAAATCGTTACACCATTCGTGCAGGTCGGAACTTACCCGACAAGGAATTTCGCTACCTTAGGACCGTTATAGTTACGGCCGCCGTTTA
>Ga0209311_1000131_pt1 | contig 83398 bp, 78 predicted proteins | sample AD_UKC045_MetaG_FD_184417 | JGI IMG/M metagenome (GOLD analysis project Ga0209311, IMG submission 184417) | Active sludge microbial communities of municipal wastewater-treating anaerobic digesters from USA - AD_UKC045_MetaG (SPAdes) (version 2) | ecosystem: Engineered > Bioreactor > Anaerobic >...
TCCTGCTGAATTTCATTAATAATAACTTTATCTACTAATTCAGGATTAACAAGCTTATTATCATAAGAATCCAAAACTTTTATTGAAAATTTTACGCTTCCACTTTCCCCAGGAGCTAAAATTTTTAAATCAGAAATTTTATCAGATGTCCAGATAACTGTCGTGTCTCCACTTTTTACTTCTGCATTTTCTGCTTTAATAGTATCAAAATCAAACAAATCGCCTTTCAATTTAACGGCAAGATTTAAATCTTTATAAATCCCATCACCTGTATTTTTAAAACTTATTTCATAATTTAATGTCTGTCCCATGCTGGCGACGAATTGCGATTGACCATTAACGCTTTGAGAAACTTCCATCAAAGATTTTTTAATACTCACATCAAATTCCTGAGTTTTTAATTCAACGAATTCTCCATTTATATACATCCCCAATTTAGCTTTAAAAACTTTTTTATCAGATGATTGCCCGTATAAAACGCCATTAATAGTTATTCTCCCTCCTGTATTTTCATTCAATGATTCTATTTCCCATTTATTTTCATCAATTGGTTTAGGTTTACTTTCAATAAAATCAAATCCTTGAGGATACTCCATCTCTATCGCCAAATCAGTCAAAGGATAATCAATATGCGAAAAATAATTAATATTAATTGATAAATCTTTGCCTGTTTCTATTCGCGAAGGCGCGTCATATTCAAAACTAATTGGAACTTCTTTAATCCTGACCTGAATTTCTGATTTTGAAGAATATCTCGCAGTTAATCCCTTAGGGCTATATGTTAAAGTCGCTTTGATCGGAAAATTGTCAGATTCTTTTCCAAAAATTCTAGCCTTTATTTTAACAGTACCCTCTCTGCCAGGAGCCAATGGCTCTATTTTTTCTGATTCAATTACAATCATATTGCTATCTTGATCTGCAATAATCGAATGTTCTGGAAATTCAACGTTTAATCTTAATTGTTCAAGAGTAGTGTTTCCATTATTTTTAAATTTCAAAATATATTCTTCTTCTTTTCCAGAAGACACCTCATTTGGGCCAACTATTTCAAGCTTCATCATTTCTTTAGAGAAAGAGCTTCTCGAAAGCATGAAACCTGCGATTCCGACTAAAACTATTAAAATCGAAATTAAAATTAATGGAAATTTATTTTTCATATTTTTTGTATTGATAAAGATATTTTTTGGTTATCAATTTCTATTTCTTTTGAAATTAATGCTTTATCAATTTTTCCTTTAGCAATCTTTTTAATTTTCCCTTCTTTTAAGAAATATTCTTTAAATTCTTCGAATAAATCATCTCCTTGAATCTCGTAAAAAATAGCTATCTCGTCTTTAGGCAAAAGATTAGCTTCTTTTCTAGCTTCTTGGATATTTCTGATTATTTCTCTTACCGCTCCCTCTTTTTTTAATTCAGGAGTGATTTGGAAGTCTAATTCCAAATTTTTTCCAAAAGAAACTTTCTTAACATTTATTTCTTCTTTAATCAATCCACAAAGTTCTTTATTCGCTGAAATCGATTTATCATTTATTATCAATTCTTTTAACGGTTGTCTCACTTTAATTTGAGCTTTTGCTCTTTGCGCCAAAGCCTGGGTTATTATTTCTCTTGTTTTAATCATCTGCTCTTCCAGTTTTTTATTTACAAGCTTTTTATCAGCTTTCGGCCAATTGTCTAAATGCACTGTTTTATTTTTGTCTTGCAAGATTCTCTGATAAATTTCTTCTGATAAAAATGGCATAAAAGGAGCGCTTAGCTTACAAAGAGTCAAAAGAATATAAGCAAACATATCCGTGCTTTCTTTTAATTCTTTGGCGCTTTGAGGCTGTTGAAATCTTCTTCTTGAACGCCTTACATACCATAAAGAAAAATCATCAAGCAAAAATTTTTCGAAAATTCTTGCGCTTTGATTGATATCATAAGAATCAAGGCTTGCCGACATTTCTAAAATCAAACTATTTAATCGCGATATTATCCATTTATCAAGCAATATTTTTGGTTTCAAACTATCCAAAGATTTTATTTTTCCAGTTCTGTATGTGTCAAAAAATACAAAACAATTCATGAAAGTCATGCCCATCTTCCTTAAAACTTGAGAGACATCTTTTTCGGAAAATAATTTAGGCTCTCCCGGTTGATTCATTGTATAAAAATACCATCTAATAGTATCAGCCCCATATTTCCCACACATATCCCAAGGATTAACAATATTGCCTTTAGATTTAGACATTTTTTCTCCATTTTCATCAAGAATATGTCCTAAAGATATTACATTTTTATATGCCGATCCTTTATCAAGCAATGAGGAAATCGCTAATAATGTATAAAACCAACCTCTTGTTTGGTCAACTGCTTCAGAAATATAATCAGCAGGATACTGTAATTTTAAATCAATTAATTTTTTATTTTCGAAAGGATAATGGTATTGGGCAAAAGGCATCGATCCTGAATCAAACCAACAATCAATAACTTCTGGCGTTCGTTGCATTTTTTGCTCTCCGCATTTCGGGCAGAAAAATTGGCTTTCATCAACATAAGGCCTATGCAAATTAATTTCCATTTCATCATCAAACGGCAAATTCTTAATATCTATTTTTTTTATTTCTGCCAATTTAAGAGCATTTTTTTTGTAATATTTATCATGCGAAAAATCATTGGAGGTGCCAACAATATTTTTCAAATCATGAGCTTTCTGGAATTCATCAATTGCGAAAATAGTTAATTGATGCGAAACAATCAAAATATTTTTATTATGATATTTTTTATTTGCATCATCACAAAAATCTTTTAACCGAAGAGCAAAATCCAAAAAGCTTTCTCCATTTTCATATTTCTGCTTCAATTGATCTTGTTGGGTATTGAACCATTCCCATTTTTCTTTTGGATTCCTGTAATTAAAAATTCCCGAATCAAACTCTCTCAATCTTTTATCTATAATTATTTTTTCTTTTGGAATACCTAAAATCTCGCCTGCTATCTGCGCAGTATCTATCGCGCGGGTCAAATCGGAAGTGATTATCAAATCAATCTTTTTATTGAATTTTTTTATAGTGCCAAAAATCTGATCCTTCCCCTTCTGGCTTAATCCGTATTTTTCTTTATCAATATCATCTGGCTTATTTACATTAATATTCTCATCTATCCCGGGATAATAACCATGCCTTAAAAAATAATAATTATTATCTGAATATTTTTTATTTATCAATTCAGAAACTGATCCAATAATTTCTTTGTGCCCGCAAGAACATTCCCAAATAGGAAGAGGCGTCCCCCAGAATCTGTTTCTGGAGAGATTCCAATCTTTTAATTCTTTCAACCATGTTCCAAACCTTCCATGCTTAATATGTTCCGGTGTCCAATTTATCTTTTCATTATTAGCAATTATCTCTTTCTGTTTTTTAGTCGTGGCTATAAACCAAGAATCTTGCGCGTAATAGAGTAAAGGAGATTTGCATCTCCAACAAAAAGGATATTCATGTTCATACAATTCAGTTTTAAATAAAAGATTTCTTTCCTCTAAATCTTTAATAATATCCTTATCAGCGTCTTTAACGAATTTTTCGAATCCAGGAATCTCGCGATAATTTATATTCCCCTGTTTATCCACTGTTAAAACAATTGGAATATTTTTATCTTTGGATTTTTTATTAAATTCATCAACTAAATTCTTGTCATCTTCCCCAAAAGCTGGAGCAATATGGACAAAACCTGTTCCATCTTCAGCGCAAACAAATTTTCCATGAACAGTAAAATAATAAACAGTATCTTGAGTCTTAAATTTTTCAGCTAATCTATAAGGAGGATCATATTGGATATCGATTAAATCCTGTCCTTTAAATTCTTTTACAATTTCATAATCAAATTTTTCTAAAACAGCTAATCTGCTTTTTGCCAAAATCAAAAATTCCTGAGTGTCTTTAATTTTAATTTTGCAGTAATCTAAATTTTTATTTATTGCGATTGCCACATTTCCTGGCAGAGTCCACGGAGTGGTAGTCCAAACCAAAAAGGAAGTATTGGCAAAATCAGGATTCTCTGATTTTATTTTAAATTTAACAAAAACAGACGGATCTTTTACTGTTGCATATCCTTGCGCTAATTCATGAGAAGACAGACTTGTCCCGCATCGAGCGCAATAAGGAGCAACTCGATAGCCTTTATATAGAAGATCTTTCTCTTTTAATTGTTTTAAAATCCACCAGACAGACTCTATATATTGAGTATGATAAGTAACATAAGGATTTTCTAAATCAAGCCAGTAGCCGATTCTTTTTGTAAATTTTTCCCATTCTTGCTTATATTCCCAAACAGACTGCTTGCACATTTTATTAAATTTTGCGATCCCGTATTCTTCAATTTGTTTCTTATCAGTGAGCCCTAATTTTTTTTCAACTTCAATCTCAACAGGAAGCCCGTGAGTATCCCAACCAGATTTTCTTTGGACATTAAAACCTTGCATGGTTTTGTATCTGCAAATCACATCTTTATAAACTCTTGCTAAAAGATGATGAATTCCAGGTCTGCCGTTAGCAGTCGGAGGACCTTCAAAAAAAACAAAATTCTTGCCATTTTTATTTTTAGCAAGAGATTTTTCAAAAACTTTTTTTTCAGCCCAAAAATCCAATATTTTTTCTTCGTTTTTAGCAAAATCAAAATCCATATATTTGTCAATGTTATAAATCAAAATAACACTTTTTTCTTTATTTTTCAAGGAAATAAACGGCTAAATCAATTTAGCCGTTTCGCCAAAAACCTAATACTGTATTGAAAATAAACGGCTAAGTTATCTTAGCCGTTTATTTTATAGATATTTTTTATCTAATACTATCCATATCAAGGGGTTACATTCTTTCTGGAGCATCTATCCCAAGCAGATTAAGAGAAGTTTTTATAATACCCCCCGTTGTTTTACAAATTGCCAATCTAAAATTTTTAATGCCATCATTATCAGCTGACAAAATTGGATTAAGATTATAAAAATTACTAAAGTCTTGAGCCAAATTAAAAATATAATTGCAAAGAGTATGCGGAGTGAAATTATCTGCAGATTCTTTTACAACTTCTCCAAACCAAAATATTCTTGCAATTAATTTTGTTTCATTGTCTTCTATTTTGTCTGGCAATTCTGCTAAATCAAAATTTCCTGCTTTGTCTAAAACGCTTTGGATGCGCGCATGAGCATATTGCACATATGGTCCTGAATTGCCTTTTAAATTTATTATTTTATCCCAATCAAAAATTATGTCTTTTTCTCTATCTTGAGATAAATCATTATACTTTATCGCCCCTATTCCAATTTGTCTTGCCAGCTCGTCGACATTAATGTCGCTATCTTTTAACAATTCTTTTGATTTATCTATTGCTTCTTGAATAACTTCTTGCAAATGAATAGTATTGCCTTCCCTTGTCGAAAATTTTCCTTCTTTGCTTCTTATCAGTCCATGAGAAATATGTTTAAAAAAAATTTCTGTTCCCATCATTTTTGCAGTTGCAAATAATTGCTTCATGTAAAGAGATTGCTCAGATCCAATCTCATAAGCAATAATATCAGGATTGAATTCTTCTATTCTAAATCTAACAGCTGCTAAATCGCGAGCGAAATAAGTGCTCGCTCCATCTGATTTTTCTAAAACGCATGGAGGCATATCGGGAAATTCCACAATCAAAGCGCCTTGGCTTTGCTTAGCAATTCCTTTTTCTTTTAATTCTAAAATTATATGGCTAGCTAATTCGTTATAAAAACTTTCCCCATAAGCATGATCAATTTTAACTCCTAATAAATCGTAAATTCTATCAAATTCTTTTAAGCTTATTCTTTTACACTCTGCCCAGATTCTAATATTTTCAACATCGCCAAGCTCCAATTTTTTAAATTCATCTCTGGCCAATTGCTCCAATGATTCGTCTTTTTGCTTATGGAAATCAATATAAAGTTCTTCTAATTTTTCAATCGTTAAATTTTCTAATGGAATTTTTTTTGTTTTTATCTGATAGATAAGTTTTCCGAATTGAGTCCCCCAGTCTCCAATATGATTGTCTCCTATGCATTTGTATCCTAAAAATTCATAAATATTATAGATTGCCTGCCCTATTATAGTTGATCTTAAATGCCCAATTCCAAAAGGCTTGGCAATATTAGGAGAAGAATAATCAATTAAAATTGTTTTCCCTGAATTTTTTTGTAATAGCTTAAGCGCTGTTCCAGCCAAGGCTTCGGTTAAAATTTCAAACTTTGTCTTGTTGGAAAAATAAAAATTCAAAAATGGACCCTGCGCTTGAATTTTTTCAAACTCCCCATTGTTTTCTATCTTTTGCGCGATATTTCTGGCAATTTCAGCTGGATTTTCTTTTTTAATCAAAAAAGCGACAGAACTTGAAATATCGGCATGCTCAGAAAATTCCAAAGGAACATTTCCAGAAAATTCATAGCCATTATCCTTTATAGACTTAATTATTAAATTTTTAACAAATTCTGTATCCATTATTTTAATAATACCTTAAATAAAGGTTTTGTCTATGAAAAATAAGGGTTTTCTGCTAAGATAAGACAAGATGAAGACATTAATCGAGAACAGAAAAGCGCTTTTCGATTTTGATCTGATAGAAAAATATCAAGCAGGTCTGGTTTTGCTTGGTTTAGAAGTAAAATCATTAAGATTAGGAAGAGGAACACTGCAAGGCTCTTATATCATTATTCGAGGAGAAGAAGCATTCTGGATTGGCGCCAATATCCCCCCTTATCAGCCAAATAATACACCAAAAGATTATCTTCCAAAACACGAAAGAAAAATATTAATCACAAAGAAAGAAATCAGATATTTATTAGGAAAAACAAAGGAAAAAGGCTTGACATTAGTGCCGATAAAAGTATATACTAATAAGGATAAAATCAAACTTGAGTTCGCCTTAGTCAAAAGCAAAAAAAAGTATGACAAAAGGCAAAGCATCAAAGAAAGAGAAACCGATAGGACAATTGATCGCGCGCTCAAGGGGATGTATTGATTCGACAAAAATTCCTTAACAAAACAGGCAAATCCAGTAATCTAGAATCTGGATAAACTTCTAGAAAAAACCAATAAATGCCAACTTTAATTTCAATTTGGCACCTGTCTACGCTTAATTAATATTAGCGAGACCGTCTTTATCTCTGATTCTCGATAGGTTATAAAGGCGAAAATTATCGAGATGAATAGATAACCTTCCCCGCTATCTATTGACGATTAGGGGAACAAAAATATTAAGATTTCGTTTACTTTCCACTTAATATTTTATACAAAGTAAACTAAATTTGTAGAATGTTTTGCTAAGCTTTTTGGACGCGAGCTCATTACTCGCCATCTCCACAATAATAATTAATAAAAATACCTTGGATAAAAAATTTTTGTTAAACAATCAAATAAGAGCAATGCAGGTAAGAGTAATCGATGAGAATGGAGAACAAATAGGAGTTTTAGACATATCCTCTGCAATAAATGAGGCAAGAAACAGAGGCATGGATTTAATCCAAATCACTGATAAAGTGGAACCACCTATTTGTAAAATAATGGATTATGGAAAATTCACTTATATCCAAGAAAAAAAAGAAAAAGAAATTAAAAAACAACAGATAACCGGAGGTCATAAAACAGTAAAGATGAATTATAATACTTCAGATCATGATCTTTTGACCAAGGCCAAACAAGTTGCAAAATTTTTCCAAAAAGGTTACAAAGTTAATATTCAAATATATTTAAGAGGAAGAGAAAATGCTTTCCAAGACTTAGCTAAAGAGAAGCTTTATCACTTCATTGAAATATTAAAACAGACAGCGCCGTTAAAAATAGAAGAAGATGTGAAAAGAAAACCGAACGGCTTTTACGCAATAATATCAAAAGGTAAATAATATATGCCAACAACCAAAACAAGAAAATCAATAACAAAACGCTTTAAAATAACAAAAAGCGGAAAAATGTTAAGAAGATCTGTCGGACAAGATCATCTTTTGTCTAAACAAACAGGAAAACAAAGAAGACAAAAAAGAAAATGGAGAGAAGTGCCAAAGGCCGAGGTTAGAATTCTTCTCAAAAACTTAAAATACGTAAGATAAACTATGCCAAGAGTAAAAAGAGGCACAATAGCCAACAAAAGAAGAAAAAATATTTTAAAGGATGCAAAAGGATACCGCCATGGAAGAAAATCCAAGGTGAAATTTGCAAAGGAAGCAATAGCCCATGCAGGAGTATATGCTTATAGAGACAGAAAAAATAAAAAAAGAGTTTTTAGAAAACTCTGGCAGACAAAAATTAACGCAGCTGTAAGAATGCAAGGAATTACATACAGCAAATTCATTGCAGGATTAAAGAAAAATAAAATTGAATTAGACAGAAAAGTATTGTCAGAAATGGCAGTCAAATATCCTGAAGTTTTAAAATCCGTCATTGCAATGGCAAAAAACTAAACAATTCCAAAAACTAAAAACCGCCCTGTTCCGCAGGGCGGTTTTTAGTTTCCCCTATTTGAATGAATATATGAATCTTTTAACTAAAATTTTAAGGATTCAAATTTAAATTTTCAACCGGAGAATCTTCGTATTTAAAATCTTCAGGAACAATACTTTGAGAATATTCGCAAGAATATCCATCGCTATCAGTTGTTCTCAAAACGGTTTGCTGATAGACATTTGAATCATATTCATAAACCAATTGAGTTTCAGGACTATTTTTCATATTTTCAATTTCCGAAGAACTATCAAAAACTTTATCCCACGATCCATCTCCATCAAAATCCCATTGATAACTTGTAAGATTAGTTCCGCCATAAGATTTTGAAGTATCTGCAAACCAAATCTTATATTCAATATCATCTGCGCCTAATTGCACTTCACTATAATCAAATGATGGACTTGGATATTGATGGGCAGGAACATTTGCTATTTGTTTGCGTTCAGATTTTGCTGATAACCCTCTTTGGTCCCAAACTTCAACATCCCATTCATAATTTTGGCCATATCTGTTTACTAAACTAAATTGGTATCCTGTTGAGTTTGAATCAAATTCCTGAGGGAATCCTTCAAGCAAATCTCCGTTGCTATCATAAATATTAATTCTATATTTTGTCTGAGGATCACTTTCAGGATCAGTGTAATCCCATTCCAATCTATAATCCTGAGTCAAACACCAATCAGGATTATTATTTCTCAAATTAGAAACTGTTGGAGCGGTATTTACGCCATTATCATCAATGAAATTTTCAATTCTTAAAATTGCATCTCTATCTAAAACTTCATCTCTACCGACATCATAAATTGTTGCATTAATTTGTCCATCGCAATTTCCATTTCTAGTGATTTCTTTATCACCATTGCTATTTATCGTTACATTAATACATGTTGATGTAGTAATAACATGATCTGTTCCACCAGGGATTGTAGTGGTTGTTGTTCCGTCATCATCTCCTGGGACATCATCGCTTGGTATCGTTCCTTGCAAAGTAAAAGAAAAATCTCTAGAGCATCCAGGCATCGCTCCGCTTCCGCAAACATCACCATTAACTGTAGCGTAAGAAAAAATATCATCGATATTTAGATTAATATCTCCTGTTCCTTCTCCTAAAACAACTATTTCATATTTTCCCGGACTAAGCCTTGTTATGGATAAATTTTCGCTTATCAAAGTATTAATAACATCAGGATTTTGAACGACAGGATTAGTTGCCGCAACTCCAACATTAAATGTTCTGTATTCATCAATTCCTAAAGCTTGATCAAATAAATGCCATGTAAAAGGATAAGATGGAGTTATTGACGATCCACTAGTGTAAGCTGTTCTAGCATTAGCAAGCCATGATACAGGATGTCTTACAGTATTATTTGCTCCAACAGTCCAATCGCTATTAGGATCATTAATATTCATTATCAATCTATCTCCTATTCTCAATCTTGTTCCTGGCTGTATTGCTATATTCTCATCAATAGCATCAGTAAAAGAAACATTCATAGAACAAGGAGAAATATCTATTTGCATCTGGACATCAACTTGCTGCCCGTTTGCAGTAGTTTGATATGTGCAAGTTATACCTTGATTATTGGCTATTCTGAAAGATTCTTGTTCTGTCCATGGACCGCAGTTTGCAGTTCCATCAAATTCTATTCCATATCCGCCTGATTTTGGCCTTATATTGCTAACACCATTGCAAGCCCTTACTTTCCAATAGTGTCTCCCCAATTCTGGAATTTCTGCTATTAAATTACTTCTGTCTGAATAATAAATAGATTCTGTGCTTACATCATTTCCAAAAATTTCCCAAATTTCATAAATTTGAGCGCCTGATACATCAGTCCAATCAAAATTAATTAAAGTTGTATGAACAATTTCATCATGAATCGGATAAATTAATATAGGAATTCCTAATTGGGCAGGAGGATTTGTTGTAAAACAAACTTCTTGACCTCTGTGTTCCGTTCCCTGGTTAATAATTCTAACAGCAACATAATAACAATATTCTGTATTTGGTTTTAAATTAGAAATGTTTACGAACATCGATCCTTCTGAGCTTATAGGAGTAATATCTGTTTGAATCCATGTAGAACTTCCATTTTCATGATATCTAAAAAAATATTCTAAATCTGGTCTGCTCGCATTATCAATTAAAGTTCCGTTTAATCTCGCGCTAGTTTCAGTAACAGCGCTTGCAGGATCTGTTTGAACTAAAATACTTTCTTGATGAATTCTGCAATATTGATTACATGTATCTTGATTAGGATATTCTCCTCCTTGAGAGACTTGAGAGCAAATTCCGTTTATTCCGCATGTCCATCTAATGCCTGATGTTCCGCAATTAGCTGAACATGTCTGTTGGCTCGGATAGTCGGGGAAAAAATCATAAGACGGATTGCATGATCCTAAAATGCAATTGTATCCAGTAGGAGTTAAAGCATCACAATTTTGATCACATACGCTTTGAGAATCATAATGCCCTCCAGAAGAAACAAAAGAGCATGTTCCATTTGTATTGCATATCCAACCAGCGTCTCCATTATCAACGCAATTAGCATTACAAGAATCTTGAGTATCGTAATCAGCAAAAAAATCATAAGTAGGATTGCATGATCCTAAAATGCAATTGTATCCAGTTATCTCTGATTTACAATATTGAGTGCAAGTATTCTGGTTTGAATAATGCGCATTTGAAGATACTGATATGCATTGACCATCTTGACTGCAATTCCATCCTGCTGAATTTTTACATCCAGCCGAACATGTCTGTTGATTCGGATAGTCGGGGAAAAAATCATAAGATGGTTCGCAATTGCCTGAAACACAATTATATCCAGTAGGCAAAGGCTTGCAATATTGAGCGCAAACAGATTGAGTTGAATACTCCGCTCCAGAAGAAACAGAAGAGCATGTTCCATTATCATTACATTTCCAACCAGCGCCACTTTTACAATTCGAAGAACATGCTTGCAAATCTGGATAATCAGAAATAGCTCCTGTTGAAACTTGGCACGACCCATTATTACAATTATATCCAGGAGGAGTAATGGTTCCTAAAGTTTTAAAACAAACAAGCTGCCCCTCTCCTCTAATACTTGTTCCTACTGCTTGAGCAATAATATGATAACAATAATCAGTATTGGCTTCTAAACTAGAAACTAAAGATCCAAAACTATTATATGAACCTGCATTATAAACTCCTGTCGCTTTCCATATACCATCACTAACTTTATAATACCTAAACCAATATTCTAAATTAGAATATCCACCTCTATTAGTTATTTCCCCTCTGAATCTTGCGCTTATTCTAGTGATTTCAGTTGGATCGAGAGTCCTGACAGTTATTAATCCAGCTGGAGGACGGCAATTTGCCGAACATTGTGATTGAGTCGAATATTGAGCTCCAAAAAGCACATAAGAACATGTTCCATCAATATTGCAATTATACCCTGACGCATCTTTAGTACAATTCGGAATACATTGGTTAATCGTCATGTATTGAGCTCCTGACGAAACATATGTGCAAAAACCTGTACTCTTATTACAATTATATCCTTCCGTTGATAATATCGAACAATCAGGGCAATTTGATACATTTTCCCCGCGAGATATTTCGCAAATGCCATTATAATTACAAATTTGAGTAGAGGCGCAATCTGGACAATTACTTGAATTTTCTAAACGATTAGGTTCGCAGATCCCATTGTAATTGCATCCCGTTGAAGAAACACAATCCGAACAATTAGTTGAATTTTCCCCGCGATAAGATTCGCAGATTCCATTGTAATTGCATATTTGGCTAGAAATACAATCTGAGCAATTCGAAGAATTTTCTCCATAACTTGGCTCGCAAACTTTATCATAATCGCATATCGTGCCAGAACCTCCGCTGCCCCCGCCTCCTGTGCCGGTGCCAGAACCTCCTGATCCACCAGTGCCGCTGCTAGAACATGCTCCATTGCAAGAATTATCTAAATAACATGACTTGCCTATATCCCAAGAACATTCGCTTACATTTTTATAAGATTTCTCAGTTTGAACACAACTATTCCCCCAGCAATACCACATTCTCTTATTGCAAGCATTATTACAATTTAATCCTTTTAGATAACAAGTTTTTCCCAAATTTGAAGGATAGCTCTGACAAGCCTGAATTGATCCGAATTTCCCAGTTCCGATACATTGCCCATAATCATTACATACTTCAAATTCTTGACCACATTGATTAAAACAATTAGAAGATTTATAACAAGTTTTTTTATTTGCCGTTTCGCAATCATTTGTCGAATAAAATTTCCCTGCCCATTGACATCCATAATCAGAAGAACCACAAACCCAGTAATTCTCTCCAGAGTATGTAGAACATTTTCCATAACAATTAGTGCTTATATAACACTGCGATCCCTTAGTATCCGTACATTCGTAATCACTAAAATAAAGTCCTGCGATTTGGCATGAATTATCAATACAATAATAATATTGAGTTTTTGATCTTTCGTCGCAAGCATTATTGCATTTATCATTGTCATAACAAATCTTTCCAGGAGTTGTAGCGTCTACACTTCTTTGACATTCAGCTAATGAGTAATAAGAGCCCCTAATAGAACATCTTTGCTGAGGGCCAGTTGTATTAGACCAATCCTGACAATAATAATAACTTTTTTGGATTGATTGCTGGCCACTTCCAGAATCACATCCAGAACCATCTGATGTAAAAGATACTCCTGCTCTCGCCTGCCCTAATCCTGAAACAGAATTAGCAGCTGCTATTGCGCAATAATTTCCAGCAGGAAAGCAATGTTTTTGATATATATAGAATGTATATCCAACTTGTGGAGCGCCATTAGAATATATAGTAGTAAAAAAATTTCCATTGGAAGAACATGACCCAGAATAAAAATTAAACCAGCCGCTAGTCAATTGGCTCCCTCCATCATTTGTAACTTTTCCGCCTGCAGAAATATATCCATTGGAATAACTTGCATAAGTTGTTTCTACTGTCGGAGGATTGGCTGCAAAAGTCGGGCTAGACCAAAAAAATAATGTAGACAATATTATTAACAATATAAATATTTTTTTCATATTCTTATACAACAGGATTATTTTGTTTTTTATTGAAATAATTGCTCAAATAAATCAATCCTCCTAAAAGCACTAAGCCAAGAACAAAATAAATGATTTTGTTTCCTTGGCTGTGTTTATAAATAATAATGTCTTGAAACCCTTGAGAAGAAACTTTTATTTCATATTCCTTTCCTTGTTGGAATTTAACCTTCTTTTTAAAATCCTGCCCGTATGATGCTTCTGAAAAAATAACATTTCCTCCTTTTTCTTTAACTTCAACTAAAATATCAGCCGAAACTTTTTCCCCGCATTTATTTTGCGCAACAACTTTTAAAGTCGATCCTGAAACCGATGTTTGGAATTGCCCAACATTTTTTATATCAGCGCAGCTATATTCCAAAGTCGTCTGATCAACAGTGTATCCATCGTCGCTAACCAATGAAACATCAAGCCAAAGTTTTGAATATTTTTTATCAAGCAAAAAATCATTTTTTAAAGCAACATTCTGCAAAGAAGAGAATTGCGATGTGCTTGTTGTGAAAACTATATTATTAGAAGAATCTCTTAATTTTAAAACAAGCTTTCCTTCAAATTGATATTTTTCAGAAAAACTATTGTAGCAGACAAATCCGAACGCTGGAGATTTTGGAATGATTGGAAAATCATTTATTGCCGCAAAATTAATTCTTGCACCCATCCCCTCTCCTACCATCAAAAAGTTAAATCTTGCTATTGTTTTTATCCCTTGTCCGCTTGCCAAAATTTCTAAAATATAAAATCCTGGAGACAAATTAGAAAACTTCTTAGATATTTTTTTCGTGCTGTCTTTGGCTAATTCAATTTCTTCATTCTGATTTGATATTATATTTTTTTCGTCAAAATAATTCAGTTTATAAATTTTGTAAAAAACATTTATCTTCGATGTGCCTTGATAAGGATTAACTAAAGAATATTCAATGTTTAAATCTTTCGTTTTTTCAATAACGTTATATTCAACAAAATTGTCAGAATAAAAACTTTTGTCATCAGCTTTTACTCTGAAAGCATCGAGTAAAAATCTTGTTTCGGTTTTTCCTCCAGCAATATCAAACATTAAAGGAGATGACTTTGAAATTATCCTTTTATCATTCCAAAGATAATTTAATTCAAAATAATACTTCCCAACACCCCAAAGCGGAACAGGATATTTAAAAGAAAAATCATGGCTCCCATTTTGAGATAAAGAAATAACTAAAGGCTTATTGTCTTTATCGTTTAAATAAAATTCGTCCATTTGCAGATCTCCTGAGTTCATCTTTTGGAAAATTTTTACCAAAACCTTTCCTGCTGTTATTGGATAGCCATTAACATTTTTTAAACTTCCATGAATTTCCATTTCTTGATTTGGCAAATAAATAGCATCTGGCTTATTTAAAGACAAATTCATTTCTACGCTTCCGAATTTGTAATAGTTAGAACAACTGTCTAATTGTTCTTGGCTCAAAGGATTTTCCTCTCCTATTACAAAAATCGGTTTTTGTTTATCAGGAGTCTCTTTTGCCGCCTGAGTAATAATTCCGCAAAAAAATAATGCGAAAATTAATGCTAAAAATACGCCTTTATTTGTATGCATATTAAAAATTAAATATTATTTTCTTTTCTTTATTATACAACAAAAAAACAGCATTTTAAAAAAATAACTGTGAATAAAATAACTTGAGCAGTCCCCTACTTGCCAGCAAGCAGGCTGTTAAATAACTAATCAACCTAAGGATATATGTTTATCAAATTTTCTTTAAAAGAAAATTATTAGCCTTTTTTAATATTTTTTTAGAATTCGCGAAACTCACCATCTCGCAAGCTTGAGAAAATTCAACCCAAGCAAATCCAATATGCTCGCGTGATATCTCAATATTTTTTTGAGAAGTTTCTCCAAGAAAAAATGTGACAACTTTAAATATTTTTTTTCCATCTGCTACAAAAAAATATTTTATCCATTCTTTAAAAAATTCTATTATTCTTAAATCTTTTATTTGCGTTTCCTCTTCCAGCTCTCTTTTTGCAGTGATTAAAGCGTCTTCTCCTTTTTCAATATGCCCTTTTGGAAATTCCCAAAAATCTTTGCTGGCTCGAGAACCTGCAGGATAATGCAAAAGCAAATAAAAAATTTTATCCGCTTCTTTTCTAAAAACCAAAAATCCCGCTGATTGTTCAAAAGGCATATTAAAGATCTTGAATCTTTATTAAATTAGTTCCACCAGTAATTCCCGGCTTTGATCCTGAAGTTACAACTATGCTGCTTCCTTTTTCGCCTAATTCCAATTCTTTAGCAATATCAGCGCTTATTTCAAAAACTTCTTGAGCATCTTTAATTTTTTCTAAAGCCAAAGGAATAACTCCCCAAAAAAAATTAAGATTTTTCATTGTTTCATTTTTAGCAGTTAATGCAAAAACTGGAACCAAAGGCTTTCGCGAAGAAACAAGTCTTGCTGTTCTTCCTAATTCTGTTGCGCAAAATATTGCGCAAGCTCCAATTGTTCCTGCGATTTCTACAGCCGAAGCTCCAATTGCAGCTGAATAGTTTTTTTCAACTTTTTCCCCTTTCACAGAAATAGAATATTCAAACAAGTCAGATTTCTCAGTTGTCTGAATTATTCTTTGCATCGTTTGCACTGATCTTAAAGGATATTTTCCAGTTGCAGTTTCATTTGAAAGCATTACCGCGTCAGTTCCATCAAAAATAGCATTTGCAATATCTGTTATCTCAGGTCTTGTCGGAGTTGGATTATCAACCATAGAAATCAACATCTGAGTTGCAGTTATCACTGGCTTTTTCCATGTATGAGCTAAAGAAATAATTCTTTTTTGAATCAACGGAATTTTTTCTATAGGCAATTCAACTCCTAAATCTCCCCTAGCAACCATTATCACATCAGCGGCCTGAATAATGCTTTCAATATTTTCTACTGCCTCCCATTTCTCAATTTTTGCGATAACCGGAACTTGCCTTTCTCCCATCAAATTTCTTAACTCTTGAATTTCCTGCTGATCTCTCACAAATGAAAGAGCTACGCAGTCAACTCCTGCTTTTAAGGAAAATTCTAAATCATTTTTATCTTTCTGGGTTATTGCCGGAAGAGACAAAGTTGTCCCCGGAAAATTTACCCCCCTTCCATCTGATATATCTCCATCGTCTACAACTTGAGTATAAATTTTGTCTCCCGAAATTTTTGTAATTTGTAATTTCACTAATCCATCATTTATGTAAATATCTTTTCCAACTTCAATATCTTTTATATCAATATCAGTTATTGAAGCCATTGTGCTGTCTCCCAAAATTTCTTGAGTTGTCAAAATAAACTCTTCGCCTAATTTCAATTTGTCTTTTCCATCTTTTATTTTTCCAAGCCTAATTTTAGGACCTTGCAAATCAGCAAAAACAGTCAAAGGTATTTTTGTATTTTTTTCTACCTCTCTGATATTTTTGATAATATCTCCATTGCTTTCATGAGTTCCGTGAGAAAAATTTATTCTAAATATGCTAACGCCTTCTTTTACTATCGCCTCGATACTATCCTTATTTTTTGTCTCAGGGCCGAGAGTAGCAACAATTTTTGTGTTGCCTAAAGATTTCTTTTTTAATATTTCTTTTTGTATTGAGTTCATATTTTATATTTTATCTCTTGTTTTAATTGAAAATAATATTCTAAATTCCCTGTTGTTAAATATTCTTCTATTTTAGATGCCATACCATCTCCGATTCCAGGAATATTTTTTATGGCATTTACTCCCCCTTCCTTATATAACTCGCATAAATCAAATTGCAGAGAATCTATAATAACCGCAGCATTTTGATAAACTCTTGGTTTGTGAGGAATTTTCTGTTCATTTAACATTTCGCCTATCTCAAAAAACATTTTTGCAAGCTCGTGATTGGCCATAATAAACGATTGACAGTTTGTTTTACAGTGGTAAAATAAGAAAAACCTTTATACAATAAATTAGCATAAATATGAAAAAAATTAAAATAGCCATCGCAGGTATTGGTAACTGCGCATCAAGCCTTATCCAAGGGCTTTATTATTATAAAGACATAAAAAACGATGATGAATTAGTGCCAGGATTAATGCACAATGTCGTCGGAGATTATAAAATTTCAGATATTGAAATAGTCGCAGCTTTCGATATTGACGAAAGAAAAGTCGGCAAAGATGTTTCAGAAGCAATGTTTGCCAAACCAAATTGCACAACAGTTTTCTGCAAAAACATACCTAAAATGGGAGTTAAAGTTCAAATGGGTCCTGTTTTAGACGGAGTTGCCGATCATATGCAAGAATATCCAGAAGACCAAAGATTTGTTCCAAGCAAAGCAAAACCAGTCGATGTTGCAGCTGAATTGAAAAAATCAGGAGCTCAAATTTTGGTAAGCTACATGCCTGTTGGAAGCCAAAAAGCTACAGAATATTATGCAACATCAGCCTTAAAAGCTGGAATCGGTTTTGTAAACGCCATGCCGGTTTTCATTGTTTCTGATTCTGAATGGTCAAAGAAATTTGAAAAAGCAGGATTGCCATGTATTGGAGATGATATTAAATCTCAAGTCGGAGCAACAATCACCCACCGTGTTTTGACCCACTTATTTAAACAAAGAGGAGTTACTGTCGATAAATCATACCAGCTTAATTTTGGAGGAAACACAGACTTCTTAAACATGCTTGAAAGGAAAAGATTAAAGAGCAAAAAACTATCAAAAACAGAAGCTGTCGAAGCTGAATTGGGAAAAAGATTAAGTTATGACAATTTGCATATTGGACCATCAGATTATATCCCCTTCTTGAAAGACAACAAAATTTGTTTCATTAGAATGGAAGGAAGAAAATTCGGAGATGTGCCTTTAACATTAGAATTAAGATTATCTGTTGAAGATTCTCCAAATTCTGCAGGAGTTATTATTGACGCTGTCAGAATTTTAAAAATCGCTTTAGACAGAAAAATCGCCGGACCGATATTATCAGCTTCAGCATATTTCATGAAACATCCGCCACAACAATTTACAGATGAAAAAGCCAGAGAAATGTTAGAAGAATTTATTGCTGGAAAAAGAGAAAGATAAACAATTTAAAAAGCCGCCTTCTGACGGCTTTTTATTTTCAATAAAAATTGACAGACTATTTTACCATGGTAAAATAGATTTAATAAAATAATCAACTCAGAGAATAAATTAACAAAAATCTCTGAGATAAAAATAAATTATGAAAATAACTATTTCATTAATTAAAGCAGATATCGGTTCTATCGGAGGGCATATCAAACCAAGTTCAAAAGTTCTTGAAACTGTTATAAATTTCATAAAATCAAGTCCATTGATAATTGATAGCCATATCTTTCATACAGGAGATGATATTGCTATTTTAATGTCACATATCAAAGGAATTGGAAATGATGAAATTCATAAATTGGCTTGGGATGCTTTAATGCAAGGAACGCAAGTTGCAAAAGAACAAGGACTTTACGGAGCAGGCCAAGATTTATTAAAAGATTCCTTTTCGGGAAATGTTAAAGGCGCAGGGCCAGCAGTCGCTGAATTGGAATTTCAAGAAAGACCAGCTGAACCATTTTTAGTTTTTTTAGCTGACAAAACTGATCCAGGCGCTTACAATTTACCATTTTATTTAGGATTCGCAGATCCGTTCCATAATTCAGGATTGCTTTTATCCCCTGCTGCAAAAAAAGGATTCACATTCAGAATCGTTGATGTTAAATATAAAGACGCGGATAAATATATTGATTTAAAAGCTCCTGCTGATTTATATGACATTGCTGTTTTATTAAGAGAAACTGGAAGATATTCAATTGAATCAGTATTTGCTCCTAACGGAGAACAATGCGCGTCAGTAAGCACAACCAGATTACATAACATTGCTGGAAAATATACAGGGAAAGACGATCCTGTCGCATTAGTCAGAGTCCAAAAAGATTTTCCAGCCACAGGAGAAATATTGTCTCCTTTCAGATTAGCTCCTTATGTCGATGGATTTATGCGCGGTTCACACATAGGACCATTAATGCCTTCAAAAGTAAATTCTCCAACATCATTTTTTGATGGGCCTCCAATGGTAAGCTGTGTGGCATTATGCGTTCATGAAGGAAAATTTACTGAAATGGTTGATTGTTTTGATCATCCATTCTGGGATGAAATCCGTTCAAAAGCTTCAAGAAAGGCAATCGATATCAGAGAACAAGGATTCTTTGGAAACGCAATGCTTGGAATGGAAGAACTTGAATACAGCGGAATTGTTGAAAGCATAGCTGAATTGGAAAAACGATTTAAAACAAAATAAATTTCATGAATTTAAAAACCGCCATAGTTTTTATATGGCGGTTTTTAAATAATTATTATGTTTTCTCTGCAATTACATAAATATTGTAAAATGGATCTTTCCCATCAAAATATATTTTTTTAATCTTAAATCCTGATTTTTTAAATAATTCTTTTAATTCTTTTTTTGAAAAACAATGAAAATATCTTTCAGCTAAAATATTTCCTTGACCATCTTTCCAAGGAATCAGCAAATCTCCAAAATCCATTTTATTCCAACCGACTAATTTCAAAACAAAATATTTTAAAATCAAAGTCCTGTATTTCTGATTAGAAATCAAATCCTGAACTCTAAGTAAAATCAATCCCCTCTTTTTTAATACTCTATTAATTTCTAAAAGATATTTCTTTCGCAATTTATCTGAAGGAATATGATGCAAAACAGAAACTGACAAAACTTTGTCAAAAACCTCATCATCAAAATCCATATTTAAAGAATTCATTACTCTAAACTCCCCGTCTGGATAAAGATTCTTAGAAATATCGATTAATGATTCCGAAACATCTATTCCAACATATTTAGCGCCTTTTTCTTTAATAATCGGATACAATCTGGCATTAGCGCACCCTGAATCCAAAACTTTGTCTCCTGAATTTATATATTCAGATAACTTCAAAACATCTCCTGGCACATAGGATCTGGTACTTGTATACTGCTCTGCGATTAGGTTATAATCTTGACAGGTTTGCTCTAATATTTTTTGGACATATTTATCATGCATATACCAAAAGAAATAATACAATCGCTTATAAAATCAAAGGTAAAGGATCAAAAATCTTTAGCCGCTTTTAAGCGTTCAATTGCAAAAAAATACGGCATTTCCTCTCCCTCTAATTTTGATTTACTTAAAGCTTACCATAATTATTATCCTAACAAAAGAAATTCTGTTATTGAAAATTCCTTAAGAACCAGACCTGTGCGATCGCTTTCAGGGATTGTTAATGTTTCAGTTCTAACTAAACCTTATGCTTGTCCCGGCAATTGCATTTATTGTCCAACAGAGGCTGGAATGCCTAAGAGTTACCTTTCAAAAGAACCTGCCGCTCAACGCGCCAAAATGTTGAAATTCGATCCATACATCCAAGTGAAAACAAGAATAGAATCGCTTCAAAAAGAAGGGCATCCAACAGATAAAATCGAATTAAGAATTATCGGAGGCACATGGTCTTATTACCCGGAAGATTACAGACTTTGGTATATCAAGGAATGTTTTAGAGCATGCAACAGCAAAAAAACAAAGGACACAAGTCAAAAACAAAAATGTAAAATCAAAGATTTAATACAAGAACAAAAAAGAAATCAAACGGCAAAACATAGAATCGTCGGATTATCTGTTGAAACAAGACCTGATTTCATCAATGAAAATGAAATAAAATTCCTACGAGAACTCGGAATAACAAAAATCGAATTAGGCATACAATCTGTTTATGACGATATTCTGGAATTTTCTAAACGCAAAAGCACAAGACAAGATATTATCAATGCCACAAAATTATTAAAAGATGCGGGATTTAAAGTTTCCTATCAAGTAATGCCCAATCTCCCCCTCTCTAACTTAAAAAGAGATTTTGAAATGTTTGTGGAAATTTTTGAAAATCAAGATTTCAAACCGGATTATTTAAAAATCTATCCTTTAGTTCTATTGAAAGAAGCAGAACTTTACAAGATACAAGATAAAATAAAATTTAAAGAATACACCGCTCAAGAACTGATCGACTTGATTATTGAAATAAAAAAAATAGTCCCGCCTTATGTAAGAATCGAAAGGATTATTCGCGACATACCAGCAGAATATGCGCAAAATCTTGCAGGTCAAACAACCAACATGCGTCAATTAGTCGCCAATTTGATGGAGAAACAAGGATTAAAATGCAAATGCATAAGATGCAGAGAAATCAAATCTTTAAACCAAAATTCAAAGAAAACAAAACTCTTTAAATATGAATATCAAGCTTCTGAAGGGCGAGAAATATTGCTTACTTTCGAGAGCTATGATCAACAAAAACTTTATTCAATGTTAAGGCTAAGAATTGCTGATAATAAAGAGCATTATATAAAAGCATTAAAGAATTGCGCTTTAATCCGCGATGTGCATACTTTTGGTTTGCAGACTCAAGTTTCAAAACAGCATAAACTTGCAGTTCAGCATAAAGGATTAGGGAAAAAGCTTATCAAAGAAGCTGAAAGAATCGCTAAAAAATCAGGAAAAAAGGGAGTGGCTATAATATCTGCCGTAGGAACGAGAGAATATTACAAAAAATTAGGATATAAGCTAAAAGATACTTATATGGTCAAAAAAATAAACGGCTAAATTGATTTAGCCGTTTAGCTGAAACACCAATACTGTATTGAAAATAAACGGCTAAGTTCTCTTAGCCGTTTATTTTATACCTTGGCGAACACCACTATATAATTATGACCCCATTTCTTAGCGCACTTAGGGCAAGTGGTATAATAAAAATAATAATCTTTTGCTTTTTTATTTTGCGTAGCAAGGTAGCTATCCATCTCTTTTATGAACTTAGGAATTTCATTGTATCCCCCATCATAAACTTTGCTAATAAAATCTCCTGATATTTTTACATTTTCCATTCCTGCGATCTCTTTGTTTACCGCTAAATAAAATTCGCCAACCCATGGGCTTGGATCATGATTTAATAATAAGTAGTCTTGCAATCCGTTCACTGCTCCTGACTTTTGAGCTGCCTCCCAAAGAGACATAATAGTTTTACCAACCATTGGCGGAAATGGCATATGCATAAATTGTGGTATCGATTTTTTTATGAATATCTTTTCCTGCCAATGATATGTTTTATTATCCCAACCTGTTGGATCAAATTGCGGACAACAAATTTCTTCTTGTTTTTGCTCCATATTATCTATTAACAATTAGATAATAAATCACATAAAACCAATTCAATAAACCATGAATTATTGCCCAAATTATTGAATGTTTTGCAGACCATGATAGAACAACTGCCAAAGCAACACCAACTGACATAAAAATGTTGGAGCAATTGCACCCGCCTCCGCAATGCTTCGGAGTGGCAAGCCCTCCCCCACACATTTTTCCCCATCCAAATTTCTTTTTATTATTTTCCCCCTCACAGCAACCATGTTGATTGCAACATTCATTGTTTTGATTTTCCATATTTTTTTCTGATTAATTTATTATCACCCCCATTATACCTTGTTTTTAGATATTAAAAAAATTACAATCACACTCCAACTATCTTTCTTAATATTTTCCAATCTGCTTATTGTATTACGCTTAAGACATCCAATAACATAAATGTTTGCAATGAAGCCTTTTCAGTACCATATTTTATCTTGATACCATGTAAAACTGCATGTCTATTTAAAATATTAGAATATATTTTTTTATTCAGCTTCTTTGTATTTTGATAAATACAAGAGTCTATAGCCGTTTCGATTAAGTTTAAATCTGAAACCAAATAACAATCTTTTTTATAATATTCTCCAGCAAGTTTTTTTATTTTTCCTCCTCCATCAGAGCTATTAGCAACTTTTCTGAATCCATATTTTTTACACATTCTAGTAGCTACCCCTTCTGCAACTAACAAAATCGCTGGAATCGAAAGAACATAATCTCCTGACTGATGGGCTTTTAATGCTTTTTGTATATGATTTTTCCATGGAACGAAATATTTGTTATTCATTCACCCATTTACTGTTTCTTCTAAAAATTTACAATTATTCTTTTGATATATCTTTTTAAATAATTTTGTAATCGCTGATTTGTTTCCTTTTTTATAACTATATGAAGATTGCGCTATCCAATCATCTGGACAATCCATCATAGAAGGAGCTATCCACCATCCACTCTGCAATATTGAATTTCTTTCTGTGTCAAACCTATCAGCAATTTGTTTCGCAAAATCATTAATTTTTTTATATTCATCAAAAAAAGGCGAAATTTGTTTGATAATATTCTCCAGAGACTCAAAATATCCTTTAAGAAAAATAGAATCAGGAATAGCAAATTTTAGAAGAGATATTTCCATCATTTTTTTCATCTTTGCTTGAGTTTCCTTAAACAATTCTAAATTATTATCTATATTCATTTTTCTTTATTAGTTCCAAAGCTATCCCCTTATCGCTCCAGGAGATTTTTTTGCCTTTAATGCAGATAGACGGCTCACTTCCCTTTCCGCTTATAATCACCACATTCCCGGGTTGGGCTAAAGAAATAGCTTTCTTAATTGCTTCCTTTCTATCTATTATCTTAAAAACCGAATATTCTTTTTCTAAAGGGATTCCTTTAGATATTTGGTTTATAATCTCTTCCTGATTTTCGTAATAAGGATCTTCGTCTGTAAGAACTATATATTTGCAATATTTAGAAGCAATCTCTCCTAAAATTTTGCGCTTCCATTTGTCTCTCCCCCCTCCGCAAGCTCCAAAAACCCCTATAATATCTTTTCCTTGAAAATTTTTATACAAATTTTCCAAAGCGTCAGGAGTCACCGCATAGTCAATCACTACTTCAAACGGCTTTGAAACTATTTTTTCCATTCTTCCGGGAATAAGGTCTATCTCCAACAATGCTAACGCCATGGTCTTTAAATCTATTCCCTGATTCATTCCAACACAAATTGCAATCAATGCATTGTAAACATTAAAATCTCCCAAAAGATTAAGCAAAAACTCCTGATTCTCAACATTAAAGATAATTTTCCCTTCTTCTCTGGAAATATTCTTTGCTTTTACTATTTTAAAAAAACTGTCAAAATAATCTTTCTTGAATCCATAACAAAATTTCTGGTCTGCCTCAAAAGAATTAAAATATTCAAAATACGGATCGTCAAAATTCAAAATATGCGTTTTTTTGACATAACTAAAAAATTTCCCCTTGGCTTTACGATAATTATCAAACCCTTTGTGCGCTTCAATATGTTCAGGACTAAGATTGGTAATTGCTGCTATCTCAAAATCAATAAATCTGTGCCTGGATTGTTCTATTCCTTGCGATGTTACTTCGATAATCGCATAATCGCATTTTGCTTTTACAGCTTTAGCTAAAAATTTTTGGATAAAAAAACGACCAGGCATTGTCATTCTGGTAGCATTTTCATCAACAACTCCGTTAATATCGATTTCAATCGAAGAAACGCAAGCAGTTTTATACCCTGCCCTACGCAAAACTTTTGAAATCATCAAAACAGCGCTCGATTTCCCATTAGTTCCTGTTATTCCGATAACTTTAATTTTTTTGGAAGGAAACCCAAAAAAACAGGCTCCTAAAAAAGCCAAAAACAAATGATAATGTCTTATTAAAAAATCCGGAATTAATTTTCTGATATTCATTGTTTTTTAGAATAAAAAGATTTCAAAGCAAATCTTATTTTTTCCTGGATTTCAGTAATCTCTGGCGGGATAGCAGAAATCGCATCTAAAGCTTCGCTTTGACGGAAACCCAATGATTTTAGTGTTTCTAAAATTTGGCGGTCCTGGATATTTAATGATTTTGCATCTTTGGCAAAATTTTGGAATTCCTTTATTTTTCCACTCAATTCCAAAATAACTTTTTGGATAGTTTTTGCGCCGATTCCTTTAACCTGTCTAAAAAATGAATGATCATTTTTTTCAATCGCTTGCTCAAATTCCTCCAAACTTCCCAAAGATGTAATTTTTAGAGCAGCTTTCGGCCCAACTCCAGAAACAGAAGTTAAAAGTTCAAAAAGATCCAGCTCTTCCCTGCTTAAAAATCCATATAATTCCATAGCATCTTGCCTTAAAGCAAAATAGCAATAAAGCTCTGCCTCTTGATCAGTCATTAAAAAATCAAGATTTTTAGGTGAAACAAACACTTTAAAACCTATTCCATTAGCTTCAATAACGGCAAAATTAAAACCTTTAAACAAAACCTTCCCTTTTAAGTATGAAATCATATATTATTTCCTTTAAAACATTATAGAGGACTTGCTAAAAAATTGAAAGTATGCTATTAATAGTTATCAATTTTAAGATATGCCTATAAAAAAATCAGCCCAAAAGGCTTTAAAACAAAGCAAAAAAAGAGCTTTGAACAATCTCAGAAAAAACAGAGAAATCAAGGATTTGACTAAAAAAATCCAAAAATTGGTGTCTTCAAACAAGATTGATGAAGCTAAAAAACTTCTTCCAGCTATTTATAAAGCAATAGATAAAGCTAATAAAGTCAATATTTTAAAGAAAAATACAGCAGCGAGAAGAAAATCAAGATTGGCCAAATTAGTCAAATAATCTCAAATATTTATTATCAAAAGATCTAAAGCAACAGGGGGCTCTACGCGCCCTGTTTTCATGTCAAAATCAGCTTTAAAAATCTTATTGTAGATCTTTTTCAAATCTTGAAGGTCGAATTCCTGAGCCTGAGCGTAAATTTTTGAAAGCACAAAAGGATGATAGCCTGTAATTTTTGCGATATTTCGATAATCGCATTTAGAATCAGCCAGCTCTTTAACCGCTATCATCTTTTTAAAAGTATCGCTTAACATCGAAATTATATAAAACGGGCTTTCACCTGATCTCAAATGCTTGTATACCAAATTAAGGGCATGGGGTTTTTCTTTTTTAGCTATTGCTTCAATTGTTTTAAAAATATCAAGATTCTCGATTGGTCGACAAATTTTTTTAATATCAGCAAGGACGATTTTTTCTTGAGAATAATTTGAGAGTTTTAAAATTTCATTTTCCAATTGCCATAAATCATTGCCAAAATAATTAAATAAAGCCTCTCTTGCCATTGGTTCTATTTCTTTTTCATAGCTTTGACATTCTTTTTCAATCCAATTGCGCACCATTGCTGGATTCATTAAATCAAAAAAGAATAATTCAGACTTACTGGCCAGAGAATCTAATAATACTTTCCCAAATTTTTTAGGGACAGAATCAAGACTGACTGAGTCATAAAAAATTATTTTATCATCTGATTTTATATGCTTGTCAAAATCAATTTCGAATTGATCGCAGAATTCAAGGCTTCCTTCTGAAAAAAGATTCCTTATGACAAAAGCTTTTTTTTCTTCAAAAAGCGAGAAATTATTTTGCTCGCTTTTAAATTCATTATAATTCCACTCTTTTTCTGAAAAATCAAAAAAATCAACCGGCAAGTTATCTAACTTGGCCTGGTCTATCATTTCTTTTAGTTTCTTATGCGCCCGGAAAGAATCCGGCCCGCAAATAAAGCTTATCATCTTATTTTTGACAATTAGGGCAAAAGCATGTCGATCGCGATCCTATTTTTTTCTTTATTATCTCAGTTTTACACTTCGAACACAATTCACCCTGTCTTTTATATACTTTCCTTATTTTATCAAAGTTCCCCTTTTCTCCAAAAAGGTCGCGATAATCTGAAAAGCTCTCCCCTTTCAAGTCAACAGCATCTTTCAAAACTGATTTGATAAATTTAAAAATATCTTTCTTTTCTTTATCATTCAATCCGCTAATTTTCTTGAAAGGTTGGACTTTTGCGCGCCAAAGTATTTCATCTGAATAAATATTCCCTATTCCGGCAATTACGTCTTGATCCATCAAAACTTGTTTTATCCTGCCATTTTTCTTTTTGGAAATCGCTTTCAAAAAATCACTGAATTTAAAATTTTGATCTAACGGTTCAGGACCCATTTTTGCAAGTTCTGAAAAATCCGCAGAATCCCCTAATCTAATCTTTCCAAACTTTCTCAAATCTGAAAAAGCCAACATTTGGCCATTGTCCAAGAAAAAAATAAAACGAATATATTTATTGGCCTTATCTTTAGCAAAAGGCCCGTCTGTTTTTGGAATCCAAAAACCGTTTTTTTTCTCCCATTTTCCCAGCATCAAATGGCCTGTCATTTTTTGATGAATGAGCATAAATAATCCATCGCTTAATTCAAACAAAATATTCTTCCCTCTACGCCAAATATTTTTTATCCTTTTTTTTGATATTTTCTTTTTAAAGATATCAAAACTTATGCCCTTTAAAAGTTTGGGAGTGTCTGTCCAACAATCAACAAAGGTCCTTTTTAGGACCTTTGTTTTTAATTGAGATACAATTGTTTGAACTTCTGGAAGTTCCGGCATTATTTTATTATTTCTTTTATTTTGGCGATTATTTCTCCTGGCACAAAATGCGCCTTAATTAAGAAGTCTTTTGCCCCGAGCTTTAATCCTTTCTCAATGTCTTCTTTCTGACCTAAATTTGAAAGAATGACGACTGGTATGTAATTAGTTGCAGGATCTGCCTTTATTTTAGTGAGAACTTCAAATCCGTCAATTCCTGGCAATATCAAATCAAGAAGCATTATATCAATGTTCTTTTCTTCTTTTGATTTTTTCAATCCGTCTTCTCCATCAACAGCAGCAACAACCTCAAACCCTTCATTGAGGAGTTTTTTCACTATCAGCTCTCTTAAAAAGCTGTCATCTTCAACAATAAGAACTTTTTTAGGCATAGTAATTATGGTTTACCTATTTGTTTTATTATTTTATCTATTAATTCATCTAAATCAAAATCAACCTTTATCAACCAATCTCTGGCCCCTAATTGCTCAGCTCTTCCAAGTTCTACAGGTTGTCCTGAATTAGAAATAATTATTACAGGAATTTCTGTCGATTTTGGATTTTTCTTTATCTGCTCTAAAGTCTGAATCCCGTCTATCCCCGGGAGAAGCATATCAAGCAATATCAAATCCGGAAAAAATTCTGCTATAACCTCAAGACCATCTTCTCCGCTCTGCTTTCCTAATACATCATAACCGTATTCTTTTAATTTATTTTGAACTAAATCTAACAAAAGCGTATCATCTTCTATCAAAAGAATTTTCTTTGCCATATCAACTTATTAATATTTTAGTTTATTAGCTATAAAAAGTAAACACTGACTTTTAACCTTGTAAAGATGGCAATGAAATGAAGAAAGTAGTCCCCTGTCCCTCGGCCGACTCAAACCAAATCTTCCCTTTATGGCTTTCAACAATATTTTTAGAGACAAAAAGCCCCATTCCAGAACCTTCTGTCTGAACGCGCAAAGCATTGCCGCTCCTGAAAAATTTAGTAAATATCCTTTCTTGCTGATCTTTTGGAATTCCAATTCCAGTATCTTTAACGGAAATCAAAATATTATTATTTGTATCTTTTGACAACGCCAATGTGACCGTTCCGTTCTTAGGAGTATAATTGATGGCATTTTCAACTAAATTTTCAATGGATATTTTTATTTTTTCTTTATCTACAAAAACTTTTGGAAGTTGTCCTGGGTAATCATTGAATACAAGCGATATTTTCCTTTCTTCAGCCAGTCCCTGATATTGAGAAAATAATTCTTTCATTATTGCTTGAATATCTTCTTGAGATTGATTAGCTACAAATCTGCCTTGTTCTATTCTTGAAACATTGAGCAAATCATTTACTACTTTAATAAGCCTTTCTGTAGAGATATATCCCTTATGAAGATATTCCTTTTGCTCTTTAGAAATCTCTCCCCAATCGCCATCTCTCATCATTCCGAATATCCATTTAATCGCCGACAAGGGAGTTCTTAGCTGATGGGCAGCAATCGAAATAAATTCTGATTTCGTCTGATCAACCATCTTCTCTCTTGTTATATCATGAATAACTACAAGCTTCTCGCTTATTTCATTATTATCTTTTTTAACAAATACTACCGACACCTCTAACACCTGATTTTCTTTTAAAGGCAATTCCTCTCTATAGATTTCTTTGTCTATTTTTCCGATTATAGACATTAAGATTCCTATCTCCATGTTGTTTTTAACCAATTCATCAAGTTTATGTCCTGAAATATCTGAATATTTTATTCCAAGTAGTTCTTCAGCTAAAGGATTGATAAGGCTTATGGCATTATTTTTATCCAAAGTGATAATTCCATCTGCAAAATTATTAATAATCGCCATTGTCTTGTCCCTTTCCTTCACTGCTTCAGTCTTCGCAAAATTGGCGTCTTCTGTAAGATTAAGCAATGCAGCTCTCAATTCTTCTAATCTTTGTGTTTTTGTTTGCAAATCTTTAAAACGTCTATCTAATTCCGCCCTTCCTTCTTGAAGTTCTTTTTCCAACAAACTCATTTTCTCTGATCGTTGCAAAGAATATTTTAAATTATACGCTATTCTATTAAAAGCTAACGCGATATTCTTTATATCTCCTTCTTGATCTATTTTTATCTTGTAATCCAAATTTCCTTGGTTGATTACCTTCACTCCTTTTTCCAAAACAGTCAAAGGATACAAAACAAAATAAATTCCAAAAATGGCGAATAAAAATACTGCTAAATAAAAAGAAGCGACATAGAGAAATGAATTGTCTAAAACCGAATAAAGCTGATCTGAATAATTCTTATAATAAATTTCATAAATCAATGTCTGCTCATGCAACCCGAATTCTTTTAAAATCGGATAAACGACATAAGAAATGTTTCTCTGCTTTTGATCTGAATACTCAATACTTGATTCAGATTTTCTGATATCTTCTATTAATTTCTGATCGCTTATCTGAGGTCTTAATTGATTATCGGCATCATTAGTATCAAAAATGACCTCCCCATTTATATTGACCAGCTTGATTGATTTTATAATTTGATTGGAATAAACAAGTTTTTGAACAGACTCTTTGAATTTCGGTCTGTCTAATTCATAATATTTTTCAAAATAAGAAATAAAAAGTCTGCTCGAGACATCAACATATCCGGATAATTCATCATTTTGAATCTCTTTCTGGCCTGATTCTATAAAATTATAACTTATCAAAAATGATCCTGCGAAAATCGATATCAAGATAAAAAAAATAAAAAAAGATATTTTTTGTTTAATTGTTTCAAACATTTCCTTGCTGTTTTATTTTTTCCTTCAATGATTCGGATTCTTTCTTCAATTCAGCCATCGCCAACTCTCTATCTACCATTAATTGATTGGCTCGCTCCAACTCTTGGACCTTTTTTTCCAGTTCTTTTGTTCTCTGCTGAACTTGGCTTTCCAAATTATTGGCAAGATCTTTCAAAGCTTTGGTCCTAGCTTGAATTCTTATCTCAAGGACTGCCTTGTTTTCTTCTAATCTTTTTTTAACATCTTCCAATTCCCTAATCCTGTTCTGCACTTCGCTCTGAAGCATTATTTTTTGCATGGCCTCTTTGGTGGTATCTCTTATCAAAAAAGAGCCAAAAACCATAAAAAATAAAAATATTAAAATATAAATTATCCTAAGCCAAAGAATCTCAACAAAAAAAGGAGCGATAAAAAGAGATAAACCAATAATAACAACCATCAGTTGAGTAAAAATTGATTTAGTTCCCAAAGCATTTTTTTGAAATAAAGCCAAAGATGTCAAAATCACAAAGAATATCAAAGAGTAGATCCCCCAGAGATAAGTTTTCACAAAATATTCCGAATCGAATAATGGAAGCGCTACTGATAAAAGCAAAAATAAAATTAGTGATACGGCCATTCCAAAAAAGAAAAATTGCGCCCTACCCTTGTCGTCTTCCTGCAAAAAATTATATTTTGAAATCATTAAATACAAAACATAGAAAATCGAAAAAGCAACTGTAAAAAATGCGACTATCTGGATGCTCCCAAGCTTAATCGCTGTATATTCGCCAACTTCTTGAATTCCGACTAATAAAAAATTAGTAAAAGCCACTATTATCCACGAAAGCCATATTAGACTGTGTATCCAATGAAAAGCGTTTATATCTCTTCCTGTTTTTGGGAAATGAATAGCAAAAAAATAAAGGAAAATAAAAAACAAGCAAACACAAACCCAAAAAGCCCTATAAGATCCTATAGCAAAAGCCGCCTGAGTTTCAGGAGAAAAAGAGAAAAGTGATTTAGAAAAAAAAGAAATAAATGCCGAGTCGATAACACCTAAAGCTGTTAATGCCATCCAGAAAAAAAATCCATTTTGCTTCTGGTTTCTATTGGCAAAAAACCCCAATATGCCGAAAAAAAATCCAAGCAGGTTTAAAAAAACGACTATAATCTTGTTAATCAAAATAAAATCCATTTTAGAATCAAAAAAATGAAATGGTTTTATTTATTTTAGCATAAAGAGGCATGAATTGAAATCAAGGAAGCCTGTCAATTAAACTTTTAAACTCAAATTCTAAAAATATTTGCTTAGCAGCATTTCTGTCATAAGAATCCCAAAGACATTCGCTGACATCAAGCTTAAAAACATCAGTTTTTGTCAGCGCCAATTTATAAGACAAAAATATTCTATCTTTTGTGGCTAAAAGTTTTGCTTTCATTTTTTCCTGCATATCCCAAGCATTGCCTGATTCTATCTGCTCAAATATCTCGTGAACCCCTTTATATTTTGAAAGAAGTTCTACTGCTGTTTTTTTTCCTATCCCCTCTCCTCCAGGAATATTATCAGACGCGTCTCCAACTAATGCCTTATAATCAACTACTTGTTCTGGATTCACTTTAAAATGATCAAAAACTCTTTTTGAATCATAAATAACATTATCTTTTATATTTTTCCCCCATCCGTAAATCTGGACATCATCTTTAACCAATTGAGCATTATCCATATCACCGCTTAAAATTATCCTTTGCAATTCTTGGCTTTGAACAACAGCGGTAGCTATCAAATCATCAGCTTCAAATCCTTGCTGTTCATAAATTTTTATACCCATATTCTTCAATGCATCTTTGACTAAAGGGATTTGGAGATATAAATCATCGGGAGCTTTTTTCCTCTTTGCTTTATAATCGGCATAATCATCATGCCTAAAATTTTTCGCTGGAAAATCAAAACAAGCGCAGACATATTTAGGTTTAAAAATATTTATTGCCTTTAGAAAAATCATAAAAAAACCATAAACTCCATTGAGCGGTTGACCTTTAGAATTAGAAAGAGGAGGCAATGCATGATATCCCCTATGGATTAACGAATTAGCGTCTATGACTAAAAATTTTTCTTTCATTTTATTATGATATTTCTATTTTTCGCTTATTTTCTGAAACAAAAATAAAGTTTATGAAAATCGAATCTTTAGGAAGAATTTCTTTTATAATTTCAGCCCATTCAACAACAACGATGTTATCAGGATTAGAAATTATCTCTTTAAATCCTAAATCTATGACATCTTTTGAACCATTAAGTCTATAACAATCAAAATGGTAAAAATTTTTAAATTTATGAAAAGCTTTATATCTATTGAAAATGACAAAAGTCGGACTTGTAATTTCTTCCTTGACTTGGCAAGCTTTGGCGAGCCCTTTTGTAAAAGTTGTTTTTCCTCCTCCCAAGTCGCCTTGCAAAGCCAAAACAAGAGCCTTATCCCTCTTTTTTATATCGCGTAAAAAGTTTATAGCCAGCTCCTGAGTTTGTAAAAAATTGTCCGTATCAAATGATTTTCCCATGTTTGACTTTTGATTGTAAATGCTATATTTTGAGTTAATGATTGACCTAATAAACAGAGCAAAAAACATTTTGGAAAGCGCTCAGAATGTCGCTATTTTCCCTATTGCTTCGTTCAATCATGAAGCATACCAAACAAGTTTGGCGCTTTATTACAGTTTAAAGAAATTAGGTAAAAATGCAAAAATAATCAATCCGGACCAATATCAGGGAAATTTATTTCCAGAAAATCCGCAAAAAAAATTTTCAATAAACATTAATACTCAAGGCAAAGAAATAGATGAAATATTTTATGAAAAGCAAGATGATTGCATAAAGCTTGATTTCTTAATGTCATCTGGATCGATTGAAGAAGGAGATATAATAATAAGTTCAAAAGATGAATCTGAATTTGACGCAGTAATCACAGTAGGCATATCCCGTCTTCCAGACTTAGATGAACTTTTAGAGCAAAATTTTAAACTTTTCTATGAAAAACCAATTATCAACATAGATAACAGTCTTGAAAATGAAAAATATGGGCAGGTCAATTTAGTCAAAAAAATCCCATTAGCAAAAATCGCGATAGTTTTATTAAACTCTTTTGATAAATCGCTCAAAAAAGAACCTGAAACCTTAAAGGCCTTATATCAGAGTGTAATTCATTTCGATTCATCAAACATCTCTCAAGAAGACCAAGAAGAAAACCAAAAATTAATAGACTATCTTAATAAAAAAATAACACTCCAAAAAAGCGAAGAAAAAAAAGAAACTTCCGTAAATTCTACTAATTCAGAAAATCAAAAGAAAGAAAGCAACCCAGAACGAAATCAAGCTGAAGAAAGCTCAATTATTAAAAAACTAAAACTTTTTAATAAGGCTATAGAAAACTTAGATATAAACAACAAAGCCAATATTCCTATAATGACGCTGAAATATAACGACTTTTTAGACGCTAAAGCCGGACTTAACGATTTAAACTTGATAATAAAAGACTTAAAGACAAGCCCAGTTTATAAATTCCCGAGATTCTTACTTTTATGGGAAGAAAATCCTAATAGCTCTTTGACTGGCGCTGTGTTATACTCAAATATGGCAGATCAAATATCCAAAATTGCCAGTAATTATCCCTGCCAACAAAAAGAAAATGCGGTTTTGTTCTATCGCAAAAATATAAGCATTGATTCTTTAAAACAAGAACTAATCAAGCTTTTATGGATGAAATAACAAAAAATTTAAATATTTCCGAACCTCTTTTTCAAGAATACAAGAAAAAAATAAAAAATATCTCTCAGGCTAAAGAACTCATAAATTCGAAAATCAAACAAGAAACAACTGAACTTGTTGATGCTGTGATTTCTTGCGCTATAATCTTAGATTCATCAGATATCCATATAGAACCAGAAGAAAAAACAGCAAGATTAAGATTTAGAATTGATGGCAATCTTTGCGATATAATCGATATTCCTTTAGAAGAGGCAGAAAGAATAATCTCCAGAATAAAACTTCTGTCAGGATTAAAAATAAATATCAAGAATAAAGCTCAAGATGGAAGATTCTCGATAAATATAAGCGGTATGGATCATATCGAATCCAGAAGCTCTTCTATCCCGACTAATAATGGAGAATCGATAGTTTTAAGAATTTTAAATTCTAAAAATCTTTTTGAAATAGAAAATCTTGGTCTGAATAAATTAATGTTAGAAACAGTAAATAAAGAGATATCAAAGCCCAATGGAATGATTTTAGTCACTGGTCCTACCGGATCGGGAAAAACAACTACTCTTTACGCTATTCTAAAAAAAATCAGAAACCCTGAAAATAAAATAATTACTATTGAAGATCCTATTGAATATAAATTAGAAGACATAACTCAAACCCAGGTAGATTCGAGCAAAGGATATGATTTTGCTAATGGATTAAAAAGTATAGTAAGGCAAGACCCAGACGTAATACTTGTCGGAGAAATAAGAGATGAAGAAACTTGCCAAACAGCATTGCAATCAGCCCTAACAGGGCATCTTGTTTTATCAACTTTGCATACTAATGACGCTGTTGGATCAATAGCAAGGCTTCAAGCTTTAGGAGCGCAAGATTACAATATTGGTCCAGCGATAAATATAGTAATAGCTCAAAGGCTTGTAAGAAAAATTTGCAAGCAATGCGCCAAAAAAGAATCCGCTCCAGAAGGAATATTAAAAGAAATAAAAAGAATCATTCCCCTACTTCCCGAAGAAATGCAAAAAGAATTAGAAGACAAAAAGGAAATATTAATTCCGCAAGGATGCGAAGAATGTAATTTCACTGGATATAAAGGAAGAATTGGAATTTACGAAATACTTCCAATAGACAAAGATATCGAAAATGCGATTTTAGAAAAAAAATCAATCGCGGACACTCTTGATTTGGCTACAAAAAAAGGAATGATAACAATGCGCCAAGACGGAATAATAAAAGCACTTATGCAGATAACAACAATGCAAGAAATAGACAAAGCAGTTTCTGAGTGATTTTTAAAATAAAAATAGCCCCTGAGCTGGGGGACACTTTAGCGGTATGCTTAAAGTCTGAAATATTTCCGAGGTATAGCCGAGTCGCAACCCAACTATCCATATATCTGAGAAATATCCCTATCCCCAGCTCATGAGCTACTTTTTGCTCTGGCTGACTGAATTTTCAATCAAACTTTATTAACTGTCTTATATATTAATTATAGCAAAGATTTAAATGTTTGTCAATACCCCCCTACAATCACCTGATTCGCAACCCTTTGACTATAACCTAAGACCAAAAACTTGGCAAGGTTATATTGGCCAAGATAAAATAAAGCAAACTCTTGAGGTTATGATCAAAGCAACTCAAGAAAGAGAAGAGCCTTTAGATCATATTCTCCTTTATGGATCTCCAGGGCTTGGAAAGACAACTTTAGCAAATTTAATCGCTAAAGAAATGGGGGTTCATATTTTTTCAACTTCTGGTCCGGCAATAAGAAAAAGCGGAGATTTAGCTTCAATTCTAAGCAATTTAAACAAAGGAGATATACTCTTTATTGATGAAGTGCATAGATTGAACAATATTACTGAAGAAATGATTTATCCGGCAATGGAAGACTTCAAAATGAATATCGTCGTAGGCAAAGGCCCTATGGCGCAAACAATGGAAATCAATCTTCCTCCTTTTACGCTTATTGGAGCAACAACCAAAGTAGCTTTGCTTTCCTCCCCTTTTCGATCAAGATTCGGAGCCACTTTTCAATTAAGCAATTATAATAAGGAAGAAATAAAAACAATTTTAAAAAATTCGGCCAATAATTTAAAAATAGAAATAGATAATCAAGCTTGCGAAACAATAGCAGCCTGTTCTCGATCAACACCGAGAATCGCAAATCAAATATTAAAAAGAGTAAGAGATTTCTCCCAAGTTGATGGACAAAAAATCATAACTAAAGAAGCTGCCAAAAATGCCCTTGACTTCTTAGAGATTGATGATTTAGGATTAGGAATTGAAGATCGAAAAATTTTACAAATAATAATAGACAAATATAGAGGAGGACCTGTTGGAATAAAAAGCCTTTCCGCTTCAAGCGAGGAAGAAGAAGATACTATTTTAGATGTTTACGAACCTTATTTAATGCAATTAGGATTTTTAGAAAGAACATTAAGAGGCAGAACTGCCACTAAAGCAGCTTATGAATATTTAAAAATAAATTACCAAGACAACGAATCTCAAAATAAATTATTATAAAATATGTCAGGACATTCGCATTGGGCGACAATAAAACATAAAAAAGGATTAGAAGACGCCAAAAAAGGAAAAATATTTTCTAAATTCGCAAGAGAAATAACAATAGCGGCTAAAGAAGGAGGCACTGATTTATCAAGCAATTCCAAATTAAGAATGGTGATAGACAGAGCTCGCGCCGTCAACATGCCTAAAGAAAATATTGAGAGAGCTATCGCTAAAAGCGCTGGCAGTTCCGAATTAGACAATCTCAAAGAGTCTGTTTTTGAAGTAATAAAAGACGATGCCGCTATTATTATTGAAACTATAACCGATAACAGCAATCGCGCCCTTTCAGAAATAAAAAAAGTTTTAAATAAAGAAGGAGGAAAACTTGTCGCCGAAGGAGCTATAAAATGGATGTTTGAAAAAAAGAGCGTTTTTATAATTGATCTTGAGCAAAATAAAAATTTTAAAAAAGATGATTTGGAAATGATTTCTATAGATATAGGCGCTGATGACATGTCTTGTGACGAAAACGATTTCTATGTTTACGGAAACATCCAAGATTTTGAGAATATCAAAAAAGGATTAGAATCAAAAGGCGTCTCCATTAAATCAGCCAATTTGGAATGGGTTGCCAAAGAAAGCAAAGAGATTCCAGCAGAATCGCAAGAATCAATTAAAAAACTGCTGGAAGCATTAGAAGACTTAGACGATGTTCAAAATGTCTATACTAATGCAGAATTGTCTTGATTTATGATTATTTTAGGTATTGACCCCGGAACAGCAACAACAGGATTTGGAATAATCAGATCTGAAAAAAACAAACTTGAATTCATTGATTGCGGGTGCATATTTACTTCCCCTATTTTAAGCGACCATAAAAGACTAAAAGAAATTCATAAAAAATTATCAGGAATAATAAAAAAATATAATCCTGATGTTTTAGTTGTGGAAAAATTATTTTTCTGCAAAAATCAAAAAACAATTATTACGGTAAGCCAATCTAAAGGAGTTATCCTCCTGACAGCTGAATTGCAAAAACTTCCCATTTTCGAATATACCCCCCTCCAAGTCAAAATGGCGGTAACTGGATATGGCAAGGCTGAAAAAAAACAAATACAAAAAATGGTTAAAATGATTCTAAATTTAGATAAAATCCCCTCCCCCGATGACGCGGCAGATGCGTTGTCTGTGGCTATATGTCATGCCAATTCCCAGCCCTTTAGAAATATGCTAAAAAAATATTGACAGTTTCAAAAACCTGATTATAATAAACAAAAAATAAATAAAATAATATCTTTATAAAAATTTTATGAAGAAAAAAATTCAAGACACTGAAGAAAAATATACTCAATCTTTCGGATTCTCTGCTCAAGAAGATGATTTCCAAGAAGAAGGAGGAGAAGAAGAAAAAGACTCTGACGAAATTGAAATAGATGAGGAAGGATTAGAAGACGATGATATAGATGAGGATTTAGGAGAAACAGATGAAGAAGAGGAAGATGACGAAGACGAAGAAGATTTAGACGAAGAGATATTTTAAATAAAAAACAAATATAAAAAAACGCCCTGTTTAATAGGGCGTTTTTTTATAAAAATCACTTTATTTTTATAAAGAATCTCTTTCCTTTTTGAATAACCATTCCGCTTTTTACATCTATTTCTTCATTAATATCATCTTTTATATCATTATTGATCTTAACTCCTTTCTGCTCAATCATGCGCCTAGCTTCTTGTTTTGATTTTACAGATCCAGTTGCTATCAAAAGATCCAAAATATTCATTTTTTGGAAAGGAATCAAAACTTCTATAATATCTTCTGGAATTTCTTTGTCTTTAAACATTTTATTAAATTTATCATAAGCTTCATCAGCTAATTTTGAAGAATAATAAATGCTTACTATTTCTTTAGCTAATATTTCTTTAACCTCCTTAAAATTGCCTTTAATTTCCAAATCTCTCTTATACTGTTGAATTTTATCAATAGACATTCTGGTACACGATTCCAGATAATCAATAATATATTCGTCCCTCATAGACATTATCTTCCCATACATATCATAAAAATCATCAGTTATATTTATAACATTACCCCAACTTGTAGACATCTTTCTCCCATCTAATCCCCAAATCATTTTTAAAGTCATCAAATCTTGCGGTTTTTGATTAAAAATAGTCTGTATTTCCCTACCCATCTGGAGATTGAATAATTGATCAGAACCTCCTAATTCCATATCTGATTCCACTGCCACAGAATCATATCCTTGAAAAATAGGATAAAAAATCTCATGTAAGCCTATTGGCTTATCACTATCCCACCTTTCTTTGAAATTCCTTCTTTGAATAAGCTGCTGGGCAGTAAATTTTTGAGATAAAGAGATAAAATCCTTCATTTTAAATTTTGACCACCATTCGCTGTTATACCTGAATTCAACCTTGCTAATATCAAGAATTTTTGCTATCTGTTTCTTGTAGTCTTTTAAATTTTCTTTTATCTCTTTTTCAGTCAATGGAGGACGCATAGAATTCTTATCAGAGGCATCTCCTATTTGAGCGGTAAAATCTCCTATAATCAAGACTATCTTGTGGCCCAAATCCTGAAAATCTTTAAGCTTTAAAAGCTGAGTAGCTCTTCCGATATGGATTTTGTTTCCCGTAGGATCAATTCCAAGTTTTATCCTTAATTGTCTGCCGGAAAGTAAAGCTTCTTGCAAATGCTTTTTATTGGTTATTTCTTCAACTCCCCTCTCCAATATTTCGTTTATCTTATTTTGCTCGGTAGAAATTTTCATATTTTTAATATATCATTAAATATAATAATTTAGGATTTTTTTCAAGAAAAAATGAAAGTAAAAAAATATTTTAAAACAAATTTTAATTTCAAAGAATTAGGCGCTAAAAAAATACTGAAATATATTTTTTATGCTTTTTTAATAGGAGCAATAAGCTTTCTCTTGCTCTTTATTTATTTTACCAAAGATTTGCCTCAACCAGAAATCTTCAATGAGATTCAACAGAGCAAGGCTACTGAAATATATGATTCTACAGGCGAAAGACTTCTGTATAGGATAGGATCTGACAAAACCGAAGCTGTAAAAATAGACCAAATTCCTGATATTTTAAAACAAGCAATAATATCATCCGAAGACGCCAATTTTTATAAACATAAAGGAGTTGATCCTGCAGGGTTTTCTCGTATGGTTTTAAATATTGGTAAAGCCGGAGGAGGATCAACTATAACCCAACAACTTATTAGAACAACTTTTTTAACCAAAGAAAAAACTGTTTCAAGAAAAATAAGAGAAATAGTTTTGTCACTAAGGCTTGAACAACAATATTCCAAAGATCAAATATTGGAATGGTATTTAAATCGTGTTCCTTATTGCTACAATTTATATGGAGTTGGTCAAGCAAGCAAATATTATTTTGGAAAACCTGCTCAAGATTTAAATTTATCAGAAGCATCTTTATTGGCCGCATTAATACAGAGACCTTGCGAATATGATCCTTTTGGAGAAAAATTAAATTCTTTAATCCAAAGAAGAGATAACTATGTCTTAAAGAGAATGGTTGAAGAACATTATATTTCTCAAGAACAAGCAGACCAGGCAAAAAGCCAAACTTTAAAATTCAGCGATAATGCTAGCACTATTTTAGCTCCTCATTTTTCTTTGTATGTCAAAAAAATGCTTTTAGAAGAATTTGGAGAAGATTATTTAATGGAAAATGGGTTAAAAGTTTATACAACACTTGATTGGGATCTCCAAGAAAAAGCTGAAGATTTTGTTTTAGTTAATGCCCAAAAAAATATCCAATATAATTGTCATAACACAGCTTTTATAGCGATTAATCCCAAAGACGGACATATTTTAGCTATGGTTGGATCAAAAGATTATTTTGGACCTACAGAGCCAGAAGGCTGCAAGTCTAATTGTTTATACGACCCGAAAGTTAATATTCTCACCTACGGTCAAGGAAGGCAACCAGGATCGGCTTTTAAACCTTTTGCCTATGTAACAGCATTTAAAAAGGGATATACCGACACAACAACAGTTATTGATGAATTAACTGATTTTGGAGTTTGGGGAGGTAAAAATTATATCCCTAAAAATTACGATGGATTATTCAGAGGAGAAGTCACTTTAAGAAATGCTTTAGCTCAATCATTAAATATACCAGCTGTAAAAGTTCTTCTTTATATGGCTGGATTAGATGATACGATTAAAACAGCGCAAAATTGCGGAATAAACACATTAAACCCTCCTTTTGGCCCATCTATCGTCCTTGGAGGATGGGAAGTTAAACCTATAGAAATAACTTCAGCCTATGGAGTTTTTGCTACTAATGGATACAAAACAAATCCGATAGCTATAACTAAAATAGAAAATTCTGAAGGAAAAACAATAAAAGAATATAAATCAACTCCTAAAAGAGTCTTAGATTCTAAAAGTTGCAAAGTTTTAAATAGCGTTTTATCCGATAACAATGCCAGAGGACCAATGTTTGGATATAATTCCTATCTTTATATTCCTGGATATGAAGTAGCTGTAAAAACAGGAACTTCTAATGACGGCAGAGATGCATGGACAATAGGATATACCCCTAATATTGTTATTGGAATATGGAGTGGAAATAATAATAATGAACCTACAAAAAAAGTCGGAGCCAGTTTATCCGGCCCCGTCTTTAGACAGTTCATGGAATATTATCTATCAAAGCATCCTTTAGAAAATCAAAATTTCTAACTGTTTTTAATTGGCATTAAAAGATAAATAAAACTACTATCCCCTACTGGCCTAATAATTGAAGGTCCATCGCTTCCATTTAACTCAATACTTATTTTTTTACTTTTAATATTAGTTAATCCTTCCAGCAAGAATCTATAATTAAAGCAAATATTTAAATCTTCCCCTTCTATTAAAGCTTCTATAAAAGATTCATTTTCTCCTATATCAGCATTTTGGGAAAAAATAGTAATTCCTTTCTTTTTAGAATCAACATCGAATTTCATCTCATTATTTTTATCAGTAAAAATACCTGCTGTTTTTATTTGATTTAATAATTCATCTTTATCAATAGTCACTTTTGTTTTAAAATTCTTAGGAATAATATCTTTATAATTAGGATATTCTCCTTGAATTAAAGTTGAATTTAGATGTATTTTGGGATTTTTAACCTCTAAAAGCATTGATTCGAATAAAATATGGTTAGGAGAATAATAAATCTTTAAATTATCTTCTAAAGAAAATATATTAACTAATTCTTGAGCTGTTCTTTGAGGTAATATAAAAGCAAATTCGCTATTTATCGGGTTTTTCAATAATATATTCTTTTCCCCTAATCTATAACTATCAGTTGCCACAATATCAACGCTATCCTTCTTAAAATTAACATATATTCCTGTGATTTCTGGCCTTCTAGATTGATTTTGAGAACAAAAGCCTAAAACACTAGATATAGCTTCACAAAAGGCCTTAGAATCGAGTTCTATAAACTCTTTTGTTTCAGAATCAGGAATTATAGGAAACTCTTCCGGATCAAGCCCTTTAATAAAAGTCTTATTATTCTTCGCATCAAGATAAATCTTTTTATCTTTTAAAGTAATTGAAATTTTTTCATCAGAAATATTTGAAATAAAAGTTGATAAAACTTTTGTTGGAACAACAATAGATCCTTCTTTTTCAATTTTAGATAAAACCCAATATTTTACCCCTATCTCTAAATTAGTAGCCATAAGAATAATAAAATTCTTATCAGCTTTTAATAAGATATTATTTAAAATAGGAAGTGTTAAATTTCTTCCGACTATTTTCTCGACGATATTTAATCCCTTTTTAAAATTTTCTTTTAATGTAATCGCCTTCATATTATATTAATAATAGTAATAATATATTAAATTATTATTGTTATTATACTCTTAAAAATCCTCAATGTTTTTTTAAAAATCCTTTAATATCAATCAAAATAAGCTGGATAATTTGTGGATAATTTATGAATAAATTATGTTGATAATCTGTGTTTCTTTTCTGTGGAAAAATATAATGCCTTTTTATTCATTTTTATTACAATACTTTTCCTTATATTTTTATATAAACAATTAACAATATTATTCACATCTAGCAAGAATATAATATTTGTTTTATAGCTTCAATTTCTTCATTTAAACTTTCTGTTTTTTCCAAATCAGACTTTATTTTTTTACATGCATATATTGCAGTAGTATGATCTTTACCTCCGAAAATTCTTGATATTGAAGGAAAAGAATTTTTTAATTCTTTTCTCATAAGATACATTGCTATTTGTCTAGGTTTTACAATCTCTTTTTTTCTTGAGTCTGTAAATAAATCCCTTTCTTTTAGATTATAAAAATCAGTTACGGCTTTTATTATTTTTTGAGGATTTTTTCTTTGGAATGAAGGAATTATTATATTTTTTAAGAGTTTTTTTGTAATTTCTATATTAATCTGTTCGTTAGTCAATTTATGGTGCGCTATAAGTTTATTTAAAGCTCCTTCCAATTCCCTTATATTTTTTTGAATGTTTTCAGCTATATATTCTATTACATCTTCAGGTAATTTAATACCTTTTTCTTGGCATTTTTTCTGTAAAATAGCCACTCTTGTTTCGAAATCTGGAGAGTTTATGTCAGCTATCATACCTCCTTCAAATCTTGATCTTAATCTTTCTTCTAAGTTGGCGATAGCTTTTGGAGGCCTGTCAGAGGAAAGGATTATTTGTTTATTTTTTTGGTATAAAAAATTAAAGATATTAAAAAATTCTTCTTGAGTTTTTACTTTTCCGGAAATAAATTGAATATCATCTATTATTAGAACATCGTATTTCTTATAAGAATTTTTTAATTCTTCTATTGTATTATTCCCTATTGAATTAACTATAGCCGATGTCAGGATTTCTGAAGGTATATATTTTATTTTTTTATTTTTATTTTCAGAATAAATTTTGTTTCCAATAGCTTGTAATAAATGTGTTTTTCCTAAACCTACTCCTCCATAAACAAAGAATGGATTATATGTGATTCCAGGATTCTTGCATATTGCTTGAGCGGCGGCGTAAGTAAGCTCATTGAATGATCCGACGATAAAATTATCAAAAACATATCTCGGATTTAGGTTCGTTTCCCTATTAATATCAAATTGCTCAAAGTGTAATTGATTAATATTAGGATCTTCAACTTCTTGTTCTTGGTTATTGGTTTTGTTTTTATTTAGAGAGGTTATATTAACCTGAAAATCTAATTCTCTTATATTAAAATTAAGCTCTCTAAAAGCTTTTAAAATTTCTTTATGGTATTTATTTTGTATCCAATCTTTTGCTATTTTATTAGGAACAGAAATAACGACATCTTTTTCATTTTTAGAAACTATGTTGGTATTAACAAACCAAGCTGAAAAATTATTACTTGATGTGTTAAGTTGAATTCTGGCAAGAACTGCTTGCCACAACTCTTCGTTAGTCATAGTATTTTTTTAGGAAATTTAATTCTTATTAAGCACAGTATACCAAATTCCAATAAAGAAAAAACTATACAAAAGCTATAAAAACTGTTCTAACTGTGGAAAAAATGGGGAAAACTATAATAAGCTGTGGAAAAAACAGTGGAAAAAGTGAGTAAAAAATATCAAGATAAAATGATATTAAAATTTGACTAAAAAATGATTTTTTGGTATTGTATTTTTGTTAATATATACAAAAATATGTCTACTACATATCAACCAAAAAAGAGGAAAAGAAAGAAAACCCATGGATTTTTAAGCAGATCGAAGACAAAATTTGGAAAAAGGGTTTTAAAAAACAGAAGGCAGAAAGGCAGAAAAAAGCTCGCTGTTTAATTTTAAAATGCTTTTTAAGGAAAATAGACTCCGAAAAAAAACAGACTTTCAAAGAGTTTTTAAGCTTGGTAAAGGGTTTAAAAACTCTTTTTTGTATATAAAATTTGTTAGAAATGACATGGATTTATCAAGAATTGGATTTGTTGTTTCTAAAGAGATATCCAATAAAAGCAGTCAGCGCAACAAAATTAAAAGAATGTTAAGAGAGTCTTCAAGGAAAAATTTTAATTTTTTAGCAAAAGGGGTTGATTTAGTTTTTGTAGTATTGCCAGAAATAAAAAAAGATATTAAAAGTTTTGAAGGGTTGAAAACTAATGACTTTGATGCGATAATTCCTACAATATTTAAAAAAATAAAAAATTGATTATGCCAGAATTTTTCATAAGCATTTATAACTTTTTTCTTTATAATCCTATAACAGGATTAATGATGTTTTTTTATAAAAATACAGGTAATAACCTTGGATTTGCAATAATATTGCTTACTATTGCAGTTAAATTGATTTTAATGCCTTTTGAGAGAAAATCATTAAAATCTCAAAAAGAGATAGCTGAATTGCAGCCTAAAATCAACGAGATACAGAAAAGATATAAAGATGATAAAGAAAAACAAGCATTAGAGCTTATGGATTTATATAAGAATGCTAATATTAATCCATTTGCTAGTTTCTCCCTTCTTATATTGCAATTGCCTATTTTAATAACTCTTTATCAAGCTATTAGAGAGGCAGCTACTAATCCAGAAATAAACACTATTTTTTTAGGGATTGTTTCCTTAAAAGATCCTTATTTGCCTTTAACCCTTTTAGTGGCAGTTGTCCAATATTTCCAAATCAGTTTTTCTATGTCAAAAAGCCAGAAGAAAGCTCAGGGATGGATGGCTTTGTTCTCCCCTGCCCTTATGTTCTTTATATTATTGAAATTTCCATCTTCGATATCGCTTTATATAATTGTATCTTCTGTATTTACTATTTTAGAGCAGTATTTCATCAATAAAGCGCACAAAGAAAAGCATGAATAATACAGAAAGTAAAATAAAAGAATCAACTCAAATATTTTTTAAGAATATGGGTTTTTTAGTGGAAATAAAAAGTCTTGAATTAAAAGATGAAATTTATTTTTTAAATTTGGAAAGCGATGATGCCAGGATACTTATTGGAGAAGGAGGAGATATTTTATTTAAAATTCAAAGTATTTTAAATAAAATAATCAATAAGGAATTGGATCAAGATTTGTGTCTTGATTTGGATATTAATGGTTATAAAAAAACAAGAACTCAATATTTGATGGAAATATCAGAGAATCTTGCAAAAGAAGTTGCTGAATCTGGGCAGGCAAAATCAATTGGGAATCTTTCGGCTTACGAGAGAAGAGTTATTCATATGCAAATAAGTCAATTTCCAGATCTCTCTACTGAAAGTGTTGGAGAAGGAGAAGAAAGGAAAATTATAATTAAACCTAAATAAAAAATCCCTTCGGATAATTCGAAGGGATTTTTTATTATTTAGTGAATATTATTGAATGAGTAGCGCAGGATTGCCAGTTTACACACCAGAATATCCCCAGCCATCTTCCATTGCAGACACATTGCCCTATTTCTGGATTATCATCCATATTCGGGTCAGAAACCTTAACCATTTCTCCAAAAGCAAAAGGGGTTAAATAATCAATCTTAGGAATTTGATTGCTGTATTCATTGAACTTTGCAAATCTGTCAGGGTTGTCCTTATTTCCATAAGAAATTAATATTGCCCATGAATTATTAAGTTTTATAGAATAAACATACTCTTCTATCCCACAGCTTATTTTTTGAGTAGGAAGCGATTGAATTGGATCGTCTGAAGATTTGCATTTAGAAGTGTAATCATATTCTGGTTTGTAAAAATATTCTCCTAGCGATCCATTGATTTGTCTGGCGTTAAAGATTTTTATCGAATATATTTTATTTAAATCTATTATTTCTTCACTGGCCCATCCAGCTTTTTTTTCAGGAAAATATATCGCTCCAGGACCGATATAATTATTTTCTATAAAAGTCATTGCTCCATAATTGGTAGAAGAGCTGTTGTATATTCTTATTCCATTTACTACTCCAGGAGCGTTAATCAAGTCTAAGAGAGCCATTGTATTTGGTAAATCATTTCCAACATAATAAGGCACTTTATTATCTTTAAATATAAAAACTCCTGGTCTTAAGATTAAAACGGATATAGATCCTTTTCTATAACTTTCAGGATATTCGACATAACATTCATTTTCATCAGGGCATATCCAACTGCTTTTTTTAATTTTATAAATTGATCCAGTATAATTTTTTTCGCTATAAAGCGTCATTTCAGAGTCATTTATGTATTTTTTAGAAATAGTAATTTTAATTGGAATAAAATTTTCAAGATTTTCTTGACCTGATGAAACTAACATTTCTTCTCCTCCCCCATTTTGAATGATTATCCCTATGGTTCTTAATCCTAAATTTAGCGTTGTATAACTTGGAGATATAAAATTAAGTATTAAATAAGAGCATAGAAGTATTATTAAACCTAAGAAAGCGGCAAATATGCTATCTTCTGCATCTTGGACTTTACTGCCACTTCCTTGAGATGTAAAACGTTTGAATCCAGCTATTATAATTATAAAAAATATTACAGCTCCTGAAATCGCGATTAACGCATTTATAGCATATCCAATATATTGGGGTAAAAGCGGGGTTCTTCCAGTTTTGAAAATATCTGTTTTTCCAGGAACTTTAGGATAATCAATTTGAAGCTCGCTCTGCGCAAAAGCTATAGATGCAAGAAATAATACAGAGAATAAAACTATCAATATTTTATTTTTTTTAAATTCAAATAACATATTTTTATTTTGATTGCGGAGAATATAATCCCCTTGTGCTTGCGCAGTAATAATTCAAATTGCTTTCATTGGCATCGACAGGAACATTTATTTTATTTTGGAGTATAAAATCAACTCTGTAAGGATATTTATATAAATCTTTTCCATCGGCTATATTTTCCATATCTTCTTGAGCCCCTACTGGAGTTTGGCAATTCATAAATCCTATTCTAATATAATCGGATTGTCTTTTTATATATTCTATTAATGGTATTTTTGCAGATGAATCAGACAGTGGTAATGAAATATTTCTGCTTAATTTTGCCAGTATCGGAGAAATAGTAGTATTAAAATCATTATAGAACTGATTATAATCTGTATAAACATGGCTTTTAGGCAATTCTGTGAATTTCCCTCCGTACATATCTTTTAAATAATTTGGAGTATCTTTTTCTCCAGCGATAATATCTAAATAGTTATTTACTCCAGAATAAAAAGTTTCATTTACCCCATTGAATTTTTCTAATACGGAATTTATTTTTTCCATATCGCATAGAAATTCTGGTTGGCATATTGATCCTTGGCATGAGCAATTTCCATCGTCACTATAGATTTCTTGGCAACTGCTTTGACAAGCTTCAATGTTTTGGCAACTTGAAACTGCTTGAGCCATTTCTCTTGCAATTCCTATCAATTCAGAAACACTATCAGACATTTTCTTTTTTGCTTCGTTTGATTTGTTAGTTGCTTCCATTATTTCTCTTGCCATTTCCCCTACTGGCATCCATCCCCTTACTTCAAACTCTTCTTTTTCTATAGGTTCAGTAGCTTCTGGAGCGTCTTGAGCTAAAGAGAAAAAAGGAACTGCTAAAATTGCGATTAAGAAAAATATTTTTTTCATATTAATTCCCGGGCAGATTGTCTTGAAGCACATTATTTATCAACCTTTTGTTAGCATTTTTGTTGATATAAAAAGTTATTGGGTCTGAAAGATTTTTTTGCCAATAATAATCCCAAAAGCTGAAAGGCTCGCAATCTTCTATTATTTTTGTTTTACTGTCTTTTAAGAGATTTTTTCCTCCTAAAAATGTATAATAAGAATCAATATTTTTATTTTCGGCCAAGCTCATTAGAGTCCCCATTTTATTTATTTCTTGGTTTATATTTTCAACTCCTTGGATTTTAGCAAGCTTTTCTTGAACTAAATCTGATTGTTTCTCTATCTCTTCGGCTAATTTATTTATTTTTTCTTTGTCACAGAAAGCATTTGGGCAACTTCTTTGACAAGGGCACGGACCAAAGCATTTTGATTCGTTACATTTGCATTTTTGAGATTCTTGGGCCAGTTCATCAACTATTTTTTTTAAATTATCGACTTCTGTTTTAAGATCATAAACATCATTTCCTTCTTTGGCCATTTTTTCCATAGCTTCTTTGCTATAGAAATTTTGTTCTATAAAAGATCCTAAAGGAATTACTAAATATTGGCTTTCATTAGCTTTGGGTTTAGGTTCATAATCAGCAGATTTTTCTATTTTAGAAAGATGGAGCTCTAATTTTAATAATCCTGGATTAATTGTTTCTAACAACATATAAGACGCAAGCAGGATTATTAACCCTAAGAAAGCTGAAAATATCTGATCTTTAGCTTGAGATATTTTACTTGGTGACCCTCTGGACATTAGATAGCTGTATCCCCCTGAAATTAAAGACCATAAAACAAGTAATCCGCATACCACGATTGAAAAATTGTAAAGATAGGCAATGTATTGGATTAGATTTGTTTCTTCTGTCGGAGGATTGGGGCCTGGGTAGTCAATTTGCATTTTTGCCAAAGAAAAGCCAGTGCCGAGAAACATCATCAATAAAACTATCGCTAAGATTTTTTTATTCTTGTTTTTAACCATTCAAACTTTTCTTTGCTTCTAATATTTTTTTGACTTCTTCGGGAGAGGTTGTTATGAATTGATGTTCTGCGTAAGATCCGACTACGCGCAAAGCAATGTGTTTTTGTCCGGCAAAGAATATTCCCTCCCCTACAGAAGATTCTAATAGAAGATATTTTTCTTCATCAGTAAGGTTGAACGATTGTTGCACTACATCAATTCCAGCAGAAGATTGTTTCATTAAAAAAACTAAAGATGAATTTGTAATAATCGGTTTTCCATATTCTGATTTCATGAAGTCTTCGACATCTTGCGTAATAGTGCTTACTCCCAGCCAATATTTTCTAGCTCTTTTTACTATTCCGAATAAAAATGAAGCGCTATCTTCATTTTGCATAAACCACCAAGCCTCATCGACTACCAAAATTCTCTTTTTTAGTTCTGTTTTAATAGAGCTCCAAATATATTTCATTACCATGTACATAGCTATCGGTCTGAGAGAATCTTCCATATCTCTTATTCCAAAGGCAACTAAATTATTATTCAGCGAAATATTGGAATATTGATTAAAGAAAGTGGCAGAAGTTCCTTTGCTGAATTTTTTTATTCTGTCTAATAGAGATTCAGCGCCTTGCATTGTTTCTAAAACAGCTTCCAAATCTGACATTAAAGGAATATTTTCTTTCCATTTTGAAGGATCGCTTGAAGGGGTGATGTCTTTTGCCGCATAAACTTCAGTTAAAGCAGTGTCTATTATCGCATCTTCTTGAGGAGTCAGGCCTCCAAGCATCAATCTCATTAAGCCGACAAGGCTTATAATATTTGATCTTAGCACGTCTTCAGGTTTTTCATCTTTGCCCACAGGAGGAAGATCAAAAGGATTAACATGATCATTTGATGATAAAGATATATTAAAAAACGATCCTCCGACTGCTTCAGCCAGGAATTTATATTCATTTTCCGGATCTATAATTATTACATCTACTCCCATCATTAAATATCTTAGGATTTCTAATTTTTGGTGATAGCTTTTTCCAGATCCAGCTGTTGCAAATATCACAGAGTTGGCATTTGGCAAAGAAAATCTGTCAAAAAGGACTAATGAATTATTGTGTTTGTTGACTCCGTACAATATTCCTTCATTAGAACTTAAATCAAAAGATATAAATGGAAAACATGTCGAGAGGGATCCAGTATTTAAAGCTGTATAATTTATAAGATTATCGGAATTCCAAGGGGCGGTTGTTGAGAATCCTTCCCTTTGCTGATAATAGGCCATTTTTATATAATTCAATCTTGACTCAAGTATTGATCTCAAATTCAATTCTATTTTATTCAATTCTTCCAGACTTGATCCATAAATTGTTATATAAAGTCCGAAATTAAACATCCTTTCTTCTCCTGAACTTAAGCTGTCTCTTATGGTTTCAGTATCTTTATAGGCAGTATCAAGTTTTGGGTCTCTTACTAATCCTTTTTGTTCTCTTTCCATTAATTCTGCTTCTATATCTGCGATCTGGTTCCTGAGTTTTTTCAAAATCATTCCCGTATCGACAGGATCTATATAAAAAGAAACATCTATAGGAATGTCTAAGTTTAAGATCGGAGAAATCCATCCGACATTTAGATATCTTGGATAAGAAAAAATAAAATAAGTGCGAGCAAGTCTGTCTCCTATCCTTAAATAATCCGGTTTTACTTCAATCGAAGCCGGCGCTATAATGTCGATTATTCCTATCGGGCTGGTTTCTAAAATTTCTGGACTTTTATTTTTCTTTAAAAATGAGAATTGAGGTAATTTCATATTTTTATTGAATCATATCTGGCGGTATTTCTGGATAATATCCAGTTTCTGCTTCTCTGGGATGATATAAGCTCCAGAAAAGATCTATAAGCTCTTCATTGTTTAAAAAAGTTACTTGCAATCCGCAACGCTTTAATCCGAGCGCTACGAATTCCATTCTTTGAAATAGCTGGCTTTTACCTCTGGAAAAATTTTCATCATTTAGCGGAACAATTATTTTCCTTTTTCCTTTCTCCCCTATTATTTCATTTAGATAAAAAGAAACTGTTACAAAAAAATTTTTTGACATTATTGATTCGTTTTTAACCATGTCTTCTATGAAATTTCTGTATTCGCGGGTTTGTATTTTTAAAAGAGGATTTTTTTGCTTCAGTTCTAATTCTTTTAATTTTTCAAAATATCCAGTCATGTTTAACTTTCTTGATTGCATGGTAATTTGGCATGGGAAATCAAGAGAATTCAAAAAATTTTGGAATTGATAAATTATGGCTTCCTGCTCTTCTGGAGATTTCAAAGCAAAATTAAGAGATGATATTATCATCAATCCGCGAAGACTTTTATCTTTCATTATCAGAACACCGTCTTTTATATCTTCAATTTTAATAAAATCTTGTGTTGGTCCTGTTTGCATATGATTCAAATATTTTTTTGGGATAAATCAACCAAGCTACTCCTTTTTTTTATTAAAGACGCTTCTTTTTTGTTTGATTCTTTGACTGGAGGATTATATTTCATCTCTAAAGGTTTTGCTATTATAGCTCTTTTCATCCAGCGGTACTCTTTGGGGCCGAATAAATGATCCCACCAGTTTTTTAAAAATATCGGAAGTTCGATGCCTTTTATTTTTCCAAATGCCAGGAATAGAGATATAGTCATTACAGGGATAGCTATATAAATTGTAGATTCTGGGGAAGTGAATAATACTATAAGGCATATTGCCACTCCTCCAATTATAAAAAATGATTGCTTGAAAGTAAGTCCTCCAATTTTCATTTGATGTTGTATTTGCGGTACGAAATATCTCATATTTTTTCTCGGTATGTGTCAAAGCTTCTATGTGTTGCGGGCGAATCATTATCAACACTATATTTTGATAATTCTTGCCTTTGGTCGTTTGTCATTGATTTTATTTTTTGAAATTGGTCTATTATGTTTTGTTCTTTTGGTTCTGGAGGCAGAAGATCGTCTTTGTCATCTATCAAAGGTATATTGTCTTGAGGCTCAATTTGTTTGCTTTTTGTTTGAACGCTTTGCAATTCTTTTGATTCTCCTTTATTTATCAAATGCATCACAGGCAGAAAAATCATATTAAATATTTGCTGATAGACTGTTTTCCCTTCATTTTCATTTTTGCAGAGCGAAAATATGTAAATTCGGAAATCGTTGAAGTTTTCGATATCCATTGCAACTAAGGCGATATGTTTTTGGATATCCAAAAACATATTCAATAAATTATGGGTTCTGCAAATTTCTTCCAATATTTCAACTTCTTCCAAGGAATTCAACAAGTCCTTTAATTCTTCTGGAAGAGAGTTGTATCTTTTTTTTATTTCTTGGCTGTTATATTCCATTTTTTATTCGTATTTTGATCTTGAGAATCCTTGGTCTGACGATTCTTCTTTATCGATATCTTCAATAAAATTTTTATATCCACCTATAGTTCTTCTGTTTGGATCGTATTTCTGCCTCACTTGTTGTTGGATTTGACTTCTTTGGCGTATATTTTGATCTTGGACTATTTTTTCAATTTGCGGATTTTGCGAGTAATATTTTTTATAAGATTCGATATCTTGAGGGTTGCTGATATATTGATTGGCTGATCCTGAAGGCATCTGGACTTGTATTCCTGCTATGGCTGCATTGGGAGTAATGGCGAATTTTAAGAATTGGGGATTTTCTAGGACTACAGTTTCTCTGAAATTACTGTCTTTGTTTATTTTTTCATTGATTTTATTAACAAGATCAATTCCCCCTGTTTTTATATAAGAATTAAAATTATTTGATTGTCCATTTTTATTGTTGATAGAAGAATATTTGACCATATTTTCGATAATAATATCTTGGGCAATTTTATCTCCTAAGGCTTGGATGTTTTCATCTTTTAATTGAGAGAATAAGTTTCGTTTTGAAGCTTCATTCATTTTGTTTATAAAGCTTTCTAATTCTTGAGCATTTGAATCTCTTAGTGTTGCATTAACTAATTCTTTATTATTAAAGCCAAATCTTCCAGTCGCTTCCATCATTTCTTCACTGAGTATTTTTTCTCTTCCAAGCAACGCTATTTGATCAGGGCGTCTCAAAAAATTTATAAATTCTTTTGCTCTATATCCATTATCTAAATCAAGCATTTGAGCCATTAATTCTTTGAAGAAACTTGTATTATTGCGGGCAGAGGCAGCCAATTTAATTTGAGAAGTAGAATCTTTTGCTAAATTTTGAATTGTCTCAGGGTCTGAGAAATCTTCTTTTTTCCAATTTTGGATATCATCTTCCTTAAGAGTTTTGAATATCTGTCCTTTAATGTTTTTATCAACAGTTTTGAAAGCTTTTGTTCTTTCTTCTTTGATATTTTTTATTTCTTGAGCGCTAAATCCGGCTAATTGCAAATCATTGTCTGAGATATTTTTCCCAAAAGCGAAAGCGTCTTTTAATGTATTTTTTTTCTTGTCATCTAAATTGTTTATTTTTGATTGTGTTGAATCTCTTGTTTGATCTAAGATGCCTTTATCAAATCCAGTCGCTAATAATCCTTTTGCTTTCATTGCAAATCCATCAGTCGATTTTATTAATCCAGGATTGCTTGCAAATATTTTTTTAATAATATCTTTATCGAATTCTGCGGTTGCGGTTTCTAACATGCTTTGCAATCTTGGATCGCCTGGTTTGATTTTCCCTTTATCGAATTCTTTTTTATCCTGATCGAGTAAAGCTTTTGCCTTTGCTTTTTCTTGTTGCTCCACTATCTTGCTATTGAAAAAGCTTTTCTTTGGAATAGCCATTCCGCGCAAAGTTTCTCCTTTATCTATATCTGCAATTCCTTCCATTTGTTTTTTGGCTTTATCCTCTAATTGTTTATTATATTTTGCTCCATAACTCTTAGCGCTGGTTCCCATTCTATTAACAGCGTAACCGAATGTTTTTAATCCTGGTTTCTGCATCATTGCCGCGCCTTTTGTTTGCATCCCTCCTGCTGCTGCTTGTCCTGCTTTTGATCCCATTGCTGCCCCTGCCCCTGCTGTTGCCGCTCCTATAGCTATTCCTCCAGCTGCGACAGCAGCTGCTTTTATTGTTCCTTCAACTGTGCTAAGGACTGCTTTTGCAACATCTCCAGCCCATGCCATTGTAAGTTTGTAGCCAAATTGAACTATTATTATTGGAATTAGAAATGGAAGAATATTTTGTCCGATTAAATCAAGAAACCAGCTGGCATCAATCAAATTAGCATCTGCCGATGTAATTAATGAATTAGCAGTTATCCCTCCAATATAAAGAAAAAATGAGCCCATTATGCCTATCGTTGACCATGCAAAAAGTTCTTCCCACCATTTTCTATAATACCCCCCTAATTTTTTGAAAAATTCAAAAAATGGGAAATCCTCACCTGCTGGGATAACACTTAAAGCAAAAAAACAAAAAGCTAAAGGAGACAAAATTATTATCACCCAAAGCGCGACATATCTAGCAAAAAATAATACTCCAAATCTAAAAAGAATTAGTCCGACATAAAATCCGTAAATTATTAAGAATAGTAAAACCGCCACCATTCCAAAGATAGAATCTAAAAATCCAGCCCCTGGAGCAAACATTGAAGAAAAAGCGTCGCAAGCTGAAGAGAAAAGAGAGATTCCTCCTAAAAATCCTTGAGCTGCTCCGGTCCTAAAAAAAGTAAAGGTGAAGATGTTTGAGAAATCTATTATGAATCCAGCTATTATTGGAGTAAAAGGTATTAATACTGCAGCAGTTATGAATCTTACTAAAGCTTTTTGCGGATCGCGGATCATTCTTAGCGCTACACCAACTCCGATTGCTATTAACGCCAAGACTAAGAATATTCCTGATAAATTGGCGCATAAAGTCCAGCCGTCTTTTACAAATCCTATTTCAATATATCTTTTAGTTACAAAAGACGGATTGGAAACTTCAACTAAGAAATTTCCAGATACAATAGTAAAAGCTTGAGCAACCAATACTGGAATAAAAAGGATAATCCAAAGCAATCCGCCTATAATGACTTTTCCCAACCATTCAACAAAAGCTTGCGCAGGATGCAATGGTATTGCTAGCGCGAGAAAAAGAGATATTAGAAAAAAGGAAAAAGTCTTTAATTTATAAAAGCCAAAACTCATCGATTAGTGTTTTGTTTATTAGCTTTATTTTAACACAAATCAATGCTTTGCGAGAAGTGAAAAACTTTATAAGTTTTTTGTCAATAAAAGCCATTCATCGAAAGAAAGAGTTTGAGCTCTTCTTGTAGGATCGATTTTTATTTTTTTTATCTTCTCCCCTATTTTTTCCCGGTCTATTTTTAATCCAGAAGAGAGGTTATTAAGCAATTGCTTGCGCGGATGCGAAAAACCAGCTTTTAAAATTTTGAAGAATTTTTTTTCTGTATCTTTAGAAAATTGCTCTTTGCGAGGAATAATTTTAATTACTGCGCAATCAACATGCGGAGCTGGCCAGAAATTATCTCTTGAAACAATGAAGGCTATTCTGGGATCAGCATAGAATTTTATTGAGTTTGAAAGCAGATTTTGGTTTCCTTCTTCTCCAATTATCCTTTGAGCTACCTCTTTTTGAATTAAAAGAGTCATTTCCGGTTTATAATCAGCTTCTAAAAATATTCTTATTGCATGGTTGGCGATGTTGAATGGCAGATTTGAGATTAATTTATATTTTTTTGGTAAAAGTCTTAAATCTATCTTCAAAACATCTGCATTGATGACTGTCGTATTGTTTCCTTTCATCGCAGCAGATAACATTTTATGGAATTTTTTATCTTTTTCTATACAAAGCAATGTTTTGGATTTTTCTTTCATTTTAAAGCTTAAAGCTCCTAATCCAGGTCCTATTTCAACTATGTTATCAGTTTTTTTTATATTAGATTCATTGATTATCTTGTCTACAATACTTTCTTGAATAATAAAATTTTGCCCTAAGCTTTGCAGCATTGAGGCTCCCATATTATTAAGTAATTCTTTTATATATTGGACGGAATAAATTTTAGTATAGTCTATCATAATAATGCTTTATTGTTATAACATATTTTTCTTTTTTTGTATATTGACAGGGCATTTTTGATAAAGGTATAATTAATTAAATACAATAGAGCTTGGCAAGTGAAGGGGCAAAAGCTCCGAATAAGCCAAAGCAAATCTTATTAGTAAGCTAAGACAACAATTGACTATTTTTTTGATTAGGGTAAAAAAATTAAAGATTGGGAAAAAATCTTTATTTTATTTATGCCTTATTTTCTTGTTTTTATGGGGATTTTTTTCTTCTGTTAAAGGGAATAGCAGCGATTATATGACTGCTAATGTCATGGAAAGCCAGAGTATAATAGCCTTTTCCCAAGATAAGCAAAATATTGATTCTCCAAGCTATTCTTTGCTCGAAGACAACAGTATTATGGAGGTTTCTTCTCCTGAAAATGCCAATCTGATAACTTTAGGCGCTATTTCTGATGATTCGGCGAGTGATGAGAAAAGAAGGTCCGTAGAAGAATATATAGTCCAAAAAGGAGATTCTTATCAAAAAATTGCTGATAATTTTAATATTAAATTGGAAACATTGCTCTGGGCTAACGGATTGAGCAAAAAAGACAAGATAGCTATCGGGCAAAGCCTTATTATTCTTCCTATTGATGGTATTATATATTCTGTTAAAGATGGAGACAGTTTGAATAATATTGCTAAAAGGTATAAGGCTGATGTCGAAGAAATTTTGACTTTTAATGAAATAGACGATCAGACAAAATTATATCCCGGGGATATGATTATAATTCCTGGAGGACAAATGTCTTCTAGTCAGACAGCTGTTGCTAATGCTAATTCTTTCAAGCCCTCAGGAGAATCTGTGCCAGAAGGATACTTTATATGTCCAGTTCCAAGAACAAATGGAATTTGTTATCAGAGCCAAGGATTGCATTGGTATAATGCCGTAGATTTCACTGTAGGAGGTTATGCTTGCGGAAAGCCGGTTTATGCTTCTGCGTCTGGAAAGATTTTAAAGACTAAGACTGGTTGGAATGGTGGGGCTGGAAATTATGTTAAGATTGTTCATCCAAGCGGTTTGACTACAATGTATGGCCATATGAGCAAGATATTTGTTTCTGAAGGGCAAGAAGTTGCAAATGGAGAAGTTATCGGTTTAATTGGCAATACTGGTAAAGTTATTGGGGCTACAGGCTGCCATGTCCACTTTGAAGTAGGAAGCTCAAATGGAAGAGCTCCGAGAAATCCTTTTGCAAAATAAAAAGTTTTCAATTTAAAAAGCCCCATAAAGGGGCTTTTTAAATTTCTTCTCTAGGCCTATAGATTAAGGCTTCGCTTACATGCTTTTGCAATATATCTTTAGAAGAATCGAGATCAGCGATTGTCCTGGAAACTTTTAAAAGTCTATGATACCCTCTAGCTGACAAAGATCCAGAATCAACTAATTTTTTTATTACTCTTTGAGATATTTCATCTATTTGGCAGTATTTTTTTATTAAGGGAGGAGTCATTTCGGAATTAAGTATTATCCCCTCTCCTGTAAATCTATTTCTTTGAATAATTCTTGTTTGGATAACTTTTTCTCTTATTTTTTGGCTCTCATTGTTGTCTGATTGCTCTATTAATTTTTCATAACTTACATTAGGAAGTTCTACATATAAATCCATTCTGTCTAATATTGGACCAGACATTTTTCTTTTATATTTTGAAACTTGTTGATGGGAATAATATTGATTGCGTTGATTTTCAGAGAATCCTCCTGGAGTAGGATTCGCAGCTGCTACTAATGTGAATCTGCATGGCACTGTTATCCTTTGTTTGGCTCTAGATAATGTTATAGTTCCATCTTCAATTGGCTGTCGTAAAGCTTCTAAAACATCTCTATGAAATTCAGGAAATTCATCTAAAAACAAAACTCCGCGATGAGCTAAAGTTATTTCTCCAGGTCTTACTGGATTCCCGCCTCCTATTATCGCTGATGTTGAAGCTGAATGATGTGGCGATCGAAAAGGCCTTGTAGTTATTAATGGATCTTCTTGTTTTAATATCCCAGAAAGACTGTATATTTTAGTAACTTCTATCATTTCTTCTATAGTTAGAGGTGGCATTATTGAAGGCATTGATTTAGCTAATAAGCTCTTGCCTCCTCCAGGCGGTCCTACCATCAAGAAATTATGTCCTCCGGCAGCGCTGATTTCTAAAGCGCGTTTTGCGAATTCTTGACCCTTGATCCATCCAATATCTACCAGAAATTCATTTTTTTCAGATAAATTTTCTTTCTTTATGGAAAAATCTTTTATATCTTCTTTGCCATTTAAATAATTTATTGCTTGTTTTAATGATTTTACCCCTATGATTTTAGGTTTGTCTTTTGAGTCAATAAAAGCTAAGGCTGCTTCTTTTTTGTTTTGTTCTGGTAAAATGATTTCTTTAATATCTTTGTTCTTCATAGCTAGCGTTGATGCTAGCACTCCTTTTGCTGGTTTTATTTCTCCGTTCAATGATAATTCTCCTATAAAAATTTTTTTGTCAGGATTGAAATTTATTTGTCCTGATCTTAAGAGATATCCTAATGCAATAGGCAAATCATAAAAAGAGCCCTCTTTTTTTAAGTCTGCTGGAGCGAGGCTCACTAAGACTTTATGAGGGCTTGATAACGGAGCTTTGAATCCGCAATTTTTTATGGCAATGCTTACCCTGTCTTTTGATTCTTGGACTGCTTTATCTGGGAGTCCAATAATATCAAAACATCGCAATCCATAGCTTATCTCTAATTCAACTTCTATTATTTGCGCGTCAAAATCAACTATTGCTACAGAATAAACTTTTGCAGGCATGTTTTAATCTTTGCATTTTGCGCAGAGACTTGCCTCCGGCGATGCGAGCAGTCTTTCCTGATCTATTTCTCCACCGCATTTTTGGCAAACAAAATATTGGTTTTTATTTATTCTTTCCAAAGCATCATTTATTTTCAAGAGGCGTGTTTCAAGTTGGTGTTCGATTGGAAGGTTTGTTTCATATTCTTCGACTTCGTCTGCTTCTGTTTCTAATTTGTCATCTCCTGTTTCATTATCCCCTCCCCCCATTTCTGGGTATTTTGTATCCCAGTCTCCTTTCAGCTTGTCGTCTTTTGTTGCAAATTCAGAAAGCATTTTTTGCAATTTTTCTTTTTCTGATTCTAAAAATTTTTTTTGCGATTCTAAAAATTCTTTTTCTTCCATATTATTTTTTTATTTAATTGCGGTTAAAATTTTCTTGCAGAGCTTTTTCTAATGTTTCTATTCTTGATAATATTTCTTTCTCCCTGGCATTAGATGATTGGATTATTGATGATAATTCTGATATTCTTTTTTCAATATTTTCTTTTTCTCTTCTGTCTTGAAGTGCTTTTTTGGAAGCTTCTTGTCTTTGCTTTTCTTTTTCTTGTCTTTGTTTTTCGAAATTCCTTTTTTCTTCTTTTTGCGCCTGGGCTTCTTTTACTTCAAGATCATTTATTTGTTTTTCTAAATCAGTTTTTGAAAGCAGAGCTTCTCTTAATGTATTATTGAGTCTGTCTTTTTCTGGAAGAAGATCAGCGTATTCATTTGAAATTTTTTCTTGATTTGATTTAAGTTCGTTTAATTCTTTTTGCAGAATCCATCTCTTTTCCTGGATTTCTATTTTTTCAACTTTTGCGTTAAACTTTTCTCTTCTTTCATTAACATCCCTTTCTTTTTTTGAAAGATTATCAAGTTGATCTTCTGCTTCTTTTACTTGGTTTTTCAATCCTTGGATTCTGTCTTCTACTGACCATCGTTTTTTCTCAATGTCTTGCCTTTCATTTTCCTGTTCTGCTCTTTCTTGAAATATTTTTTCCTCTTGAGCTAATGTGCTGACAGTTTTTTCTTTTTCCTTAATGATTGATAAATTTTTCTGGATTGATTCTTCCTGGTCGAGCAAAGGATTTAATTCGTTGAATTTTATATCTTTTATTTTTCCTAAAAGATCGAATTTTATCTTATTTTGTTTTTCTTTTTGAATTTCTATCTCTGACAGTTCGTTTTTGCAATCAGCATAAACGATTTTTCTTTCTTCTTTTATTTTTTCTTTTTCTTTTTCAATCTCTAAGAGCTTTTGGGCTACTGGATCAAGAATAACTTCTTGTTTTACTGGTTCTATCTTTTGTTCTGGTACTGGTTTTGAGATTGTGGTTTTCTCTTGAATTTGGTCAGGGATAACAGCATCTTGCAATTCTTCTTTTACGCTTTTGACAATTTGAGGGTTTATAATTTCTTTTTTGTCGTAAAGCTGAAGATCATCTTCCCTGCTATCTTTTATTTGAGTTGCTTTTTGGGTCAATGGTTCCGGTTCTCCAAAGATTACTTTTTCTAATAGAGGATTTTGCTCTCCAGGTTCTGCTTTGAAAGTTTTTTCTATTGATTCTTTTTCAGATTCTATTTTTTCCGATGATGCAATATCTTCTGATATTTTTTTAAAATATTGTTTTTCAGGAGTTTTTATTTGTAATTCAAATTCATCTTCTAAAGATTCTAACTCCTTTTTTTGTTCTTTTGGCATCGGCGGAGGAGTTTCAAGATCATGATGAATAAAATCTTTTTCTAATTTTGGCATCGGCGGAGGCGGAGGGACATCCAGTTCAACTTCATGACTTGATATTTCTATCAAATCAGGATCAACTACGTTTTGAGGCTTAAAGCTATTTGTTTTCTTGTATTCGAAAACAGAATCAGATTTTTGAAATTGATCTTTTATCGTTGGCCTAAGCTGTTGCTCTCTAAGAATTTTTTTAGGTTCTGGCGCAGAGACTTGAGTATCGGCAATCTTTTTTTGGCCAAGACTTTCCTGTTTTCCTATTTTTCCAGAAAGAGAAGCTATATCGCCTTTCATCGTTATGATGTTAAAAGCTCCCCCGGATTTTGTTACTACAGGGTCTTGCATATTTTGTTAAATAAAAAATTTATTTAACTATATTGTATATTATTTTTTTGTTTCTTTCAAAGAGAGAGCAATTTTTCCCTGTGGATCAATTGAGATTATTTTTGCTGTGACTATATCTCCTATCTTTAGGATGTCTTGCACTTTATTTACTCTCTTGTCTGAAAGCTGGGAAATATGTATCAATCCTGTGGCATTTTCTGAAATATCTGCGAAAGCGCCAAATTCTGTTATTCTTACAACTTTAGCTTTCACTATTTCCCCTACTTTATATTCTTTGAACATTGATTCAATAAATGATAAGGCGTCTTGAGCTGATTGTTTTGTTTGAGATGTGATATAAACAAGCCCATCATCTTCAACGCTTACTTCCACATTGAATCTTTCGATTATTTCATTTATGTTTTTGCCTTTAGGTCCGATTAATTCTCCTATTTTGTCAGCAGGTATTCTTGTTGTAATTATCATCGGAGCCCAAGGAGAAAGCTCTTTTCGAGGTTCTGGTATTGTTTGGGTTATCAATCCTAAAATTTTGGTTCTTGCCTCTTTAGCGTTAGCAAGAGTTTCTTTTATTATTTGAATTGATAATCCATCTATTTTGACATCAAGTTGGATTGCTGTTATTCCTTGGTTTGTTCCAGCTACTTTGAAATCCATATCTCCATAATGATCTTCTGGTCCTTGGATATCTGTTATCAATTTATAATTTTTATTTTTTTCTTGATTAACTCCAGTCTTGCATCCGCTCATTAATCCAATTGAAATTCCAGCAACCGGAGATGTTAAAGGAACTCCAGCGTCCATTAATGCTAATGTTGATCCGCATGTAGATGCCATTGATGTTGATCCATTGGAAGATAATATTTCCGTTACTACTCTTATCGTATAAGGAAAATCTTTTATTTCTGGAAGCACTGGTCTGATAGCGTTTTCAGCTAACATTCCATGTCCGATTTCTCTTCTTCCTAATGATCTCATTTGTTTCACTTCTCCTGATGAATAAGGTGGAAAATTATAATGATGCATGTATCTCTGCTCTTCTTCCTCTTCAATTCCTTCAAGAGTGAGTTTGCTTTCAGGAGATCCTAATGTGACTATGGACATAGCATGGGTTGCGCCTCTTTTAAAAATCGCGCTTCCATGAACTCTGGGTAAAATTGAAACTTCGCATTCTATAGGTCTGATTTCATCGAGCTTTCTTCCGTCTGGTCTCAATCCTTTTTCCAAAACATTTTTATGAACTATGAACGTTAATTCTCTTTCGAAATAACTTGAAACAAAAATTCCCAGATTTTCTTCTTCTGGATATTTCTTTTTCAATGCTTCTAAAACTTTTTCTTTCAAATCCCCTATTTCTTCTTCTTGGATATTTTTTTCTCTTGGATTTGAAAAAGGTTTTGCTAAATCTTCTCCAAGAATTTCTTTTATTTCTTTTTCAAGATTTTTGTCTGGAAAAATACTATCTATAGTTTGTTTTTCTTTTCCTATGGTTGAAATTATTTCTTCTTGAAAATCTATTAATTGTTTTATATAAGGAAGGGCGAATTCCATTGCTTTAAATATTTCGTCTTCTGGGATTTGCTTAGCGCATGTCTCGATCATGTTTATCAGAATCTCTCCTTCTCTTTTAACCCCGGATAATGTGATATGAAAATCACTTTCCTCTTTTTGGTTAAAACTAGGATTTAAAACAAGTTCTTTGTTTATTCTTCCGATCTGAACACATCCGACAGGACCGTTCCATGGAACATCGGATATTCCTAAAGCTAAAGATCCTGCTAATGCTGCTGCTGGTATCGGGGAATTTTTTTGATCCCAAGAAAGGCAAGTAAGAATAACCTGGGTTTCTTGTCTTAAGCTTTCTGGAAACAAAGGACGAATCATCCTGTCTACGACTCTGGCATTTAAGATTTCTTTTGTTGAAGGTTTGGCTTCTCTTCTTGTGTATCTTGAACCTAAAATTTTTCCTGCTGCATAAAATCTTTCTTGATATTCTACTGTTAGAGGAAAAAAATCTTGAGATGTTTTATTTTTCGAAATTCCAGCTGTTCCCAATACAGATGTCTCTCCTAATTGGACTATACAGCTTCCATTGGCTTGGATAGCGGGATTGATTTTAATCAACAAATCAACATCCCCTATTCGGGTTTTAAATTCTTTTAAGTTTTTCATAAATCTTTACCTGATTAAATATTTTTTTAAATCTTTGTCGAGATCGTAATGCTCGTCGGCAGCTTCTTTTATTTTTCCTGAAGTTGTCTTTCCAAAAGCTATCACCTCAACTCTTTTTCCCTGATTTTGGAGATATTCGACAACTTGCAAGAAATCGCCATCTCCAGAAACAAGGACTATAGTGTCGACTGTATTCGCTATTCTGATAGCATCGACAGTTATACCCACATCCCAATCTGCTTTTTTAAAACCGCCTGGATATTCTTGGAGATCTCTAATTCTTGTTTCAAGACCCAGGCTCCCCAATGCTTCAAAAAAAGGTTTTTCTGATCCGCCTTCAGTTTGAACAACATAGGCGAAAGCTCTGATAAGCTTTCGCCCTGAAACTGCGGTTTTTAGAATCTCGCCAAAATTAACCTTTGCTTGATAGAGATTTTTGGCCGAGTAATAAAGATTCTGCACGTCTATGAAGACGGCAATTCGCTGTTCTTTATGTTTTGGTAACATAATTTATTTCAAGCCAACCTTCTTCTTAATGCTTTCATAGCGAGCTTCATTTTCTTTTTTAAGATAGGCTAAAAGCTTTTTGCGCTTCATAACCATTGCAAGAAGCCCTCTTTTTGAATGAAGGTCTTTGGCATGTTTTTTTAAATGGGAAAGCATCGCATTTATCCTTTCAGACAGCAAAGCAATTTGGACATCGGCTGAACCAGTGTCCTTGTCATGAACCTGCGAACTTTCTATAATTTTTCCTTTCTTTTTTGCTTTCATAAATTTATTTTCTTTTTAGAAATAATAAGGGCCTTGCAGCCCTGGTTTTAGATACTTTTTGGCGAAGGTTTAGATCAATAATATTTTAACAGATTTTTTGAGTGTTTTCAAGAGGGACTATGAACTATTTTTTTGTAAAAAAAGAGCGCGATTTTCGGGTCGCGCTTTTTCTAAAATTAGATGTTAGGGTATTGTCTTAATGATTCATAGAATATCCATGCAATGATTGCATATTTTATTTCTCTTTCCGGCACCCAGGATTCTGCGATCATTCTGATAGCAAAGATTTGGTTTGCTATTTCCTCTTTTGACTCTGATTTAAATTCAAGATTCTGCAAATCAATTTCTGAATCAAAAAATTTTCTAGCAAGCAAGTTCCATTTGTCATCTTGGTCTTGAAAATTTTTTGGGCAGGCAGTTATTAGCCTATGATAAGTTTCCTCTTGGAAAAAATAATTCCCAATGTTTCTTCTGGCAAATAAACAGAGTTTATTAGACATATTTTTTCTCCTTATTAATGTTCTATATTTAATTATAGCATAGTTTTTTTATTTTGTCAAATAAATAAAATGCGCTAAAACATTATAGCGCTTCTCACCGCTCTTAAAGAAATATCAAAAAAAGACGGACAAGCCGTCTTATTTTGATATTGTGCCTCCAGAAGGAATCGAAGAGTTGCCCGAAGGTCATTGCTGTTTCGCTCACTTCGTTCGCGAACCACAATTCGGCGCTTAGTGTTCTCTCCATTTGTGAAGGACTAAATATAACAACAGGTCCAGAATAAATCCTGAACCTGTTGTTATTTGGTGCCTCCAGAAGGAATCGAACCCTCATTAAAGGATTAAGAGTCCTCTGTTCTACCATTGAACTATGGAGGCATAATTACAATTTTCAATTATCAATATGTTCTGCGATTTGACTTGCAGAGCTTGTGATAGGTTCGCGCTTTTTTGAGCGCTCCCCTATCGGAAACAAATTATACAAATAATAAATAGCAGAAAAAAATAATAAAGTCAAAATTATTTTCCGCATTTAATTTCAAACCAACCATTTTTCAATCCTGTCCATTCTGATATTCCTATAACATTGAAGAACAAACTTACAAACAACCATGCTCCGTACATTATGAATAATCCTTTCATCATTGATTCAAAAGTTTTTTGGGCGAGCGAAACTTTCGCTGGATCGTCTCCTCCAAAATAATAAAGCACTCCTATGTAAACAAACAAACAAACAGTCACTATTATATTTAATTGGAAAAGTATAAAGTCGATTATATTATCTAAAAGAACGAAGAAATGGCAAGTAGATACTTTGCTGGGGTCTCGAGGGATTCCTTTAAGCAATCCTCCATAAGATTCGTTTTCTTTAGTCGGCACTGTCTGAGCCATTGCCACACAGGTAAAAATGCAGGAGATTGCCAAGGCGAAAAAAAAGATATTTTTTTTCATAATTTTATTATAATCATTTTAATTCATTCGCTATTTTTTTACAAATTAAAAAACCGGCAAATTTTTGCCGGTTTTAAATTGTTAGTCTTTTGGTTCTCTGTGTTTTACAAATTTTCTGTTTTCAAGAATGATATAGCAACTATCTTTTTGAGGACAAGTTTCACATTCTTTATGAATCTCGCAGACAACATTGTTGGAACTATAAGTATTTTTAATTTCCATTATTTTCTCCTTTTTAAAAGTTCTGATTTTAGGAATATATCCATTTTTGAGATGATAGTCAATAGATTTATTATGAGCCCCCGGCAGGCGCTACTTCGCCCTTTGGGCTCTGAGTATACAAGACGATTCTAAATTCGCTTCGCTTATTAAGAATGTCTAATAAATCGAATGCGCCAAATGCGCTTCTCTTAACCGTCGGGAGCTTATAAAAAGTTAGAACTTTATTATGAGCCCCCGGCAGGAATCGAACCCGCATCACTTGTTCCGAAGACAAGCACTCTATCCGTTGAGCTACGGGGGCAATACTAGCATCATATATCATCTATTTTTTTTTGGCAAAACCATAAACTCTTGCGTGTTATTTTGAAGCAGATTGCTAAAAGATTAAAAATAAAATAAGATTTAATTAATGAAGATACCAGACAAAATCAAAGGAATATTATCCGATTTGCAAAAGTCCGGGTTCCAAGCTTTTATCGTAGGCGGATGTGTCCGTGATTTTTTGCTTGAGAAAGAACCGCAAGATTGGGATATAACAACTGATGCAACGCCTCAAGAAATCCAAAAAATTTTTCCTGATAGCTTTTATGAAAATGATTTTGGAACTGTTTCTGTAAAGATAAGAAATCAGTCCCCTACCTCCGAATCGTCTGGTGAAGTTATTGATTGTGTCGAAATAACGCCTTTTAGATTGGAAAGCTCATATTCTGATAATCGTCATCCTGATGTTGTTAAATGGGGAAAAAATATTGAAGAAGATTTGTCCAGAAGAGATTTTTCTATCAATGGAATAGCTATTCAAATCAAGGAATCAAGCAAAGCAAAAAAAGAAGAAATTGAAATAATTGATTCTTTTAACGGAAGAAAAGATATTGAAAATAAAGTTATAAGAGCGATTGGAGATCCTCAAGAAAGATTCAGAGAAGACGCTTTAAGGCTTATGCGCGCTGTGCGTTTTTCTACTGTTTTACAGTTTAAAATAGAACCTAAAACCAAGAAGGCGATTATTGAAAATGCTAAGCTTCTAAAAAATATTTCGCAAGAAAGAATAAGAGACGAGCTGGTAAAAATAATGCAATCAGATCATGCTCATGATGGCATAGAAATGCTTCGCGAATTAGGACTTTTAGAGTACATAATTCCAGAACTTTTAGAGGGCTTTGGAGTGGGTCAAAACAAGCATCACAAATTTGAAATTTACGAACACAATTTAAAAACCTTAGAATATTCTACCAAGAAAAAGTTTGGCTTTGATGTTAAAATGGCTTCCCTGCTCCACGATGTTGCCAAGCCAAAAACCAAGCAAGGAAATGGCTTAAATTCTACCTTTTACAACCACGAAATTGTTGGGGCTAAGATGACAAGAAATATTTTAACTCGTTTAAAATTTAGCAAAAAAGATATTGATAGAATTTCGCTTTTAGTTAGGTATCATTTGTTTTATTACAATGTTGGCGAAGTGACCGAAGCATCAATTAGAAGACTTATAAAAAATGTTGGCTTAGAAAATGTTGATGACTTAATCAACTTAAGAATGGCAGATAGAATTGGATCGGGTTGTCCTAAGGCCGAGCCATACAAATTAAGACATTTAAAATACTTGATAGCCAGAGTTTCTCAAGATCCTATTTCAGCTAAAATGATAAAAATCAATGGAAATGATTTAATTAGCTTATTGAACATTCCTCCTTCAAAAAAAATAGGAAATATCTTAGAAATCCTTCTTGCTGATGTTTTGAATAATCCAAAATTGAATGATAAAAAAATATTGCAGGATATGGCTACCAGCTTGTCTGGACTTAGAGAGGAAGAATTAGAAAAAAGAGCAACAAAAGCGCGTCAGGAAATAGAAAAAGTAGAAACTAAGCGCGATACTATGGCCAAAGAGAAATACTGGGTGAGCTAACTTCCCTATTTAAAAATAAAAACTCCCTTATTTTAAGGGAGTTTTTATTTTTTCTAAGAGCTCTATTAGGTAAGGCATTGAGGCGCCGACTGCAGCTATATCTGGTATTCCTGATAATTTTTGGTCTTTTATAAATTCAATAAATTCTGGAAGCTTCATTAAAATAGGTTCGCCTATTGATTCAAATTCTTCTGTCTCAGGGGTTTTTGATTTCTCGCATTCCAAAGCTAAAAAGATATGGCATTTATCAAAAGAATTACGCATGGAATGATAATTCTCCCCCAGATAAACCATTTTATCGCTTTTATAACCAGTTTCTTCTAAAAGCTCTTTGTGAGCTGTTTTGATCGGACTATCCCCTTTTTCAATCAATCCTGTTATTAAATGTTTAACCATAGTATTCGGAGCTTCGTAGAATTCTGGAATCACTATTACCCTGTTCTGCTTATCTAACGCCAATATGACTATGAAATCTCCAGTATTGTAGAAGTCCCAAAAGCATCGTCGAGATTTTCCAGGATCTTTATAATAGATTCTTATAACTTTTTTTCTTGTCCAATTCGGAGTTACAAAAATTTCTTTTCTTCTTACTTCTTCCCATCCTTTTGGCATCAATCCTCCTTTTTATTTTTAAAATGCGAATTTGTTTTTTATAAAATATTTTTTTATATAAGTCAAATGAAATCATTTTTTCTTTTCATGTGAAACAAGGATAGCAATTAAGGTTCATTTGACTTTAATGCTTAATTGTGTTTTTATGATTTTAAAATAGCCTTTTCACAATTTATTCACATGATGCAAAAAAGGCAGAAAAGAGGTGGAAATGCCTGTAATAGCTGTTGTTGGAGCTCCTGGCTCAAAGAAAAAAGAGTTGGCAGACTATATTTATTTGCTTTTTCAAAAAAATGATTATAAGGCTGCTAAAATCTATAATTATGCTGATATTTATCTGCATAATTGCTTTGAGCAACAAGGATTCCCAAAAGATGGAAAACATTTTAATATCGATCAAAGACATGTAATGCAGAAACAATGCGTTTTAGAAAAGGATATTCCTCATGATTGCTATGCAGTTTTAAGTTCAGCTTTGATGGTAAATTATTGCATCGCAATCCATAAGGCTTATTCTGGTGATAGAAAAGCTCTTGATAACGATATTCCAGAATACTTTTCTAATGTTGTTGAAATGTCCAACAATTATGATCTTGTTATCTATCTGCCAACAATCCCCTCTTCTTATGAGAAATATTTAGATGATCAGAAGCTCAAAAAAATAGAAGAAATCCATGCAATCGACAAGGAAATAAGAAGGATTCTCGAAATTTTGGATATTGATTATGAAATTTTTGGTGATCTCTCGAGAAAAGCAAGAAAAATAAGGTCAAAACAGGTTTTGCGGGAAAAATTTCCAGAATTGATGTTGAACAATTATGAAAAATGTCTTTCACATGAAACAAATTTCTGCGAACCATTCGAGGACAGAAAAGCTGAAGGAAGAAAAAAATGGAATAAAACAAAGAAAGGAGAAGGATATGGAAGGTAAAGGAAGCCAAAGCAATAAGATATTCAAGGACATAATGTTTTATATAGATGGGACTCCTGTGCACATGGAAATAAGCGATACTTGCTCAACTGATCAATGGATTTTTAAGCCTTTAAAAGAAATAGTAAAAGATATAGAATTCATGGGTCCAATGGGCAAATTGATTGCTTATTTAGTCAGAGTCAAAGATAGTTTGTTTGAAAATATTGAAATATCAATAAGAAGTAGACGAGTTTCAATAATTTTTTTAGGCAGAGATGATGTAGTCCAAGCAATGTCAAAATCAAGCAAAGATCCAGAATATGCTAAAAATCTTGATAAAATCCCTATAGATGAGCCTTTTGCCAGAGAAATAGCGATATTGTTAGATACTATCAAAAAGTGTCCGATTGTTGCGATAGATGGATTTTACAGAACACATCATTATGATCCTTATAAACCTCATAAAAAAGGAAAGTTTGCAATCAACTATTCAAAACACTTAAAAGAAATATTCAAATAAAATTAAGGCCCTATTTTAAATAGGGCCTTTTATTTACTTAGAAAGCAATAAGAATTATAATAAATTAGAAATAAATAATTTTTTAAATTTTATGCTTGGAAATATGGAGAAAAACACAATCTTTGTAAAACTTATATCTTATTTTTTGATATTTTCTTTTGTTTTTTATGTAGCTTATACAGGATTTAATTTTTTATTAGGGAAAAATAATCAAAAATCTCCGCCAATCCAGAATGTTTCACAGGAAACTCCAAAGCAAAGTGAAGAGAAAGAGGATATTATCAATAGCTTTGCAGGATACGAAGAAGCAAAAATCAATTATAATCCGCAAATTCCGGATTATTCGATAGATTCAGAGCTTTCAAATGTTGATATGCAGGCGGCAAAAGTTAGTGGAGATTTATCTTCGGAACAGAAAAAAATTCTTGCAAAATATGGATTTGTAGTCGCTCAAACTGAAAATGGGAAGCCAGCTGGATATAATGAATTTTTCCAGCTTTATGAAAGAAACAGATACTCTAATATTCCGAATTTTATAACAACTGATTCGGTTTTACATTCTTACCATTTGATTTTTAATGACGTTTTATCATTTACTGAAAAAGAATATCTTGCTTCTGATTTGAAAAAACTTAATGAATTGATGCTTTTGCAAGCATATAAGCAATATGATCAATTGAAAGGCACTGCCTGGGAAAATGCTGCAAAAAGAAATTTAGGATTCTATACAATCGGAGCTAAATTGCTTGATGACAAGATAAAAATACATGATGCAGTAAAAGAATGCGTCCAAAAAGACTTGGAAAATATAGAAAAACATGACGGAATTAAAGATTCTTGTGTTCTGAATATAGGGAACAGTCCTGATGATTTAAATAATTTTAAAGAAGATTTTACCCAATATATTCCAAGAGGGCATTATGAAAAAGATGAATCTTTAAAAAAGTATTTTCAGTCAATGATGTGGTATGGAAGGGCTAATTTTTCTTTTATAAATGAAGATAATATAAAAGCAAGTATTTTAAGCGTTTTAGCATTATCTGACAAAGAAATTAAGCCAATATGGGAGAAAATTTATCAAACAACAGCATTTTTTGCAGGAAAGAGTGATGATGTGGATATTATTCAATTAGAGCCTTATGTAAAAGAAGTTTATAGTGATAATCCTGACATTGCTTTGATGATTTCAGATTCACAAAAATTCAGCCAAATAAAAGAAAAAATTGAAAAAATTGCTCCTCCTAAGATAAATTCAATGCCAATTTTTGCAGAAGAAATCAATCCAATCAATAGGGAAAAACAGATTGCTGGATTTAGATTTATGGGGCAGAGATACACTATTGATTCTGATATATTCCAAAGGCTTATAGATAGGGAAGTTTTAGGAAGGATGCTTCCTAATGGGTTGGATATACCCGCTGCAATGGGATCAAAAGAAGCTTATTCAATTTTGGAGAAGATAGGTGAAACTAAATTTCCAAATTATTCTTCTAACATGTCGAAAATAAAAGATAGAATTTCTTCAATGGATAAAAAAAATTGGTCTGAAAACCTTTATTGGTCATGGATGGGGACACTATCTCCATTATTAGAGGAAAGAGGACAAGGTTTCCCGAAATTCATGCAAAATCAGGCTTGGCAGAGAAAAAGTTTGAACTCTTATTTAGGAAGTTATGCAGAATTAAAGCATGATACTGTTTTATATGCCAAACAAGCTTATGCTGAAATGGGAGGCGGCGGAGAAGATCAGATTCCAAAAGGCTATGTTGAGCCAAATCCAGAAGTTTATGCAAAACTTTATTCTTTGGTTGCGATGACTAAATCAGGATTAGAAAATAGGGGATTATTAGATAATAATTGGAAGGAAATTTTAAATATAATGCTTGATTTAGCTAATAAATTAAAAGAAATCGCTCAGAAAGAGCTTAATAATGAAGAATTAAGCGATCAAGATTATGATTTTATCAATGGGTATGGAGGAAGTCTTGAACATTTATATATATTGATTGCTAAAACAAAAGGATCTGCTTCTGATTTGTCTGAAAGCAAATCAGCAATAATAACAGATGTTGCTACTGATCCGAATGGTTCTGTCTTAGAAATAGGAACAGGGAATATAATGCCGATTTATGTGGTTGCGCCAATTCAAGGGAATTTGGTTTTGACAAAAGGAGGAGTCTATTCATATAGAGAATTTTTATGGCCGATTAAAGATAGATTAACTGATTCAAAATGGCGTGAAATGATTGAAAAAAGCGATAGCCCGACAATGCCTGATTGGACTTCTATTTTTACTTCAAAATAATGGCTAAAAAAAGAATTTCTGAATTAATAAGCGTGATTTCTTTCGCTCTTTTAGCGGCATTTTTTATTTTTTTTGTAAAGATAATTACGGAGAATTTTGATTTTTTTTCTAGTCAAAAATTTAATGATATTATTTCTTTTGATTATCAAAAAGAAGCCAATTTTGAGAATTTTTTGACTAAAAAGAAGCAATTAGAAAAACAAGATCAAAAAGCTTGTTTTGTAGTAGCAGGAGATTTGATGCCTTCTCGTGGAGTTGGCCAGAAATTGGGTCAAAAAGGATGCGAATATGTCTTTGGAAAAATAAAAAAATATTTTGATTCTGCTGATTTTTCAATAATTAATTTAGAATCTCCTATTTCTGATTGTCCGCAATTAGCTCCTGACACAATGGAGTTTTGCGCCTCAAAACAAATAGTTAATTGTTTGAATTCACAATCTGATGAGTTTTCTCTTGGGATTGATGTCGCATTGCTTGCTAATAATCATATGATGAATTTTAAAGAAAAAGGCTTGCAAGACACGCTGGAATCTCTTGAAGCAAAAGGAATCCTTCATATAGGCGCTGGGAAAGACCAGAATCAAGCAAATACTCCTATTTTTGTTGAAAAAAAAGGCATAAAATTCGGTTTATTGAATTATACAGATAGAGATGTTTTGGATGTTGATTATGCTGCTCAAGGCTCTAACCCGGGAGTCAATCCAATGGATTTTGATTTATTGAAAAAGGGGATAGCTCAAGCAAAAGAAAAGGCGGATTTTATAATAGTCTTTATCCATTCTGGGACTGAATATATCCAAGGAGCTAATAAGCGACAGATTGAATTTGCTCATAAAGCTATTGATTCGGGAGCTGATCTTGTTGTTGGCAGTCATCCTCATGTGGTTCAAAATGCAGAAATTTATAAAGGAAAATATATTTTTTATTCTTTAGGGAATTTTTCTTTTGATCAGATGTGGAGTCAAGATACAAGAAACGGATTAGTCGCAAAATTCTGCTTTGATGCTAAAGAACTGGAGAATATAGAATTAGTTCCTATTCAAATAAATGATTATTCTCAGCCTAATTTTGTTTTAGGCGATACAGCTAAAAATATTTTAAACAGGCTTATAATCAAAAAAGAAGATACCGAGGTTTTATTTTTCGAGAGCGGATATAAAAGCGGTCTGATTGCGCATTTAGACATAGAAAAAAATAGAAATAATAATAGAATCGATAATGATATCAATATAGGCGGAAACGAAACTATTGATTCCTGTGAATTGAGTGATGGTGTTTTAAAGATTGTGATAAATGGCGCTTTAGTATATAAAAGCGATTCAAAATGGTATGTTGATGATTTTAAATTTGCTGATATTGATAATGATGGGATTTTGGAACTTAATATTTCAGTTTGGAAGGCTGGGAATTTCGGGGAATCAAAGCCTTTTTGGGAAAAAGATGATCCTTCAGTAAAAAACCATTTTTTTGTATTTAAGATAATTAATAGGAGGGTCTTGCCTCTATGGCAATCATCAAATTTAGACAAACCTAACTGCGAGTTTGATTTTGCGGATTTTGACAATGATGGAGCAGATGAATTGATTGTTTTAGAAGGGGAGTATAGCGATGATTTCTCTTGCAATGCCAAAAGATATGCGGTTTTAGATTGGAATAGTTGGGGTTTTGAAAAAAACTATCAAAGCCAAGATGGAAATTACAACAATTTAAGGATTTTTAGTCTTAATAATATGTTTTATGCTTTTATTGATAAGAATTGATTTTATATAATTTAAATTGACAATTTATATAAAATTTTCTATAGAGAACACAGAACTTAAACAATCGATTTAAAGAAAGAGGGGGAAAATGGAAAGAAAAGACATTAGAAATCAGGAAATATTAAGAGATTCTAGGAAAAATTTTAAAGCGAGAATCGTTTCAGGAATGATTGCTATTTTCGGATTCTCTGCGCTTGTCGCAATTGGTTACTTGGTCGCAGCCACTGTGAGAGGAACATGGTCTATGCCAATCGCAGATTTCTCATTATTTGGAAAAGTCATTTATTCATCAAGATGGTTAGATCTTTTTATTGTTCCGATAGGAGGTGTATTATCAACAATATCTTTTTCTCTTTCTGCATATCTTTTTGATGAAGATCCAGTTGATATTATATCTATGCTGATTTTTATCATTGGAATTGTATCAATATTTGCTTTTATTGCCAGCTTTGGGAAGGGAATAATTTTAACATTGTTGATAGCGGCAATATGGTTCTTATTGATGATCCTTGTTTTATTAATCAAATGGTTGATAGTTTTTTGGAGAAAAATGATATAAAAAAATGTTAAAAAAGAGCTTTAAAAGGCTCTTTTTTCTTTGTATTATAAAGGTTTTTTTACTATTGACTAAACTGTAAAAGTATGATATAATTATGTATAGAAGCTAAAAGCCTTTAAGACACCTAAAAGGATTACAGAAAAAGGCTAGACCTTTTAAAAGGAGATAAAATGGATAGAGAAAAAAAAGAGATCATGTTTACGATATTTGCAGGAATTATTGCTTGCGTTGTTATATTTTTGGCTTATTTAATCATCTCAGAATTTCTTAAACCATCATTGATTTCTGTGATGATGATTGGATTTACCGGAATCTTAGTGAATATAGTATTGTTTTTGTTCATGAATAAAATTGTCTTTCCCAATGATTCTTCGAGAAAGATATAAAAATGGCTACAAAAATTGAAGTGAACTTCGCGTGTTTTATTGATTGGAATCTTCTCCAAGCCATAAAACAACATAGTCCAATAGCTAGAAGGGCTTTGGGGGAAATTAATGATTTTGATTTGGTGAAATACGAGATATTGTCCCAAAGATCAGAAATAATCTTATACGGGATATTTTCAAGCAAGCAAGCTAAAAGAAGGTTGGATGAAGCCACGAGCATATGCCGGGTGGCTATAGAAGATATTTTAAAGGCATATACATATAAAAATGTTTGCGTGGATATTTCTCTTAAAAGGAATCAGGAGATAGATGGAGATGGCAGAGGATTTTACCAAATTTCTGTTTTAATCAAAAAAACTAAGAGGAATTGGTTTGATCACGAGCAAGTTCTCAAGATAAGCAATGTTCTTGATAAGAATTTAAAATTTTTCAACAATTTAAAAATTGATTGAGAATAAAAAATCGGATTTTTTATAAAGTCCGATTTTTATTTTCCTAAAAAATATTTTTTAACAATTGAAAACGAAAAAAAAGTGCTATAATCTATTCAAATACCAAAAAATCGTTGGAATAATTTTTTTATGCACGAACAAATAATAGATAAATTAAAAGATTCAGGATTGCTGGGAAGGGGAGGGGCTTGCTTTCCTACTTGGAAAAAATGGGAATCTGTAAAAAATGCTCAAGGCTCTGAAAAATATATTGTCTGTAATGCTTCAGAAGGAGAATTAAAAACTTATAAAGACAAATATATTTTAGAAAACTATACCAAAGAATTGGTTTATGGGATAAATGTGGCTTTGGAATTTTTTTTAGCTAAAGAAGCTTATATTTATTTAAAGCGCGAATATTATGATGAGCTAAAAGAAAAAATCCAAAAAGCCATAGGCGACCTTCCGATAAAAATTTTTAAAAAGACTGGCGGTTATATCGCTGGAGAAGAAACAGTTGCTTTGAATGCGATAGAAGGAACAATTCTTCATCCAAGATTCAAGCCTCCTTTTCCTAATGAATCAGGGCTTTTTTCTTGCCCGACTTTGATAAACAATGTTGAGACTTTTTGGGCAATTGCGCAGATAGCTCAAGATAAATATGAGAATGACAGGTTTTATTCGATTCAGGGCGATGTTCTGCATCCAGGAGTTTATAAATTGAAAGAATCTTATTCTATCCAAGATATTTTAAAGGAAACCAAGAATTATCCTAATAAGGATTTCTTCGTTCAAGCTGGCGGGGGATCTAGCGGATCTGTTTTACTTCCAAGCGAGCTCAATCAAGGAATAAAAGGCATAGGTTCGATTATTGTTTACGATAAGGCTAAAACTGATCTTTTCGAATTAATGTTTACCTGGGCTGATTTTTTCCATAATGGGAATTGCGACAAATGCGTTCCTTGCAGAGAAGGCTTGGCTAGAGCTTATGATCTTTTGAAAGATAGGCGTGTTACTTTTGATGAATTGAAAGATATTTTTTATGTGATGGACGAAACAAGTTTTTGCCCTTTGGGAAAAGTAGCTAGTCGTCCATTTAGAGATGTTTTTAAAAAACTTTTATGATTGAAGACAAAAAGATAATTCATATTAAAATAGACGAAGTGCAATGTTCGGGATTTTTAGGTCAAAGCGTTTTAGAAATAGCGAGAGCCAATGATGTGACTATCCCTGCGTTATGTTTTCATCCGGATCTTCCAGTAAAAGCTAATTGCAGACTTTGCCTTGTGCAAGTAAAAGGAAAAGAGGGAATGTTTACTTCTTGTTCTTTGAAGGCTGAAGACAAGATGGAAATTGTTTCAAGGTCTGCGGAAATAGACAGGGCGAGAAAAATAAATCTCGAATTGATTTTTGCCGAACATAGAGAAGAATGTGATGATTGCAATTACAGCGCAAAATGTCCGTTGCTCAAATTGGCCGTCGAATATAAAATAAACACTAAAAGATTTAAAGACAGGAAAGAAAAAATGGGAGGATACGAATTCGGGCCAGCGATTTATTTTGATTCTTCAAAGTGCATTGATTGTCTTAATTGTGTTGATATGTGCGCAAAGCAGGGGGTAAATTTTTACGAATTGAAAAAAACAGGTCATCATCATTTCGTCACTCCGACTAGCGATAAAAAAAGAGATTGTATTTATTGCGGGCAGTGCATCACTCATTGCCCTGTTGGAGCTATTGAAGCAGTGGGCGAATATGAAAATGCAAAGATTCCTTTTGAAAAAAAGAAAGAAGGAAAAGTCATAATAGCCCAGATTGCTCCATCTGTGCGTACAAGCATTGGCGAGGATTTTTCAATGCCATATGGTTCAATTGTCACAGAACAACTTATCGGAGCATTAAAAGTTTTGGGAGCTGATAAAGTTTTTGATGTTTCTTTAGGTTCTGACTTGACGACTGTTGAAGAGGCTAAAGAATTGGTTGAAAGAATTAAGGAAAAAAGAGATCTTCCGATGTTCACATCATGTTGTCCTGGCTGGGTTAGATTTTTAGAACTTTATTACCCGGATTTTATACCTAACCTCACGACAGTAAGATCTCCGCATATTATTTTAGGAGGGCTTGTAAAAACTTATTGGGCGGAGAAGGAAAAAATAGATCCCAAAAATATTATTGTTGTTTCGATTATGCCTTGCACTGCTAAAAAATATGAAATAACTCGCAAAGAATTGGAAATTGACGGGATCGCGCCTGTTGATTATGTGCTTACTGTAAGAGAACTTTCTTATCTTTTAAAAAAGAACAATATTGATTTTAAAAATGTTCCAGCATCCATGCCAGATAATCCTTTAGGAGAATATTCTGGAGCTGGGGTTATTTTTGGTGCTAGTGGAGGAGTGATGGAATCAGCGTTGAGGACCGCTTGCAATATGATGACTTCCAATAATTGCCCGGTAATAGATTTTAGGAAGGTTAGAGGCGAACAAGAAGTGAAAATAGCAGATGTCATTTTTAAGGGTAAAACATTGAAAGTGGCAGTAGTTAACTCTACTGGCAATATGCATAAGATAATGCAGGATTTAAAGGATAATCCTAAAGCTTATGATTATATAGAAGTTATGGCTTGCCCTGGAGGATGTATTGGCGGAGGCGGTCAACCCGTTCCGGTTAATGAAGAAATAAGAAGAAAAAGGGCGTCGTCGCTTTATAAAATAGACGAATTTTCCAAGACTAGAACAGCTGATCAAAATCCTTTAGTTATAGAACTTTATAAAGGGTTTTTATCAAATCAAGAAAATATCCATAAGATTTTCCATACTAATTATTCTAAAAAGGAAAAAGAGCAAATAAAAAATATAGATCAAAAAGAATAATTTTTTAAAATAAAAAATTAAAATAATTATGGAAACAAGAATTTCAGCAATTTCGAAAGAAAAGATTTCATCTTTGCCAGGTTTTTTGATGTTAGCGGGGATAATGTCTTTTCTTCCGGCAATGATCCATAATCAATTTGTCACTGGCCCGATAGTTAATGCGGTTTTGTATATTTCGACTTATTTTTTTTCCTTGAAAGATTGTTTTTTATTAGCTTTGCTGCCTAGCATTTTTGCCGCTATTTCAAACTTGTTGCCTTCGGCCATGATCCCGATGCTTCCTTATATTATTGTCTCTAATTTTATTTTGATTTTGATTTTTCAAAAAATAAAAGATAAGAATTATTGGATTGGAGTTTTTTTAGCATCATCGGCTAAATTTTTATTTTTGTTTTTAATAAGTTCTTTTTTTGCAGGATTGTTTTTTAAAAACACACTTCCTTTAAAAGTTTCGCAAATGATGGCTTGGCCGCAATTAGCTACTGCTCTTGGAGGTGGGATTATAGCATATTTCATACTTACCAAAATCAATAAAAAATGATATGGACCAGAATTCTATAGAATTCATCCAAAAATTATTCGACAAGGGAAAAAACAAAGAAGAGATCAAACAATCTTTTTTAGATTATGGATGGGATGAGAATGATATAGATAAAATGATAGAAGAAGCTTTTTTTCAAAAGAAAGATATTTTATCTCAAGGAGGCGGTGAATTTTTTAAAAGCCAAAATAATTTTTTATTTTTTTTGAAAATAATTTTAATCCCTGTAATTATTATTTCAGCTGGATTTTTTATTTATTCCAAAAGAGATATTTTTTCCTATAGATCTAATAACAAGGAAGAAGAGAAAGCTCTTCTTTCAAAAGAAGACAAAGTAGCTTCTTTATCAAAAAACGCTGAAATTATTGAGTGCAAAGTAAGCCCTGATTCGAAAAATATTGCTTGTGTTTTAAAAGATAATGAAAAATGGCAGATCATTTATAATGGAAAATTTTCAGATCAATACCAGGATATTCTTTACCATTCATTGATTTTTTCTCCCAATTCAGAGAAATTTGCTTATGTGGCGAAAGTTTCAGGAAAATGGGGCGCAGTTTTAGACGGTTATTTAGGATCTTTGCATGATGAGGTTTTGTATCCTGTTTTTTCGCCGGATAGTTCTAATTTCGTTTATACTGCAAAAGACAGCGGTAAATGGCATTTATCAGTCAATGGAGAATTTGGGCAAGAATATGAAAGTCCTGTCTATGCGGCTTTTTCTAAAGACGGGGAAAAAGATGGATATATTATTTATGAAAATCAAAAAGAATATTTTGTTTTGAATGATTTAAAATCGCAAGCATGGGACTTGATATTAAAAAGTAGCTTATTATTTTCTAATAATGGAGATTCATATATTTATGCTGCTAAGGAGAATGATTTTTGGTATGTGGTTTTAAACGGAGAAAAATTCGGTCCTTATCAAGCCGTATTAGAAACAGAAATAGGAAGTGATGGCATAAGCTTTGCTTATAATGCAAATATTGGCGGAGAATGGTATTTAGTTAAAAATCGTAGGCAGATAGGACCGTTTAAATATGTTTATGATTTTAAATTTTCTTCAGACAATTCTGATTTTGCTTATTGTTCTTTTAATAATAACTCATGGGATATTGTATATGATAAATCTAAAATTTCTGGATATGATGGGGTTTTTGCTCCGAGATTTTCAGACGATATGAAATATATTTCTTTTATGGGGTTAAAAGAGACTTCAGATAGCAAAGATTTATTTTTTGTCACTAAAGAAATAGAGAAGGAGTGATTTGTTAATTTTAGAATATTTTTTGTGTTATAATAATTAATATGGATCTTGAAAATCGAAAACACATAGGGGAAATAGGAGAGGCGATTGCGGCGAAATATTTAAAGCAAAAAAATTACAAAATTTTGGAAAAAAATTTTTCCCAAAGATATGCCCAAGGCCCTCAAATAGGAGAAGTTGATTTGGTCGCAAGGTCAAAATCAGGATTTTTGGAGAATTTAGGAATTGGCAAAAATCCTATAACTTTTGTAGAAGTTAAGACTGTTTATGGCAATAAAGGGTTTTTCCCAGAATCAAAGGTTAATGCTCAAAAGAAAGAGAAAATAGCCAAAATGGCAGAGATTTGGCTGCAAAAAAAGAAAGTTGGGCTTGACACGCCATGGCAAATTGATGTAATTGCAATAGTTATTGACCCAAAAGAAAAAAAGGCTAAAATCAATCATTTTCGCAATATTTGATTTTGACTTTGCTGGTCAAAACTGTAAAATAAAAACATTATATTCAGATATGTATATTAAAGGAGTAGGAATGACTAAATTTGATTATTCTCAAAAGCCATGGTGGGCTTTTGCTTACGAAGCATCTTTAGAGGCTTTGCAAGACGCTAATATGAAAGCGTCTGATTTGGATGCAATAGTATTTACAGGAATGTCTTCGGCCGCAGGAGGAGAACATCAAACTCATAAAACATCTTTAATCTCTGATTTGTTCAAGGTTAATATTCCTATAATTGAAACGCCTTCAGTTTGCGCTGGAGGAGGTGTTGCTTTTTGGACCGCGAATCATTTACAGGGATTTAAAAATATTTTAGTTATTGGGAGCGATCGCTTAGTAGATTCAAGAAGTGAAGTGACTGTTGAATATATTCTTTCTGCAGCAGAAAAAGTTATTGAGCAGAGAGAAGGTTTAATATTCCCAGCTCAAAACGCTTTAGTTTGGTCAGAATATGCTCAGAAATACAATATAAATGATAAAGTTTTGTCTTTGGTTGCTTTTAAAAATCATGAAAATGCTCAGAAGAATCCAAAGGCTTATTATTATAAAAGGCCTGTGAGTTTGGAACAGATTGAGAAATCTCCTATTGTTGCAAGCCCATTAAAGGCTTTTCATTGTTCTTTGTCGATTAACGGAGGAGCTGCTGTTATTATTTCGCAAGATCCTTCTGATATTGAAGTTATTGGTTCTGGATATGCTACGGATTATATTTTGACTTATGGAAGAAAAGAAGTTTGGCATTTTCCTGCAACTCAGAAAGCAGCTCAAATTGCTTTCAAACAAGCAGGCATTACGCCTGAAGATATTAATGTAGCTGAAGTCCATGACGCGTTTGAATCAGTAGAAATTTTTTCTTATGAAGATTTGGGTTTTGCCCAGCCGGGTAAAGCTCCTGAAATGATTGAAAAAGGATATTTTAATCACAATGGAACATTACCGACAAATCCTTCGGGAGGGTTAAAAGCAAAAGGTCATCCAATTTCAGCCACAGGTTTGGCGCAGATTTATGAAATAACAAAACAATTGAGAGGCCAAGCTCAAGAAAGACAGATAAAAGGAGATTTAAAATACGGTTTAACTCATAATATCGGAGGAGCTGGAGGATCTGTAGCAGTCCATATATTAAAAAAAGTTTAAATTTATGTTTTATAAATGTCCAAAATGCGATAGAAGATGGCAATATCCGGTAGAGAAATGTCCGGAATGTTTTGAGACTTTGCAGAAAATGGAAAACAAGCAGACAAAGGTTATTGGAATAACAAAGGTGAGCATTCCAACACTTACTCATCCTAATGTTCCTTTTAATATACTTCTTTTAGAAGATGAATTTGGGAACAAGTGGTCTTATAAAACGCAAAGAGAATACAAGGAAAATGATAATTTTATTTTAGAGACCGCTAAAACAAGAGATGCTGTTGCCGTCTGGACATGGAAATATGATATTTTAGAAACTCTTGATAAATTGGAATATCTTTTAAATGGATTTAAAATCGATTCAGATTCTACGGTTTTAATATTGCCTAAATTAACTAAAGCAGAACATCCTTATTTAAGGGAAAATACTAGCCCAGAATTTTTAGATTGTTTGATAAAATTTGTGATTTCAAAGGGGGTGAATCCTTTGAATATAATGGTAGGAGCGCAGAGTTTTACAGATACTCCGATTGAAATGATGGCTCAAAAATCGCAGCTTTTAGAAGTTTGCCAACAAAATGGCGTAAATCCATTGATTATTTCAATGGCAGGCTTTGACGAATTATATAATTTAAGAATTTCTGAATTTGCCAAAAAAGTCAGTTTAATTATTAATGCTCCTATTTTAAAAGAGGGCCAAGATTGGGCTTCCCAGAATTTGCTGACATTATTAGAAAAAAATGATTATTTGAAATTGACAGACAAAGAAAAAAAACAGGAAGCAATAGATAAAATTATTTCAGGATTAAATAATATTGTGACTATTGCTCAGGCAAATGAAATACAGAATGCTAATAAGATTATGGAAACAATCGCGATATTTTTGGCCGGATATAATGCGAAAAATATTGATAAGGTTTTTTCCGATATTTTATTAAATCAGCCCGGAGCAGGAAAAGATATCGAAGTTGTCGGACGGGAAATTTTAGATATGCAATTTAAACCAAGAAATTAAAAGGTCTCAATAAGATTAATATTAAATATGTTTAAAGATAAAATAGTATTGATAACAGGTTCATCGCAAGGGATAGGGAAAGTGATTGCTATGTATTTTTCGAAATTTGGCGCAAAGATCGCTTTAAATGATATCGCTTTCCAGGAAGAAAAATTAAAACAAACAAAAGCAGAGATAGAATCAGCTGGAGGCATAGCGGAATATTTTATCGCTGATGTTTCTAATTTTCAAGAAACAGAAAATTTGGCGCAAAATATAAAAGAGAAATTCGGCAGATTAGATGTTTTGATTAATAATGCCGGAATTACAAAAGACAGAACAGTGAAAAACATGACTCAAGATGAATGGAATAGAGTCATTAACATTAATTTGACAGGTGTGTTTAATGTGACAAAGAATTGCCTTCCATTGCTTACAGAAAGCAAGGGTAATATTGTTAGTTTGGCTTCTGTTGTCGGGCAATCAGGAAATTTTGGACAAGCTAATTATTCTGCTTCAAAAGCTGGGATTATTGGTTTTACTATGAGCTTGGCAAAAGAAACAGGAAAAAGCGGAGTAAGAGTTAATGCTGTTGCTCCTGGATTCATA